>JACCDP010692747.1_pt1 | contig 12850 bp, 14 predicted proteins | sample 7445841 | NCBI WGS metagenome assembly JACCDP01 (sample SAMN15323441, study PRJNA562643) | freshwater metagenome | isolation source: river surface water | place: USA:Blue River Watershed | collected 2017-08-17
ACTTTTCTTTATCAAGTCCAAATTCAGTAAGAATTCTATCAAAGTCAGTATTATCAACCATATAGATATATATGTGTTTTCTTTAGATTGTTTTCTCTTTTTGGGAGCAATCCAAAGTAAATACTAATACGTATGTAGTCGTCTACCCTTATAAGAAATATAAGCATTAAAAGCTTATGCTCATATTTCGCAACCGACATAAAATCACCCATATACTCGCGATCTTGGAGTAACCTTTCTAATACTTCATTTGTGAAGTAAATGTGAAGACACTCAAACTTTGCTCTATCTGGACCAAGCTCCTGAGGTAGTCTATTGATAAAATCACTCATTTATAATTTTCACGGTTTAATAGATAAGCACTCTGACAGACCGCATGCTATACTTGCGAGCTTGCGGCCGTAGGCCGCCCCGCCCGTCAGGGCGCCACGCAGTGCTGCGGAGCAGCACAAGTGGAAAAAGTGAAATTAATTAAATCAAATATACGTTATTATGCAGGCAGTCAAGACTCTTTTCCGCGACACCGACGGCACCATCAACAAGCTCCATTCCACCGCCGCAATCCTCAAGTACCGCCGCTTCAACATCAACTACAATGTACTTGACGACAAGGCAATCGTGCTCATTTCAAGCAACAACCCGCGTGAGCTACTCCATGGTTGGATCTTTGAATATCCAAGCTTCCAGCCTATCTTGGAGCTTCCGCGCATTGTGTACAACGCTCCGGCTAACCTGAATGGAGCATCCTTTTATGCGCTCCGGGACGGTACTGTGGTATACCTGTACTATATTGATAAGTGGTACATGGCCTCTTCCAAATCAGTCAACATTGGGGACACCTCTATCAAGGGTCATACTTTTTGGGACCTTTTCCACGAGTGCGCCCCCGGATTGCTAAGTCAGTTGGACACTTCCAAAACGTACAGCTTTGGATTCACCAATACAAAGATTCACCATTCTATGGACGGCAACGCGATCTGGAATAACAACTTCACGGAGGACCTAGGAGTAAGCCCGCTCAAGCAAATCAGCTCAGTCAAGGCCGGCGAGTCCGCTTACGGAACTATGATTGTATTTCCAGGATCCAAGACTCGTCATATCAAGGTTGGACAGCTTTGTAGCGACCTTAAGGCGTTGAAGTACAACAAGAAGATCAACCGCGAGGTAGAAATTGGCTCTTATGACTACAACAAATATGTATGCCTCCGCGCGTGGTTGCTATCTGAAAAAGCATTCATGCGGCTTAAGCGCATTGAAGAGGACCGCATTGAGGAGTTTGAGGAGTTTGAAAAACAGGCCTCCGAGCTGCTTAACCGCATTCAAACCGGCGATCATAAGTATGATTTCTATGACACCAGCGGCAGTGTGCTCAACCGTAATCGTATTGAGTTTGTACGCAATATTCACAATATAGATATCTTCTATGGTATTCTATTCAAGGGATTTGACCTTTAAGAGTGCCTTGTGCTGCGGCGGCCGCAAGCGGCGGAATCATTATTTTTTTGCGGACAAGAGCAAAGTTGATCCTCCGATAAAAATGAATTTCATTCTGTTTTACTCAAAATGGATACTGATACGATTGCCTGCCTGATCCTTCCATTCGTGGAACGTGATCAATATGTCATGTTTGCTATGGTTTGCAAAACATTCCGTAAGAAACTCAAGCAACTTAAATATCCAAGATTCACTTCTGTTTATAACGTGTTGCAGCGTGTTGAAATACTGCAATTGTATATTTCCAATGACTTCCTTAGAGAAAAGATATGTATGTTTGCTGCTCAATACAATCGTCTTGACGTACTCCAATGGGCGCAAGCAAATGGATGTCCTCGCAATGCTCTTGATGAAAATATATGACGTCAACTTAAGGAAATGAGATGAAAATGTGAATTTTTTTTGACAAAAAAGAAGGATGAGCCGCTACACTTCGTATAACCGCGGATCCACCGACCGCAATATTACGCAAGTTGAAACGGCCGTTGCTGTAGGGCTGCTCAACCACACAGTTCCACTTGCGTTGATCATTGGTTCCAATAATGGCTACCCTGGAAATAGTTGTATGGTTCGATTCATGTTCACCGGTACCGATCTTAAACTATATAAGTTCAAATTTATCATGAGTGCTACCAAATGTCCGCAATGTCCGAATTTCTCATTTGAGGTAGCTTCGCGAGTACAATGCGAAGATGTATGGCACTCCGCTCATTATTATCATGATGCTAAAGTGTTTGACGTCCTATCATTTGGTGATCGATGTCCTTTAATTGTTGCGCCTAAAGATACTGATCCGCCGGTTGAAATTACAATCGCTGAAGGAGGTAGCTCAGCTATTGAGCTTTGTAAGGGATGCCGCTACAAGATAGCGGATTCTTGGGATTATGATATGGTAGAGGGCGAATGCCTCGTATGTATGGAAGCCGGGCCCGCAGTGGTCTATTGCTTACATTGTCGCGGAGGTAAGCCGTGCGGCAAATCGCACCATATGGTACACAAAGAATGCGGCATTAAGTATTTCAATACCGGTAAATGGAAGTGTCCTACGTGTAAAGAAGACCTTTAAGCCGAATGGATTATTGTTTTTTTTTGAGCATGCCGATCTAAAATAAATATATGTAATGGAAGTACTTTTTGAGATAGGGACCGACACATATCCGGAGCCTATGAGCCCTGAGCAGCTGAGCTCGCTTGACCGCGGAATTTTAGCATTTATCGCCGAATCATACCCCGGCATGTATGCGGAAGCAGCCCTCCAGCCGGCCGGATCCAGGGTCCGCATTTATAGCCGGCTCCTCCGAGGCCGCGATCTATATGGATTCCGATGGATGTTCTACCGGACTCCATGTACTGAATGCTCCAATTCAGCATACTCTGTGAATCTTATGGTTCAGCATGTTGAGGTTGAAAACGACTTTAACTTGTATGAATTTGTATATAGCGACCGTCATTTGGATTGTCAATTTTTCTATATCACTCACCGGTATACGAGTACTGAGCCGCAGCTACAACCATTCCTTGGAGATATGCAAATTGAAGACGGCGAAGCCGCGCATGGAGAGCTGATCGTGGCGCCCGCGACGAGCGAGCCTTATGATGAAGTCTATATGTGCCGCGATTGCTATTTCAATATGCGAGATCGTGAGTGGAATGCTTTTGGATTCATTCAGGTAACCGAGCCCGAATTAGAATGTTTAATTTGCCGAGAGGAGGAAGAGCTCTATTGTATACATTGCCGGCCCGATAAACCATGCTCTTGTAGACACCATGCTATGCACCGCGATTGCGCTATTCGGTATTTTGAATGTTGCGATCTTAGAGTATGCCCCGTATGTCGTATATAAGCGAATTCCTACCTCTTTTTTTTCAATAAGATATATGAATATAACTGAGTTGCGCTCGTATCGTATTGCGAGGATGGCAATTTTTGACTGGGTGGCGACTATTGTTGCGGCAGTCCTGGTCGCTTGGTGGAGCGGCTACAACTGGCTCGCGGTGCTGATCGTGCTGCTGATCGCGTCCGTCGTACTGCATATCGCCTTTGGCGTGCGTACCTGGACAAACTACTATATTGGAGTAGATTCGCGGCCGGATCTTGTTGAAAAAAAATGAGTTGAATGAGTGGCGATTACGCAGGGCAATATGCCTTGATATTAACCAGTGCACCGTCCTTACTCAGGAAATCAAATCCAAGAATCTTGCCTTCCAAACATCCGAATTTCCATGGATTACCCGCCGATCCTCCATAACCGCCGATATTATAGATTCGCGCGTCACCAGATCTACCAGATAACTTACCATTTATAAGGTCTATAGTACTACCTTCACCCTCCGGGGGGACTCCGATCCACTGAGATTGCGGTCTAATTGATCCTTGCTTACTTAGATTGCACATAGCACGTACTCCTTTCACATGATCATCAGCATTAATAGTTAAAGATCTTACATAGTCACCTGGACTATCGCAGACGAATGTGATCCGATCGGAGCCTTCTACTTGAGCCATGCTGGAAATGATGCCAACAGGACCAATCATCCTTATTTGTCCAGGCACAATACCACTCATATTTATATGTTCAGAAGGAACTGGTTGTAATCGCATTGGAGTAAGTTTTCTTTTATAGAAAATTAAGTATGCGAGGTATGGTAAAGACAATAATATAGCTATTGCTACTATAACCGCTACGATTGTCTTCATATATCTTTAAAGAGATCGCGATTAAAAAAGTCAAAAATAGCGCCCTCCGGATATTCATTTGGCTTCAGCAACCTCAGCGCTACCGGATTGAGTTCCGCGGCGTATTTCACGATTGAGGCCTTCATGAGCTTCTTAATTTGCGGCTGCGGCGTGAGTACACAATGAAGAAGCGATTCGTCACCAAACTCTGTTTCAGCGAATCGTCTTTGGAATTCCGCTACTGTATCCACATTGTAGTATGAGTTTGCTACCCTGGACATGTCTTCTACCGGGTACGCGCTCAAATCTATCTGAAGTGGCTTATACAAGACATTGACCTCTTCAACGTCATTGAATCCGCGGATCAACTCAAGTAGCTCAGTTTCATGACCAACCATACCACCCTGATTTTGGAAATCCGGAGAAAACAGCAAAACCAACCGGTCCATATCCGGCTTCCGATCAATGAAGCTCTGAATCTGAGCAAGCGTATCCGCAAGCAGCCCGCAACAAAAAGTATGCGAGGTATAAAATGTTCCATTGGAGTACGAGACGCGGATATCCAGGATTCGTGCTCCTTGCTCTAATTGCTCAGCTATGGTGAGGTGTTGCGTCCGCGAGAGCTCTACTATTCTATTCCGGACGCAGCGGAATACGCAAGCGAGCCGCCGCAACACCTCCCACTTGCCGGATTTCCAAAAGCTGACACTGAAATCAAAAGTATTTGCCGCGCTGTCGTGGCTACCAAATAACATATATATTGCGGAAAAAAATAGAATTATGAGCCTTCACTGAAATCGTGCTGCTCTATAGAAGTCATGACGACATTCATCGTAGACCGGGCCTCCAGGGCGCAATTGTAGATCAAGGACCTGATCCTCAAGCTCAGCAATGCGGAGCTTCTGAATATGGAGCTTTACCAAGTAATGGTACTCGGAGCCGGTCGTGTTAGCGCCTCGTTGAATGAGCTCCTGGATAACGCTCGCTTTGTTTTTTTGTACTGCTAACTGAAGTGGCGTATTCTTCTTGTCGTCGCGTACTTCAATATTAGCGCCGGCGTCCAACAACTCCTCTACTATGTCGTAGCGGTTTTTGCGAATAGCAATGTGAATCGGCGCGAGTCCATCACGATTCAATGCGTTAAGGTCGGTATCTCTATTAAGTAGCATTCTAAAGATTTCCATATTTTCGTCTTCTTGACTGTAATTACGATCCATTTTGGATAAAACGTAGTGGAGGACGCCTTCAGTATCGGAGCCCGCTTCAATTAGCTCGCTTACACAGTCTGGTTTGCCCGCGGATACTGCGTATATCAAAGGAGTTTGGTCTTCGTCGTTTAAGACATCTTTTGACGCCCCGTATTCAAGCAATACACGAATGACGTCAGGCCTATTCTTATCAATAGCTTCATAAATAGGATATACCTGATCAAAATCACTGATATTCGGATTTCCGCCGTGCGTAAGAATCGTATTCATAATTTCGTACGAGTCGCTTCCTGGTACATCAAGTTGTCGGATTGAGTAAACCGCCGCATGTAAAACTGAGTATCCATCGTCGCTTATATGATTCACGTCAGCTCCGGCCGCGAGTAGAATATTGACGCATTCTTTATCTCTTCGCATTACGGCCGCAAATAATGGAGTACAGCCTCCAATGTCAATATCTACCGGAACTCCGGCCCAAAGGAATAGCTTAATTTTTTCTATGTTGTATGTATCCATCGGAGAGGGTGTTTCTCCCTGGATAGGCTCCTCTTCAAAGATTCCGGATCTGACACAAGCCTTTATTTCATCAAGGTCGCCGGCTTCAATCGCCTGAATCATGCGGCTGGTAATCATATCTTTTTGGTTGAAAAATATTCACTTTTTGGCTCGTGCTTGTGCTACTACGTAGCACGGCGCACCGGCTACGCCGTTTGGCTTGAGGCGCAAAGCGCCTCTACGCCGGAGCTTCGCAATTACTCTTTTGATAACGGCCTTCGGCGACCGGACCCTGATTTTGCGGTCTAATCAGCATATACTTGCTCGTCAGCCGCCGCAATAACCATCAGCGAGCTAACCTCATGTGCTTTCAATGCGAATGCGAAGCCCGCCGCTTGCGGCCGGCGCAGTCCTGCCCCGCAGGACCAGCCGAAATGTGAATTATTAAAGACATCATAATTAAATGAGCGAGGTTGAGCGAGATATTGAGGTCAACATGGGTTCCTATGCCCGGAGGCGAATTTCGCAATCTACTAAGGATTCCACCTTAGGAATGATAAATGAGCTCTACTCAAGAGTATTCCACATACTCAAAAATGGAGGGCTTGTCTATCCGGAGCTTGAGTTGCGGTATAGATTTTGGGGTACGGACGAAATGAAGTACCGCGTCGCGTGGAGCTACTGTGCGGCTAAGTGTCCGGCCTGTCCAAAGACAACGTATACGATTTCCGTAAAGATCAAGCGCGGCGCATTTTGGTGCGAGGCGTATAGTATGCATGAAGATATGGAGCTCAAGGAGTTCACTTCATTCTTGGAATGCGACTACAACTCCGCGATTCAGCCAGCGGCTCCTATTAGGAATTATGAAATCAGTTATGGTGTTGAGCCCGTAAGCATCATTTGCCGCTCTTGCGTTGATCGCATTAGTAATGCGGCCAGCTTCGTGGACGAGCCGTGCCTCATTTGCATGGAGAGTGGAGGAGTATGCTGCGTCCACTGTAACGACGGGCCTTGTGGTAGATCACACCACGCAATGCACATTACTTGTATGATTGATTACTTCATCAAATCTGGTAAAGCCGAGTGTCCAACTTGCCGCCAGCCGATCATCAAGGATTAGCTCCGCGGCAAAAAAAAAATACAAGACATCTATCGCCGTGATCCAATTAGTTTGACCGCTTCAAGCAGCTTACCGGTGCGGCTCTTAAGCGCATCCAGCTCTTTTTTGTGATTCGCAAGCTCCAATTGAAGAGCTTCAATCATAACCTTTTCCAACGTGAGCACTCTTTCAGCTGAGGATCCTTTTTTTTGTTCAAGCCATACCGGCTGCTTCCACAGGACGCGGGTACCGCCGCTTAATTCCGATATCTTTAGGCCGGCTTCCGAGTTGAGCCCGTATTGGATTCCGCTCACGGTAGCCTCTTCAAGCCGGCCGCCATCACTGAATTGAATAAGGTTGCCTTCTTTGAGGTTGCGGTAGTCAGCGGGCTCAATCCGCTTATAAAACAGTTTGGAGGTCATTATACCTCCGCTTCAATATTAAATTTGTTCTTCGCAATGCTGAGCCCTCCGTTGTCAAGGCGGAATACCGGTACTTCAATCTCATCATCCGGACAATCATCCTGATCAAGTTGTGATAAATCAATACCACCAACATCATTGTCTTGTCCTTTGCGATAGTTCTTCCAAGTCTCAATATGCTTGCCAATTGGACCTTGCTCCTCCGCATTCTTCTTCTTGAGGTTGTTAGCCTTCATCTCCATCATTCTCTTGCCGGTCTTCATGTCCTCCACGCGCTGATCAAGCATGCGCCGCAGTAGGAGCGAATCTTTGGAAATGAAATCAGTCTTCTTACGGTTTGCCTCCACTGAGGCGACAATGTTCCATTTGCCGGTTTGTGCTACGTTAATAGGTAAAGATACCTCCTCCTTGTACTTTTCAATAAAGTCCATCACTTCGCCGCGGTCCTTTGAGTAGAATGCCGGCATAACCGCAAACTCCAAATCATTGATCTCGCAATAAAGGTTGTTGGTCGCGTCAATCAGCTTCTCGTAGTTGATTTCGTAGTACTTATTAAAGTTGTGGAAAACGTCCGTAGGAGGAATGATATTGTACACCAACCCTGGAATATTGACGTCTTCCTTGGACGTTCCAATAAACCGGTCAAAACGTTCGTTATCTACTCGCTCGTTAACCAAAAAGTTAAATCGCTTGAGCGTGTAGGGCTGCTTAGCATCAATAGATTTGGTCATGTTCATCAGCTTTTGGAGCCGCTTATCCTCCAACAGCTTGACGCGCTTCTTTGCGGTTCCCTTAGCAATCGCAAGGACTCCGGCCGGCGTTGGAATGTCAATGCGGTCCTCTTCAGGCTCAGGAGGTACGTAGGCGGACTTGACATGCTCATGAGGGTTGTATTGAAATAGGTGCTCAAGGAATCGCTTGACGACAATACGCTCCTTCATCTTCTCCTCGTTCTTCTTGAGCTTTGCCAGCACGGCCTCATTCTTTTGCCAGCCGGCGGTCATTTCGTTAATAATGTTAGGATTCTTGACATAGTCGTATACTGACACAGGAGGTACGTTCTCCGGTACATCCCACTCATCAACAGCCGCATTCAAAAAGGCAATCATAGTGGTCATCAAGTGCTTCACCATGTAGTCCTTATGAGGGTACAAATAGGAAAATGCGAGGAATCCGCTTTCTTCCGCAATAGACGTATTAAATGGATTGACGGTCTTCCTGATCCCAGCCAGCTTCTCCGCATCAAGCTTTCTAACGATATCAGGGTTTTCAATGAGCAGCTTCTTGAGGGCGGCCTTGTCCAATTTCTTTTGCGAGGTCATGCTATATACTCTTCATGTTTTGATATGAGGCGCGCAAAAAAAATTGAGCTCACTCGCGGGCCGCGTGAGTATAGTAGTCTTTTTTGGTCTCCAAGTAGAGGTCGCCCGGAAATGGACTATATCGGAGTTCAAGAATTCGGTCCTCCAGCTCCGCTACCTTAGCCTCAAGAAGCTTAAGTCGGTAATCCTTAACGAGTTCGTGGTTGCAGTCTGACACATCAGGGTTGAATAGCAGCAAAGTCGCAATGCTCGGTTCAAAATTGAATATAATCGCAAGCTGAAGAGGTGTTCTACCATCTTTGTCTCTTGCGTTCACATTCGCACCAGCATCAAGTAGCATTCGTAAGGACGCCGGTTGGTTGAGTCCATCCGCGGCATGGTGTAGCGGAGTTCTACCATCGTCATCAGGCTTCTCAAGATCAGCTTTCTCTTCAAGAAGAAGCTTGAGGCAATCCGTATTTTCGCATGTTGCGGCGTGGTGTAATGCGGTACGCCCTCTAAAGTGAATGCGGCTAGGATCCGCGCCGGCCTTAAGAAGAAAACGGACACTGGACGACTTATTGTTGTTAATTGCGGTAATAAGTGCGCTACAACCATCCTTTTCCTCGTTGATATCCACGCCTGACTCAATCAAAATTCCAAGACATTCGGATCTACCATATTTAGCCGCATAGTGAAGAGCATGTCGCATACTCGCTCCTGCGGAAATCAACAACTTGAGCCCATTCAATGAGTCCGCGCGTATAGCGGCTATCATAGCTGTCCATCCAAGGTTGTTAACCGCATTGATTGAAATACCGGCATTCAGTAGTAGAGTCATGATATCGGTATAGTCTTTGACCGCCGCAACATGCAGCGCCGTAACTCCACGTTCGTTGACTTCTTGGATTCCTTCCGGAAGAAGACTCTCAAGAAGATTGATATCTCTATTGAGGATTGCTGCAAAGATTAACATTTTATCGGGGTTATATTCATTTTTTTGATCAAAAAGATATCATCAGTAGTCATAAAAAAAATAATCAATACATTCAAATAAAGTCCCTCCAAAAGTCCCTCTTCATATCTTTAAATATGTTCCAATCAATTGCGTAAGACGAATATAGACAACTTTTTATAATGTCTTGAAATGCTACGCTCATTATAGCTTTAGCTACTTTATCTCCTTCATTAGAGTCATTAATTCTAATAGCCATCGCATGCTGAGTCATGCCATATATACCTTCAATATCAATGACTGGATAAGATATACAGCTATCTCCAAATATAACTTTAGGAATACCAAAATGTCCTCTATCATTAACTTTGCTATACATGTACCGTATTCCATTCTTTGGTGTTGAATGAATGCATGGATATTTGAATTCATCAGTTTTGGTCGCTGACATCCATTTTTTTCTTGGTTCATATGCACTCATACTTTGAAGTATTTCGCATTTCTCATCTCCTTCACATGCCATTATTTTCTTTACGCGTTCAATATTGTAATTTGGTAGCCACGTGAAGTCAGCTACACGAATATCATGTGTTGTACCTTTCTCATCGCGTACTGTCGTCATACACGACGCATCACTATTTTTAATCAAGTACCAATCATATCTTGTTCCGCAATTAAACGTAGCTTGTCCGTCTTTAATTCCATGAATAGATAAGCAAAGCATAGCGTTTTTCTTACACATTAGTTCATATAGCCCATAGAATTTACCCTTTTCCGTATTAGGCTTCCTCCATCCAGGAGGGTGTACCAAATTAACATAGCCACCCTTAACAGTCCATTCTATCAAAGATTTCTTAACAAAGTGTTGCCAAATTGTATTCCCAGTTGCTATGCTACCTGAGGAGTTATAAGGCGGATTACCTACAATCGCGTCAAACCCACTCAACGACCACTCCTTTTTAATATCCAACTTCAGCGTGTCGCCTTTGTAACAGTTAAGCACATATAATTCATGCGGATCCAGCAACAGCCTACATATGAATATATTCGTAGGGTTGATATCCGCAAAGTAAAGACATTTTTCAACAATGGTTTTATAGTCCAGGCCGCTCTCCAGGAAGCGGTCCACGATATCAATCAGGAATCCACCCTTGCCAGCACACGGCTCAAATACCTTTTTTGGAGTCCGCCAAAAGTCAGGACTATACTTGGTGATTGCGTCCAGCATCTCTTGCCGTAGCTTATACGGCGTACTCACTTCCGCATTTTTCTTTTTTTCTATATCTTGCGGAATGAGGTACTTATCTATGTTTTGACTGAGCTTACGCTTATTGTCTACTGACAATACAAACAACTCCTTTACTCTCTTAATGATCAATGAAATGTCCTCATCGTCCGCCATATACGTATTGTATACCCTTATGAATATGTATATCACTTCTTTTGATATCTTATTGCCCCACCATTGTTGTAGCTGATCTACGAATATCGTACTTAGATATTCGTCTTTGTCAATAGATCGCAGCATCTCAACAAATGAATACTCTTGAATTCCAATTGTAAGTATGGATATGAGTGGTATGACGTGTAGCATGACGTCCCTCATAAAGTTTATTTTTTTGTCCTCTTTCTCTTCGGGTTTGGAGGTCTCAATTGTCCGCTTCTCTATACCCTCTTTGATATCATTCGCCATTATATCCTCCAACAGCCGCCTTGCTACCGGATTCCCAGTTGTAAATAATGAATTGAATAACTGATATTCGCCTCCTTCAAGTATACAATTTTTAAGCGTCAATGCGTCCAATATTTTGTCAATGCAGGAATGAGGACCTCTATTATACAATCCCAGCAACTTACCAGCAAGTTGCTCAATCTTGAGGCTGGAATCATGCGCTTCAAAATGGTCGTAGAGCTCGTCCGCGTTGAAATGGATCACCCTTGACATCAACATCTTTTTGATACAGCCGCCCACTGACTCATGTGGATATAGCCGCAGCCCTTCCGCTACAATAAGGTTGACTACGCGCTGAATGTTTAGATCTACGAGGAATCCGCAGCGCTTGCCCGGAGCCTCCGTCATGCCACGGAAACCCATTTGCATGTACTGATCAAAGCTCTTTGAATTGTTAAGGTTGAGCACTATATCACAATTGTGAATGCTGACACCCAAGCTACATTGAGTGCCACTGAGGACGACCAACCCCTTCTTGCGGTTGTTTTTAGTAAGCGCATAGGCGTTGTTGATAACTTTGAGCGGATCTGAGCTCCTCTTGGAGTTGATATAGTCTATCTCAAAGTCCAACACGACTTCTTCTAAAAAGCATTTGAACGTCTTCATAAGTAGGTCAATATTGCCATTGCCCGGTAAAAAGCACATGATAATAAGCGGTTGCTCTTTGCTAAACCACCTGGATTTGTATTCTGGAAGTCTGACAATATCGCGGATTCTGGACAAAACTCCGCTTTTTCCAAAAATGCTACAACATAGCGCCTTAACAGCGTCAGGATCTTGAAACTCGCCAATCGTATTCTTGTAGTCTTGTTTGAGGAGGAATACGCCCTTAGTAGACCACCCATACACGGACTCACCTCGGAGCTCGGCCTCAATAGCCTCTTCAAATCGCACGGTCATTACGTGAAAATCCGGATATTTAGCATACTCGGTTAGATCTGCTGGTTTGATACCATGCTTCTCATAAATGCCAGCCTTACACGATTTTATATCCTCAAGATTCCACAAGATATGAGCATTTAGAGGAATGCCAAATGCCTGAACCGGTTTGGTATAAGTTGCGGTGATGTATAGGACCTTCGCGCCCTTACCATACTTCTCCATGATCTTGTTTGACATTTCGGAGGTGCCACCGTAATGTGCCTCGTCTGAAAATACTATGCTGAATTGTAGCTCGGATAACCATTTGATGCTCTTGATCTTGCCGGACTTCTCAGTCTTTAAGTATTGCTGTGAGCAAATAATAATGTTATTTGGACCCAATATTGGAACATGCTTCTTGTCCAATACATGGACGCGGAACTCGCTGAACTCAATATAGGTCGCAAAGATCTCTACATACTGATACAAAATTATCCAAGTTATCGCAGGTGGCTTTAGCATATTATGCTTTTTGTGCCTTGCTTATGGATAATTTTAACGGGATATACCGGTCCCGAGGGCTTCATCCGAATAAACGGTCAAAGC
>JACCDP011350109.1_pt1 | contig 12849 bp, 21 predicted proteins | sample 7445841 | NCBI WGS metagenome assembly JACCDP01 (sample SAMN15323441, study PRJNA562643) | freshwater metagenome | isolation source: river surface water | place: USA:Blue River Watershed | collected 2017-08-17
AGACGCATTTACCGCTTCAGAAAGATTTAGAAACAAATACTTTGAAGAAACTTGGACAATAGTAGATGATATAGAAAGACATAGACAATTTAATAGAATACATACAATACTTTTGAATGAAATAAAAGCAAAACTATCAAATATTGGTTCAATATTTAGAATAAAAAGGTTCAGAGATTTTAACGAGAGTTATGAATATTTACCTGAAATAATAAGAAACGTAGAACAAATGCTTTACCAAATCAGAGATTTTGAATTTTCTACTAAGGTCAATTTAGAAAGTCAAAAAGATTTAGTTATAGAAATCAAAAAAGATAGTCAAGAATTTCAAGTTTTTTATTCAGGAGATATTAAAGATACTCTAACTGAAATTAACGAATATCTTACCTTAGGAGAAGGGTTAAAATTAAAAGAGGTTATTTTGACAAGAATCCCTATATCATCTAGTAGCATTTCTTTTGAACAATTAATCAAAGGAAATATTAGATTATTAGATTGTATTCTAATTTATAGTATATGAAAAAGATAAAAACATATAATGAGTTCTCCTCAGTAAATGAAGAATTGACTAGAGGTCAAAGGACTGCTCTTTGGTTACCTTGGGCTATGATTTCTAAAGCCGGTCAGAAGTTGTTTAATATTTATCCAATGCTTAATCTAAGATGGAATGATTTGAAACAGAAAACTAAAGATTCTAAATTTGATTCATTATTTTCAACTAGTGGGACAAATGGTAAAATGGTTGAAAATTTAACAAAAATAAATGACCTTCCAAAGGATACTACCTTAAAATTAGGAATGTTATTTAGAAACTGGAATATTTATTTAAGTGATAGGAAAAGTAAAGGAGGATCTTACGGTCCTTCAGTCGATGAACGACCAGTTATATACCTAAGTAAAGATGAAATAAAAAAAGGTGACTATTGTAATTTTGAAAGACTAAATGATAGAGATATTTATACAGAATATAAAGGTGGTAAGAAACCTGAAAATCAAAAAGATTATCCAATGGTAATCTTAGCTGCTAAATACTCTGAAAAAGAAAATCTTGATAATTTAGAAGAAACAATAAAAGATATTTGGTTAGAATTTACTGATGAATACCCAGAATTTGAAATAGATCCATCTTTTAATTTACAAGGTGATTATTTGAGAGTGTATATTAAATTTAATAATAGAGTCATTCGTTTTAATCCAGGTCATAGTTCAAAAGTAAAAGATGAAGAGTTTATAAAACTTATTCAAGAACTATCTGAAACAACCGAGAATTTATTAGAAAATGAGTTTGGTAGTTTTAATCATAAAATGACTTTTAAAATCGAAGGACAACTAACATACACTGGAAATGCTGGAAGATTTGGAACTGAAATTATACCAGAAGCTAAAGAATTAGGAGACTCTGATATCTATGATAGTCTATATAAAATGTTAGCAGTTAATAAACTTGGATTATATGATCATAGATTTTCTATTGGTATTGATGATATACAAACACTTTTAGATGATATAGACAGTTGTTATACTACCGATTTTTATTTGATAGAACTAAGACCAGAAGAAAATAAAGCAACAGGAATTATTGTATCTGGAATATCAGTAGTATTTAGAAAGAGAATTAAATAATATATAATGATATGAAATATTTAGTTAAACATCCAATAAATTTAAACGAATCTTTTAAAAACACCAATGAGGAAATATTAGATTTTTTTATTGATTACTACGATGAAGATCCAAATAACTTTAAAATAGAGGATGTTTTATTATATAATAATCAAGAAGTAAAAAAGGTAAGCCCATATTTAAAAGAGCCTTCTAAGTATAAAAAAGCTAAACTAGTTACTGTAAAGGTAGATAAACCGACCGGTCCGTTATATAATATGTCTAATTTCTCAAACTCATTGGAGAAATTACAGAATATTTTATCAGACTTGGAAAGATTTTATGATATTACTGATGAAGAAGTAAATTATAAAATAGTAACAGATTATACTGGTGTGAAAATTCAATTTTTAGTTGTAGGTGATGTGGTTTCTAATGATACATCCAAAGTTAAGGTAATTGACGAGTTATTGAAAGAATTCAAGAATATGTATGTTAAAAGAGGATTTAGACCATCAACTAGAGGAAATTGGGTAGAGATAAAAACAAGTGGTAAAAAATCTTGGTCAAGATTCGGAGATTATTCAGTTGATTTAAGAGATTTGTGGCATAGAATAATTAGCGGTCAAATAACTTTGGATAATCTACCAATGGAGAAATATAGAGATTTAGTTGAGTGGTTTAATAAAGTTACATCCAATAATCTATCAGTCGAAACTTTAGGCGGAGACCATCAATTTGTTATAAGGTTAAACTAACCTAAAGCTGATTTTGCTGCAAGGTATTGTTTTTCACTTAAAAATTTTACCATTTTACCATTGACTTCTACTTTGTCTAAGTATTTAGAAGTCTTTAATTGTTTTTGAAGTGAAAGAACAAATGAATTATCTCCTTTATAAGATCTGAGTTGTTTATTAAGATCAATTTTTTCTTGAAGTTCCATTATTCAAATTATTTTTTACAAATATACTCATATTTATAAAAATGTCAAATCTAAAAATAAAAAACTTTGTGTTATTATTTAACTATAATTCAAAAATATAATTTTAATTTATGCAAATAACAATCACACCAGAAGATTTAATCCGAAGATGTGTCTGGGACAACTATGTATATTATGTCTTAGGTTCAGAAAAAGAAGCTGAAAAATTGCTTAAAGAAAATCAACCTATGCAGTTATCAGAAAGAGATGCTCTTATCATAGGAGTTCTTAAAGTAATCGAGACAGACAATTTGATTCACAAATTCAACACTTATGTTGTAGAAATCCTCACAAATAAATCTATTCACTCACCACAAAAAGATGGTCTTTTAATTAGAAAGAAAACTTTTGACACAGCTGTTGATAAGTTTTTAGACAAATTTCCCGATTATTGGGAACCAAATATTAGTTACACAAATGCACTAAAAGATTTAGTTATTTGTATAAATGATATTAAAGAAGAATTAGAAAAACTAGAAATTCATAAAATCGTTGATAAAAATGTTACTTATGAATTTTACAATTCAAACAATATAAAAAAACTTTTAAAATTTAATTATTAATTATGGAAGAAGAAAAAAAAGAAGTTGTAGTTGAACAAGAAGTTCAAAAAACTGAAGTTGAACTTTTACAAGAAAAAGCTCATCAGTCAGAAGACAAATATGTCAGACTTTTCGCAGAATTTGATAATTACAAAAAAAGAGTTCAAAAAGAAAAGGAAGACTTAATCACCAACACTAAAGTAAAAATGTTGACATCTATTTTAGATATGGATAACGATTTGTCATTTGCAATTAAATCATCCGGTGAAATTTCTGAGGGAATGATGTTGATACTTTCTAAGTTAGAAACTTTTCTTAAGTCACAAGGAATTGAAACAATTCAAACAGATACTTATGATGAAGACTTACATGAAGTAATTTCAATTGTTCCATCTGATGAAGAAAAGGTATTTGATGTAGTAAGTAAAGGATATACTTTGAATGGCAAACCATTTAGATATCCAAAAATCATTTTAGGAAAGAATGCCTAACAAACCTTCATTTCTAGATATTCACAAAGACGAAAATTATAAACTCGCTCTTATTGATTCACTAACCGGTGGTATAACCGATGAGTGGATGGAATATTATGAAATGACACTAGACTATGTTATAACTAAAAAATATAGTTTATTCAATAAACCAGAGTTTAGTGGTTCACTTTATGAAGGAGAAGATGATATTTTAGATCTTATCCTTCCGGCAATTAGAAGAGTTTTTGGTAAAGTTTTCATATCACCTCCAAAGATATTTGTAGTTGATTTATCTATATCTTCAATAAAAGGTTATAAAGAAGATGGAAGACTTGAACTGTTTAGATTACATTATGATATAGATGAGTTTATAGAATATTTACTTACTCATCTTACTCTTTCTAAGGACTGTTTAAAAACTTTTGAGTATATTGATAAATCATCAACAACTTTAGAAATTATAGTTGATAATTATATTGCTAGTCTAGTAAAAAAAGTTTTAGATTCAGATGATATCAAAATAGATATAAGAGACTTAAAAATAAAAAAGATGATAACTAATGATTGATTGGTATGTTGAAATATCAGAATCTGCTCCAGAAGGGTTCAAAGGTGATAATTATTTATCAAATGTAATTGAAACTGCAGCTCCCTGTATGAATTATTTCTGTAAAAGATTGATGGAGATTAAAGAATTTACTTTAGAAGATATGGAAAAAATATTCTCTGAAATAATAGAAGAACTTCCAATAATGAGAGCTAATATCTACGGAGATGAGTTTGTTATAAAATACAATAGATGGGTTGATATAAAGTTGACAGATACAACTAAACAGATATATAGAGATATTAAATTAGAAAAAATATTTAAATAAAATATGAGTAAAGATTATTACAAAATTTTAGGAGTTAATAAAAATGCCTCAGATGATGAATTGAAAAAAGCTTACCGAAAAAAAGCTATGGAGTTTCATCCTGACAAAAATCCTGATAATCCACAAGCTGAAGCTAAGTTTAAAGAAGCTGCTGAGGCTTACGACGTTTTGGGAAATTCTGAAAAAAGAAGTAATTATGACCGATTCGGAACAGCAGATGGTAATCCATTTGGTGGAGGTGGTGGAAATCCATTTGGTGGATTTGGACATGGATTCTCGATGGATGATATCTTTTCACAATTTGGAGATATTTTTGGACAAAACAGAGGTGGTGGTCGATGGTCTCAAAAAAAGAGAAAAGGCGGTGACTTAAGATTAAAAGTTTCTTTGACAATACAAGAAATTATTAAAGGTGTTACGAAGAAACTTAAATATAAAAGACAAGACTCTTGTAAATCTTGTAGTGGAAAAGGTGGAACTGACATAAGAGATTGTATTCCTTGTAGTGGAACTGGTAGAAGAGTCGTGGTTCAAAATACACCATTTGGTCAAATAAGACAAGAACACGGTTGTCCTGATTGTGGAGCTTCTGGTAAAATAGTTGTAAGTCCGTGTAAAACTTGTAGAGGAGAAGGAACTGTCCCTAAAGAAGAAATAGTAAATATTGATATTCCAGCTGGTGTTTCATCTGGAATGGTTCTAAGTATGCAAGGATATGGAAATCATACTAAAGATGGAATTCCAGGAGATTTACAGATTTTAGTAGAAGAACTTAGAGAGTTTTATTTCAAACGGGAAGGTAATAACATTTTAATAGAAAAAGAAGTTTCCGTCATTGACGCAATTATCGGAGCTGAGTTAAACGTTAATACTCCACACGGTGATGTTTCAATAACTATTCAACCAGGAACAGAACACGGCCAACAACTAAGAGTTATAGGTAAAGGTGTTCCAGATCTTAATTTAGGATTAGGAGATTTGATAGTAAAAATATCTTTGAAGATTCCAAAAAATGTAACTCAAGAAGAGAGATTAGTTTTAGAGAAACTCAAAGAATCAAATAATTTTGTGGTTTGATAAATAAAAAAACCTGTTCAAATAAGAACAGGTTTTTTTATTAGATATAAGAAACTTTGTGTTTAGGTTTTCTTGTGTAGTCTTTAGCAGATTTGTGTGCTTTATGAGTAGATACCCATCCTGTAGAATTTTTCAAATCCATTTCACGAGCGGCTTTCTTAGATGCCTTTAAAGAATCTAATTTAGTAAAAGTTCCGATATGTATTTTCCCCGTTTTCATAATACAAATATAACAATAATAAGTGGAATTTACAAATTAATATATATGTAAAATAGAAATATAATATGAATGAAGTAAACGGCTACGGTGATTCTTATGTACCTTATCAAGGAGGATATACAATAGAAGAATTCATAGATATGGTTCAAACAGAGTTGACGATAGCTTGTGCCTTACCAAAGACACTACCAGATGTTTCTGTTAGACAAATTATTGAGTCTAAATGTTTACCATATTTTTATCGTAGATATCAATATGCTGTTCAGAAAATGTATTTTTTGATACAAAAAGATGCTTTCTATACTGAAGAGTTTACAAAATATAGATTTGTTAATGTTCCATGTGAAATTCAATCTGTAATTTATTTATATGAAGTAAGAGGTCAAAGTCTTTTTCAATTAGGTATCAACACACCGAACCTTTCTGTTAACTTAGGGGTTACCAACCAACCTTATCTTTCTTCTTACGTTACAACTATTGGAGAACTAGGAGTTTATAAAACATTATTAGATAATATGTCTGATATGTTAAACCAGTTGAATAAATATACACTGAAACATCACTTTAATCAATTGAATCACAGAATACATATCTTAACTGATGTTAAATATGATGTTATTATGGAAGCTTATGCTAACATTCCAAGAGAGAATTTATTTAGAGATGACTTATTCTATAAGTATGTTGTTGGTCAATCTAAAGTAATGTTAGGAAACTTAGTTGGCAGATATGACTTTACTTTACCAGGTGGTGTTAAAATTCAAGCATCTGATTTAATTTCACAAGGTAAAGAAGAAATTCAACAAGTTGAAGAGGAAATCAAAGGACAAAGCGACTCAGCTTGGTTTGTGCTTGTTAAGAAGTAATTATTTATTGAATCTCATAAATGAATTTTGTGAGATTATCTCATATTTAACTTCTCCAATAAATTCATTTAAAACTCTACTATCACAGTAAGACATTGCTGATTTCAAATAATCAGTAAAGTTTTCACACCAACCTTCTAAAGTATATTCAACTTTATTATATTTGGTAATTCCCTCTCCAGTCTTTAGCTCATTCTTATTCCAAGACTTTTGAACTTCTTTAGTGGACATCCCTCTATAATATTTGTAAACATCAATATCTTCATTAAAATGAGTCATTGCTCTTTCTGAATCAATAACATGAAAAACACCATTCGAGTCTTTTAAAAAGTTATCACCACAACTTTCAAGACACTTGTTGAAAACTCCACCAAGCATTACATAATCAGCACCTAATGCTAATGCTTTGATTATATCTGAAAAGTTTCTGAATCCACCATCGGCAATAATCTTAGTCGGTTTAGAATATGCTGATTTGAAATAAGCACATTCTGAAATCAAAGAACCCATTGGATAGTGAATAGAGACATTGGCAGAGGTCGTACAAGCCGAACCCCCACCAATTCCTACTCTTATATAATCGACGCCTATTTGACAATACTTATTATAAGTATCCGGGTTGGCGATATTCCCTACCATTAATTCTATTTTATCACCGTAAGTTTCTTTAATTTCTTTAGCAGTATCATACAATTTTTTCATATGACCGTTAGCAACATCAATTAAAACTTTACGTGGTAGTTTTGATTTTTTATCAAGTAGTTCAATAATCTCATCTAGCCCATAAGAGTAGAAGTAATTATCATTTTTAAGATTATCCCATTTGACATTTCTAGGTAAACAAATGTTAATATTCGAATTTTCAAATATTTTTACATTGGTTTCATCAATAACCTTATCCATTGGTGCTGTAAAAAGAGGTAGTTTTCCATCATAAGTAGGATTAACTTCCTTTCTTGAGGATATACCACTCAAAGTTTCAGGCACTATTGAAATATCATTCCAGTCAAATTTCATAAATATGTGATTAGTTTTTAATAAAAGATATATTTATCTTCTTCTTTGATACAATAAACAGAGATAGGATAAAGACGAACTTCTCCTTCAGACTCATCAATTAGGAATCTCATAGTTCCGTCAATTACTTCTTCATTAACTATTTTTACGGTTGAATTGTGTAATCCATTAAAGATTGTCCAGTTGATATCATCTTCTTGATTAATTGTCAGAAAGTGTTTTTTACCAATTATTTTACCACCAAAGCCTTCTTTATAGTAAGCTTTTTCAATAATCTGTCTGATTTCTTCTGTTCTGTTTAATTCAACTTTAATTTCGTGTTTTACCATTTTTTTGATTTTTAATACTTATTTTCTATTGATTAAATTATAAAAGTTTAAATAGAGAGAATAGTTTTTATATATAAATCATATAACCGGAGGGCGAAAGCCCCAACTTTGGGACCGGTATAGTTTAGTGCTATAGAGAAAGGGGAATTCGCTACTCCCCTTTTTCATTTTAAATGAATTTTTTACTAAACAACTATTCACTTTTACAATATATAATCTAAATCAAATAATAATTATGACAGAACATATACTAACTGAAAATCCAAATCGCTTTGTACTTTTCCCACTGAAATATAATGATATCTGGGAACTTTATAAGACGGCTGAGCATTCATTCTGGACGGCTGAAGAAATTGATCTTGTTCAAGATCTTACCGATTGGAACGAAAAACTAAATGCTGATGAAAAACATTACATTAAACATGTGCTTGCTTTCTTTGCGGCATCTGATGGAATTGTAAATGAGAATCTTGCTGAAAACTTTCTTAAAGAAGTTCAGTATCCTGAAGCTAAATGTTTCTATGGATTCCAAATTGCAATGGAGAATGTTCACTCAGAAACTTACTCTCTTTTAATTGATACTTATATCAAAGATTCTAAAGAAAGAGATTATCTTTTCAACGCTATCCAAACAGTTCCGGCTGTTACTAAGAAAGCTGAATGGGCACTTAAATGGATTAACTCTGAATCTTTTGCTGAAAGACTTATTGCTTTTGCGGCTGTTGAGGGAATTTTCTTTTCTGGTTCGTTCTGTGCTATTTTCTGGTTAAAGAAAAGAGGATTGATGCCAGGTCTTACTTTCTCAAATGAATTAATTTCAAGAGATGAAGGACTTCACTGTATGTTTGCTTGTTTATTACATAATAAACACGTTCAAAATAAAGTGACTGAGGCGAGAATTAAAGAGATTATCTGTGAAGCAGTTGAGATTGAAAAAGAATTCATTACTGATTCTCTTCCGGTTGCACTTATTGGAATGAATGCAAAACTTATGCAACAATACATTGAGTATGTTGCAGACTTTTGGTTGACCGAACTTGGTTGTTCAAAAGTTTACGGTGTGGAAAATCCATTTGATTTTATGGAAATGTTGTCTTTACAAAACAAGTCTAACTTTTTTGAAAAGAGAGTTTCTGAATATCAAAAGGCATCTGACAAAGCTATCGACTTTGATAATTTAGATGATGATTTCTAATCGTTTTTTTTCTTTTTTTTATTTTAACCCACTTTAATAAGTGGGTTTTTTTATTTAATATATAATTAAAAAATAATAATTAATATGAGATATCTTAGATTATTTGAAAATTCAGAAACTTCTAATCTAGATAAAATTAAAAGTATAATTAAAGAAAATCAATTCTTATCTAAATATGCAGAAGATATAGTTGAGGATTCAATAAAAGAATTTAATGATTACATATATGTTAAATTACCTGATGAATTAAATTCACCACACATAAATAAACATTTTGATAAAAATAGTACAGGATCTATCTGGTCTATAAATAAAGAAGAGGTTTCTAAATTAATATTAGACACACTCAATAGTAAACCTACAAAAGAGGTTCAAGAAGGTCCAACTTTTAAATATAAATGGTTAAACTTAGAATATGCAAAACCAATTGGATTTGATAGCTTGAAAAAAGTTGAGGGTGAGATTAAAAAAGTAGAAGACTTAGAACCATTTGGAATGACTGATAGAGTTAAAGAATGGGATAAAGTAGACGCTGTTGCTAAACAAAATGGATATAATCTTGTCACAAAAGAAGGTGAAGTTTATAATGAGGAAGATTTGAAAAATAATGTTCCATGTTTTATAAAACAAGAAATTGGCGTTGTTGATGGTGATAAAATGCAAAATCCAACAAAAGTATATAATTTAATTACTGCTAAAGTTGGCGAAGTAGATGGAAAAGCTGTTTTAACTTTAATGACTGTTTTTCCAGGTGTTAATCCAGTTGATAAAGATGGTAAAGATATTACGAATAAAAAAGATTTAGCAGCAGCTGGTTATGCTCTTATAAAATCTGAAAAAACAAATGAAAGTATGAATAAAAATAAATTAAAATATTTAAAAACTTTTGAATCTTTTAAAGTTTCAGAAGCAGTTTCAGAAGATGACTCTGAAAATTTCATTGTTACAAATGAAACAACAGTTGATGAATTAGATACTTATTTATCAGAATATGTTGATGATCTTTATAGTTACGGAGCCGGATATATGATTGTTGATAAAGTTAATTTTATCATTTATAATAGTCTTATGGCTAAAGGAAAGTCTGAAGCAGAAGCAGAAAAAATAGCAGATGACTTTACAAAAAGAACAATGGATGATGATTCATCAACAACTTACAATGAATATGAAGAAGGAACAACCTCTGGTAGTGTAAAATATAATAGTAGAGTTATATTCGAATTTGAATGTCATGATGATGGATATGGATTTGGCGGTAGCTTTGAAGACTTATCTACTTTATTGACTGATATAAAAGGTTTACTAGAAGAATGAGATTATTAAGATTTGAAGAATTTGATGGTGTAAATGAATCACTTCCTCGTCAACATACTGTAGACCAGTGGAATAAACTTAGAAAAATGACTAAGGGTGTTGATATTGGAGACAGAATATCTGACTTAAATAAACAAGGAGCCAACATTCAATACTATCAAAATGCTGTTGATACAGGAATTGAATCTTATGAGGACTTTGAAAAACACAACAAAAAGTTTATACCAGGATGGAATGTCAAAGGTCTGTTAGGCCCATTTCCAGCAGAAAGTAAAAAGAAGAAATAATTATGAAATACTTAAAAACATTTGAAAAATTAGAAGGCAACGAATATATTAGAGAATCGGTAACAGATTCACTTTTAGTTGTTTTATTAATTCTATTCATAAAAAGTAACGGATTAACTCCTGAAAAAATGGCATCAAATTTAAAATCTTGGGTAGTTGATTTCTGCTCATTTGTAAGCGCATATGGCTATCCAATTGATAGAGAAGTATTAGATTTTAAGTTACAAGGATTAATAGATATCGCATTTGATAAAATAAGAAATGCAAGCGGTGCAAACTAAAAAACAAAAAAAGAAAATGAAATACTTAAAAACATTTGAAAACTACTCTACAGATATCACAGAAGATATTGCTAATGATATTCTACCAAAACTTCAACAATTAAAAGACGAGAAAGGTTCTTTTACAGTTGAAGATTTTGAAAACTATATGAAACAAAGAGGAGCCGACTTAGAAACTATTGATTTAGTAATGTCAAATCTCGTTAACTTAGGATTTGATTTTGACATGGAAGATGAAGAAGATGTTCCGTTGGATTTTGAATTAAAAGATACGTTTTATTAATAAAAAATCCACTCTAAGGTGGATTTTTTATTTTAGAACCATATACTTTACACCATCTACAATTTTAACCTCGTATTTTCCAGTAGAGGTTTTACCAGAAGCTCTTTTTGTTGATTTAGCTGTCTTTTGATTTTTTTCAGTCTCGCCAAATTTTTGCTTCATTACTTCCTTCATTGAATATCTTTCCATAGTTTGATTTGTTTGTCTTACAAAGATAGAAATAATTATTCACTTTTAATATATACTATGTGAAATATTTAAAGTCATATAAGATTTATGAATCTAAGCATGAATTAGAAGAAGTTATTCTATCTTGTTTTGAGGATCAGATAGATAATGAAAGAGTTTTTATTCTTAATAATGATAGTAGTGATAAATTATTTTTTATAAACTTAGATTTGACAGAAATATTTGATAAGAGACCAGAAAATTGGGGTATAATTTTATTAAAAATAGTTTCTAATAATTCAGGATATGATTTATATGTTTATAAACAAACAGTTGGTGATTTGAGTAGAACATACCCTGAAGAATATTCAAATTTAGAACAGAGTTTAGATTATTTAGGATATAAAATTACTAAAACAGATGATTTTCCAAGAGGAGTTAATTTCATGAAAAGAAATATACTGACTCAAGAAATGGAGTTATCTAGTAAATTTATGAGATTTATGACTTATAAAATAGAAGAGATATGAGACATTTAAAGTTATTTGAAAATTTTAATAATATAGAGAGTGATATAAAATCTATTTTTTTAGATTTAGAGGATAGAGGATTCACCATTGATATACTTAATTTAGAAAAAGTTAGTCAATATTTGATAGGTATAAAAAAACTTGAAGGATCGATTTCTTTCCCACAAGTTAGTCCATTTGAAGTTGATAATGATATCATTGATTGTATTTTAAGATTAAAAGAATTTGCTCCAAGCGAAGGATTTATAGTAGATAAAGTCACAATAAATCACCCATTTCATAAGCAACAATCCAAAGATGTTAATATTACTAATGAAGGATTTTTTGTTAAAAGTGTATATGGAGCTCCATTTCAACCTGATGAAGTAAAAGTTGATTACCCAATTATGTGGATATCTATAAAATTAAAAAAGATATGAAAAGATTAAGAAAGTTTAATGAGAGTGTGCAGGAAATTGATTATGATTATATCTATCAGTGTTTTGCTGAATTATTAGATGATAATAAAGCTGAGATAAGAGAATACTCAAATAGTTATCAAAAGTATATAACTATAGATTTGAAAGTTAAAAAGTCTAATCCAGACACAAGAGACACCAGTCGTTCTATGAAAATTGAAAATTCAAAATTATTAGAATATATAAATGATATAAAATATAATAGTGAATTGCTACAAGAGGTTGAAGTTGCTTTAAATAGATTATCAGAAGAATATCCGGAATATAAAGTTAATTTTGACGTATTTAGTTATTCTATTCATATTAATATATTTTCAAGTGAAGAAAAAAAAGAACAATATCCATTCTAA
>JACCDP010974013.1_pt1 | contig 12846 bp, 27 predicted proteins | sample 7445841 | NCBI WGS metagenome assembly JACCDP01 (sample SAMN15323441, study PRJNA562643) | freshwater metagenome | isolation source: river surface water | place: USA:Blue River Watershed | collected 2017-08-17
GCCACTGTGTTATTCCTTTGAACCAAAGGAAGACATTACAGCTTTTGAGTTGGCAAAGATTTTGCCGCTTTGTTTTGGGAAAATTCAACCCATTGATCTTGATCATTTGGGTTCTGCTCAAAGACATTTAAGAGTTTTATAATGAGGCAATGCTCCCAAAAACACTGTCTTGGCGCAATTTGTAATGATTTCTTAATGAAATAACACATTTTCGCCGCATTGTGTAATATTTTAATGCCATTTTAAACCATTTAAAACATCAAATGAAACTCTTGGGAAAGCTACTTTGTAAATTTTTAAGTTACTGGCTGAGCAGTAAACAAGAACGCGAAAAAGAATTGAGCGAATGCTTGCGTTGTTTGGAGCCTCAAAAACCCCTGAAAAACAACAAAATTTATCAGCGCAAAAAGCCTAAATTCTTGCCTAAAAAAAGAAACAATTTTGGAGCGAAGAAAAGCTGAGTTTTTCCTTGATTATCAAGGGATTGCGAGGCGTGGGCGCTGGGATTTCAATAGGCCCAAAGACCCCCAAAGAACAACAGTAGAATATTAGAGAGATATATAAGTAGAGATGTATAGAATATAATAGAGAGAAAATAAGAAAATAATAAGGATTTTAGAGTGTTTAGTGGTGTTTAGTGGTGTTTTAGGGGGTTAAGAGCTTCCACAGCAATTTAAATGTATTAAAAATCCCCCAAAAACCTCTCAAAAATGCGAATTTCTCCCCAAAACCACCCCACCAAAAGCGGCAAAAATAAAATTCTCTCTCTTTAATCGCTAAAAGAAAAAACAAAGAAACCCAAGCTCACGTCTTGGGGATTTTAAAATTTAAAAATGATTTTCTTCTTTCTAATCTTGTTCTTTTTCTTTTGTTTTGCCGAGCGAAGATGACAGATTGGCTATTGGCTTCTCCAGAGTCTTTCTTATAGGGTTTTCCCACACTTTAAAACAAACTAATCGAACAAAAAAACTAACAATCTAACGCGCCTTTTTTTGGTTTGAGCTAGGCTCTCAACAACGAATATAATTACACTAAAGATGAACGATTTTGCCGCAAATAATGCTTGACAGGAATGTTTTTTCAGCTATAATATTTCAGGAAATTTGAACGTTTCTCAGCCAAATAAAAGAAATTTGAACAGCACTCAACCAAATAAGAGAAAAAAAAATATGAGTCAAAAATGCAACACATTTCTCTGCGGCAAAGAAGCAGTGTATAAGCACAGTCGCACAAGAGAAAAAAAATGTGCCTCTTGTCGCGACAAAAGAGGCGACAGACACTCTCTAGCGTGGGTTGCAGTAGAAGAAAATAGCGATGGTTTCTTAGAAATCCCCCCTGCAAAAGCTCCTGAGCCAGCATACGTTGTGAAGAGAGCAGTCAGTGGCGAACACTGTGTTTTGTTTGTTGAGGATGAGATTGCTATATACACTTCTTGTTCCGAAGAAGAAGCAAAAAAAGTTTGCGGCGAATTAAATAAGGCATTTAAATTTGGCGCGGAAAGTGTTCTTCACAAATTAAACTCTTTTTCACTTGACCAGCGGCGAAACTTTGGTATAGTATGGGGAAACAATTCAATGAACGTGAACAATTGAAACCAATTTGTGAATGCGATTTTCTTTAATAATAGCGGTTGGCTAGGCTTGGTAGTCTGGCGAGTCTCATAAGCTCGCAACCTGAGTTCGATTCTCAGAGCCGCAACCAATTTATGAACGCGATTTTTTGTAATAAGCAAAGAAAAAAACTCTAATTAAAACGCGCCAAATAATGAGCGCAGTTTTCAGAAATAAACCTATGTTGGACATTACTTTTCTTGCTTTTATCATAGCAGCAACTTCTGTGCTTTTTCTACTAGCTATGGAATAAAAAATGGATAAAAAATGCGGCGAAAATAAATCTTGACGCGGATTAAAAACCCATTATATTATCCCCATGCACACACTACTTGATCTCATTCCCTTCTTCAACGAATACTCTCACGAATGGGAGCTTCGCGAAACTGATGAAAACGATAACACGCTGGAAGTCTATGGCTTCGCCACAGAAGAAGAAGCAGAAAAGTTTATTGACGAGTGGCTTTTGGCGCAAAAATAACCTTGACACTGAATAAAAAACCCTTATATTAACACCACTATGAACTCACAACCTAAACGCGGTCGTCCAGCAGGCGCAAAAAGCCTTGTTAACATCACTCTTAAACAACTAAACGAATTGTTCGGCCCTGAAACGGCGGTTCCAGTTGGTTCAATCTGGCTTCGCAATTACGGTGTTAGCATTCAAACTCCATCTCCTATTGTAGTCACAGCAGCACCAGAAGAGATTGAAGAAGAGCCGCAGATTCAGTTCAGCGTCACTCACTTCGAGAAGGAAGAGCTTCCTGCCCCTCCAGAGGAAATTTATGTTGACGCGGAATAAAAAACCGCTATAATATAAGCCTTAACACGAACCACCACTAACTCATGAACAAAGCATTCTCTCACATCATCGGACAAGAGCACATCAAGCGCCAATTGAACTTTTATCTTGATGCTTACAAGAACACGGCGATTCTTCCATTCCTCATGTTCAACGGCCAGCGTGGCATTGGCAAGACCGAGTTTGCCCGTGCTCTTGGTGCCGCAGCAAAGAAAACCTTCTACGAGATCAACAGCAGCAGCATCAAGAACGAAAAACAGTTCTTTGAGCAGCTTATGTCACAGATTCAAGGCACTGATTGTGTCCTGTTCTTTGACGAAGCACATGAACTGCCCAAGAAACTTGTTACTGCTTTTCTCTCCGTTTTTAACACAGAAAAGAAAACAGTTGTTCATTACACCTATCAGGATGTTGAATACACTTTCGACTTCGCGCAGATGAGTTTCATCTTCGCAACGACTGAAATGGATCGTTTGTTTGCTCCTTTCAAAGATCGCCTCACGGTGGTTGATTTTGTCCCATACTCTAACAGCGAAGTCAAAGACATCATCAAAAAGCGCATTCCTGATGTTAAGTTTGCCGCTGGCGCTCTTGATGAAATCTCCACCACGATTCGCGGCAATGCTCGCAGCGCAGTGAAACGCGCCAAAGAAATTGAAATGTATTGTGAAGCAAAGAACAATCCCGACTTCTCTCTTGAAGACTGGAAGGAACTCTGCCACAAGGCCAACATCAACAAGCGCGGCCTTTCCAATACCGAGATTCAAATTCTCTCCGCGCTCAAGGAACGCGGTCCTCTCACTCTCACAATGCTCAGCGCCATCACTGGCCTCAGCGTTCAAGCTCTTCGCAAAGATGCCGAGCTTCACCTGCTCAAGATGAACCTGCTTCGCATCGAAGGCACAAGGCAGATCACAAGTCAAGGCTTGCGCCTCTTGGAAACAATTGGTTAATGGTGGTTCGTTAACCGCCCCTCCGAAAGGAGGGGCAAATGCACTCGTAGCTCAGTGGATAGAGCATCGGATTTCTAATCCGTTGGCCGTAGGTTCGATCCCTACCGAGTGCGCCACCCTCTAATAAGTAGCGCGATTTCTTCTAATAAGTGAAACAAAAAACAGTTTACTTAATAATAACCACGTCTATCTTATAGCCTTATGAAAGCTCACTATCGCAAATATAATGATGGTTCCATGAACAGCTCTAAATATCACAAAAAAGACGGCACCGCTGTTCGAGCCAAACTAAAAAATCTCTTTATAAAAGAGCTTAAAGAAACAACCAAAGTGAACGGAAAACCTCTTAATAATGAGCCAAATAATGACTAATAATTGAACGTAATAATGCGTAATAAAAGAACCTAGGGAAGCTAGTGAGATTTCTTAGTTGAACTTCTTAGTGAGGGTAGGAGTTTTACCTAGCCCAGGCGGGCCGCTATAGGTAAATCTCCTAGGTAGAAGGCATAAAAAAGCGCGGTTTCCCGCGCTCTTTTCTTACAAGGTATTGATTGCCATGATGCCTTTCTCGTTCACAAAAGCCCAAGATGCTTTCTTAACTGGCTGCTTAGTTTCCTGATCAAAGAAATGGCCAGCAACGTAGGGATTATATTTAACCAGTCTAAGATTTGAGCTTGTGACGTTAGTGGTGCCGATGAAATCGCCTTCCACAAAAGCATGGACGTTTTTCCGTTTTTCGCGCAAAACTCTTTCGCGCCCCGCTTGCGAGACTTTAAAAACTGGATTTAAAACTTCCAAGCGGTGAACATGTTTCCACAATCGCCAGCCTTTTTCGGTGCGATGTAAAACAGAAAGGCATTGCTTGTGAAGGTTACGATAGATGCGAACGGTTTTCATTGGAGATATATGTTATTTAAGAGCTTGATCTTTAATGAATTTATAACCTTCTTTTATGAGAGCGTCAACGGCTTTTTTAAAAGATGTTTTGTTTTTATATTTCATGGTGCGCGTTGGCGTGTCGCCGCTGCCGTAAGTATAGATCAAAAAATCTTCGCTATTTGTAAAAAACCAGTATTCTTTTTTCATAGGAGACAAGATAACAGAAAAGAAGAAACGCGCAAGGCTTTTTTTATTCTTTTTTATTGCTTAGGTAGTTTACCTACCCAAGGCCCCCTGGCCTAGGTAATTTCCCTAGTCAAAGGGCATAAGAAAGGGGGCGGTTTCCCGCCCCCGTAGGGGTCTTGCTTAGGCTTCCATCACAAGCTCGGCCTTGTCAATTTCCGCTTCGATGATGGGGCGATGACCAGCGCGGGCATCGAAGATGCTCTGCATTGTCATGGTGCGGGCAGGAAGTTTAGAGAGGTCGCCACCCTTGAGGCACTCGGTGACGCCATTATAAAGGCTCCACATTGTGCGCCCGTTGAACTCAGGATGGTTCGGAGTGCGGAACTGCTGCATGATGGGGTAAACTTCACGCGCAGGGATTGCCTTCGCATCTGCCAGCGACATGATGAGGCCAGCGGCTTCATCTTCCACAAGCTCGATGGTCTTGTAGTTTTCAATGCGGTTCGTCATGTCAGTAAAGTGACTAACGCAACGGCCAACGGCTTCACTCAAGATGCGAGAGATGTCTCGCAAGATGTTCACCGTGTGCTTGCGGGCAAGCTTGATGTCGCTGGAAAAGCAAAGGTTTTCACAAACCAGCATTCGATTTCCAATGCAGATGCTAGCGGCAAAAGCCTTGTCATGCGAATTGCGCAAGCCAAGCACAAGCTCGCGATCAGTGGCATCAAAGTCTTTGCCAGTGATGGAAAAGCCGCCAAAGTAACGCTGGCCCATGCGAGCCAATGCGTGCTCTTCTTGCTTGATGGAGTAGCCAGCGCGGCTGATTGCTTCGCGCATCTGGTCAACAAGGAGAGCGTGACCGATGGGCTGGAAGCTATCAGTAGCATCTGGCGTCTTGACAGTGGCGAGTTCTTCGGCGGAGACTTTGTTTTTAGCGATGAGGAGTGACATAGTATTTTTCGTGTTTTGTGTTTTGGTTCGTTAAACGTTCTGTTTTGAACGTGCATAAAGATACCACATCAAAAACAAAAGACAACATCTTTTTACTCTGGCGCGAAAATTAACCCGAAAAGTTTTTTTCAACTTGGCACGATAATTGAATGCTTAGGAGAATTTCTTACTAGGGCATAGGTGTTTTACCTAGCCAGGGCCGCCTGGCCTAGGTAAATTCCCTAGGGAAGGAGCCTAAAAAGGGGGCGGTTTCCCGCCCCCCGTGCCTAGGAATTATCTTGATCTGATCAGCGTGGCCAGCATTGCTATAAGAAAAACGATTAGAATCTCCATTTAGTGACGGGGGTAAAAGACTACTGCTTGATTCTTATCCCAACAAGCGCGGCAAGAACCGCACACTCCGCCTTGATTGTAGGCAGGGCAGGAAACTTTCTTAGAGTCGCTAGTAACGCCCGACATTGTAACGCCTAGGCGATTAGCTGCACCATCTGGCAATGGGCCGTCCACCATGTAAGCGGAAAGCCTAATGTTAAGGTTATCAGGGAATGCGCCATGCTTTTCCTTGTAGGCTGTAACTAGGGCATATTCCCTAGTCGGGAGCCAGTGGCGCACGTCGGGAGTAAGGCGGCAAACTTGCGCGATGCGCTCCAAGTGTTCAAGGTTTTGAATGTCGCCGCTGTCATGCCAGCGAAAGACATTTATGCCCGTTTGATTGATTTGAAAAACCATCGCTTCCACCCATTCGGAATGAACAAGAGAAGCGAGGCGACGTTGCAAGGCTTTCTTCACGTTGCCAAAAACGTAACGCCCTTTTAGAGCGTAGCATTTAGAGCAAATGGAGCCTTGCACGGAACGAAGGCGAGAGCCTACATTGCACGCTTGGGCAGGGATGCTGTAAGCAAACCCTGGCATTTTGGATGGCTTGGAAAGGCCACCAGTAATTTCTTTAGCAAGTGCGGGTGTCATAGGTTGAGAAGGTAGCAGTTTATTCTTCAATGTCAACGCCCATGGAGCGCAATTCTTGACGCACACGGGAGAGCGGCACAAGATGGCCGTCGCCGTCATCTTCGTCATCTTCGCCATAGGCAAAGTCAAAAGCATTGAAAACCGTATCAGCGTCCAGTTTCAAAGCTTCAAAGGCAGGCGCGAGGCTTTCGCGGCTGTTATTCATCATCCAGTCAACGAGGTTGACCAGCACATCAATGGCTTGTGTTTGTTTTTTCATAGGCAAGGAGAGCATACCACAGGAGAAAAGAAGATCAAATCATTTTGGCGCATTTTTAATCTTTTTTTATTCGCGAGACTTGGCACGGGACGTGCTAGGGGAAAGCGTGTCAAATGATTTATTTATTTATTTTTTGCTTGACAAGGGAGGCTTAGGAGTTTTTCCTAGCGGGGCATAGGAATTTTACCTAGCCCAGGGGGCGCGGCATAGGTAAATTCCCTACTAGGGGTAAGTCGCCGCTCTTATAGCTTTGATCGAGGCATGGAGCCTCTTGTCCCCCTAGCAAGGAAAAGTTTTTAGTAGTTCACCTCTATTCAAACACTACTCCATCATCTGTTACTGAAATGGACTTTTCAGAACCAATCGCCTCTAAGACATGTTCCAAAGCGCGTAGAGCACCGCACGCCCATCCAGCAGAAAAAGTGTCTTTACGCCTTGGATGGTAGCTTTTCTCAGCAACAAGTTCTTCAACAAGGTTTTCAATGATTTGTTTTTCGCTCATGGTATTAAGATAGCACTTTTTATTCTTCTGGCAAGTCTTTTTTATTCTTTTGTCATGATAGTTTGGCCAAACATTCGGGGCAGTTTACTTTTTTCTTGTCCTGTGTCAAGTGGACATGATAAGAGCCGTATCCGCAAAAAGCTTTTCTGCTGTCAACGCATCCAATGTTCCATTTGCGCATATCTGTGCCGTCATAATGGATGATTGAATCATTTGGGATTCCTTGGCGTTGGATGCCTTTGAAGTGGTAGTTCATAGTGATAGAAGATAGCAGGTTTTTATTCTTCTGGCAAGTCTTTTTTCTTGTTTTTTCGCGAGTAGTCTTTGGCGCTGCGGTGCTTTATCGGCGGAGGTGGTAAAGGCTGGCGGATTCTCCTTTTCAACTCGCGATCACTAATTGTGCCGATGTGATGGGTTTTACTCATGCAGGCTAGAGCTTATTATATTTTCGCACAAGGTCAAGGCGTTCTTCAAAATGTTTGGCAATTGTCTGATTGGTGACAATCAGGTCTTCAAGCATGCCTTTATAGAACGCCGCATTGAAAATGTGCACTTGTTCACTTGTCAAGGCCACGCCTCTGCTTTCTTCGCTGATTTGACGGAGTAGATTGCCTGCGGTTTCGTATGTGTGGTTCATGTTTCTACTATAGAGGCAAAAGCGTTTCCGTCAAATAGAAAAAGATAAAAATCCAAACTCGAAACCCCCTAATACTAAATAGTAAAGCCTTAAATAGCTTTCTTAGGGAAAACTCTTAGGCAGCGTAGGGAATTTACCTATGCCAGGGGGCGTGGCCTAGGTATCTTTCCTAGGCTTTTTTTAATTATCAGCTAAGAACAAGCTTGCCTCTTGATTGCGGCGAATCACTAAACCCTTAAGAGTTTTTCCATCCGCCTTTACATATTTTTTCATGATTGAGGGCGTGTTTTGATAGTTTCCGCTGTTCAAGCGGCCCTTGCCAGAAACTAAACGGCGCAAGTTTTCTTCGCCGCAGTTGTAGCAGAAAGAAACAAGAGCAGCATGCTGGAAAGCAGAAAGCGGCACTTTAACAATGCTGTCCACCTTCGCGGCATAGGATGGAATAATTTCATTAACTAGAATATCATGGGCTTGTTTTTCTGTCATGCTTTTGCGCTTGATATATTTGGAATCTGTGAACCCATAGCCAATGGTCAATTTGCCCGCTGGGCAGCGGTAAACTTTGCTCGAAAAACCTTCGCGCTGTTTGATTAGTTCAATCAAGATGGCCGATGCTTGATCTTCTTGTGATGTTTCCAGCAATGGAATTGTTTTTTCTGTCTCGAAAAACAGAACGGGAGGAACAGGGTGCGAAAGTTCCCGCTTGTGCTTGATGTTCGCCAAAAGGTGAAATTCAAAAGCAATGAGGCAAAGATTAAAGATGATAAAGAGTTTCTTCATGGCGGTAAGATACCAGAAAACACAGAGTGCGCAAGATAAAAAACCAATTTTTTATTCCTTAGGAAGTTTCCCTAGGGAGAAACGCTTAGGAGTTTTACCTATGAAAGCCCCCCTGGCCTAGGTAAAATTCTTAGGGCCGCTTAGGGGGCAGGGAGAAACAACACTTAAACTCCCCGCCCCCTTTTTTCTTATCGGCCCTTGGTAAAATTCCTTAAGAGGCTTGAGATTTTTTCTTCTGCTTTAAGCAAGAAAGTTTTGGCGCTTTTTTGAATGTTTTTCTTAGATAGGATTTTAACCTTGCTTTCACTTGGCGGCGAAGGTTTGAACTTTGCCTTTTGCAAGGCGCGAGGTGAAAAAGTGTTCACGCGAGAGCTAAAGCTGGCTTTGTTTTCTAGCAGGTAATGCCATGCGGCATTTACAGAAGTTGTGGCGGATTCTAAACGATGCATTTTTTTTTTTGATTAAAAAGTGGCGAGCGCGGCAGGATTTGAACCTGCACAGTCAGGAGTCGCGATCTGACCTTTCTGCTCTAACCATAGAGCACGCTCAAATTGTTTTATTCCCAAGCTAGTTCAAGGCCAGAGACGTGAAGGTTTCGATACTTGATTTCACTGTTATCGTTCAAGTCCTCAACCTTGGCCGTGATGAATGTTCGGCCAGATTTGCCAGTTCCAACATGTTCAATGTCCAGAATCTTGAAGTTTCGCACCCCGTTGGGCTTGACCTTGCTTTCTCCCTCATTGAGGTAAACAACGTTTTTGCCGTTGAGAGCTTCGATGACAGCTTCTTTTTTGGAGCGGAGAAGAGCGATTAGATTGTCTTTGGTGATGAGGTCTTTCATAGTGTGTTTTTGTTACGGTTTAAAGATAAGCGAGAAAGGAGAGAAGTCAAGAGCTTTTTCGCAAGTCTGCCAAAAGTTTTTCGAGACATGGGCGATGCCATTGATCCATTGGCAAGCATCGGTTTAAACGAGCGGCTAACCATTCAGCGAGTTGATTGTCAGTCATGATTTTAAGATAAGCAAGAAAGGGGAAGCGTCAAGCCTTTTTTGACACGCAGAAAGAGAAGACAAGCTTTCCAATGCGAACGAAACGAATCCCGCCGACTTTGCGAGTGGAGAAGCGAAAGAGGAGGATTTTGGGCTTGCGAAATGTGATTTTTTTCATGGCAGTAAGATAACAGAAAAAGAGATTCGCGCAATGCCTTTTTTAACTTATTTTTATTCTAGTAATTAGCGTGCCAAGATTGCGGGAAAGTTTTTTTTGTTTTCTCTTGACAGAACAGGTCTTAGGAGTTTTACCTATCCAAGGCCCCCTGGCCTAGGTAAATTTCCTAGGCCCTCCTCTTAGGAGTAAACTACCTCTTTTAGGGCTTTTTTGTAAGTGTTTTCGGCGCTTTGCATTTCTTGTTGCCAGAATTTTACGGATTCTTGCCAGTGTTTTTCACTAGGGAAATTGCTCAGTTGCCTAGATGAATTTTTGAAGTGGTCCTCAAAACTGTTTCGTGCCGATTTGGTAAAAGAGAGCAAGGCGGCGAAAGTTTCGCGTGAGATTGTAATGTTTTCCATAGTGTTAGAAGGTAAAGAGTTTTTCGCGCTTGGCAAGTTAAATCTCTTCAAACTTTTGAACTAAGACAGTCTTTTTGTTTTCTCTAGCTCTGCGTTTGACTTCATACAAGCCCAAGCCAATAGCGCAAATTTGAAGCCAGTAAGTTCCGCCTTGATAAGGGACTGTTTGCTGAAACATAACCCATTCTTGGGCAACGCGCTTGCTTACCGTGGCGACGCATCCATTTTGAATGGCTATCAAAGGATAAGGAAAGTTACTATCCTCCACGGCGCAAAGAGAATTAGTAGTAAAACGACGTGCTCTAAGTTCTTTTTTCATATTTTAGAGTAGCAGATTTTTCGCGCTTGGCAAGTTTAGAATTGAATCTGACTAACAAAAAGTGACCGATATTCGCCGCCTTTGATTACAAACGTGGCGATTTCTTTGCCACTCTTTTTGGAGATTCTGCTGCCCTTGTAGCGCTCCACTTCAAAAGATTGAATGCCTTTTTCGTTTTCATAGCGCACGGTTTTCAGAGCGGAGAGGGTTTTGTCCAGTTCGCTTGCAATTGTGGAGTGATCTTGCGGGCGCTTGTTGGCGAGAGCGAGAAAGGCGAGAATTTGAGCGTTGGTGGCGAGTTGTTTTTCCATGACCTATTATGCCATAAAGCTAGAGAAGCGCAAAGTCTTTTTTATTCTTTTTTATCCCGTGTGGAGTTATGGAAATTATTGTGCCAAGTTTTAAGAAAAGATTTTTTTCTTTTTTCTTGACAGGGGAAAGAGGGTTAGGAGAGCTAGGTGAACCTCTTAGGTGTTTTACCTAGCCTTGGCCCCCTGGCCTAGGTAAAGTTCTTAGGGTTATTTTCTTAGTTCTCTTAAGAGTCTCCCCTAGGGAGCTTCCCGCGCTCCCTAGAGGGTTTACCGATTGCCCTTAGTTTTCTTCCCTAGTCCATCTGTTTAGCCATTGTTCATCCGTTTCCTGCTCTTGAATAGATTCTTCCCTTAGGGCTTCAAGGCGTTCGTTGTAGTCGATAGCATCGGCGTGCATTGTTTCGGCAGTAGTAGAGAATTGCATGGCGTTATGGGGATTATAGGCTTGTTTTGTTGGAGGCTTTGCAGCGCTCAAAGGCGCGGGCATAGTCATAGGGAAGCCACTGCTTATCCGTGGCAAGGATATTGTCGCGATACTCGCGAAGGGCGGGCAAGACTTCGCTGGCGGGCAAGGCGAGCAAGGAACACCAAGCGTTCTTTTGATAGGGCGAGGGATTCGGTTCATTGCGCCAGTCAAGCATGGCAATCAGCTTTTGCACGGTAGGGATGGGGGCGGAAGGTGTGGCGTTCATGGCAAGGCTAGAGTAGAGGGGAAAAGGAAGGGTGCAAGTTTTATTTAACTGCTTCGTATTCGGTGACCTCGGTAGTGGTCACCGTGCGCTTGTAAACGTCCACAGCATCGGCAGGGACAAGTGCAGTGCCGATAAACTGCCCACAGTAAACACGGCAACGGTCAGGCCGCACGTCTTTCCAGCTATTCATGAGCCGTTCACCTTTTTGAAACTTACATCCTTCAACCGTGATGTCACGGTTCAGGAAGTAAACGAATTTAGTTTCAGTGCGGGTTTTAGTTTTGGTTTTGATTTTGTTTTCCATGGCAAGGGTAGATTAGAGGGGAAAGATAGGGGCGCAAGTCTTTTTTTATGCGATTGCCTTTTTCAATTCGCGAATCTTTTGAACCGCCTCCGCCATGCTAGCGGCGAGATTGTAAACGATTGCCTCGCTAGCAGTGCCGCCAAGGTAGTTGTAGTGAACGCGAAACTGGCTTTCGGTTTTCTCGATTTTGGTGATCTTCTTTTCCGCGTTAGCGGAGACACGGGAGAGGAGAGCGGATTCGTCGGAGGTAAGAGAGATATTCATGGCAAGGGGATGGTAGAGGGGAAGTGGAAGGTCGCAAGCTTTATTTTGTGATTTTGGGGAGCCACTTGGCAACGTAGGCTTGCCAAGCTTCACGCGAGGCAAAGGCAGAGATCGGCCAAAGCTTTTCAGCCATTTCAAGGAGGGGAGCGGGAATCTTTTCCATGATTGAATAGTAGAGGGGGAAGAGAAGGACGCAAGTTTATTCTTGCTGCATGGAAAGAATGCCATTCACTTCCAATTCTTCGCTTACTTTTGAAATGATAAAAAAATTATCCGCGTTCGGGGGCAAGTTTAACGTTCGCTCAATCGGATAGAAAATGCCGATTGCGCCACGCTGGCGAGCCAGAAATGTAACTTTTGTTTTCATATATTAGCGAAAGTAAAATTAAAGTTTTTCGAAAATGTAAACACTTGCCATGTTTGGGTAATGTTTATTAACAAACTGTTCAGCTTTTTCAAGCGAGTCGAAGGTGACTGCTTGCCAATCGCTAGGAGCGATAGAATAGAATTCGCAAATTCCAGCCTTGTTGGCATAGAGGTATTTGCTGCCAAAAAATAAATCCAAACCGACGGAGAAAAGAGAAGCATTGTTTTCCATGCCCATATATTGCCACACTCTCGCAGGAGTGCAAGCTCAACGTGAGTTTTTTTTCGTTCTTTTTCTTTTCTAGTAATTAGCGTGCCAAGTCTCCACCATTTATTTTTTTTCTTTTCTATTGACACGCCCACCCCTATTAAGATTGCTTAGGGGAAACCCTTATGGGTGACTAAGAAACTTTCCTAGGAGAACGCCCCACCCCATTTCCTAGAAATTTTGACTAGGGAAATTTCCCAGGGGGGCCAGGGGTACGTTTTTTCAATCTA
>JACCDP010243790.1_pt1 | contig 12844 bp, 16 predicted proteins | sample 7445841 | NCBI WGS metagenome assembly JACCDP01 (sample SAMN15323441, study PRJNA562643) | freshwater metagenome | isolation source: river surface water | place: USA:Blue River Watershed | collected 2017-08-17
GAGGAGGAATCGAAGATGACCTACGTTACGTCCATCGAGCGGCTGGCGATTGAAGAGGGTATGCAGAAGGGGATGCAGAAGGGGATGGAGAAAGGCATGCAGCAGGGCATGGAGCAGGGCATACAACAGGGCATGCAACAGGGCATGCAACAGGGCATGCAACAGGGACGCAGGGAGGGGAAATTGCAGTTACTGACGCGTCAGCTGGCAGCCCGATTTGGCGAGCTGCCTGTCTGGGTGGGCGATCGTCTCGCACGGGCGGATGAAAACACGCTGGATGGCTGGACTGAGGCCGTGTTGTCGGCGACATCGCTTGATGCGGTGTTTGCTGCGGAACGCTAGCGCTCACTCGCACATCCCCGTGCGGCCCCTTGGATTGGCCCGGGCGGGCAGAGGATGGGCCTGCCCAGTTGTCTGACGTACGCGTGCCCTCCAGCCTGCAATTGTTCATCATGGTGCCGTAGCGCGTGTTCGCTGCACGTATAATTCTCCACAGCCATATTTTGTACCGCCCGGATTTCAAGCTGCAGGAGACGCATGCGTGCTGTTCGTCATTGTTGGTGGATGCCAGCGCTGGCAAGTGTGGCGTTGTGTGCAGGACAGGCCAGGGCGCAACTGATCGTTTTCCCCTCTCCGTTATCTACCCGCGAGCAGCCCGTCACCACCACAGTCACCACGCGCTTTCTGCCCGGTGAATTCCGCGAGCGGCAACTGGCATCCGAGAGCAATCTCCAACTGCGTCCGGGGTTGGTCTGGCAGACGACCACCGGCTTGTCCGGCGCACGCTATGATCAGGCGGCACCGTTTCGTCACCAGTCCGCCCGTTTCACCACCGGTCCGGAACTGACATGGGGTCGGATCGAACTGGCCATGCCGATACAGGCAGGGCAAGAGGTGCTGTCTGCGAGCGGCGAATCGCAATGGGCATCAGGCATGCCGCAGATGACCGTCCAGTTGGGTCCGAATGACAGCGTCAAGCTCGAGGCGCGCGCCAGCACCCGGCAAGACAGCGCTGCCACCCGAATCAGCAAGTCGAGAAAAGCGGTCACGGTCAGCTGGCGCCACACCTTCAATGAGAGATTCGCCTTGCGAACCGGGCTCGAGCGCAGCAGCGAGGCCGTTGAACACAGTCTTGAGACCAGCGAGAGTGCGCAGGCCTTTGCGCAGCTTACGGCCAGCCTTCCGAGTCATTGGCGGCTGGTACTGGGAGGCTCCCTGTACCAGGCGGTCAATCGATCTGGCGCGGAAGACACGTCCAGAGATCGATCACAAACACTGTCACTGTCGGCCAATCGCTCCCTGACCAGTGGCTGGAAGCTGTCGGGCTCCTTGTCAGTCCGGCAGGCGCAGAGCGGGGATGAGAGCACGCCCTTCACCAGCCGCTCGGGGAACCTAAGGTTGTCCCGGGATTTCTGAGTTTTTTCACCTTGCCACCTGTGACTTCCTCCGGCCTTGTGATAACTTCAAGACATGCCCTTCCTTCCCCGTATTGTCATTGTCGCCTCGCTGAGCCTGCTGCTGCCGATTCAGGCGTCGCTGGCCTATGCGCGCGCGGTCGGCATGACGGCAGGCTCAGCAATGAGCATGAAGGCGACGGTGGTCGCCACGGTATCCTTGCCTGAACAGGCGTCGCACGCGGAGCAACACGATCATCATCACAACCTGGATGCCGGCACGGCAATACTCGCACATCCGGTGACAAAGGTGAAGGCTGCCAGCCCTCATGCATCGCATTCGCAATCCGGCAATGCTTGCGACAATTGCGCAAAGTGCTGCCTTGCAGGCGCGGTGGCTCCTCCGCTGATATGGCCGCAAGCCGCTAATGTCATTGCGGCTCGTGTGATCTTTTCTCCCACCTCAGAGACACCGTCCTGCTTTATACCGGACGGCCCCGAGCGACCTCCTCGCTGCAGCTGATTCTCGTCTTTCCAACGGGCTGACTTTTGCAAGTCAGCTTGGGCGCGCATGGTGCGCGCATTCAAAAAAAATTGCGGAGGCTTGATCATGACTCACCCTGATGCGGCTCGCTCAGCCGTGACGACATGCGTTTTTCACATCCCTGGAGATTCGCATGCGTCCTGACATTTTTTTACCGAGGCACCTGCTCAACAGATTGCCAGGCTGGCTGTTGCCGCTGGCTTTGGCGGGCTGTGCCGGGTTTTCTGCGGACGGCGGAGTGGAACGGGTCTCTGCGCTCAGCAAAGAACGTACCGGCTACCCGGTAAAAGTCGTGAATCCGGAGGCACGCGAAGAAAGGCTGTCGCAACTGCTGTCTGTGCCCCTCACACCGGACAGTGTGACCGAGATCGCTTTGCTGAACAACAAGCGCCTGCAAGTCGCGCTGGCCGATCTTGGCATTGCCGAGGCCGATCTCGTGCAGGCAGGGCGGCTGCGCAATCCCGGGTTTTCCTTCGGTCGTCTGTCGGGTGGCGGCGAGACCGAGATCGAGCGTGCGATTCTGGTCGACCTGACGGGTCTGCTGACCATGCCGATGCGTCGGGCTATCGAGGAAAGGCGTTTCGGTCAGGCGCAGCTGCAAACAGCATTGCAGGCGGTGCGCACCGCGACCGACACACGCCGCGCCTATTTCCAGGCGGTGGCTGCACATCAGACCTTGCGTTACCTGCAGCAGGCCGATCTGGCGGCACAGGCCAGTGCAGAGCTGGCACAACGGATGGCGAAAGTCGGCAACTGGGGCAAGCTCGAGGAAGCCCGTGAGCTGGCGTTCCGCGCCGAGGTTGCCGCTCAGCTGGTGCGCGCTGGTCACGCCGCGCGTGCGACTCGCGAGCGACTGGTTCGGCTGCTCGGCCTCACCGATGAGCATGCATCGCTGAAGTTGCCGGACCGCTTGCCCGATTTGCCCGCGGCAACCGAGTCCATCGAGCGCATCGAATCTCGCGCACTGAGTCAGCGGCTTGATGTACAGGCGGCCAGGCTGGAGACCGAGAGCACCGCCAAATCCCTTGGCCTGACACGCACAACGCGTTTCGTGAACGTTTTGGAAATCGGATACCAGAACAAGAGCGCAAACGGAGCGCCGCGCGCCGATGGTTATGAAGTCGAGCTGTCGCTCCCGTTATTCGACTGGGGAACAGCGCGCATGCGCCGCGCCGAGGCTATTTACATGCGCTCACTGCAGCGCACCGCTGACGTTGCCGTGCAGGCGCGCTCGGAAGTGCGAGAGTTGCATTCCGCCTATCAAAGCAGCTATCAGGTTGCGCGCCAGTACCGCGACGAGATCGTGCCGGCGAAGAAGCGCGTGTCAGACGAAGTCCTGCTGCGTTACAACGGCATGCTGGCCAGTGTGTTCGAGTTGCTGGCCGATGCGCGCTCGCAGATTGCCAGCATTAATGCGGCCATCGATGCGCAGCGCGATTTCTGGGTGGCCGACACCGAGCTGCAATTTGTGATGCATGGCGGCAGCCTGCTGCTGACGACGGCCATACCGGCGAGCACCGGCATGCCGGTCAGCGCTCCTCCTGCAGCCGCGCACTGAGAAAGGACATCATCATGGTATCGAGAAGAGAATTCGTCACCGGCGCCGGGATGCTCGCGCTGGGAGCGAGCGTCGTCAGCCGTGCCGGTGCAGCTTCGCTGCCCGAGGCGGTGGTCGCTCCGGGTGCCGCGACACAGCCGCCAACACTGCCCTCCACGGGGCGACCCTTCCGTCCGGTCGTGACACTCAACGGCTGGTCACTGCCCTGGCGGATGAATCAGGGCGTCAAAGAGTTCCATCTGGTGGCAGAGCCTGTCGAGCGTGAGCTGGCGCCCGGCATGAAGGCCCGGCTGTGGGGTTATAACGGTCAGTCACCGGGGCCGACGATCGAAGTCGTCGAGGGCGATCGCGTGCGCATCTTCGTCACCAACCGTTTGCGCGAGAAGACCAGCATTCACTGGCATGGACAGCGGCTGCCGAATGGCATGGATGGCGTCTCCGGACTGACGCAGCCGGCGATCGAGGCTGGCAAGACCTTCGTGTACGAGTTCGTGGCACGGCGGGCAGGGACGTTCATGTATCACCCGCATGCCGATGAAATGGTGCAGATGGCGATGGGCATGTACGGCTTCTGGGTCACGCATCCGAAAAACCCGGACTTCATGCGCGTGGACCGCGACTTCGTCTTCTTGCTGAACAATTTCGACATCGAGCCGGGCAGTGCCACGCCCAAGGTGAACACCATGCTGGATTTCAACCTGTGGGGCTTCAACAGCCGGGTGTTTCCGGGGATCGATTCAATGCACGTGCGTCAGGGCGATCGTGTGCGGGTGCGCATCGGTAATCTGACGATGACGAATCATCCTGTCCATCTGCATGGTCATGAATTCGTTGTTACTGGCACCGATGGCGGATGGACGCCGCCTGCTTCGCACTGGCCAGAGGTGACCGTGGATATCGGCGTGGGGCAGATGCGCGCCATCGAATTCGACGCCACTGAGCCGGGAGATTGGGCACTACATTGCCACAAGTCGCATCACACGATGAACGCGATGGGCCATCAGGTGCCAACGATGATCGGCGTGGACCAGCGCGGCATCGCCGAAAAGATCAGCCAGCTGATCCCCGATTACATGGCGATGGGCGAGCATGGCATGGGCGAGATGGCCGAGATGAGCATGCCCCTTCCTGACAACACGCTACCGATGATGACTGGCGAAGGGCCATTCGGCAGCGTCGAGATGGGTGGCATGTTTACCGTGGTGAAGGTCCGCCGCGAGCAGAAGCCCGGCGATTACAGCGATCCTGGCTGGTACCGCCATCCGCCCGGCACACAAGCGTGGGAATGGACAGGAGTCCTACCCGAAGCGCCGAGCAGCAGTTCAGCGGGAGGGCAGTCGATGCCTGCCGAGCACAAGGAAACCATGGATCTCAAGGCGCGCAAACCGAAGGGCCATCAAGAACATTAATCAGAAAGGAGTACGTAATGAATCGTCAAGAAAAATGCAAAACCACTGGCACGCACTTGATATCCGCGCTAGTGATCGTTTCCTCTCTGCTGTGGGCGGCCTTGCCCGCGCAGGCCGGACATCATGAGGGAGGGCACGATGCCGCAAACGTGCAAGCCCCTGAGGCAGTGAATGCAGAAATCCGAAAGATCGATGTCGAGAATGGTAAGGTCACCCTCAGGCACGAAGCGCTGACGCAGTTCAACATGGGGGCAATGACCATGGTTTTCCGCGTCGAAGATCCGTTATTGCTGAAGTCGTTCAGTGTCGGCGACAAGATCAGGTTTGTACCGGCGAAAAAGAACGGGCAGTTTGTCGTGCAGTCGATGGAGAAAGCCGACTGAAGCAATTCAGAACCGGTCGATGCGATAGGGCGCCGGGTCTGCATAGGTCTCCCGTCCGCTGATCATTTCCGCGAGCAGGCGGCCACTTGAGGCTGCCTGCGTCAGCCCGTGATGCGCATGGCCGAAGCAGAACCACAGCCCCTTGTGCGCGGGCGCGGGCCCGATCACGGGCAGCATATCGTAGGTGCAGGGGCGCGAGCCCATCCACGGCGTGGCATCCAGTCGTTCGCCCAGCGGATGCAGGCGGCGCGCAATCGGCTCCAGTGTGTCGAGTTGCACTGGCGTCGGCGGTGCATCGCGATGCGTGAACTCGGCACCGGTCGTCAGCCGTAGGCCTTTTTTCATCGGTGCGAGTGCGTAGCCATGATCGACATCGACAATGACGTGCTTGAGCGGCGAGGCCTCGCTGCCGAAATGCATGTGATAGCCGCGCTTGACACCCATCCTGAGCCGGTATCCGAGGCGTTTTGCCCATTCCTCTCCCCATGGGCCAAGCGCGACCACCGCGTGCGGAGCGCTCACCGTCCCGCTCTGCGTCCGCACGCGCCAGCGATGACCGTCGGCGTCCAGTGTGCGCGCGTCACCGTGAACAAAGCGTCCGCCGCGCTGCTCGAACAGCTTCAGATAGGCGGTGGTCAGGTCTTGCGGATCTTGTATCTGCCGTGAGTCCGGGTAGTGCACGCCGCCGGCGATTTCCTGCGCGAGGCCCGGTTCCTTTTCATGCAATTCCGTACGCGACAGCGCGCGCACATTCAGACCGTAGTCCCGGCTTTGGTCTGCCTGCAGAAGGCTGGCCTGTTCACTCTCCTCGGTGCGCCAGACTTTGATCCACCCGTGATGATTCACCAGAGCGGATGCGCCCGCGGCTTCGATCAGCGGCTCATGCTCGCTCCAGCTATGCTCGATCAGTGGCAGTGCGCCCGAGATCGCCGCCGGATAGTGCTGCGGGGAGGAATGGCGCCAGTACGCCGTCAGCCAGGGCACTAGTGAGGGCAAGGCTTGCCAGTGATAATGCGCCGCCGGCTTGCGCTGCAGCGCATAGCCGAGCAAGGTCCGCAGGTCGCGTGGGAACGCATACGGAAAGACGGAGGAGCGCTCTATCAGGCCAGCATTACCAAAGCTGGTGCCCGCACCCGGGGTGTCGCGATCAACAAGAATGACCTGGTGCCCGCGATCCTGAAGTTTGAGTGCCAGCGTCACGCCGACGATGCCCGCGCCGAGCACAATGACGTCGCTTGTCTGGGTAGAGTTCATTGCTGGTTCAGATAAAGAGGGGATGTCTTCGGGTCTGCTGTGCATTCTATGACGAACGCCATGATCGGGATGCGATATAAAAATTGAACTGCCTAATCCGGATCGAGTTTGCCGACTGTGGCCACGACTAATGAAGCACTACTTGCGTGCATGAAAACTCATCCCACATCGTTGGATAGAATTGTTCTCAGCAGCTGCGGCTATCACCTTGTTTTTTGTAAGTTTTACGAAAGGACGAACCGATGGGTATGTGGATAGAGCTGGGTATTTTCATTATCGTGATCCTGTTCGCGATGCACCAGATACGTGATGTGAAGCGAGAGCAGCGCAAGCGTGAGGCTTCGAGGCGGGAGCAGGAGGGGATAAAAAATGGAGCGGATGAGGCACAAAATTAAAAAATATGTTTGGAATCTCGTCGTATATTGAGTTATCTTTACGCCGAAATGACAAAGCCGGGCTGGATTTGTCGCTTGGAGGCCTTCACAAAATGCCATCATCTCGGCAGTACGCCGCAGGACTGATGAGCGCAGAGACCATTTTGTGAGTGTCCCCGCAAAGTGCTGAACGCCCGGGGAAATCCGTATGGAGCCCATGCTGCCAACACACGGTCACTCACACAGGGTCGCGCATGCCTTTTGATCACTGCGCCGAATGCCGACGATGCTGCTTCGTCGAGGAGGGCTATCCACCCCTCGAGATCTCGCTGACCAAAAAAGAGCACAAGTCTCTGGGCAGTGTCTGCATTGAGACCAACTGTCTTCATCTCGGCCCCGCCGGCTGCACGCTCGGCGACGCCAAACCATTCAGTTGCAAGCTTTATCCTCTCGCCTATAATCCGCAGCGTCGCGAGTTTTATTACGACACTGATTGCCCGGTCATGCCGGAATATGTCCGGCAGCTGAAGGATTCCGGCAGTGAGGCATCCAGGCACCTGGCTGACTGCTCGAATGAACTGGCCAGACTGGAAAAGACTGACAGCGGATTTTTGAAGAACAATTTCGCGATCGACTCGGATTATTTCGATCTCAAAAAGCTTCCGTTTCAACCTTTTTCCAAGGAAAACTAAAATGAACGGTTCTCTATACAGGCTGCGTGAGGCAAGGCAGGCGAGGGCTCCGCAAAAAACCATGCAGGTCGGATGCCAGAGCTGGACGGCGAAGAACCTGTGCGTCGAGAGCTATCACGAGGATATCCTCTACTACACCACCCGCTGGGACGCGCTGTGCCCCTACATCGATGTCAGCGAGGAGATGCTGGCGATGGCGCCCCGCCCCTTCGTGGTGTACGCACTGCCTCCGGACAGCCAGTTCGGCGTTGCCATCAATGACAAATACGGGATGGTCGACTGCTTCTCCGAGGATTTCTGGAATGAAGAGCGCCGTGCCCGCAAGTTCAAAGAATATGACAAGCAGTACCGGAACTTCACGATCACCATGGATCGCATTCCGGGCAAGGACCTGACGGTTGATGACATCTTTGACATGGGCGGCGAGCATTTCGAAAAATGCTATATCGCTGATGAAGAGGTCGCCGGCTTTGTCGATTACATCCGCACTCTGGACGTGCTGGTGATTCGTGTGGTCTCACCGGAAGGCGAGCTGGTCCTGACTGACGTCTCCGTCATCCTGCCCAAGTACAACCAGCTGTACGGCAGCTTCTGCCAGTGGAACCGCGACTTCAAGAACAAGTCGCCCGGGATTTTCGCGTGTCTGCTGGCCTGCCGCTGGGCACGCGACAACGGCCTGCGTTATTACAATCTGGGTCCGGTTGACGATTATGGTTACAAGGCGCTGTTCGTCACCGATTACGAGCCCATCTATGCGCTGGCATTAGTCGATCCCGAGCATCCGCTCGCCCAGGACCCGACCTCGCCGCTGAAGATCGACTTCAAGCCGGAAGAGCTGAACCAGATCTATCGCAACGGTGCTCCGGCCGTCGAGCTGAAGAACGCTGCGGCCTGACCGTTCATCAACGTCAGCCTCCCAAAAAAAATGCCCCGGCAAGCCGGGGCATTTTTCATTGGGCCTTTCCTCGCTGGCCCGGCACGCCAATCTGCGGATCGACGCTGGCTCCCCCGAAATCCTCGTCGTCGTCGTCGCTGAAATCGTGCTCGTCGTCGAAGCTCTCGTCGTAATCGATCGTCAGTTCCTCACCCTTGGCGATAGTCCTTATCGCGCGCAGCACGTCCTTGTCGTCGAACTTCAGGTTCGGCTGTTTGGAATGGTTCAGGTAGACCGACAGGTTGACCGCGTTCATGCCGATTTCCGGAGCAAAAACACGGCCTTTCTCGATCAGGCAGAACATGGCGAGATGCTTGCGCACGCTGCTGGGTACATTTTTCATCTCGGTTCGGGAGAACTTGATCTCTTTGTTGGTGACCAGGCTCTTCAGCGGTGCCGTGCCCGCCGGGATTTCGCGCAATGCGAATACGCCGATACCGTGGATGCCAGATACGCCCAGTTTGCAGTAAACATCGTTGACCAGGTGATCGTATAGCTTTTCTTTCAGGCTGCTCATGGCTTGCTTCTTGTTTGCTGCTGGTTTTGCCGGTTAACGCTGACGGGAAACAAGGTGAATGTTCCGTGATCCGCCCCGCCGGAGAAACCAGACATAATCCGGTGTAGTTAATATTATGACAATCTTTTCTTTTGTGCCAAGCCTCTGCTGCTCTCAATGGCCCGGTTTTTTGCCCGACAGCGCCGGATATTGATCATGGTCAAGGTGCGCGCCGGGTTCGGCGCCCGGCTGACTTCCCCGGTCGTCGCTCACTTCAGCAAGTCCTCGAAATACCCGGGCAGGGCGAACAGCCCCTGATGAGTGGCCGCATTGTAGTAGTTGAGCTTGTCCCCCTGAAGGGACTGCAGACGCTGGCCCACTTCGGCAACGCTGACCTGGCGCGGATCCAGCAGGTCGCTGCAGACCGCCATCGACCAGTAAGCGCCATACAGCGGTATGTACAGACCGTAGGGTGCGACGACCTTGAATTGCCCGGCGAGGTGTTTGTAGATCTTGCTGACCACTTGCGGCGCAAATACGGGGGTGCCGGTGTGCAGCACCATCGCGCCGCCGGGATTCAGGAGACGCTTCACCGACGCGAAAAATTCTGCGGTGTACAACTGAGATGCCGGCGTGTCAGGGTCGGTGAGATCCAGAAGCACAAGATCGAAACGCTCGCTGCTCTCTCGCACAAAAGCCAGTCCGTCGCCGATGCGTATATCCACCCGGCGGTCATCCAGCGAGCCCTTGTGGATGTTGCCGAAGTATTCGCGCGAGATGCGGACGACCGCCTCGTCCAGCTCAGCCAGCACGATGCGCTCAACGCTCGGGTGCTTGAGCAGTTCTTCAGCAGAACCGCCGTCACCGCCGCCGAGGATCAGCGCGGTTCTCACCTCGCCATGGGACAGGGCTGCCGGATGAACCAGCGCCTCGTGATAGAAAAATTCCTCGCCCTCCGAGGTCATGTAATCGCCATCCAGACGGAACAGCTTGCCGAACTGCGGGGAATCATGCACTTCGATCAGCTGATACGGCGACTGCTCGCGATGCAGCAAGGGGCCGAGGCGATACGCATACGAGCTGTTATGGTTCAGGTATTCATGGCCCATGGTCGCGTCGGCGCCCGAATGCGCGCGCCCGACTTCTCCGCGCAGCAGGCTCTGGCGGTTGGAATCCTCGGGATTGAACAGATCGACCAGCGAATCCAGCAATAGCGTGGCCTTGCTGCTGTTATCGGTGGAGAAGTTGCAGACATACACGTCAAGCGTCACTGCTTGCTGCTCAGGCCAGGTATGCAGCGCGAGATGCGATTCGGCGAGCAGCACCGTGCCGGTAATCCCACCGCTTTCGCCCTCCACGAGACCCGGGAATGCGTGAAACAGTTCTCCTACCACAGTGAGGCCAGATGCCCGGACAAGATCGAGGCAGGTGCTGCGCAGTGTGTCGACATCCGTCATCAGTGAGAGGTTTTGCCGACATCCTGCCAGGTCGGCAGTGAGGTGTAATCCTTGCATTTTTTGGCGTCTTATTTATCCAGGATAGGGTTCTGATCCACGCACCGCGGGCCGGCATCACCGGACCGGGCCTGCGCGCCGACTGATGTGGCCAGTTCGGCAACGCTTGCTTCTCGCAGATAAACGGCAAAGCTCGAAATTGTGCCATCAAAACACCTTGGATTCAAAACTTGTGTGCAGTTTTTATGAGCGCAAGTCCGCCCGGGGAGCCGCGAAGCCCGCGCTTGACCCGTCGAGCGGGCACGAAAAGAGCATGAAAAGGGCATGAACCGCCGGACGACGGTGTTGATTGATTAATAAATTTAAAACCTTTTGCGAGGGGATGCCCGAGTGGAAAACGCCGCTTCGCCATCGGCAAATAGGCACACACACCGCTTGACGCTATAGTCGTGCGCGGCGGATGGCGACATGGTCATCCACTCACCTTCTCAACTTTCTCGCGCAGATCTGTCAGCGCAACGGCGGCTTCATGAACACCTTCACGACACACTCGGTGCGGACTTCGCGCCTCGATATCGAATATCTCGAATGGAATCCCCAGGGTCGGCGCACCGCCGTGCTGGTTCATGGCTGGCCGGACTCAGTGCGGACCTGGTTCACCGTCGCGCCATTGCTGGTGAGCGCGGGATATCGCGTCATCGCCCCGTCAGTTCGCGGATATGCCGGCACGCGATTCCTCTCAGCCGATACGCCGCGCAGTGGCCAGCTGGCAGCGCTGGGACGTGACCTGATTGAATTTGTCCAGGCGCTAACACTCGACAAGCCGGTACTGGTTGGACACGATTGGGGCGCAAGGGCGGTCGCGATTGCCGGGGGGCTTGCCCCTGGCCTTGGCTCCCATTTGGTGATGGTGTCTGTTGGTTACGGCACCAACGATCCCAGCCAGCCGATGTCTGTACAGCAGGCAAAGAATTACTGGTATCACTGGTACATGAATACCCCGCTCGGCGCAAAATCGCTGGAAGATGATCGCCGTGGGTTCGCTCGCATCATGTGGGAGACCTGGGCGCCTCCGGGCTGGTTTGACGACGCAGAGTTCGAGGCGACGGCAAAAGCTTTCGATAACCCTGACTGGGTCAGCATCGTGTTGACTTCCTACTGCCACCGCTGGGGACTGGTAGCAGGCGACCCCGCCTACGATGCCGATGAGGCCGCGCTCAAGCCCTTGCCCGTGCTGGAGTCGCCGATGCTGGTGCTTCATGGCGCAGAAGATGGCGTCAATCCCGTGCAAAGCTCGGCGGGCAAAGAGCGCTGGTTCAGCGGCCCCTACAAGCGCGTCGTGATGGAGGGCCTGGGTCATTTCCCTCAGCGAGAATCTCCGCAACGGATCGCTGACGAGATACTCGGCTTCTGCGGACGAGGCGACTAACTGCCCGGCGAAAGCGTAGGTTTCTGATAACAAAATCCCCGGAATCACGGGGATTTTTGCATTCTGGGCGTATTTTTTCTGACTAGTCGGTTGACTCTCGCCGGAAAAAACGTCAATATTCTCTGACAATTAGAAGTGTAATGCCAGCGTTACACCGATTACACCGATAGTTGGTCAACGCCACTCCGTGTCTCTGCAAGGATGTCCGGGTGTGGATTCAGTTGTAAGCGATGTCTTTCAAGGAGGTGTCACGATGTCTGACAAAGACAAAGTTTGGCCGACCGGTTTAACGGAGGCTGAATCAGAAGAAATACACCGCAATTTGATCCAAGGTACGCAGATTTTCGGGATGATCTCAGCGTTTGCTCATCTGCTCGCGTACATCTATTCACCCTGGCTTCACTAAGGGAAGGGGAGACTAGACATGATTTATGGAAAAATGTGGTGCGTAGTAAAGCCGTCGGTGGGTATTCCCATCATCATCGGAGCGGTCGCCATTGCGTCGTTCTCGGTGCACGTGGCGCTGACCCTGAATACCACCTGGGTCAAAAAGTACCTCAACGGCAGTGCTGCTCAGGTAGCGAGCATCCAGTCCGAGTCGCCACAAGTGGCGGCATTGAGTTTGCAGGAAGCGGGACGAAAATAATCATCCCTCGTGGTCCGGGACTGACGGTTCCGGACCACGGCTGCATGAATACCGGGTTTGCATGGCCCCTTCCACGATTCCCCGGACCGACCGGCGGATCCTGAAAGGCGCTCTGAGCCATCATCGCTGCCGGCGGCGCATTCAACGACCGCTGAATTCGTTTTTTCTCGATTTGGGCAATAATGGGAGGCAAGGGCCGCAAAGAGAGCCCGGGTTTCCGAATCACTGTTAATCGCTGAATCGCTGGGCCGGTGGCATGCGCGACAGGGGCGCATGC
>JACCDP010646119.1_pt1 | contig 12844 bp, 5 predicted proteins | sample 7445841 | NCBI WGS metagenome assembly JACCDP01 (sample SAMN15323441, study PRJNA562643) | freshwater metagenome | isolation source: river surface water | place: USA:Blue River Watershed | collected 2017-08-17
CCCGTCCGTGATTTCCTTGAGAGCGAAAAGCAGTTCCTCAACTCTAGACTTGCAAGCCGCTTCGGTTTCACGCGCAAGCTTGTATTTCTCTTTGGTATCTTTCGACACTTTGACGCTCTTGTCCCGGATGATGCTCGGTTCAATATCGCGGAACAGAGTGTCGTAGGTTAGTAGAAGCACTCGCTTTTTGTCCGATTCCCCGAGGAAGAATTCCTCGTAGGCCAGATTCCGCTTGTACGGGTCGCCATGGACGACGATTGGCTCAATCCCGACCAGGAATTTCTCACATTCCGCCGCCCACTGGAAGACGGCGGATTTGGTCGTCAAGACAATCGGAACGTAGTCGGGTTCTCGCATCCACAAATAACTAACGGCGCTTAGAACTTGGAGCGTTTTCCCTAGCCCCGTAGCGTCCGACGCTATGGTTTTTGGACATACAAGTATATTTGCGATACCGATTTTCTGGTAGTTACGGATAACCAGGGGGACTGACTTTCCATCCCCTAGGTCTAAATGGTCTCTGATGAATGGATTCAGCGGCAAATCCATGACTTCCTTTTTTCGGAGTTCGCGAAGCTGTTCGATTTCCATGGTTTCTCCTATTCCAGTTTTGCATTCAATAGGGCACTCGCCCCAGTGGACAAGTCGATGAGGGTCTTCAAAAACGGTGAACCGGAGGGATTTGCGGTCCCCCCGGTTCGAGTCTTCCTTATTTTTCGATATCGCTCATGGTTGCCTCCATGAGCGGACTTTACACTTTAGTTACGCACCTGGTACCGATCCATTCGCCAGTGTAGCGTTATTCTTCACCATCTTATCATTATCGGAGAACAGATAATTCGATAAGGCGTACGTGCCACTGTCCACCTCGAACCCGGTTTCACAGTTAGAACTGGGTAAGCTGGCAGGTGCATATGATGAGTCTATTGGTAACCAATTGGGGTGAGTAAACTTCATGATCTGGATACTTCCCGTGGAGTATCCAGATGGCGGAGACCATAGTTGAGTTTTGCAGTTATTGTTAATTATAGAACAGTTTACTGTTGATCCGGCATTTGATCCTAAGGTAGGAGCGACAAAGATACCCGGTACTTCGTACGATCCCGAGTTTGTTAAATTCGTCGTAGCGATGTCGTTGTTGGAAATCGTAAGAACAGGGCATCCAGTGTTATAATCGACTAGCATACCCACCCAAATACCGGCCGAACAATTCACGCCATTGGTCGTCGTCGGGGGTGATAAGTACTGGTACTCCGCTCCGCTAATGGTGATACGGTTGTTAGTGATGATTACAGAAGTGTCATCCGCAGCTGAGTTCTCAAAATAAACATCAACTCCCTTGCTGGGATAAGCCCCACTGCCAGAACTGCCTGAAATGTCATTACCAGAAATGATAACGCTGCCAACTAGATTGCTAGCACACGACACTCCATATGTAGGTCCCGTGATAACATTCGACATGATTTTACATAAATAGCCGTCATTTAAAGGTTCCCACCTTATCCCTTTTTCCGTTGGGTTGTGCGACGAGTACGTAAAACCACTGATGCGACTGTTAAAGATTTCAAATGTAGAATTCTGAGAAAAAATAAACGCGTCATCGTTGGTAAAAGACGACGAAGTGGAAGCGGGACCTATTAAATTAATATTATTGAATTTCACCAGTTCTGGCTGTTCCACATCGGCCGAGTAAATCCGCCCGGCAGGAAGAGGAGCGGACCCGCCGTCTACGAATTTAGCCGTAACATTTTTGATATCAACATTTCGAATGGCCCGGAAATCAAGTAAGTGCCCCTTCTTCCCTGACCTATTCGTGAGTCTAGGTATATTGATAATGGTAAAGCCGTCAATATACAACGACTCCACCGCAAAAGCTATGTCTGCTTGGTACGTCGAACTACCTCCTAAATCATATGTTGAGAACCATGTTGGGTAGGTTCCAAAGCACCCTAAAGTGTAGTTTTCGTAAACCCAAGCGCAGTTGGTAATGGATACAGACCGAGCACCGCTGCCAACCACAAAGCTAGCTGTTGTATAGGTTGAAGTTAGTGGGCTCAGGAACACTGTGAAAGAGGACTCATTGAACGCAAGATTTTTAACATAACCATAGTTGCTAGAACTAGTCGGAGTACTGGTGGTCAAATCCGAACTCAATGCTAAAATGCTGTTATATGTTGACTGGACACCGTTTATGATACAGTTGCTGTAGCTTAGATTTTCCACCACTAACCCATCATGCAATCTGGCATCGTTATTGGGCATCAATTCTACGAGTCCCGTGTTTATTAGGGTGTTACCCACGGTCGTCGGGGTCCCGTAAGAAAGGTAAAAAGTACACCTACTAAATTCAATGTTACTGAACCAATACTGGGTGAATGTCGGCGAGGACGTAAAATTCTTACATTCTACCAATAAACACCGAAACGAGTCCGCCGCTGGATAACAGTTAATTTCACTGCCATTTATAGACACTTTGGGGACTTTTGTGACTCCGTTAAATGTGAAACCACCGCCGTCGTTATATAAGTGTAAAGCGGCCTTGTTGATGTCTCTCGCCGAAAATACTTTTGAATTTTCAACGTAAATCCACTTATCTCTGTTAAATGCCGCCGCTATTGAGGCATAAATACCCCCGACCGTGGAGTCAAGTAGTGTCAGGTCTATGTTAGATAGAGATAGTGCTTTAGAAGAGGCACTACTGTTAATTGTTACATTTTGAATAATTAGCGTCTTGCAAGTGGTTGGGGCCATCTCAAACGTAATGTCATTGTTGGTAGGTCCGTTTATGATGCAGGAATCTCGACTCTCACCGATTATAGCGATATGGGAGCCATTACACACCATTTTTGTACTAGCTTGATAAATACCGGCCTTTATATAAATAGTCGCTGATGAAATGCTCCCGGAGGTAATGAAATTCAACGCCGACTGCAAAGCTGAAGCACCATTGAAGTCACCGAATGTGTCAGTGCCATCTCCGATGCTAATGTAGGCACGACCGTTAACTGATTTAAGAAGGCTGTTCGAATTATTCTTTACTACATTCCCAATGCGAAGGCCTAAACCGGCATCGGCATCCGACACATTTATATACTGTTGCGTGCCATCATTGTCGATGTTGGAATCGCTGATCTTTAGGGAAGAATCAACACCACGAAGTGCTGTTGTGGCACCGAAGAGACTCAGGTCTTGATCAACGCCAGTCAGTCCGGTCGTCTTGCCTGCACTTACGACCTTGGTCCAACCATTATCGGCCCAGGCGCTTGCAGTCGTCGCCTTACTCTTAACAATGAACTGCTCTTTTTCCAGTTGGACCAGAGAGGCGGGTGCCGATATATCATCCGCTTTCCATTGATCCGTGTTCCGATCGTAACTGGCATTCGATGTTAGAGCAATACTCGTGACGTCCGAGAGATCGTTTGATAAAATCCGAACGCTCCCGTCCGCTTTATATCCCTCGAGAATCGGGGTTACATCGTTGTCGATGACCTTCATGACCATAGCAGGCCGTGGATTTGCGCTCGACGCGCTCGAGTCTGTCGCGGGGAAGGTGACCGCCCCTATCGATCCACTATCGTACTGCAGCGACCCACCCGATTCGAGAACGCCTGTGGTGGTGCGAGACACTAACTGACCAGACTTCCGAATCCCCACAAGTTCGTCAGGGCTCATGAACGGCGTGAGGCTCTGGAGAGAAGCCAGCTCGTTTGATTCATCTGCCGTCGACGGTATCTGTCCGAATTCCATGTACTCGGTGAGCTTCGCGACTATCAGAGCGTCGTTATCCGGAACCTGAGGCCAGCCGACAGCTATTTCGCGGACGCTGCTTGCCGTGTCAGCCGATGCGAATCCATATTTTTCAGGCACCCCGGGACCACCACTGATTGTGATCGTGCTCGAAGGACAGGGTGGTGTTAACACGATCTCCGTACCTGCTGTGGAAGCTAGCAGGGATCCGGAGTAAACCCCGACAGATAATCCAAGTGCTTCCAGGACCTCATGACTGGAAGTTGCGAGAATATCAATAGTCGAACCTGAACCTGTGGTGGTTGTGCTTGAGATTAGGACTGTGTCACCGGAAGTAGTCCCATGGCTATTTATCTTGGTCGCAACTTGCGCAGCTGTCCGTTCGCTACCATCGAAGATGACAGTTGTTTGCGCAACACCGTCTACCTTATAATTTAAAGTGCCACTGACGTAGAAAGGCGCTGACTTCTGCGTGACTGCTACACCTGTACGCCTAACGCCCCAGGCGGTATTGATCGCAGTGGTCACCGCGACTGCGTTGGCATAGGTAGAACCAGTTAGAGTGATCGTATCGCTCACAAACCCGGTTACGTTGTCTTTAATGCCGATAGTGAGCGAATCACCGACATTTATCGTCGGGAATTTCGACTTGCTGGACGTCAGAGGACCGTTGCCATAAACCCGCTGATAGAAAGTAGCCACCAAATCACTACCGGATTTCGTGGTCCGAGCAAAAACCGGTGAATTCGGGACCACATTGGATACGTACTCGCCACCCGTCGTTTTTAGCCTAAATAGGCGAGATGCATTGGCGATGACCGGGTTCCCATCTGACGAAGAAAGGAAAGCATACCCGCCTTTCCCGTCCTCAGACACAGTTACAACGCTATCGACAGCATTGGACCCTGTGGCACTCGATGTGCCGCTAAACCCGATAGTCACAAGCGAAATGGTGCCCGCGGTCACAGTGACCTGGGAAGAAGTGCCTGTGGTGAGAGAAATTAAGGCCAAATGTCCGGTCGAGTCGACTGAAGCGACGCCATTTAGACCACCCGTCGCATTGATTCGGCTGGCGATCAAGGATGGTGTGGTCTGATTAGTGGTCCATACATCACTGGACTGCAAAGTAACAATTGTCGCTGATCCCCCGTCTAGCGCAATGCTAAACGTGTCCCCTTCCGCCGCCGTGATGACGGCGTTTACGGTCGAGGTTAACCTAGCGGGTAGAGCTAACTGACCGGTGAACGACCCGGTGGCCGTCTGCGGTGCAATCAAAGAGGTGGCGGTCGAAGCAGATGCAGCGTCAATCGCCGGGAGAGCCGGGAATGTAACCGAAGTGAGCTTTATGGACGGATTGTTGAGCTGATATGAACGAGGCCGAGTCATGGTGTGGATCCGCCTTTTTAGATAGTGGTGTAGAAGAATTCAACGATATCGGTGGTGACCAGCGCCACCGTGGTCGAAGTATAAGTGACGGTTTTGTTCTCTGTGCCGCCAACCGTATAATCAACACCGTAGGCCTGCTTCACACCGTTTACGAACATTTGGACCGTGGTTGGATCGTTCGGTCTAACCGATATGGAGAATAAGGACTGGCCGTTTATTGTAACGGGCACTGTCTCCTGTTCCTCAGTGACCAGCGGCAGATCCGAAGAACCCCAGTACAAAGGATTGTCAAATATCTTGTTTACAAAGAGAGGTCGGGCTGTGGGCAGGATGTTTGTGTTCACCACACCGCGCCGCTTCTCAAGCGGATGGCCGAGGCACCGATAACGATCAATGGCCGTATAGCCCTCCCCCGCTCCGGAAGCTGAGTGGACGATCTCGGAATCGCGGAAGTAAGCGGGGGTAGCTTGAGTTAGGACGACCATCTGCAGCTCGTTGCCCGGGTGAACCTCAGTTCCGGAAACAGTCTCTGGACCGGACTTCACCAGGTAAGCCTTACCCATGAGGACCGAACCCACTTCGGTGTTGGGACGGGCCTTTGGCAACCGAGCCGAGAGAGGACCGCCGGGCCATGCACCGGATGCGCTGTAACCGGCACCGCCGCGGGTCGTCTTGAACACAGTCGTCGATGTCAGATTGTCGACCACACCATCGACCGTGATGATCGCCTCGTTGCCCTGCCCGATGCAGTTGCTCGAGTTTCCACACACAAAGTCCGTACCTTCGAATGTCGAAATTCCTGCGCTTGGGGTGTTCTGGGGCGCTTCCTGTGGCACTGTTGTGAAGGCACCAACTGGGGCGGCCGCAGCGCCCGATTGGGTGCGGATTTGGTACATCGTCTTTCCAACGAAGTCCTTATCTCGGAAGAAGGCACCCAGCGGGAGATGGACGGTGGAACCTGCGAGTTCCGGATGCACGTCGTTGTCGTACTGCTCCGACAGCGCCCCAAACGTCAACGTGGGGTCTGTCGCCGGATTCTTGACCGGCATCAAGGTGGACTGGCTCGCCCAATCTTGGTAGCCGACGCGGTTTAGGCTAAACAGTCGATTGACATCGACGAGAGTCCCGGCAACATCGGGCGGGTTTAGCGGAGCTTCTGTTGTGTTGAGCAGGGGGATTGGATTGCTGCCGGAGAGTCGTCCCGTCCCAAGTGTGGTCTCGAAGTTCATAGAGGCCAGGACTTCATATCCGGTCTTATTGGGCAGCGACAACGTGCTCGGTGCACCCAGCGGATTATTATTGAGGCTGTCGACGTTACCTATGGATAACGACCCCTGGAAGTAAGGGGAGTCTGAATAGCTGGACTGCGACCCGAATACGTCGCCCTGGTAAGGCATTGCGTTGTAGTAAACCTGAACCGATGTGGTCGAAGGGATCGGAGCTGGGGTCACCAACCCGACGCCATCGGAAGATGTCAGGAATGCATTTACAGAAATCGTCCCGCCGGTTCCTGGAGGCGAACTTGCAGCTGTCAGGCAGATACGAGCGTTCGTTTGCAAAAACCCTCGATCATATCCGAATAGGGTGCACTCTACCAAATAATCGTAGTCGTTAAAACTACCGGACAGAGACGCCTTTGTAAGATCAAGGGCTTGAGCGTTAAGGACGAAGAAGAGGTCGCCGTTTGTATCAACGTCTAGAAGATAGGTAGCCCCATCGAACGAATCACGCAGAAGGTTTACGGCGGTGCCACCACCGCTTATTTCGCGGTTGTTATTAAATGGTGACCCACCGCTGGGCAGGAATGCACTTGAAACTCTCCGGTAGACGCCGGTGATCCGGGCTGGCCCATAGAACGGCGGGAACTGAATCCCCTGGAAGGCCGAACCATCAGGATTTGTGATTTTAGAGGAAGAATACTTTTTTCCGTAAACAGCCGATGATGCAGAGGCCACTGTGTTGTACAGCGTACCATTAGGATCTGTGACTATGTAGTATCCTGGCGCAGATGGATAAGCTACTACACCAAGATTAAAATCAGACGTGTTAGTTAATGATCCGCCCTTGCTTAGAAGCATGAAATTCAGGCCCTGGCTGAATCTCCCTGCACCCGAAGCGTTTACAATAGGTGCGTAGTGAAGTCCGGGCTTTGGGCAGTACTCAATGGGGATTTCGATGGCTTTAGTCTTATCGAACAAACCAAGAGGGTCTGTAGATGTCCATACTGTGGCCGATCCATCTATCGATTTAGTGGGCATGCAACCCTGGTATGTGAATGACGAAGTTCCATACCAGTTGTTTTTATTGCCTGCTCGAACTAGCAGGTTGGGGATCACGACGCTGCTGTATGGGGCTACCTGAACGCTCTTTGAACCGGGGTCGAGCATGATTTCCGCGGTCTTAGCAAATGTGCGATTAACGCCTGTTTGTATTTCTGGCGAATCGCCCAAGTAGCTAGGGATCATTGGGCGAACGGTGGTGCTTACCCCTCCCTGCCGCAGCATGACTGCATTCGGAGCCGCAACGCTAGCATTTAGAATCTTCGGTGTATTTACGTATGATGGTCGATGCGACAATCCACGGCCTGGCTCGTACAGCACCGAAAATTCGATGAACATGGACATGCTATTGCAGAACGCCGAAGTCGGGGCAGCACCAACAGAGTCGACCCAAGGATCGTAAGCCGCTCCCGCGGTCCCGCCGTCGTTAAGTTCGATCAGTAAATCTTCGACGTCGAGAGTTATAACGGCACCTTGTCCGTTCTTGATTACCTTAGTAGTGAACGCTGGTGACTCAATGTTTGTGGCGGAAGCTGATGTGGCCCCAGGCGTTCCACCATTTGGGTCAGTAGTCATACCATCGAATCGGATGACAACAGCGTTTTCGATCTCCGACGGCAAAATGAATCGGGCGTCAGCGCTACCGGTAAAGCTGGTGATGGGGATTTTGATTTTATCGCCGTTAAACCACCCGGTCCCAGACCCGTACGTTCTGGTAGACTGACCCGATACCGAAAACAGAGCTGATATACCATAAGGAGCAACTGTCTTCGTAACCGACTGTGGCACGGTGTTATTGGGCGGAACTACTACGGGGACCACAAAACGTTGTGTTACGGCAGCATCGCTCCATGTACGGCGGTTTCCATCGGGAGCATCAAGCCGGGTTAAACCATTCGTGATGGTCGACGAAGCCGTGATATAATCCCCATATGAAACCACAGGGCCGCTGACGTTGGTCGCACCATATCGCTTCCAAGTCGTACGGAGATTTCCGCGGAGTAGTTCCTGGAGATTCGTCTTCAGGATGCTTTGGTAATCGAACTTATCGGCGACAGAGTGGCGCAGATCCAGAATATCAGTCGAGGCTACCTGGTCACTGAATAATCCGTCGGGGCGCAGAGTGTAGTAGGACAGCTTGCTTCCCACAACATGCTGGCTTGCCACCGAACCGAGTTGAGCCCGACTTATATTGATCGTGTAGTTTGGTGATATGAATGTAATGGCGGTTACTTGAATGATTTCGTCGTCGATCTTGAAATATGCGTTCGTGTAGGGGTTAAGTGTACCAAGGAACGAGTTATTAAAAACTGTCGCCGAAACCGTAAATGATGTGGCAGATGATGAAAGCAGCGATGCCAGAGTGATATCGCTGGTGTAGGTGCGAGCTGCTGTGGCCGAAAGATTGCGATTCACAGCACCCGCAAGATTTGTATCGCTGAATGAAGCGGAGTTGCGTCGGAATGTGGCACAAAGGGGAATGGCATAAACGTACCCATCAACAGTCCCAAAAGTCGACGGATCTCCGCTCCCTGCACGCCAAAGCCCGGGGTCCCCCAACGTCGAACGCATATTGGAGAACGGAAGGGTCGTGGCCGAAGTCAACGGACCTTGGGCGAAAACGGTCAGAGGATCAAATCCCTCCGGGTTATTCACAAGGCTCACACCGGAAACGGTCCGAATCCGATACTGGATCTGAACTCGCTTCGTGGTCTCGTAGTTAATATCCGGATCCACAAGTTCGTCGGGCAGATAAGAGAATCCAGACAAAACGTTGCCAAACCGGTACACATACCCACGAACCGGCTTGCCCGGGGCCACACCGGAGACCGGCGGGTCGACATCAATGCGTTGAAGCCACACTTCCAAGAACGTGAAGTCTTGGCGGTTAGCTCCCGCGAGAGTTGTGGGGCCTTCCAGCTTAATGAGGTTCGAGAACTGCGAATCGTTGGGGGCGAGAGGGGGTGCTCCCGTGTTGGTTCCGCACACAGGGATGAGCCACCCATTGACGGCCGCCCAACGGATTTCCCGCCCGGCATCAGAGCTAAGAGGTCCGAAATAGAACTGATTCGAATAGTTAGTAGAAGTCGTGAAATCGGAACGGGGGTTCAGCTCATCCATGAGCCAGCCCGAAGCGACCCGACTCCGAACCTCTTCCGCTCTTGCTTCAAGATCGATCAATGAGATTAAATTCACTTCAGAGTCAAGAGGCGGCTTGTCCGCTTGGAAAATTACTGCTGCAAATTGACGGTCGCGGTCAGTGATGTAGCGAGTAACACCAGAACCAAGCGGATTTGTGGCCATGTTATATTAACTCCGATTGCTGAATATCAGTCATTTGAAGAGCTCTATATAAATCTTAATCGAACGCCCAGAAATGCATCAAAGCACTAGAACGTCAACCGCCAAGTGTAGTTCAGAGTCTGTGTCGGACCCTTGTTCACCACAGGGAAAGTGATATAATTGCAAAGAATGTCCTTGCCCGAGACATCCACTGTGGGATCATATTGGCTGTTGGGCGGAAGTATTGGGTTCCGAACGGCGGCATCGTTGGTGTTGCAGTCGCCGCCAATGAGTCCCATCTCGACAATCGGTCCGACGGCTTGAGACGCGGTAAAAAGGAAGCTAAAGTCGACGACGTTAGTCGGGACCCCTGAATCCGAAGTTCCATTTAAAAAAGCGGTGCTGGCGAAGGCGACCCGGCCGATCTCAGTATAAAGAGATCGCTGATCACGACTTGCAGGCGGAGGATTCATGGGGTCCCAAGAAGGATCACCCGAACCCACCGCTAGATACTTGATTCCGACGTTCGGCCCACCTTTGTTTGCCATTAACCAAGCGAGAAGGATACTGGCATCGCGGGTTACAATATTTTTACGGTGGCCCGACTGCACGACGGAACCATCTTCATCTACAAGTGACCAAAATATTTCACCCCCATATGGGTGAAATACAGCAGACTCTTGGCTACCGACAGATGAGCTAATCGAGGATTTAGCCTGATGAACTACGTCGTTAATCATATTTGCCTCCATCTAACACTACCTGTAGACGGTGGCAAATAATACGTTCATTAAGGCGGGGGCATCGGCACCGGAATCAGACTCACATTTTCGTCGTCGCTGAATGGGGCCATTAAACCGGTTGTTCCGGTCTCCTGCCTGAAGAACTTAATGTCTTTGTACCGAAGCCCGACGGGTGCTTCGAGTCGAATCGTCACAAGATTGGCGTGAACCTCAGGTTCCACTCTATGGTCATTGAACTTTTCGCAGATAGACTGAAGCAAAATCGCGGCTTGTGCGAAATTAACAGCGTCACTGGTGGAAACCTTGTTCGTCGTGTCGTTGTTTACGTGAACTCCAGGATCTTCCAAATGTTCATTATATAACGCCTTCAGTCGGTTGATCACCTGCAGAAGTCGGTACTGATCCGGGGTGGGATCAACCAACGCAGTAGGAGTGGGACTAAAAGATAGGCTGGTGACGTTATAAGTGGACGAACTCGGAGATACCAAGCTCGGCGAGAATATGAACGTTAGCGGAGTGACTGGGGTGGCAGGCATTTTTATGGATTAGACATTGGGGGAGGAAGCGCTTTCCCAAGGTACCCAACAATCGCCGAATTTAACCGACGATATGGTCCCCTTTTCCGACATTTCCGACAGTGAGCCTGAAGCGAGTTTTATGTTACGAATTTGACCCTTCATACCGGCGTTAGGGAACTTTGAGTAAGCCACTAAAGGGAACTCGTTATAGAAGCCAGACCCGTAGTTATCCCCATTTACATAACCGGTGGTGGTGAGGGGGTTTAGTAATGATGTCCCGTCGTAAATCGCTGGCGCTGCAACCGCTAGGGAGACTTGTGTAGTACCACCGAAATCCAGCCCCTGCAGACGCGAAGGCCTGCCGTAGCTATCTAAATTAAATATGGAAGCGTTAATCGGATTGGTGGAAAGCCCTTCTTCACCACCACCAAAGAAAATACCTACATCCCTGTATGAGTCACCGGTGGTGTAGTTATCGACTTTTGAAAGAGCGAGCATCGAATAGAATCTTCCACTTCCCGTATAGCTTGTGTAAAAGTAGACATCTTCTAACGGGTTGTTCACAAACATGTGGACGTACTGGTCCACAGTAGTATCACCATTTGTTAAAGCAATGTTCTGACCCGATGAATTCAACACGACTTCGTTAAGGCTAGTCGGTCTCGTCGTCTCGCTTCCACCCGTAGGAGCCGAAGCGCTCAGTACAAAAGAACATCCCACTTCAGAAATGCAGTCTATAGTCAACCATTGTGTGGAACCATCATTCTCTAGAACCACCCAGCTATGTGCTTCGCCGTCCGGGGCTTGAACGATCTCAGATGGTGTAAATGTGTCGTTCCATAGATCAGAGGTACTGGACGTGACACCGTTAGAACTGCTCACAACGGTCCACAGAACAGAGACGAAGATAGAACCTCCAGTGTTTTTACCCTGCAGCTGCTTTGATATGTACCAAGCAATCCACTGCACCAGTTGCTGCGAAGAAGCAGTGCCAGCATTCAAATGATTCACATCAGCGTTAAATGCCATTATTAAGCTCCTCGAGGATTTGCTCTAATTCGGAGACCATAGTTCTATTAACTGATTTGTGGAACGATTTCGATCCGACGTGTGCGAGAAATGCGGTGGTGAACTCGATGGTTCTTGCCAGCACGTCGTCGTAGCTGGTCACAAGTGCTTCGTCGACAACGTTCACCAGGTCGTTTTCATACCCCGCAACATTCCCGTGCGATGTCATTAGATCGATGGGGTCGGATATCACGGTGACTTGTGGGAGCAATCCGCCCAAGGCTTCCAGAGATTGTGTAGCCTCAAATGTCGGAGTGTCTTCGCCTAGGACTAAAGCGGCGGGTATATTGGGATCGGCCACGAAATCGTCGGTCGGTGAGCCTCCCGAGTAGATCTTGGTCGCGAAGTGGTCGTGCAGTTCTTGGGTCTTAAGATGTTCCGACGAACTTACCACATTGGCCCGATTCAGCACTTGTCCATACTTCACAAATTCTGATTGCGACGTCAGTTTTCCTACAGTGTATTGGACGCTGGACCACTTGGTCCGAACGATCTCCGAAGCATTGAAAGAGCCGAAAGCTACATATTTTCCGGATGGTATTAAACCGGCCAAAATATCCGATGTAACCAGCGGAACGGTCAAAGCATCGTACGTCGTGCTAATAACCGGAATTGGGTCGGTTCCGATTTTTAAGCTCACGCCTGCCACAGGATCGCGGACCAGCATGTAATCCGTTGCATTCGACCAATTGTGTTGAGACACATAGTAAGAGGACAATTTGGCCGGATCACCGCCCCGGTAGATTCCGACATACTTGGTGGCACCGGATGACGGGGCAGCGATGGCGCTGACAGACGACCAAACGGTAGTCGACCTTGC
>JACCDP010963004.1_pt1 | contig 12842 bp, 15 predicted proteins | sample 7445841 | NCBI WGS metagenome assembly JACCDP01 (sample SAMN15323441, study PRJNA562643) | freshwater metagenome | isolation source: river surface water | place: USA:Blue River Watershed | collected 2017-08-17
ATCCCTTCGAAAATTTCGAAAACCGGCGATCGCCGGTTTTTTTTTGCCCACGTTTGTCAAAACAAATTATTTAAACCTTTTCAAAACAAAAACAACTATGATCCGCTATCCCAAAATCAGAGAATTCAGAATTCTCCACGACCTCAAACAAGAATATATCGCTGACCAGTTGGGAATATCCCAACCTGAATACTCTCGCCTGGAAAATGGTTTCCGTAAAGTGCGCCTCGAAGACTTTAAAAAATTATCCAAAATCTACGACGTACACATCAATATCCTCATGACCCGTGAAGCTGAATACGACTACGAACCCAAATCCAAAAAGAAAGCTTCTACTACAACTCCTTCTTTCCAAGATGTTCAAATTACTCAACTACTCGATCAACATGCTCAAATCCTACAATTCCTTAAACAATCCAATATGGACTCCATCCAAATCATTCAAAAATTGATACCCATTCAAAATCTATCTCACAACTCTATGTAATTCCTTCTGTTCTATCCTATTGTCCTTCATTACCCGAAAAGGAGAGGAGCCATCCTCTCCTTTTTTATGCCCCCAACCCAAGTTTTTCAACTTTTTTCACTCTGATTATCAATGACTTAAAAACTTTTTCAACATTTTTTGTAACCTTTAATCTGCTGCCTCCGTTAAACTACCCAACAACAACTAACACACAGCAAAATGAAAAACAATAACAACAACGCAGCGCAAACCAAAGTAATGGTGGTTTCTCAAAACGCTACTTTCGCGCAAGATGTAAAGAACTTGTTGAATGAAAACTTTGAAGTACTTACTTCTAACAATGCAGCAGAAGCTTTTGATCTTCTTCTTCCTGAGCAAGTACAAGTTCTAGTTGTTGATCAATTCCTTAATGGTACAACTGGCGCTGAATTCCTTCTATCAGTTAACCAACACTTTCCTCAAGTAAAAGCGGTTTTCGTTGCTCAAAACAGCAATGAATTAAACTGGGAGTCTCTTCTTAACGATAGCCGCCCATTCCGTGTAATATCTGTTCCTGTTAATCTTAAAGCTCTTGAAAACCATGTGGCTGACGCTGCTGAGCGTTTCCACCAAGAATTCGAAAACGACCAAACTTTGGAATTCTTGAACCGTCAAAATCAGCAAATGCAATTCCTTTTGACTCAGAGCTTGCTTTCTTAAAAATGCTGTCCGTACAGGGATGTCGGATTAGTTGTTGTTGTTGTTAATTCAAGGCGGCTTTTTGGTCGCCTTGTTTCATTTTAAAATACTCCTTGCTCAATCCAGCCATCAACGCTGAAAAACTGTCCATCGCAGCTTGGGTTTCCTCTGAAATTTTCTCTCTTCTCAAGCGCAATACCAACAAACCATACAAAGCCTGCAAACACAGTTCTACCTCATTGGTACCTATGCCCTTGGCTCTGCTGGAATACTCATCCATGTTGGGCTTGGCAATTTGATACAATGCCAAATAGTCTGGATCCTTGGATACTTTCAAAAGCGATTGATGCAAATAAGTCAACTCGGTCATGATCTCATCCAATTCTGACAAATGCCCTCGCTGCTCTATGCGCTCGGTTTTCATGTCCCGAATCATCTGAACAAACCACTTCTTCTCCTCTTGCAACTGATCGGGTGATTGGGCATATGTCGAAATGAAACCCTCCAATGCCTCTGCATCAAAATGAACAGCACGAAGCAAATCTTCCATCTGCCACATGAACAGCAAGTATTCTGCTGCTCCATTCCTGTACTTCTGCTTGGCCAATAACATATTACTTGGATTTTTCTTCAGTATACTCTGCATTCAACCCTGCCAAAACCTCAGCCGTTACATTGAAAGCGGCATTGCCATGCAAAACAATTGGAATACCTTCTTGATAATTTAAAACGAAATCAATATTCTTCTTTTGGGCAAACTTGGCCAAATATTTCTCCACCCTTTTATTCAATTCCTTCATCATGGCCTCTTTCTTCACGGCAATGTCATTGGACATTTTTGCATCCAACTCCTGAATCTCAGCATCAAGTTGTGCCAAACGCTCCTGAACCGTGCGTGCTTCATCCTCCGGCAATTGCTTGCTATTGGCATATTGAATCAACTCCTGGGCTTCCTTCTCTCGCTTTGAATACTCTTTCTGAAATTGGGCATCTGCACCCTTTAAAGTGCTTTCCAATTGAGCCTCCTTGTCTTTGATAAACTGATACTGAGAGTTGATACTATCTCCGTTGATGTAGGCAACTACAGCTGCCTTTACGTTGGCTGTATCCACAAATGCACTAGCAACAGGCACGTTCTCGGCAACCTCCTCATGCGAGCTACCGGCAGTTTTCCAAAACAAAATGACTATCAATACAAATTGAACCGCCATTACGCCAATAATCCAAATATTCTTCTTCATGTTTTTGGTAAAAGTTTTTTTAAATCTTCATGCATGGTGTTCATTCTATCCATAACACCAGGCTCCGCTTGATTTACCCAATTCTGAACACCCTCTAAACTGTATAATTCCTTGTCAAATTTATAAGTCTGTCGGCAACGACCTCCTTCAAATTCAACCAAGTACTTTCCATTGTACTCATGTATCGCAATCCGCATGTGGGGATGAGGAATCTGTCCTATCAAACGCATACAGCGAAATTATATCCTCAAGCTTGGGCTTGTGCAGATAATTTTTTAATTCTTCTAACAATCAACAATGAAATAAGTGTGAAGCTTACCGCCAAATACCCGACAAGGTGGTAATTCTGTAACGGAGAAAACTCGTTCTCCTGGGTAATTATGGCGCCCGCAATGATTGCACTTGTGCCGGACGCTAAACTTTGAGCTGAACTATTCAAACTCATGAATCCCGCTCTCTGCTTGGGATTCACCACCGCTGAGATGATGGTGTTGGCCGGAATCATTCGGCCAGAAATAAAAGTGAAGAAAAACAAAGCAATAAACATTACCCAACCCAAAGCCACCGCAGGCAAATGTGTATTGATCAACATGGTAATACATGAAAGAAATGCAAACCAAGTAAATATCCTAAACCGTCCAAATCGATCAACAGCTTTACCAATTGAGATTCCAGACAACACTGTAGCTGCTCCTCCTGCTATATATATGTACTTGATCTGACTTTGCGCCAATCCTACATTATTGATGAAATAAGGCGTTAAAAAACTGATTACGGTAAATTGACCCAATACCAAAAGAACAGTAAACAGCAAGGCATTGCGCTGAATCTTGGATTGAAGCACCCCTTGAACAGTGGCCATGGGATCAAAAGCTTCTTTCCTATTCAAGTGAGCATTGATCGGTGGAATAATTCGCCATGCCATCAGACCAATCAAAGCACTCAAAGCACTTACGGTATAAAATGGGACGTGCCAGTTGTTGTCAAACAAGTCTACCAAAATCAACGCAATTGGCACACCCAAAACTGCGGCCAGTGAAAAAGCCAACGTCACAATACCCATGGCCTTGCCTCTCCGCTCCAGTGGAATCAAATCGCCTACAATTGACATGACCAAACCTCCCAAAAGACCCCCTGTCAAACCCGTCATTACACGAGTTCCGATAAATAGGTAATAATTCAAATGAACGTCTGATGTAGTTGGAACAATGGCGGAAGAAAGCGTCCCAATCATGAAACCTGCATAGGCCCAAAGCAAAGCTTTTCGTCGATCCAAATTGTCCAAATAAAAAACGCCCAAAAAAGAAGAGAATCCCGCGGCTAGGCCGTAAGAGGAAACCAAAACACCATAAGCGCCAGGACCAATAAGCAATTCTTTTTTCAAAATATCCCCCATGGGCATCATGATCATGAAATCAACAATGTTGGTGAATTGAATCGCCGCCAATATCAACAGTATTCTGCGCTCATTCATGATTCATCCACTGTTGTAAACTATCCTTCAATTCTCGTTCTGTTTCAACTTTCCAAGGTTCGCGCATATCCTCTGTCTCGTAATTCAGCGACTGTGTCATCCATTTGACAAACAAGTTGGGAATGGACTGAGAATGGCGAATAACATTGCCATACTGCACAGGCATTGCTCCCAATGCGGATTTGATCTCTACCGCCGTTCGTCCAAAAACAATTTGCTTCACCCTTTTCTCAATTCCCAACGCGACAAAATCATAAAGCATTCTTGAATACAAGTACAACTCCTTGTTTACTTCGTAATCCAGCCCAACCAAGTGGGCTTCCATTTCATCATCTAGGATAGCGACAGAAAATCCAACCAAGCGCTCTTTCCAGAAATAAGCCCTAAAAACCATAGAATCAAGCATACTTTTCTTCATGGCACAAAGCGCTTTAGCGGTCAATGGAAGCCATCTGTTTTGGGCCTGCGTGTATACTTGCTCATAAAGCGGATACCAACTTTCAACATGCATCTCCATGTCTTCCAAAGTCCAATATGCATCGGTTATTTCCGCTGATTTCTTGTATGCGGTTATGGCTTTGGATCTGAACTTAGAAATCAAACCGGATGTGTAATCCTCCCATGTATTCCAAGAAGGCAACAACGGTAAAACCATGATGGGATCCGCGGAAATAGAACCAAATCCGCATTTCTTTAATTCATGAACCAACTCCTTTTGGTAACATGCAAAATCTTTAATCAAACAAATCCTGACCTTTTGTCCCTGCTTCTTAAAATGATCAACAGCCTCATTCATCGCCTCACAGAGTAAATCCGATTTGATATCAGCACCCAATTCCTTATCAAAAGAAAAACCATGAGGTCCAGATACAAATGGATTTCCACACAAGATTACCTTCTGAACTTGGGATGCAACACTCCATTTCTTGGCTAACCAATTGGCCCAGCTACCTTTCTCCTCGCCGCCGCGCCAATCTTCTGTGTAAAATTCAGAAAGAAAAAACAAAGCCACCCCTGCGGGCTGTTTATTGTATTTGAAAAGTACCAATGAACAATGATACTCCTCTTGAATAGAACGGATATACTGTTCTTTCAAAAAAATGGAATCCAAAAAAACTTCAAATTCCTTGGGGATATTTCGCCAATCATTTACCCAAGCCAATTCAGCCTTGGTCTTGCCACAAAGGAAATCTGTCCACGAACATCCTTTCTTCACTTCCTTAGATTCTATGGCAAACATCATGGTGTCAAAGCTAATAACGGAATACCTTTGACATTGAAAAAATTAAGTTAACCATGTTAGAAATTCCCATTTGGATTACCCTGATTTCCATTGCTTGTGTTTTGTTGGCGATTGTACTATTGATTCCCATGATTTACAAAAGTACCGACTTGCGAACCCAAAACAAGGCGCACATTGCCGTGCTGATGTGGGTGCTTTGGGCATTGTTTCAAAGTGTATTGAGTCTCAACCGTTGGTACATGGATAGAACAGCAGGCTGGTTTCACTTTGTTTTCCCTTGGTTCTTTGCTTTGGCTTTTGCCGGAATATTGTACTTCACGCCACGTGGAAAAAGATGGATTTACAGTTTAAACAACAACTACCATTGGCTTATTCAAGCTGCTCGAATTCCATTGGGTATTGCCCTAAGTGGTTTGTTTTTAGAAAAGCAAATTCCACAATGGACCCAGCTCTTTCCTTTTCACTTGGAAATTATTTTGGGTTTACTCGGAATTATTCTTTTTGTCTTGAAAAACAAAATGAGCCCTAAGGCTCATCTTGTATTTCATATCATTTTTATTGCACTAACCTTGACTACTTTGATTCACGGTTACGGTGCTATTCCTTTTTCTCATCAGGCATGGAGTTATACAAATCCCAATTTTGCCTATCAGCATTTCCCGTCTTCTCTATTTCCTTCTGTACTCTATCCGATATTATTGTTTGCCCATTTTCAGGCTATTTTTTCGATCGTAAAAAAAGCCTCCAGCAACCAACAATAACATCAAAGCGGATCCCGTCCAAGACATTTGCGTACCTGTTTCCCAAACAGCTGGTTCAAATTTCCATTCCACTTGATGCACCCCGGCAGGAACTGTTATACCGCGTAAAACAAAGTTTACCTGCGCATAATCTACATCTTGACCATCAATGGTGCATCTCCAACCTTTTGGGTAATAGATTTCGGAGAATACAACAGCCCCGCCATTCTTGGATTTAACTTCGTATCGAAGTGCATTGGGCTCATACTCCATCAACATCACAGATGCCGTGGTGTCTTTACTTTGACATTTGAACACAGATGCAAATTCTTGATTGACGACAGCCTCTTGGGCTGGGTTCAAATCTTTCAAAGCCAAAATCTCTTCGTCTGCTGATTTCACCGATTTTACATTGCTCACAAACCAAGCCGCACCGCAAGCATCCGGATTCTCAATGGGTGGATTCTCCGCGCTGTAGGTAACATATTGTGTGTTCAACATGTTCAGAACCGGCGTTCCCTTGAAAGCGTTGTTCATTTTTCCTTTTTGCAATGAGTCTACCATTTGTTGCATTTCCGGTTGAATACAAAACTCGATAAGCTCTTGGTAGCGCTTCAACTTGGCTCCATGATATCCACCAATGGATTTGTGTAAATAGCTGACATCCGCATTGCTAAATGGATTTTCAAGTGTAAGTACGCGATAGTGTGTAGACAAATTCAAAGCAGCAAAAGCAGCAATCTGATCTTTCAATTTGCCATTTACTCCGTTTCTCCATTCGGGATTCTCATCCATTTTATTGCGAATCTCTGATTCCTTTTCTGCAAAGACTTTGGCCATTTTGGATTGTTGATCCAAAATCATCAAATCGGCTTTGGTTGGTGTGATGGGTATCAATTGCTCAGAAGCTTTGGCATAACGGATATATCGTCCTTTGTCTTTGTCACTATTGAGGTAGCGGTGACAAACGGACCATTGATCTCCGAAAATAATCAAGGCCAAAATCACAAGTACCGGCCATTTCATTTTTTCAAACTTTATAGCAGCAAACAAGGTTCCCAAAATCAATACAAGAATCATCAATGCGCGTTGAGCATCTGCCTTAAACATTGCCTTTCTCGCGTCAATTACTTCACTGACCACCTGATCAATCAATCCCGTGTCTTGTGGTGACAGTTGCTGAGGATTTTTGATAACCTCAAACTGAACCAATCGCTGGGTAATTTTTTCAGCCAAATTTTCTCCTTCAAAATTTCCAACGAGCTCTGGTTGCGCCATGAAGATGATAACCAATAAGGCCAATGCGCCCGATATCATCATCCATTTCTTTTTCGCTGATTCCCAAACCCATTGTCCTGAAAACCAAAATTCCAACATCAAACCGGCCAATGCAGCCCAAACAATGGGGAGCAACATCAGAATCATTTTGGAGTCTCTAAATTTCTTGTACATCGGAAAATGATGGATAAAGAAATCGTTGAGCGGAGTCATTTCGTTGACAGATAAACCCAAAGACAAAATGGATACCAACAAAACCGGCCAACGCAGAACGTCTTTGACAAAAAACAATGCAAAAATCGAGAGTATAAAAGTAGCCCATCCAAAATAGAAAGCTCCTCCGCTGCTGCTCTGACCTCCCCAGTATGGATCCATCATTTCGACAATGGGTTTGATATCACGCTTTACTCCTTTAACTGCCTCGGGTGCATTCATTTTAAAATACCCATTTGAACCCCCCGTTGCATTAGGGAACAAAATACTCCAACGTTCTCCTTTGTTGTAATTGTAATCCAAGATGTAATCCTCGGCCAAACCTTGTTGATCTTTCTGATCCTTTTGCTCTTGGTTTGCCGAAATCGTAAGATCACTTTTTCCTCTGGTGGTATATTGACTGTATTCGTATGTGCTTAGAAGGTTGCTCGCATTTGGTAGAATAGCAATGGCAGTAGCTGCCACAGCCATTGCAAGTGTCAACACAGCTCCTTTAATCTGCTTGTTGATGAACATTTGTGCCCACTCAAAAACAAAAACAATTGCCATTAATATCCCGGCATAGTAGGTCATCTGCAAGTGGTTAGAAGTAATCTGGCATCCCAGAAAAAAGGCCATGGCAGACCATCCCAACAAAGAACGATTCCTCATTGCATAAATCATGGCTCCTAGCATGGGTGCTATAAATCCAATGGCCACAACCTTGGCTGTGTGTCCAGCACCCAAGTACAAAATATTAATTGTAGATAATCCAATGGCCAGTCCCAAAAGCATGGAAAGCCAAGGACGCACACGTAAAAACAATCCCATGATATATCCACCCAACAACACTGTAAACAAAATTCCAATTGGGCCCGGAAGTCCCAAACGAAAAGCTACAATACAATACTTGAAAATATTGGCGTGATGATTCACGGATACCTGATATGCAGGCATTCCACCGAACATCGCATCCGTCCACAGAGGTTCTTCTCCATCATGCAGCATGCGGTAGTCAGCAATCTCCTTGGACATTCCCTTCCAATTGTCTATATCGCCTTGACGCAAAGCAAATCCATCCATAACAGGAGAGAAATATGCCGCTGATACCAATACAAATAATACCACCGCAATCAAATGCGGAAGGGCTTTCATGAAAATGTTCTTCATTTCTTGTCGTCTTTTATTTCAATATAATCCACATACTCCCCAACAGGTTCATGGCCTTTTGTGGGTTGTTGTTTATTCTGATATTGTTGCTGATACTGTTGCTGTTGGTGAAACTGACGCTGCATTTCCTCTTGGGTTTTGTTCATGGCATATTGGACACTCATTCTTGCTATAAAACGCAACAAATAAGAAATGAGGATGATCCAAAATATGGTTCTAATGACACCTCCGAGCGTCGCATATACGAGCACTTGATCAGCTGAATCTTGCAGAGGATAAGTCATTACTTCTTGTTGGTTAAATCCTTAAAGATGTCCTCTAGTCGCTGCTCCTTCACAGACATGGCCAGTAGCAAATATCCCGACTTGGATAACTTGTCAGAAATATCCCTTCTTAAATCTCTCTCAACGCGAGTAACCAACTCCCATTGCTTGGGTGCAATACTTCTTACCTCATCTACACCATCAATGGATTTCCAGAATCCTGCAGATACTTCATCTCCAATTTCAACTTGAATTACCGTTGTCGTACCGTATTTTTTTAAGTCTTGCGTGGATTGATCTGCAATCAATTTTCCTTTATTGATAATAATGGCTCGAGAACAAATGGCTTCTACTTCTTGCATGATGTGGGTAGAAAACATGACTGTTTTTTCTTTACCCATGTCTTGAATCAAAGAGCGAATTTCAATCAATTGATTGGGGTCTAATCCACTCGTCGGCTCATCCAAAATTAAAACTTGTGGATCATGAATAAGCGCTTGTGCCAAACCTACACGTTGGCGATATCCCTTGGATAGCGCTCCAATCTTCTTGTGTGCCTCTACACCCAATCCAACGCGCTCAATCATCTGCTCGACGCGTCGATTCACATTGTCCATCTTATAAATACCCGCCATAAAAGCAAGGTATTCTCTCACATACATCTCCAGATACAATGGGTTATGCTCGGGCAAATAACCAATGATTCGACGAGCATCCATGCTTTTGGTCGCAACATCAAAACCATTGACCTCCACCTGACCCGCCGAAGCTGGAATAAAAGAGGTAATAATTTTCATCATCGTACTCTTCCCCGCACCGTTGGGTCCCAAGAAACCCACAATCTGTCCTTTTGGAATCTCAAATGACACATTATCCAATGCCCATTGGGTTCCATATTGCTTACTTACATTTTTGACTATTATTGACATACCTCTTGCTCTACCAACAAAGGTAAACTATGACGAGAATTAGACAAAAGAATAAAAGCCTTTTGATTAAATTGAGTACCTTCGGGAGATGAAAACGGAACAAACGATTTGGACAGCTGAGTCTCTTTGGAACAACCAACAGCCTCAATTACATGATGCGCAATTGGTATTGTGTTTCATTGGTATCGATTTAAAGAACCAAGAAGATTTATACGACTCCTTAAAAGGTCATTATCCCAAAGCGGACATTATTTTCTGCAGCACCGCGGGTGAAATTGCAGGGGACCAAATTTTAGACAACAGCGCCGTTTGTACTGCTATACAACTGGAAAAAACAAAAATTAAAATTCATCGTCAAACCATCAGACATACAGATGATAGTTTTGAATGTGGTCAACATTTGGCCAATGCTATGCTGGCTGATGATTTAAAAAGTATATTGATCCTTTCTGAAGGAACCATTTCCAATGGTGATTTCTTGATTCAAGGTGTAAATAGTGTTGTCCCTCATAATGTGTTGGTAACAGGAGGACTTGCTGGTGACTCAGGAAGATTTACCCAAACCTATGTAGGCGTAAATGAAGTGGCCCAACCTGGTGTCATTGCATCCATTGGATTTTACGGTGATGACATTCAAGTTTCACACGGATCCCAAGGCGGTTGGACAGAGTTTGGTCCAATTAGAACCGTAACATCAGCCGAAAAAAATGTGCTTTTCACCATGGACAATGTCAATGCATTGGAACTATACAAAAGATACTTGGGAGAACGTGCAGATGAACTTCCAGGTTCTGCCTTGCTTTTCCCGCTTTGTATCATCGGAGATGACGGTTCCATGTTGGTGAGAACAATTTTGAATATTGACGAAGAAAAAGGTTCAATGACCTTTGCCGGTAATATCCCTAACGGTGCCAAAGTTCAATTCATGATGGCCAATTTTGATCACATCATTGAAGGAGCTGAAGATGCTGCTGCCCAAAATGATGCCGTTGAAAAACCTGATTTGGCTATTCTAATTTCTTGCGTAGGTCGACGTATCGTTTTGGGACAACGTACAGAAGAAGAATTGGATGCTGTTATCGAAAGAATCGGTGACAATACCACATATTGCGGTTTCTACTCCAATGGTGAAATTTCTCCCATTATGGAAAGTGTAACTTGTGCATTGCACAATCAAACCATGACCATCACTACTTTCAAGGAGAATTAATATGTCCAAGTTACGTGTTGCGATTTGGGGATCTGGAACTGGATCGAATGCAAAAAATTTGATTCAATTTTTTGAAAACCACCCTCAAGTCGAAATTGCATGGGTTCTTTCAAACAAACCGGAGGCTTTGATATTACAACATGCCAAGGACGCCGGAATTCCGACAAGAATCATCCAGAAGTCTGAACGTGAAGTTTGTGATCAGTTGATTGAAGAGCACGTTAAAAATCAAATTGATTGGATCATTTTAGCTGGTTATCTGTGGAAAATCCCGAGCGCCCTTTGCAAAGCATTTCCTGATAAAATTGTCAATTTACATCCCGCGCTATTGCCCAAATATGGCGGCAAAGGGATGTATGGTCATTTCGTGCATGAGGCTGTTCATGCCGATGGAGAGAAAGAATCTGGCATCACCATACACTTTGTCAACGAGCATTATGACGAGGGAAATATTATTTTTCAAGCCAAATGTCAAATAGAATCTTCGGACGGGCCAAAGGAAATCGAACACAAAGTAAGGGCCCTCGAAATTCAACATTTACCTTCCGTTATAGCTTCTCTTTTGGCACCATGATTCGTCCAACATTCTTGCTGATTGCAACGTGCAGTGCTCTTTGGGTATGTGCGCAAAAGCCAACCGTAAAACGAGGTAGCATCGACTATATTCCCTCATTCACATCAGCCCTTGTAGATGCTCGCTCCGTTGCTATTTGGAAACCTGAAAATTACAATCCCACGGCTCAATACAATGTCCTCTACATGCACGACGGACAAAACGTATTTGATGCCAGCATTACTTGGAATCATCAGTCTTGGGAAGCTGCTGATCACCTTCAAAACCTGATTGATCAAGGTAAAATAAGTCCTTGCATTGTCGTTGCCATTTGGAACAATGGAAGCAAAAGACATGCTGAGTACTTTCCTCAAAAACCATTTGAGTCGCTTTCCAATTCATACAAAGACTCATTACTTGTAGCCATCAGAAAAGACTCCGATTCTCCACTCTTCAAAACCAATCCATACGCTGATAATTACTTGAAATTTTTGGTGGATGAATTGAAACCATTCATCGATAAAAATTATTCAACCAACGCTACACAACGTGGAACTTACATAGCCGGCGCGAGCATGGGTGGATTGATTTCTTGGTACGCAATAACTGAATATCCCCAAGTTTTTGGTGGAGCAGCATGTTTCTCTACCCACTGGCCGGGTATATGGCCTGAGGATGATCCAAAAAAGAAAATATTCAGTTCATTTAAATCGTATTTCTTATCACATCTTCCACCTAACAACCGCTTGTACTTTGATCACGGTTCAGAAACCTTAGATGGTTTTTATCATCCTTATCAAGATGAAATAGATCTGCAGGTTGGAACAAGATTTCCAAGTGTATCTTACATGTCATTCTATTATCCAGGCTTTGACCACAGCGAAAAATCTTGGTCGCATCATTTTGAAAAAGCCATGTTATTTCTGATGAACCAATAAGAATCCTGCAAACAAAAAAGAGCGCAATGCGCTCTTTTTTTATCTCTTTTCTCAATTCTTATTGAGTGACTACCAATCTCATTCTTTGATCGCCAATCGTTACCATATAAACACCGTCAGATAAACCTTGACATTCAACGTTTAACTGCTGGCCGTTAAAGAAAACTTGTTTCTTCATTACCAACTTTCCTGCAATATCTGTGATGACCAACTGCATCTCTTCATCACTTGTCGCTGATGGATTGATAATAGTAAAGCTCTGACCAGATAAAGGATTGGGGTACAAAGTCATATTCTCCGACTTAACGACATCATTTATCAACCCTTCATTATTTTCCATCATCATCCCTGAAGTCCCTGTTTTTAAACATTGGGCAGTTCCCCACGCTCCAACCTCTCCACTGGCATGAATTGGACGTACACGAACACTATAAGTCTTTCCTGTGCCCATTCCTGGTACGTTATTC
>JACCDP010017005.1_pt1 | contig 12841 bp, 15 predicted proteins | sample 7445841 | NCBI WGS metagenome assembly JACCDP01 (sample SAMN15323441, study PRJNA562643) | freshwater metagenome | isolation source: river surface water | place: USA:Blue River Watershed | collected 2017-08-17
CTTTTTGATTGTCAGACAAAAATTTACTTTTTTGTTTTCTTTTGATGACTGAATTTATGAAATCTTTTTTTGTAAAAGATTGTGGAATTACTGGTTCATCTGTAGTTAGTTTTTTTCTAGGCATTTTTTTATTGTTTTAGTTTTTCTTCATTGTAAATTTTATTTCTAAGTCCTGACGTAGAAAATTTGTGGTCTCTTTTATTATATATTAATTTAATATTTCTTTTATTACATATTTCTTTTGCTGTAAAATTCAGATTTCTGTGGTCTTCACCTATTATTCTAACATCTAAATCTAAAGACTCGAATAGTTCTTCTAAATCTTGTTCTGTAACATAAGGAATTATTTTATCAACATAACTTACAGCGTCCAACTGAATATATCTTTCTACTAAAGATTGTATAGGTTTGTTTTTATTGGGTCTATCTATTGTAGGGTCTACTTGTAGTGCACAAATCAAGTAGTCACAATACTTTTTACATTCTTCTAACATTATTATATGACCGGTATGTAATAAGTCGAAAGTCGAGCAAGTTATACCTATAATTTTTTTTGTTTGGGTCATTTTCTTATAACATTATAATTTTTTTCAAAAAATTCAATAGTTTCTTTTAAACCGTCATATAAAGATGTAAAGTGAAAATCAGGAAGATAATTCTTAATTTTATAATTGTCAGACGGTTTACGAAATTGACCTTCAGGTTTAGAAGTATCATAAACTACATTACCTTTGAAGTTCATTATCTCTACAATCATTTCAACTAGGTCTTTAATTGATATTTCATCAGATGTAGAAAGTATTATTGGTTCATTTTCTTCATAATGGTCTAATACCCATTCTGTTAATTTTGCAACATCTTTACTAAAAATAAATTCTCTTAGGGGTTTACCAGTTCCCCATATTTTGAAATCAGTTTTATTTTCTCTCGCTAAAAAACATTTATGTACTAATGATGGTATTACGTGACCGTTTTGAATATTATAGTTGTCATTTGGTCCATATATGTTTGTTGGTATTACGGATTTATAATTTAAACCATATTGTTCTCGATACGCTCTTATTTGAACATCCGCCATTCTTTTCGCATATGCATAAGCATCATTTGAAAAATGGGGTGGACCTAAATGTATTTTTTTTTCAGTTAGTGGGTAATCTATATTATTAGGGAAAACGCAAGTTGATAAAAAAGAGACTAAATTTTTGACACCAAAAAGTCTGGCTGACTCTATGATGTTAGTATTCATCATAAGGTTATCGTAAAAAAATTCACCTTTATACTTCATGTTTCCGCCAACACCACCAACTTTTCCAGCACAATGAATAACACCTTCAAAATTATTCTGACTAATTAAATCATTAACTTCTGTGGTAATTCTTAGGTCGACTTCTTTAGATGAAGGTTTTACGTAATTATCTCCGATAAACTCCGAACCAACCAAACCATAACCTCCAGTGACCAATATCTTATTTCGCATAGTAGTCTAACCAATATTCAATCATCTCGTCTAACATAGTTTCAAATGTATACTTAGGTTTCCACCCTAATTTATCTTTTAACTTTGAAGAGTCTCCTTTCAAATCATGTAATTCTTCCGGTCTAAAATGTTTTTCGTCAACAACTACATAATCTTTATAATTTAAATTTAACTTTTTGAAAGTATAATCACATAGTTCTCTTACTGAATGAGACACACCGGTTGAGCAAACATAATCTTCAGGACTTTCAGATTGTAACATTAGCCACATAGCTTCAACATAATCTTTAGCGTGACCCCAATCTCTTGTTGCTTCTAAGTTACCTAAATGTAGTTTTTTTTGTAAACCTAATTTAATTCTAACAGCGGCTTTAACCACTTTATTTGTAACAAAATTAGTTCCTCTCCTTGGTGATTCATGATTAAATAAAATACCATTCCATATTTTTATTCCGTATGAGTTTCTATAATTTCTACATATGTTGTATGAAAATACTTTAGCACATCCATAAGGAGAAACGGGATTCATTGATGTAGTTTCTCTTTGGTATCCGTCTTCATCAATAGTATTTCCAAACATTTCGGAAGATGATGCTTGATATAATTTAGAGTGGGGAGAAACCATTCGTATCGCCTCTAACAAATTTAGAGTACCTATTCCCGTAGCATTTGCTGTGTATATTGGTTGGTCAAAACTTACTCTAACATGTGATTGTGCCGCTAAATTATAAATCTCATCAGGTTGTGACATCTGTAAAACTCTAACCAAAGACGCCATATCTGTTAAATCGGCATATTCTAATTTAATTAAATTATTTTCTCTAAAGTGTTCAATTCTACTTGATTGGGTTTCTGAAACTGAGTTTCGTTTAACGGTACCCCATACTTCATATCCTTTATCCAACAGTAGTTCGGTTAAATATGAACCATCTTGTCCGTTAATTCCTGTTATTAAAGATTTTTTACTTTTCATTTTTAATCCAATATATCCCACACTTATCTATGAAATTAATTTTATCATTTATATTTTCATTGTCCCTAAAATCATGAACACAAGTTTTTGCCCCGTGGAGACAATAATCATCAATAATACAAACACCTTCGTCGACTAATTTATTATAACAAGAATAAAATACATCATGTGTGGATTCATACATATCACCATCCATCCTTAGCAATGAAATTTTATCGATAATTTTATTGTTAGGTAATGTATCACCAAAAAACCCCTTGATAAAAATTACATTATCATCTAAACATCTCATTGATTCAAAGTTTCTTTTGACATTTTCTAATGATATAGAAAGTTCATTAAAAGTGTGGTGCATATCCCCATTATCTTGTGAAAATTTACCACTTGGTTTTGGTAAACCTTCGAAAGAATCACAAACAAAAATTTTTTTGTTCATTCCGTACACATCACAATAAAGTTTCATGAAAATTGTCGCTCCACCTTTCCAAACTCCCGTCTCAATCAAGTCTCCTTCTATTTTTTGTATGCGAACATAGTCTAACATTTCATGAAGATTATTCATCCTTTTTAAACCTATCATAGTTAATGCATCTGTTGGCCAATCTAATCCTTCCATTCTTTGGTAATCGATTTCAGTTGCCAATATTTCATCTATTTGTGATTCTGTAGGAAATTCCCCAGTATTTTTCCAAATATTTACTAATTCTTCTTTTTGTACTCTACCTAAAAGTACATATTTTAAAAAATTTAATTTTTTTTGTTTATCCATAGTAACTTATATTATATAATTTTTATTTTTTAATATAGTCAATCCGTTGTTATTTGTAAATTTTTCGTAGATTTCCCAATTATTACCTTGTTCAGTTTCTAAAAAATCTAAAATAGCATTCCATAGACCAAACTTTTTAGTGTTTTTATTTTTGATTTTATCACTTGCGTGCTCATAAATATTTTCATCGACTTCACCAAACGTAGTCGTATCATGTAAAATAATATACTTTGTGCATTTATTTGAATGAATACTAAGTTCACTAAATAGTTGATTATATGTGTGTAAAGTGTCTATAAATAACAGTTCAGTTTCTTCTATATTTGTTTTGAGAACGTCATCCTGAATAAATTCATAGTTTATATTGTATAATTTAGTTAAATTAATCACTTCATTTATTTGTGAATGGGTGACAATATCATAACTAATCATTTTTTCGGGTCTTGACAATAATAATGGCCATGTAGATGAGACCCACCTAACTCCCATTTCAGTTATGTGTTTACATTCTTTGGCATACTTATACAGAGTTGGTAAATGTTCATTTATATCTGATGGTACATTACAATTATTAATATAATTAAAATTTATTTTTTCCATTTTATATTTTTTTTAAAATTTTTTGATTGTGAATTTTTTCCATATTATTAATATCATTAATCCTATCATGTGTTTTTAGTCTATAATGAAAAAAATTTGGTTCTATTTCAGTTGTCATATCTATTATGTCAAACCTTTGTGAATTTGAAGGAATTACGCCCAAATCTGAAAAAAATTTACCAAAACAAACATCATCAATCAGGTTGTAATCCAAATTTTTTTCATTTTCTATTAATATATTTACTAAATCTTTGGATAGAATAAAACCGGAACCTGAGCAAAAAGGGGTTCCAAAGTAATTTCCTATTATACCAGAATAGAAATTACTTTTAGCTTTATTCTCTAAGTATATTTTCAATAATTCTTTATCAACGTATGAACTTGAATTGGTTCTGAATACAAAATCAAAATTTTTATTATGTATTAATTTAAAAGATTCTATAGTTTTAGGTCCGCAATTTACTAAACTTTCAGGTACTATTGTGTGAATATCTTTACCTATTATTCTATTTTCGTTTTTATTACCAAAATAATAGTAAGTTTCGACATTATTAATTGATACACTATCCCAAGTTTTTTTTTGTGTTTCGTAAAATTTGGTGTATATGTTTGAATCGTCATAAGACAAAACCATAATTAATATCTTCATTTTTTTTGTTCTGATTGTTGTTTGATTGTAAGTAATTGATTTATTTTATGTACAAATGAACTATATGGTTTCGGTAGATGAGAGTCTACATAATACCCTTCGATTAATTTATCTGATGAATAAACAAAATTAGAACGGTCAATTCTTGTTTTATAATCTCTTTCCGCTATAATAACTTTATCTAAATTATCTTGTATTCTATCATATAAAAAATTTTCATCACAGTTCCATACAGTTCCATACTTTTCGGTTAAAAATTTACAAAAATCGGCAAAATTTAAATTTTCTATATCTAATAAACTACGCAGAAAATTACTATAAGAAAGTACATAGCACATTGGGTAAAATGGAGTACTTTCATATGGTTGTCCTGAATACAACAGTACATTATTTTTTTTTAGTTTTTTTGCAAAATCTGAAAAATAATTACCAGAAAGAGGTAACATATCGATATCTGATATCAAAATGTTTTTACTATCTATAAAATTTGAAGCGTACAAACGAACGACTTGTGACTGAAAACTTTCTGGTACAAAATCTAATTTTTTTATTTTGTGGATTACACCATAGTCGTTTTTTATTATTTTTTCTTCGTCAGTAATATTAATAAAATAAGTTTTGAAACCTAAATCTAACCATTTTTTTGATACTATTTCATAAAAATCCTTATAAGTCGGGTTGTCATCAGACGATATAATCACATAATCAATCATTTGTTAAATATTGTTTTTAATTATTTTTACTAAATACTCCATGCGTTTAAAATATGTATGATTTTGTAAAACGTAATTATATCCATTTTTAGTAATAATATCTCTTTCAGTAACATTTTTTAAATAGTAAGAAATTTTATCCAATAAGTCCCATTCATTTGAATAAGTAATTATATTTTTTCCAATACTAAATAAGTTTGATAAACCGGGAGTTTCATTGGTTAATATAAAAGTTTCACATCCAAGTGTTTCGAAAGTTCTATAATTTAGGTCATCCGCAATATTTCTATTGAAATGTATTTTATAAGAATTTATAGCTCTTACCATATCTTCTCCAATTACAAATTCATCGAGTTTTAAGTTATGATATTTTTTTATTTCATTCAACCATCCCCCTCTGTTATTTATGTTTCCACAAAAACCAACATCATGTGTTTTTTCTAACTCTAATGGTTTTATTAATTCATCACAATATGCGTTTGGAAAATATTCCGTTTTGAACATGTTAAAAAACTTTTCGTGCCCGTAAACCGCATTTAAAACAATATCTATTTTAAATTTTTTACATAACTGAATGTGTTCATTTAAAACAACGTGTGAATCTATAGACCAAAATAATTTTAGTTTATTTGATTTTGATAAATCAGGTAACCAATCTGTTTGGGGGTAGTTTTCGATTAATAAAATTACATCGTGTTCTTTTTCTAATTCCCAAAATGGTGTTGAAAAGTTTTCGTAATTTAACCCCCATACTGTGGAATCAATGTTCAACTTAGTTAATGCTCTCTGAATAGAAAGAGACTCTCTGAACATCCAATTTTTCTCGTGTCTACCTCTTTCTTGAATTATTAAAATTTTCATTTTTTAATTATTTTTTTTATTATAAAGGTCTAAATAAACCTTTTCAAATTTTGGAATAGTTTCTTCGTAACTAAAACTTTTGAATCTTTCAAACGATTTATTTGAAACATAGTTATATAAATCTTTGTTTTGGAAAAGTTCTAATATTTTTTCAGCGTAAGTTTCAGAATTATGACAAACGAACCCACCTTCTTGTATGGTTTCCACCTGACCATTCCATCCCGCATGGTGGGAAATAATAGGTAACCCGTAAGACATTGCTTGGGCGATTGCCGTAGAATGACATTCACCATCAATTCTATAGTGCGCAAAAATATCTAAAGTGTTATGAAATTTATGAATAAAATCATCGTCATTAGTCGGCTCAACAAAAATTACTTCATTAGTTAAATTGTTTTGCTCTACAAAATTTTTAGTTAAATTACAAGGAGATATAATTATATATTTAAAGTTAAGTTTTTTTTCTTTGAGGATTTTGCAAGCATCTAATGAAATAGATGTAAAATTATCTGCTCTTCCTATTCTCCCTAAAACAAAAGTATCATCTTCAATTCCTAATAAATTTTTTAAATTTTCTTTTGATTCTTTTGGGTATGGAATAGGGTTGTATATTGTACAATCTGACTTTCCTCTATAATTTTTTATAGTATCACAAATAGTAATTGAATAGTCTAAAAACGGAGATTCATCTTTACCTGCAAAAATATTAGTTTCTATTTGTATTGGGCACAACCTTTGGTTAAAAGGCCATTCAAAATAACCACTTCTAGCAAAATGTATAATATCTGGTGATATTATATTTAAAACTTCATTGAAATTGGTCTCAACAAAAGGGTATCCATACTCGGGTCCAAGCTTACCTCCTGATGTTTCAAAAGGTAAAACAAAATCTTTACCTAAAATATTTATAACATACTCTAATCGATTATTGTCTGCATTTATGTTATACATAACGTATGGTTCAAAGATATCTTTATTTAAATTTTCTAAAATTCTTTCATGAGACCTCCATGTGCCTGCGAAATCTACAGTGTGTGAGTAAAAAACAATTTTAATTTTTTTGTTATTCATTTAAATTATATTTTTTATTGTATTTGTGCATTAATTCTTCATCAACATAATGTAAAGTTAAAAATGTTTTTTCGTTAAACCCAAAAGGTTCACATTCTTTTGGTTTTTCCCACCATAAATCTTCTGAAAAAATTAAATTAGAACCCACATTTCTTAACCAAAAACCTAAAGTTACGTCACCATGTCCTGACAAAGAAGTATCATCTTTTGCAAACTCCAAATATTTTTTTATTTCTAATGTAGTTTTTTTTGACAAAATATACCCAGCACCCCCACTTGGGTGCGTCAAAGGTAATTGAATGTTATGACCTCTTAATTTATCCATAGGGTACCCTGTATAATTACCGTCTTTGTCGGTTCCATCAGGATTGAGTACTAACCGTCTTATATATGCAAAATTATCTTCCGAGGAAGGTATTTTAAGAGACTTTAAGTTTTCAATATTAATAAAGGTGTCGTCATCCACAAAAAAATAATAATCATATTTTTCAAAATTGAATTTTTCAAAAAAATTTAAATATTTATCTTGAATTCCGTCATAATTTTTTGGAGTATTGTAACCAATTATATCTTTTTGAGAATTTTCAGAATCTGTCAAAAATATTGTATCTATTAATTTTCCCCAAGTATTTTGGATAGATTTAACTCTTGTATCTAAATACAAATCGCAAGTGAGAACAACTACTAATGTGTTACTTAACATATCAAATTAAATGGTTTACATGTTCAGGATACAACATCTCGTCTTTTTCATTAAAAGCTTGACCGACAAATTGTTTATATTCCCTAACAGTTGGAAAAGGTTTATGCTCAAAATATTCATCATGAATGAACGAATTAGTTTGAACTATTGGATACACAACTTCTTTGAGAAAGTTTTGGTCTACTTGCCAAAAGTTACCTTTCACATAAAATTCAATCATGTTTTTCATATCATTAATGGTTCCTTTTTTTGCTCCCCACATTCCTCCTAAAATTGCCGTTCCATGTGCTGGGTGGTCTCTCATTATGTGAAATCCCTTATCTGATAATAACCATTCATTGACAGCCTCTTTTTCTCTATTGTTTAATCTAGAATCACAATCTCTAACAATAACAACATCAACCGTATTATCAGACGCCGGATAAAATCTCCAAAACATTCCAGTCCAATCACCGACAACGCCCATTTCAATCACTTTGGTATTGTCGAAAGATTTTAATTTTTCTATAGTTTCTGTTGGTGTATTTGTTCCAACATAGTACCAACAAGTCCAATCAGGATAAATTTCTTTTGCTAATTCTGCATTTCTGATAGCTCCAACGTTATAAATTGGATTATCCCCCCACAAACTAAAAGATATTACTTTATTCATATTCCAAAATTAATAGAACTTCTTTGTTGGTAAATAGCATAGTCGTGATGCCAATCGTTTATATTATTTTGATGTATAAAATCTCTTTCACCAAATCCCCAATCAGGATGTTCATGTCTTATTATTACTTGGTCAATGTACACTTGTTTTTTTAATAAATTACCAACAGTCATAAACTCGTTGTCAGACCAACAAGATTTATAATCGGGGTGATATATGTATTCAAATCTATTATAATATTTTTTTCCTAAAATGCATAAAGTATTCAATCTGTTTCCTTGGTATCCGTCGTTAAACCATAGAATTCCATCACCATCGGGATAATTAAACATCATATTGTTTCTTATAATATTGTCATAAGAATTAACTATAGGTAACATATCATCAGAGGCCAATAAAACTATATCCCACTCTTGTTTGAAATCATTTAAATCCCTGTTTACCGCATCTATTTTAGATTTTGAATTACCAACAACAAGTGTTGTGTTTTTAAAATTTTTAATTTTAGAAATTACTTCGTCATTGTTCATTGACAAATCATCTTCATCGATAGATACTAAAAAAATAGTTTCATTTTTGTTTTCACATAGTTCATGATATTTTTCAAATGTTTTGAAAAATTGTTCTTTTCTACCCCTTGTTGGAAATTTGACTAATAATTTCATCAATTTAATATTTTTATATATTCTTCTTTTATTTTTTTTGCAACTTCTAAACTGTCAAACTTTACAATATCACTTGGGGGTTCGTGTAGCTTTTTATCAACAATATATCCACTACTTTCAACATTGTAAATCCATCCAGGTTTTCCACACATCCACCCTTCTATTGTTGTTCTTCCTAAAAGGATGCCCGCAGTCTCAGAACAATTTTTAACAAAAGACTCGACTCTACTTGTTGCGTTGAAATACTTTACATGTTGGTTGGTTAATAATTCATCTAAATAATTTGATTTATTTTCACCTACTAACCATAACTCTTTTCCAACTTCTTTAGAATATGTAACCAAATCTTTAATTGTATTTTCTCTTAAGTAATCAATTGTCCCAACAAATAGAATGTAATTGTCATTTTTTGTATTATTTGTATTAAATCTTTTTGTATCAATTGGGTTATAAATAACCTCAGTTTGTTTTTTTTCTATGTCGAATTTTTCGACAATGTGGTTTTGTATTTCAGGTCTAATACATATATATTTTTTTATAGAGTCGTGTATTACAGGGTTTTCTAATTCAATTACTTCTGAATGTATGGTTGAAATCTTATCTGTTGTTGGGTACATACCACAAATTTGATTAGTGACTGGTGTATGTTGAGTATGAATAATATCATAACTAACTTCAGAAACTTTGTACATCATACCTGTTTGCGACGGTTGAAATCCTTGAGGAGTATTGAAGCCCCATTTACCGTCTCCCATTTTATATCCAGGTGGATTAGAAAAAGGTAATACTTTTATTCCTTGTTGTTGTGCTAATTTAGACAATGGTCCGTTAATATCTGAAAGCACTGTAACATCACAATTTAATTTTTTTAAACCTTTTGCCAACTCATAAACATACATTTCTGAACCTGTAAAATTTTTGAAAAACAAACAAGACAATAAAACTTTTAAAGGAGACTCTAATGTTAAATTTCTTTTTATTTTTGCAGGAAGTGTATCTTCAAACTTTTTGGCAAAAATCTCTCTATTTTTTTCCCATTGCTCATTTGTTTCACCAATTGATTTGTGTGTAATTCTAACATCATACATCACTCCTATTTTTACTCCTGATAAGAAATTTCTAAAAGAAAAATCTACATCATAAAAATGAAACCCTTGGACTTCTTCGTTAAACTTATGTTGTATGTTTTTTTTATTTATCACTATAAAAAGACCATCAACTAGTAACACATCATCTAACTGATTTCCTAAACTTGCCGAATACTTGGACTCCCATTTTTTACCTCCACTTTCGTGATTTACAATTCCTTTTAGTTTAGAAAAATCTTCCCACCATTTTCCAGACTTAGGAAGAGAAGTTGAACCTGCAACTCCAAGTATTCCGTAATCGGGGTTTCTTTTAAAATAATTTAATATTTTAGAACCCCAATTTTTACTGTCAAAATAGATATCATCGTGGCAAAGAACGACAATATCGTTTTGAGATTTATCTATCAAATCATTATAAACTTGGCTTAATGAAAATTCACCGTTGTTTTCGATAGGCAATATTTCAATTTTAGAAACCCCTGATGTTTTTTTTAACATCGAAACAAATTCGTCGTTAATTTTTCTTGTTGAAAATCCTACTGTTATCATTTTAGTTCTTCTATAAAATTAAGTGCCGACAAAATGACTTTGTCCATATCATAATACTTGTATTCTGCAAGCCTACCTCCAAAGTAAACATTTTTTTCTTTAAGTGAAAGTTTTTTGTATTTATCGTACAATTTATTATTTATTTTATCATTAACTGGGTAATATGGGTCATTTTTTTCTACAATATATTCTACAGGAAATTCATTAGTCACCCAAGACACTTCTGAGTCATTTTTCTCAAAATGTTTGTGCTCAATTGTACGTGTTTTAGGTATTTTTTTTTCTGTATAATTCATAATTGGACCCCCCTGAAAATTTTTGGTTTCCACTCTGATATGTTCAAATTCAACGGTTTTATATTCTAAATGTCCATATCTATAATTGTAAAATTTATCTATAGGTCCCGTGTAAATTAAATTTTTGTAATTAGGTAATTTACCACCAAAGTAGTCGGTGTTTAATTTTACATCAATCCCATGTAGTAGTTTTTCAAATATTTGAGTATATCCTCCAATTGGTATACCTTGATGTGTATCATTAAAGTAATTATTATCATAAGTTAATCTTACCGGTAACCTTTCAATTATTTCTTTTGGTAAATCCTTAGCTGACTTTTTCCATTGTTTTTCTGTGTATCCTTTTATTAATTTCTTGTAACATTTTTTACCAACTAAACTTATCGCACATTCTTCTAAATTTTTGGGGTTTGGGTTATAACTTTTTTTTAGAATATCTGATAATTCGATTGGATGAGTAATTTTATAAATTTTAGAAAAAGTCCACATGTTGAAAGGTAATGAATAAATTTCACCTTTGTAGTTTGCAACAGGACGTAAACTAAAATTATTAAAGTTTGTAAATTGATTTATCCACCCCCAAACTTTTTCATTCGATGTGTGAAATATATGTGGACCATAGTCGTGAACATTAATTCCATCTCTATTTGAAGTATAACAATTACCTCCAATATGGTTTCTTTTTTCTATGACACAAACTTTATATCCTTTTTTATTTAGTTCATATGCACATATAGAACCAAAAAATCCAGAACCAACAATTAAATAATCATACATATTATAACCCCGTACTTCCAAAACCATTATTATTTCTGTCCTTATCTTCAATTTTCTCAACTTGAATAAGGTTAACCCACTTACCACCTACTACAGGACAAAGTACTGCTTGTGCAATTTTTTGACCTTTTTCTATTTTTACTTTTTCAGTGGTAGTGTTGAACATTATAACTTGTATTTCACCTAAATAACCACTGTCGACAGTGCCTGGTGAATTCAGAACAAACAAACCTTGTTTCAAAGCAATACCACTTTTGGACCTAACTTGTATTTCATACCCATCAGGTATATTAAAAATAAGTCCTGTTTTGATAATATTTCTTGACATTGGAAATATCCAACAGTCCTCATTGGCTTTTAAATCAAATCCCGAGTCACTAATATATGCATACTCTGGATTTTTATTATCACTACTATTAATAAACTCTAAAGGTACTTTTCTATCTATAAACTCAGTTTGTTCAAAATGGTTGTTGATTTCATCCATATCAATTCCCATAGATTTTAACATACTTTCAGGATTTGACATATCGACATTTCCCATTTTAGACTGCAGGTCTTTAATTGTTTTAATATTATTTTTAAACTCTTTGAACTTTTCAAACATTACTTTAATGATTTTAATTTTTTAATTGCTGAAATTAAAACTTCAACATCTTTTTCACAGTACTCTGCAATTTCATTTAATTTATTGTCATTCCAATATGCGGAATGGACCATGGACCCATTAATTTCACCATCTTTGGGAGTTGGAATATCCAAACAAGAACACATTAAATCTAAAGAGCCAATTGATGTGTATGAACCATACTGCCAAATTTCTTTAGTATCAATCGCTTTAACCTCCCAAGGTTTAGTATCGTAAGACGGTAGTATTTTAGATGGCATAATTCCATTTACTATCATTCTTTTTGCTAACATGGGAATATCAAAATTTTTAAGATTGTGACCACAAAGATAAAAATCTAACTTATGACATCTATCGAGAAGATTTCTAA
>JACCDP010834235.1_pt1 | contig 12840 bp, 12 predicted proteins | sample 7445841 | NCBI WGS metagenome assembly JACCDP01 (sample SAMN15323441, study PRJNA562643) | freshwater metagenome | isolation source: river surface water | place: USA:Blue River Watershed | collected 2017-08-17
ATCAAACATATTAAAACAAAGGATCCCAAATTGTTTCGTGATATTCGTGAAGAGTCTGGGATTGACGAGACTTATTTTGAAAAGAAAGAATAGGGATGTTTCGTAAAACAAGACGTTATAAAGGAGGACGAGTGATTCCTCCGAAAGAAAAGCCGAATCGGCACTGTCAGTGTGAGTCGTCGTGTACCTTACCTGCGGTTCGTGGACAACCCTTTTGTCGTAAACACATGTATCGTTGCCACGTGAAAAGTCCGATGACAGGATGGGAGCCCGATTATAAACCAAACGATTATAATGGCGATAAGGCCATTCAGTACAGCCACAATTGTTTTGCCTATGCGTTGAATGTAAAAGATGCCAAACATATTCGTGCGTGTCGTAAAACACGGCAGTGTAATGTACCCTTTCATATTCCGGGTCGTACCGCAGGTCACCCACGATTTAGTGGAAACATGGGGAAATTTTGCAGCGACGTCATTAGTCGTACAATTGCGGATATTCCTGGCAAATCCTCCAAATTCAGTAGTTTTCCAACCAAATGCCCTCCACGAACCTCGAAAATTGCGGTGGTGGTGGACGAAGAAAACGATTTGCACTATTATCGGCAAGATAGTAACGGCTGGTGGAGTCACAAACCAGGTGGTCGTGAAGTCACCAATAAAGATGCCTCTGGAATACGAATTTGGCGACCCGATTTGGCCGACCGTTATTATCAAAAGGAAGATCCGATGGATAGTGAACTCAATTATAGCAAGTTTTGCAGTTATTTATGTGTTCCACGGGACCGACCTATTGTCATTAGTGCGGGCGGTGGAACCCGACGAAGAAAGAAGACGGGTCGTCGTCACACACGCAAACATTAATTCCATGCTTGAATCTTTGGATTTTTCAAGAGTATACTTTGTGGATTCCACATTTTTAAGGCTTGAATGGTATCCATACGTTTCGATGGGTCAATCATCGTAAGTCCTTCCAATACCTTGCGAAACATTGCGTTATGAATACGGTAACTGGTACTTTCCACAAAACTCTTGTCAAACATCAAATCACGATACACTTTGGTAAGTAAAACACCGACGGACCAGGCATCAAACTTGTGCCAGTACATTTTATAAAACTTGTAAAAGTCTTGACTTTGCAACGATTTGCTATGTTGATAAAAATTACGTAAATAGTTTTTACATTCAGGAATCGTCTTTTTGAAAAGGGGTACAATGACATCTCGAATCGCATGTTTCTTCGCAATTGTGGCATCAATCATTTCTTCCGTGGTATACTTTTTCCCCGAAGAAAGTCGATTATGCATCAAGGCATTCATCATCACAAATTCTGGAGGCTGTTGGTCATATTGTTTATCGGGTTGAAAACTCGTAAAGGCCATATCGTCTTCACTTTTAATTAAATTCAAAAACGAACACCATCCAAAATCAATAATTTGGGGTTTGGCAGGATGGGTCAATAATACATTATACCCATGCAAATCGTTATAAATAATTCCGTGGACGGATAAAATACAAATAGCCTCAAGCAATTGTTGCCCAAACTTGTAAAATTCGATATTTTTCGTATTTTTCGGAATATCCGCCAAGGCTTTTCCGCCTAATGGCATTTTCAATTGGATTAAGGTGTTTAGTTCTTTATCCTTCTTGTCAATAATTTCACATTGTTCAACATCTTTATCCTTTTGTTTCGATTCAGCTTCAGGAATACAATCTGGAATCGGCAAAATGAAATACGTATAAATATTGGGGAAATCACGCAACAAGGAAGACACAATAATTTCCTTTTTCGCTTCTTCTGGGGTTGTTACTTTTCCTACACTATAATTTACACCATGTTGTTTGATAGACGGTAATGGGGTTTTACATAATAATTTGGGGGTAAATACACATCCATAAGCACCTTGGCCAAGCAATCGTCCGCCTTCCATCGTCTCTATTTTGTTGCGGATAGTTGTTTTCCGCTTTTCAACCTTACGTAGTAGTAGAGGTTTTCAATGGAATGGTATACATTGTGTTTATGGATTACAATAGCGTTGATTGTGTTTATTATTATAACGGAAATTGTGCCTCAAGAATACATTGAAGCATTCACAAGTAATTCTTCCATTACCGTCGGAGATAGTCCTTTTTGGGCAAAGATGGTGCCACGACGTGGTGATATTGGTCCCGACGACGAAGAAGCCGGATTTTTGAGTGATAAACGGTATTACCAAGGGTACACGGACGTGCAACGATTGGGTGTCAACACGGACTTTTGCCGTATGGTGCAACGCAAGGATGATGAAAAGGAAAAGTTCTTTGCTTGTGCCTTGGGTGGAACCGATAATTTATCGTCCGTGTCATATCGCACCCCCAGTGTAAAACAAGGGTTTGTTTTGGGACGTGATGATTATATGCGGGATGTTCAAGGCGATGGAATCAATGATTATTGTCGTGTTGTAAAGATTGGAGAAGGTACCTTTGAAGCCAAATGCAATCAGGGAGATATTACCGGCTTTCGTGCGGACATGGTCGTGGATCCCCAACCCCCCATTGCCATTCGCCGTTTGCTTCGCTTTTACGAAAATGCGGTGGCCTGGCTCCGTTTGCGAGACGATATGGTCGATTATGCCCAGAATCTGTACGTGAGTACGAATGGGGATGCCGGCGTGGATGAAAGTGTTCCCAATCCAGAAGTGACCCAGGGATTAACATTTAATGGCATTGATCAATATTTACGCATTGGGGATGACCGTCATTTGCATTTTGGCAATAGTGTGCAATTACGCAATATACGAGCCTTTATGATGTGGGTCAAATTTGATACCTTTACCAACAATGCCCATATTTTTGATTTTGGAAACGGTGATGGCATTGATAATGTGTTTTTGGGAATTATGGGGCGTGGCGATAGTCCCGCCAGTGCAACGTTTGGTGAAGAAGAGGGGTTGTTGAATGCCGCCACCCAGAAACCGACTGAAGAATTGTCCATTAAATTGTACCGTCGTAGCGTGGATGCCGAGGGAAAAACATTGGATACTGAACCAGTCTGTTTGAGTGATGTTAAAGTGCCGCCCAAAACCATTCCAAAGGTGGCAGGGAAACATGGAGTACAACCCAGTACTGCTCCCCTCTTGTACGAAGTCTGGGAAAAGGCCCATCGCAAAATGCAAATCCGCTTGGACGGATTCTTTCCCAAAGGTGAATGGGTGCATTTGTGTATTACGGCCAAGGATAATAAGAGTTTGCGTCCCGATTTACAAGTATATCGCAATGGCGAATTGATGTACACCGAATTTGACGGATGGCTCCCCCAACGTTCCGATACCACCCAAAACTATATTGGGAAAAGCAATTGGCAAGACGTCACTAGTTTATACGAAAACAAGGACGAATTGTTCAAGGGGTCTCTCTTTGATTTTCGCATGTACCGTGGAGCACTCGCAAAAGAAACGGTAATTGATTCATATCAATGGGGAAAGAAAATGTTGGGGATTAAAGAGAAGGATGAGTAAAATATTGAATGTTACAATGAAACAACAAGAAAAGGATTTTTGGTGTTATAGTGCAGTCGCAGAAGCGGTTTTAAATTATTATGGAATTAAATTTACACAAGAACAGATTTCAAAGTGTTATATGCCTCCAGCAAGAAAAATAATGGGCCGAGAAAATGATAATTATCCTCAAGACCCAACCCCTATTTTAGCACATTATCATGTATACAATGGGGATGATGGTTACTCTGCTTTTGAAAAAGATAATATCATTGCTGCAATTATAGGTTCGATTAAAGAGGATAATGGACCTGTAATTGCAAAAGTTGGAGAACACTTTATATTAATTATTGGGTATCAAAATAACAAGAAAGAATTTGTAATATTAGACCCAATTACAGGGAATGTACAACAATCAATTAATATACAAGAATTTTTTATGAATGGGTTTCCAACACGATATAGAGCAAGTAATGGTTCAATTCCATCTGAACCTGATTATTATAAAGTAAATGGTGTCATATATACAAAACAACGTGCAGATGTAAAATTAAAAAAAAAGAATCAATCATTTATTAAACCTTCAAGAGGAGGAAAACGCAGTACACGTCGTCGCCGTGGGAGCAAACGTCGTGCAAAGACTGTACGTCGTCGTTAATTGAGTAGGAATGGAGTATGATTGACCTAAAACCATAGAACAATCATACTACAGATATGAATCAGCTCTTTCCAAAACTACGCTATGGAACAAAATACGGTGGGTATGTATACCCAGAAACATTTCCAATCGTTCCACAACGCATTTTATCCTTTGGGGCCGGTGAAGATGTGAGTCACGATGTCATCTTGGCCCAGAAAACAGGTTCCGTTGTTCATATTTTTGATCCGACGCCTCGTGCATTAGTGCATGTTGATTTGGTAAAAAATGTCTTGGACGGCGTAGTGGAAGCTGTGGATGATACAAAATACGGAGGGGGCGACCCAGACTATTGGAATCTTCTCAAAGCCCACCGGTGCGATCGCTCCCAATTACGAATGTACAATACTGGGATTTATACACGGGACGATACACTGACGTTTTATTTACCCCAAAACCCAAATTATGTGAGTGGCTCCTTGGTACCAAATGAAAAGACACCGTCCAAATTACAAGTCCAAGTCAAATGTTTGACCACGATTTGTAAAGAATTGGGATGGGAGAAGGAAGGTCCAGACCTTTTAAAGTTGGATGTAGAATGTGTCGAATGTGAAGTGTTGCAACAAATGATTCGTGAGACGCCGTATCGTCCCATGTATATTGCCATTGATTTCGACAGTGCACGAACGGGTACGGAAGGATTTCGACGAGCCAGTGAAACTTGCGATTTATTGTACAAGGAAGGATATTCTTGTTACCATTTTGACAACTGGGATGTAACCTTTGTCCGTAACGGAGTTTAAGAAGTGGCATTATCCCCTGGACATGGGTTGGCACAGGCATATTCGGCACCCTTGACACTGGCAATTTGTGCAGGGGTTAATTTATTGACGGGAGGACTTTTGGGGACAGGGCGATTGTCATACTTTTGATTATAATAAATGACCCCCCACGTGCGGGCTTGAAGGCTTCGTAATTTATCGGACGGATCCATGATTGTTTCTACCATGGGTCAAAAAAAAATTGAATTGATAATTCATGGAAAAATATTATACACGAATTATCAATCTGAAGAAAATGGATGTTTCCTACTTTCGTATTGAAAACTGTCTTATTGACAATGGTCTTATTGAAAATGGAAATCATCTCAATGTGATTAACCATCATAGTGTGGTTTCCTGCAATATTACATATTCGTCCAAGTATTTGAAATACTCCTTTGAGGATTTGTACATGGATGAAGATAATTGTGAAGAATTTGTTGAATTTTATGAAAAAGTAAAAAATAAAGAGACTGGGTCCTTTAACAATGAGGAAATTGTATTCGCATATGAAGATAATGCCTTTCGTATTATAGAGAATGAAAATGAAGAGTTCATGTACGGATTTCCTGTGGAAACTGACGAGCAACACGCTGCACTCATGCAACAGTTGACCATTCTCAAGGCCAAGTGTGACGAGTTGCTTGGTGGATTGGAAAATGTCGAAAAAGACGACGAGGAATCTATCAAGAAGTTGAGTTCGTTTGTCGCAACGATTGTGGCCCGTGAAGCGGTGGCTCGTGAAGACACGTGTCCTATTACCATGGAACCACTTGTACTCGGAAAGATTGGAGTTCTCCATTGTGGTCACTGTTTCGACGCCGAATCGATCAAAAAGTCACTCCGTCGATGCACCATGTGCCCTACATGCCGAGATGAGTCCGAGCCGTGCTTTGTGTAGGAGGAGAGTGTTGTGCAATGTCCCAGTAATTCAGTTGGATAGAATATTCGCCTTCTAAGCGAAACGTCGTGGGTTCGATCCCCACTTGGGATATTTTTTTATTGGCATAATTTTTGGGTAAGATTCCAACTTCCTTGTGCACTGCAATTTTCCTTCCACCAAGTCTTGCATGCTTCACTCATTTTGGTCCAGGTTTCTTCCGAAGTAAGGGCGATCTTTGTAATGGCTTCGGAGGGAGACTTGACACGGAAATAGTGCACATTTTCGACTGGTGCATTGGAATAGTGACTCATATCCACTTCGGGTGCAACGACCGGTACTGTACCCAATGCCATATTTTCCACTTCACGATGACACTTTTTTCCAAAGCCGGCTAAACAGAGACCGTATTTGGCCGACGCAAGATTGCGATAATAGGTTTCATGATCATATTTGTACGGCGTCGATTCATTGGGGGCCATAAACCAGTCGTCACACACACTTTCCCATTGAGCGTTATTACGATGGGATGCTTGCACGGCATTTTCCGTTTTGCCATAAAAGACGAGCGTCTTGGAACGTTGTTTATAGGATTGGTTGCCAATGTTTTGGTCAACCAGACTTTCGAGTAAGGCCGGTTTGCGTGCCCAAAAGGTCCATGGGATAGAGTTTGGAAGGGTGGGGGCTGGATTTCCAAATAGTGCTTTTTTATAGGATGGTTGAACCGATTCATACCACGAAAGATTGGGGCGGTCATAGAGCAATACATCATTGTACCAACAAAAAGGTTCATTGTCCTTGACTTGCACTTGACAATATCCCTTGGCTTCCCAGAGTTTGACGAGTTCACGGAAACTGTCGCCAGCATGGTGGTGAAATCCTTCATTCTTGCCTGGTAAGACAATGGTGGGCAAAGAAGAAGGGGCTGGTACTGGCTCTGGTGCAGAGGTCTGTGCAGGTTGAATACACACGAAATCGTCGTCGACGGTAATCGGTGTTTCTGGAACTGGAGCAGGTGTAGGGGAAGGTTCTAGACTTGGTTCTTGAATTGCACGGTATGTTTCCGTAAATCGCTTTTGAAAGGTTTCACGCACGACTTCCTTCTTTCCACGAATCATTGCCATATACATATATTGAAGGCCACATGCTCCTGCATAATGGACCCCTTCTCCATAAGGCTCCAATTCTTGTTGGATTTCAATTACGGTGGCATTCTTTGGCAATACAAAATAATATAATTCCGCTTGGATATCCTTGTTTCCAGGAGTAATGAGTAAGGATGAACCCAAGACCTTTTCAAGAATGTACGTTGGGTCCGTCCGTCCTGGATATATAATTTCAACACTGTACCCATCCTTTTGCAAAATCTCTTCCATAAAGTACGCATCCTTGACATCCAATTCCTTGTCGTCTTGCACAATGACCGCCTTCTTTTCATACGATTCGTCAATCATAGGAATATAGTTTCGCAACTTCGAACGTAAGGCGGTAATATATTCTTCGGTTTGGTAAAAGTTGGTTTCAGGGGCTACAAAGGTACATTGGGGCGAAAAGGCTTGAATGCGTGGCTCATGTGGCATGGCTGGAATGGCACCACCGTCCCAACGGAAATATTGAAGAATGGGAATATACGACGCTTGTTCTTTTTTGGAAATCCAAAAGTCACCTTCCAATTTCTTTTCGTACGCATAAAATACCTGGGACAAGTACTTGTTGAGATACAAAAAGATGTTTTTATAGTCGTCGTTTTCATAAGGAATGGCCAACATTTTCTGCGGAACCTTGAGACTTTGTTGTAATGCCGAGGTTCCGTTCGTTTCCCAAAGCTTCGTCAATGCTTCATGCTTTCCAAGAAATACATTGCGATAATCATACACGAGACCATTGTCCGTTTGAAAGGCGTTGGTAATATTGTATACCGATGTGGGGGTGAGCGATGTAAGATTGTCCTCCTTGGCTTCAAACTTGTACTTTTGCCCACGCTCAATCATCGTACAAAACGTGGCACGATGTTTTTCATTCGCACACTTGATCTTCCGTGCAAAGTTTTTATACTTCCACTGTTGGGTACGGTAGGACTGAATATTACTATTTGGATTCATATCACTGAGTCCGGTAGGATTGATGTGTAAATACATGGGTTTTTGCACAATATCTTTGGGGTTGTACGTACGATATTGCGTATGGTGGACGTGATAGGTTTTGAGTGACAAGGCTGGGTTGGCAACCAGAAACTTTTGTTTAAGAAAGCATACGTTAATGGCATTATCGCACCCCCCACGCCCAAATTCGAAATCGAGATCCTTGAAATCCCAGACACGTTGTTTTACAGAATCACTGTAGACAATCCAGGTATCTTGCGAATCCGCACGTGGTCCAAAGAGTTGAGCCTCCTTTTCTGGATCAGTCGATTCTTCGTACCGCAACAAGGATAAAAAGATGTTTTGTAATTCAAGCGACCATAGTTGTACCAGGGAATCCGAATCCAAATAAATATCCGAGTTGGCAAAGGCAACAATTGTATCTGATGGCATGGAGTCTTGAATATATTGCACCACGGTACTATACTTGAGACGTTTTCCAATCACGACTTCCTTGATTTTTCCATGGGGGTCGTTAGGGTACTCCTTTGCATAGGACTTTTCATTGAGCAAATAAATTTCATCAATCAAAGGGTTTTCCACATTCTTTTGCAAACACTTTTGGATTTCACGTTGACGACGAGCCTTATCCGATACAAAATATTGTTGAATCAGGGCAAGTTTGGAAGGAAGAAGGGGTCCTTCATAGGTAATGTTGTAGGGGTTGGGAAGGGTTTCAAGTACGGCCTTTTCTTCCATTGTAAAACCGACCAATACATGTTTACGAAAGAGGATGCCGACCATTGATACAAGTTGTGCATCGGTCGTGGCTTCTGCATACGAAAGAGGAATATGGGGATACATGACATTCATTTCTTCCAAACAAATAATATTGTTGATTTTGCGTTCACGCCAGTACGAAAATCCCAGGAGTTCCAATTGTTGTTTGGTCAGAAAACATACCATATAGTTTTGTGGATCATTTGAGTCGACCCATGCTTGTAAGGATTCCTTTGTTTCATTACGCAAACATAGAAGGGTCGGTTTTGTTTGATATTTTGTAAAAAAGGTTTGGGCATCTTCGAGACCAAACACCATGCTATCGTACCGTGTAATCCGTGGAGGGGCATTTGCATAGACGGAAGGGCGGTAATACAAGAGGGTCTTTTTATTTTTGGACAAGAGGGTTTCGGTCTTTAAGACACGAATTTCTTCACCAGTAAGAGGGTGTCGTGCAAGCATGATTCTGTATATTCTTCTGTAAGAACTGTTTAGACCATTTGTTTTGGGAAGGAACAGTGGAAGGGTGAGAAAAAATTGAATGCGTGGTGTGGAGAAAATATGTATCCGTATTACAAAGGTATTACGTAAAAATGTCGGCTACATTTCGTTTAAGCAAGGAAGCGGAACGTTTGGCGTCGAATCCGCCTGAATACATTTACGCCAAACCGGAAGAAAATAACCTGTTTCACTTCCACTATGTCTTACTTGGCCCCCCTGAAACTCCGTATGCGGGTGGAATTTACCATGGGGTACTTGTCTTTCCCGAAAATTACCCCTTCAAGCCACCGGCCATCAAAATGTTTACCCCCAACGGTCGATTTGAAGTCAACAAACGGTTGTGCGTGACGATGAGTGACTACCATCCAGAAACGTGGAGCCCCTTGTGGAATGTCGACAAGATTCTCATGGGACTCTTATCCTTTATGACGGAAGACGGCGGTCGTGCGATTGGAAGTATCAAACAAAGTGATGCCGAATGTAAAAAGTATGCCAAAGAATCCTTGACGTGGAATATGGAACATCCAGAGTTTGAATCCTTATTTAGTGGTATGTTGGACGTGTTTCTCGCACATCAGGAAAAGTATTTGAAGGATTAATGGGTGTCGAAAAATAAAATTGATTTTTTTTGTAGTTGCTTGGGTTGGTATACAAGAATCGAAAAATGAATGCCAAAGTTGTACCGGTCGACAATCATGGACAAACGGTTGTTGTGTTGTCAAACAACCAACGTAAGAAGAATAATAAAAAGGAAAAGAGAAAGAAAAACAAGCGGCCGACGATTAGTAAAGCATTCCGTGAACAAATATGGGTCATGCGAATTGGGGATACCTTTCATGCAAAATGTCCCATTTCATGGTGCAACAACCAAATCAGCATCTTAAATTATAGTTTGGGGCACAATATTCCCCATAGTAAAGGAGGAAGTTCAGAATTGGAAAATTTGATTCCCATTTGCCATTGGTGTAATGAACATATGGCAAACAAGTATACGATTGATGAATGGAATCAGTTGGAAAATATTGTAAAAGATAACTGGCTACAGATGGGGAAGATGACCAAACCATGGTATGTTTGCTTTTAGGTTGGGCTAAAGATTTTTCATAGTATGGTTGTAGAATTAATGGACAAGGTTGCATACGTGGTCAACAGCACCCCCAAATATTTTTATTTACTCGATGCCCATTTTGGCATGTATCGGCGTTATGCCACTGGTCTTTCGTGGCCCGTGTATTTTGCTACCGAAGTTCCAGATCATCCCATGGTCAAGTCGATTGTCGAAAAGTATAAAGTACAATTACTCGTATTACCCAAAGAAGAATCAGACTTTTTGGAAAGCCGTGCGGCGGCCTTGAGATTGTTGCCAGCGTCGGTGGAATATGTCTTAATGGCCCAAGAAGACTTTTTATTGGAACGACCTGGACCGGATATTGGTTCATTGGAGAAGATTTTAGCGGTGATGGAAAAAGATCCTACGTTGATCAGTGCACGTCTCATGCCGTGTCCTGGACCGACGGTGGTTGATGCAGGTGGACCCTGCGAATCCTGGGCCTACCTGGATGAAAATATAGATACATACATGTTTACCTTCCAAACAACCTTGTGGAAACGTGCCGAATTACAATCCTTTTACGAAATGTTATTGCATTATATTCAAACCCAAGTGGGAAGTCTCTATCGCAAAAACACGATCGAATACAACAAATACCAAGTCAACAACAATCCTGCGGAAATGGTGTTGGGGAAAAAGGCATATGGGGCCGTGTTGGCAGGAAAAAAACATGCTGCATATATTCGTAAGGGGCCTTGGTCCAATGCCGTATATTTATGTCCATGGCCCTATCGCCCTACCGCAATTGTGAAGGGGGTTTTGGGAAAATGGGCCGAAGAAATGGTATTGCGTGAAGGATTTTCATGCGTTAAAGATACTTAAGTACATACTCAACTATGGTATAGAGATATGGAATTCCTTCCTGGTATGACACGACGGGTTACATTTCCGTCCGATGCACTTGTACCCTATCAAAAATTATTGGACGTGAAGACAACGCTACAACGCAAAATTATCTTATTGGCCACCGCCAGTATTACGGACGGCAATATTTTCAACAATGGGTTGTACCAAAACATCTTTTTGCTCTATCGCTTGGCCGAGGTCATGGGATATATGCCCTTGTTTGTCGTCAACAGTCGTCCCAAAACCTTGGAAGAAATTCCGGAAATTTTGCGTTCCACTCGTATTGTGACCGTAGAAGAATTGGTCAAACAACCCTTACCCATTCACCTGTACTTGGAAATTGGGATGAGTGTCGAAGCCCAGTTCAAAAAGTTTATTAAAGCCTTGGGGGGACGTGTGGCAAAATTGTATTTGGGAAACATTTTAAATATCGATATTGAAACTCCCATGTTTATGCCCAAAATGTACTTTGCCCATCACGTCGTCGGTGAAACCAATGAAGTCTGGGTCTCCCCCCATTACGGTCAACACGCCGAATACGCTGCGGCACTCAATCATGTTGCACCTGGCGGCCCTGGTCAAAAGATTGCCCCCTATGTATGGGATCCTTGTATTGTGACCGATGACGGTCGTCGTGATATAGCGTGGCGTCCACGCAAAGAAGGAGAAACACCGACCATTGTCATTATGGAACCCAATATCAGTTTCCAAAAATCGTCCCTTATTCCATTGCTTGTGATTGAAGAAATCATGCGGGCCAATCCATCCTTGGAACTGAATGTCATGGTAATTAATGGCGAAAAACTCTTATTGCACCCCCACTTTCGTGAAAATGTGCTACCCACTTTGGATTCGTACAAGAAGGGTCGTTTAGCATTATTGGGACGCAAAGATATTGTGAATACGATTAAAAGTGTTCCTCACATGATTGCCTTGTGTCACCATGTCAACAATGAATTCAATTACATGGCCTTGGAATTCTTCCACACCGGTGTACCCGTCATTCACAATTGCGGAGCGTGGAAGGACTTTGGTTATTATTATGAAGACGCCGATATTCGTGGAGCAGCGTCACAATTGGGGGAAGCTATTTTACGCCATCACGAGCGATTCGAAACCTATAAGGCTCACGGACGTGCACTTACCTGGCGTCACAGTATTTACAATCCACAAGTCCATGCAGAATGGAAGTCTATGTGGGACGGAAGTGAAATAAAGAAGGATGCTTAAAGTGAAGAATGGTATAAAATCAGAATATGGATATTGGAGATCAGAATGAAGATATTGTAGCAGGATTTGGAGGATTTCCAGGTATTGGAGGATTTGTGGGTCTTGGTACAGCCGTAGATAAAGCATTTGAAGTCAATCAATTGTTTCAACAACGTGCACGTGAATATGAAAATTTTAAAATCATAAAAACAAATCCAACAGAAACGGTATTTGATATTTCCAGTGTTGAATTTAAACTTGCTGATATGAAGGATGTCATATCCAACATTCAAAAATATCAATCCCTTGTGAATGAATATGACCGAAAGAAAAAAGAGTATAATCTATTTTGTGATAATATTACAAGAGTAGAAAATGGACTTCGTAATCATAAAGATTCAAACATTCAAGTCTATAATCTTTTAGAAAAATATCCACAATATAAACGTATAGAAGAAACCTATGAACCCATTTTTGAAGCAATCTTACAAGAATTATA
>JACCDP011176407.1_pt1 | contig 12840 bp, 9 predicted proteins | sample 7445841 | NCBI WGS metagenome assembly JACCDP01 (sample SAMN15323441, study PRJNA562643) | freshwater metagenome | isolation source: river surface water | place: USA:Blue River Watershed | collected 2017-08-17
AGGCGCGGCAGCAACTCGCCCTCGTCGACGATGCGATCCAGCAGCTCGTGCGGCGTGCAGCGCGGCGCCGCTTCGCGCCAGGCCAGCAGCAGGCGCTGCGCGCGCGCCAGCGCCGGGCTGGGCGACTGCAGCTCGGCCAGCGCCTCCCACCAGCCCCGCCGCTCGCGCGGCGCCACGCCCAGCCATTCGGCGGCCCCGGCCGCCTCGGCCAGCTGCAGCAGGTCGGCCTCGTCGACGCCGAACAGCGGGCTGCGCAGCGCGCGCGCCAGCGACAGCGCATGCCCGGGCGAGGCCAGCGCGTCCAGCAGTGCGATCAGGTCCTGCGCATCGGGCAGGTCGGCCAGCCGGTTGTCCTCCGGCGCGACATGCGCAATGCCCGCCGCCAGCAATGCCTGCGCCATCTGCCGCAGCGGCTCACGCTTGCGGGCCAGCACGAAGATGTCGCGCGGGCGCAGGCCGCCGGCCAGCAGCCCATGAATGACCTGGGCCACCCGCTCGCACTCGGGCGCGCGGCGGGCGACCTCGGCCTCCACGCGTGGCTCGGTCAGGCTCGGGCGCCAGCGCTCGGGGTCGCTGGCCGCGCCGGCATCGGCGGCGGTCGGCCCGTCCAGCGTGAACAAGCCGGCCTGCGCATCGGCGCCCTGCTCCGTCGTGTGCAGCCGAAAGCCGGGCATCTGCCCGTCGAACGCCGCGTTGACGGCGGACAGCACCTCGGGGGCATTGCGCCGTGTGTGGTCGCAGGCCAGGCTGACACCGCCCAACCCGTCACGCACGAACTCGCCGGCTGCGGTGAACACGCGCGGCTCGGCGCGGCGGAAACGGTAGATGCTCTGCTTGGGGTCGCCGACGATGAAGACCGAGATCTCGCCGCCGCCCGCGCCGGCGTAGGACCCAAGCCAGCCGTGCAGCGCCTGCCACTGCAGCGGGCTGGTGTCCTGGAACTCGTCGATCAGCAAATGGCGCACGCGGGCGTCGAGCTTTTGCTGCACCCAGCCTGCCAGCTCGGGCCGCGCCAGCAACGCCAGCGCGCCGCGCTCCAGGTCGTTCATGTCGACGAGGCCACGCTCACGCTTGAGCGCCTCGAACTCGCCCACCAGCACCGCGGCCAGCGCCGCCATGCGGGCGTGCTCCACGGCCGCTTCGTGCTGGGCGATGTCCGCCGCCATCGCCTCGAGCGCGTCCACGCAGGCCAGTTGCTCGGCAGAGTCGCCCAGCCCCTTCTTCGCCGTGCCGGTCTTCGTGAAGAGCGCCGCCCAGAGCGCCGCGAAAGTCGCGCCGTCGTCCGGCTGCGACAGCGCCTGCTCGATCGCCCCGGCGGCCTCCCGCGCCTTGACGCCTTTCGCACCGCCCAGTTGTACGGCCAGCGCCGCGAGCCGGGGCCGCCAGCCGGCCAGCGGCGCCAGCGGCTCGGGCACATCGGGCATGCTGCCCGCCAGCACGCCGGCCTGCATCGCCAGGCGCAGCTCCACCCGCTTGCCGAAGGCCGTGAGCAGCCATTCGCGCAGGTTGTGCCGGCCGCGCGTGCCCGTCAGCGCCTGGAAGGCGGCCGCCAGCTCGGCATCGGCCAGCACGCGGGCATGGAAGCGCCGCCACAAGGTCGGCATCAGTTCGCCCTCGTCCTCGACGAGCTGCAACTCCGCCGACAGGCCCTCGGCCTGCAACACGGCCAGCGGCGCCGCGCGCAGCAGCTGCGAGAACCAGCCGTGGAAGGTGCGAATCTCCACCGGCCGGCCGCCGCGCAGCAGCTCGTCCTGCAAACCCGCCAGCCGCGCCGCGCCGGCGCGCGCCTGCGACAGCTCCATGCCCCGGGCGACGAGCTCGGCCACGCGCCGCTCCTCGCCCGCAGTCGCGAACTCGGCCAGCCATTCGAGCAGGCGCTCGCGCATCTCGCCTGCCGCCTTGCGCGTGAAGGTGATGGCCACGATCTCCTGCGGCTGCGCGCCGGCCAGCAAGGCGCGCAGGATGCGCGACACGAGCATCCAGGTCTTGCCCGCCCCCGCGCAGGCCTCGACCACCGCACTGCGCGACGGGTCGCAGGCCAGCGCGTAGAAGCGCTCCCGCGGCACCCGGGCGCCGTCGGCGTAATAAGCGTAAGTGGTGCTCATGACCAATCATCCCGGCGGCACAGGCCGCGCGCCTCGCAGTGATCGCAAACACCGCCCTCACCCAAGGCCTGCAATGGCTCTCGATCCAGCACTTGCTGCAAGTCGCCCTGCAGCCCCTCGCGCAGCCGCTGTGCGGTGACGAACACCTCGCCGTGCTCGACCGCCACGACACCCGTCGAATCGTCCAGCGCCAGGTAGGCGGCCGACAGGTCCGGCGCCGCGTCCATCAGCAGCGCGTAGACGGCCATCTGCGTGTCTTCCAGCGGCTCCGCCACGCGCGCCTTGAGGCTCGCGACGCTGCCGGTCTTGTAGTCCAGCAGCAGCCGCCGCGCCGACGCCGTGGTGTCGATGCGGTCGATGCGCCCGCGCAGCATCAGCTCGGCCAATGCACCGTCAAACGGCTGGCAGCGCCGGTCCAGCTCGCCGCCCGCAAAGACCTGGCCCTGCGCCTCCGCCTCAGCGAGCCAGTCCACATAGCGCGGTAGCAGCCGCACGAAGCTGGCCTGCCAGGGCAGGAAATCCGCCTCGTCCAGGCCGCGGCTCTCGGCCTCGGCAGCGGCCAGCAACTGCGCGGCCACCTCGCCCGGCTGGCGATCGGTATGGAAGCGATGCAGCACCGCATGCAGCCAGGTGCCGTAGTCGCGCTTCTCGATCTCGGCCTCCAGCTCATCGGCCTCGCCCAGGCCCAGCAGGTGGCGGCTGAAGAACTGGTAAGGACAGCGGCGCAGCGCTTCCACGGCGCTGGCGCTGAGCGCTGCCGGCAGCCTGGCCGCGGCGACACCGGCGCGAGCCACAGGCCGCAGTTCCACGGCTTGCGGCACACGCTCGTCCTGCCAGCGCAGCAACGGGGACGGCCGCCCTGCGCGGCGCGCAGCGGCCACCAGCCGTTCGATCAGCGGGCTGGCGGGCAGCGGCTCGGCGCCGGCGCGCGTGCAGCGCAGCAGCGTCAGCACCGGTGCCCGCAGCGCCTGCACGAAAGCCTGCGCCTCGGCCTCGCGCTGCTGGGCCTGCGTCGGCAGGCCGATCGCGGCGGCGTCGGCGTCGCCCAGCAGGCTCAGGCTGCGGCCACCCCGCCCCAAGGTGTCGGCATCGGCGCCGGGCAGCACGAGCGCGCGGAAAGGCCGCAGCATGGCCCGCACGAGCGGCGTGACGACGACCGGCGCATGCCCGGGGTCGGGCGGGGCGAACTGCCCAGCCTCCAGCACGTCGCCCACCCAGTCCAGGAAGCCTGCGCCGTCCAGCCGCGTGCCGTCCAGCACGGCCTCGTGGGCGCTGCCGGGCCAGGGGTTGCGCGACAACCACAGCGCCGTCAGCACGCCCTCGCTGCCTTCCAGCCCCGCCAACGGCTCGGGGCCCAGCGCCCGTTTGAGCTCGTACAACCACTGCACCAACGGCCGACGCCCGCTGCTCGTCAGCGGCGCCAGCGCCTGACGCTTGGCCTGCCACAACGCCTGCGCGGGCAGCTTGTCCAGGGTGTCCAGCGTCTCGGCCCGACGGATGCGGCGACGCCGGCACAGCGACTCCAGCGCATCCAGCGCGGGCGACGGCTCGACCGTCAGCTTGAGCCAGGCGAGCCAGTCGTCCACCGCGCCCCCGCCCAGCGCGGCACGCAACAAGGCCATCAGCGCGGACGCCGCCGGCGTGGTCGCCAGCGTCCAGCCCGTCTCGTCGTGCAGGGGCACGCCCTGCCGCGACAGCAGCGCCCGCACACGACGCACGACCACCCGGTCCTGCGCGATCAGCGCCACCGGCGCACGCCCGGCCGCCAGGTGCTGCAGCACGGCCACCGCGCCGGCCTCGGCCAGCGTCTCGAAATCCGCGCACAGCGCCTCTTCGACACGCGCGGCGGGCACGGCCAACTGATCCAGGTCGGCATCGGCGTTGAGCAGCAGCGCCGGCACGTCGCCGCGCGCCAGCAGCGCCTGGGCCAGCGGGTCCGGGCCGCCGGCCTGCAGCACGATCCACGCGCTGGGGCGATGGCGGAACAAGGCGTCCGTCGCCGGCGCGCGGTCGTCCGACGCTGCCCACTCCAGGGCCACCCACGTCAGGGCGCGCTCGATGCCACCGATCGGGTCCTCGCGCAGGTGCCGCCGCGCGGTGTCGAACCAGGCGGCCCGCAGCGCCGGGTCGCGCTGCGCGGCGGCGCGCGCAAACGCATGCGCCGTCTCCACCAGGCGGGCCAGCGCCAGCCGGTAGGCGCGCGGATCGTCACGCTTGAGCCCCTGGGCCCAGCTCTGCTGAGCCAGCAGCGCGTCTGCGGCCAGGGCGTCCACCGGCGCATCGCCGCTGATCTGGTCGGGCGCGGCCAGTGGCGTCGGCCCCATGGCCGAAGCCAGGCTGTGGGTGGTCGACAACAGCGGCAGCCAGCCGCCACGCGCCAGGAATGCACGCCGCGCGGGCGCCAGTTGCTGCGCGAACGGCAGCAGCAGCACGGCATCCCGCAAGGCCGCGCCCTGACTGTCCAACCACTCGGCACTCAGCGCCGCGACGCGGCGCCAGAAACCGTCGATGTCCTCCCCGGGCTCCAGGCCCAGATTTATGGCTTGCAATCCAGGCCTCCCGTCCTCACGTTTAGTTCCCATTCGGTCACCCTCGTGACCTTCTGGGTAAAGATGGCTATGTCACAATCATTTTTGCCTATCTGGACGGCGCCAACGGCGGCCGCCCCCTCTATCAGGCCAAGGAACTTTCCATGAGCAGCGAATTGATCAAGCATGTTTCCGACGCGTCCTTCGACGCCGACGTGATCCAGTCCGGCAAGCCCGTGCTGGTGGACTACTGGGCCGAATGGTGCGGTCCCTGCAAGATGATTGCGCCCATCCTCGACGAAGTCGCCACGGGCTACGGCGACAAGCTGAAGATCGCCAAGATGAACGTCGACGAGAACCGCGAAGTGCCCGCGAAGTTCGGCATCCGCGGCATTCCCACGCTGATGCTGTTCAAGGACGGCCAGCTGGCCGCCACCAAGGTCGGCGCGCTGTCCAAGGCCCAGTTGACCGCCTTCCTCGACGCGAACCTATAATCGCGTCCAACTGTTGCGGCGCTCCTGGCGCCTCCGGCGCCCCGCCGCAACAGCCAAAGCCAACACGCCCCGGGCTTGCTGATCTCGAATCAGCGGTCCAGCCAGCGTGGACTCGGCTCCCCCTCCCTCCATCGCGTTAGTCGCCGAAGCAAGCCGCTCGTCGTTTGAGCGGAGCGCCATTCGGCCCTGTTCCGGGGCGGCCGTGGAATCGTCGTTGCGTCTTGGCTGGCGCCGCGACCCCTGACGGGTGTTCACCCATGCATCTTTCCGAACTCAAAGCGCTTCACGTCTCCGCCCTCATCAAGATGGGCGAAGAGCTGGAGATCGACAACGTCTCGCGCCTGCGCAAGCAGGAGCTGATGTTCGCCATCATGAAGAAGCGCGCCAAGGCTGGCGAGCAGGTCTTCGGCGACGGCGTGCTCGAAGTCCTGCCCGACGGCTTCGGCTTCCTGCGCTCGATCGAAGCCAGCTTCATGGCGTCGACGGACGACATCTACCTGTCGCCCAGTCAGATCCGCCGCTTCAACCTGCACACCGGTGACCTGGTGGAAGGCGAAGTGCGCGTGCCCAAGGACGGCGAGCGCTATTTCGCGCTCGTGAAGGTCGACCGCGTGAACGGCCAGACGCCCGAGGAGAGCAAGAACAAGATCATGTTCGAGAACTTGACGCCCTTGTTCCCCAAGGAGCAGTTCAAGCTCGAGCGTGAAGGCTACAAGGGCGACGAGAACATCACCGGTCGCATCATCGACCTGACGTCTCCGATCGGCAAAGGCCAGCGCGCACTGATCGTCGCGCAGCCCAAGACCGGCAAGACCGAGATGATGAAGAGCATCGCGCATGCCCTCGTCGCCAACGCGCCGGAATGCCACCTCATCGTGCTGCTCGTCGACGAGCGCCCCGAGGAAGTAACCGAGATGCTGCGCACCGTGCGCGGCGAGGTCATCAGCTCCACCTTCGACGAACCGGCCGCCCGCCACGTGCAGGTCGCCGAGATGGTCATCGAGCGCGCCAAGCGCCTGGTGGAACTGAAGAAGGACGTGATCATCCTGCTGGACTCGATCACCCGCCTGGCCCGCGCCTACAACAACGTGCTGCCGTCGTCGGGCAAGGTCATGAGCGGCGGTGTCGACGCCAATGCGCTGCAGCGCCCCAAGCGCTTCTTCGGCGCCGCGCGCAACATCGAGGAAGGCGGTTCGCTGACCATCATCGGCACCGCGCTGATCGACACCGGTTCGCTGATGGACCAGGTGATCTACGAAGAGTTCAAGGGCACCGGCAACTGCGAAATCCACCTGGATCGCCGCATGGCCGAGAAGCGCGTCTACCCGTCCATCCTGATCAACAAGTCCGGCACCCGCCGTGAAGAGCTGCTGCTCAAGCCCGAGATCCTGCAAAAGAGCTGGATCCTGCGCAAACTGCTCTACAACATGGACGAGATCGAGGCGATGGAGTTCATTCTCGACAAGATGAAGGCGTCGAAGAACAACCTGGACTTCTTCGACATGATGCGGCGCGGCGGGTAGTGAGACCGGGCCCAGGGCAGGACGCGCCTCCTGCCCGACGCCTGTCGAACGCCCGTGCATGTCTGGCATGCGCGGGCTCCTTCAGCCCCGAAACTAGCCAAACCGCAGAGAAGCCCGCTACAATCGCGGGTTTTCCGCCCTGACACCCTGGAAAGTGCATCGACCCGCCCGGTCGGTGTGGCTCCCGAAGACCTGAGAGGTTCCCATGAAAGAAGGCATTCACCCCAACTATCGCGACGTCGTCTTCATCGACCAGTCCAACGGCTTCCAGTTCGTGACGCGCTCGACCGTCCAGACCAAGGAAACCATCGAACTCGACGGCAAGACCCTGCCGCTGGTGAAGCTGGAAACGACGAGCGAATCGCACCCCTTCTACACGGGTACGCAAAAGAGCGTGGACAACCTGGGCGGTCGCGTCGAGAAGTTCCGCAACAAGTTCGCTCACCTCAAGAAGTAATCCGTCGACGCGGCGTCATGCCGCCTCCGGACGCAAGGGCAGCCTCGGCTGCCCTTTGTCATTTCTGCAGGCTGCGCATGCCTCCCCCTGTTTTGTCGTGGCGGGCTCGCGGCCGGGCCCCAGTTTCTGCGGCATCATGCCGGCCGATCCGATAGAAGCAGCACCCTTGAACCTGCCCACCCCTGCCATCGTCGCCGAGCGCGGCGCCGTGCGCCTGCCTCGACCGGCGCTGCTGCTGCTCTGTGCAGCCTACTTGCTGCCCGGCATCTTCGGCCGCGCCCCTTGGCGCAACGCCGATCTGACGGCGTTTGGCTTCATGGCCAGCATTGCGCAGGGCCACGCGCCCTGGTGGAAGCCCGCCATCGCGGGCGTGCCGGCCGATGGCGGGCCCCTGCCCTACTGGCTGGGCGCACTGGCCATCAAGGCGCTGCCCTTCCTGGACGCCCCCGTCGCCGCGCGCCTGCCCTACGCCCTGGTGTTGGCGGGCGTGTTGGTGGCCGTCTGGTATGCCTGCTTCCACCTGGCCCGAACCGAGGCCGCCCAGCCGGTGGCGTTCGCATTCGGCGGCGAGGCGCAGAGCGTGGACTACGCGCGCGCGCTGGCCGACGGCGCCCTGCTGGCGCTGATGGCCTCGCTGGGGCTGCTGCAGCTGGGCCATGAAACGACGCCCGAGTTGCTGCAGCTGCTGGCCGTGTCGGTCTACCTCTACGGCCTGGCCGCGGCACCGTTTCGCCGCTGGCCGTCGAGGCTGGCCGTGCTGCTGGCGCTGCCGGTGCTGGCCGCCAGCGAGGCCCCGACCATCGCGTGCGCCCTCGGCGCGCTGGGGCTGCTGCTGAACCACCGCTCCAGCTATGCCGAGGCCAAGGACCAGCGCGTCTGGCTGCTCGGTGCGCTGACGCTGGCCGTGGTGTCGGCCTATGCCTTCAACGGCTGGGCGTGGCGCATGCAGCCGGGGCTGGACGTCGGCTCGCTGCTGAGCTTGCTGGCCTGGTTCTGCTGGCCGGCAGGCCCCCTCGCCCTGTGGACGCTGTGGCGCTGGCGCCGCCATGGGCTGCGCCGCCACATCACCGTGCCGGCCATCGCGCTGCTGGTGCCGCTCACCGCCTGCATCGGCATGGATGGCTCCGAGCGGCCGCTGCTGCTGGCGCTGCCGTCACTGGCCATCCTGGCCGCGTTTGCATTGCCAACGCTGAGCCGCGGTTTCGCGGCGGCGGTGGACTGGTTCTCGGTGTTCTTCTTCAGCGCGGCAGCGCTGTTCTTCTGGCTCTACTACCTGTCCATGCACACCGGCTGGCCCGAACGGCCGCTGGCCAATCTGCGCCGTCTGGCGGAAGGCTTCGAGCCGGAGTTCAGCCTGGTGGCACTGGTGTTTGCACTGGCCGCCACGGCAGGCTGGCTGGCTCTCGTGCGCTGGCGCACCTCGCGGCATCGCCATGCGCTGTGGAAGAGCCTCGCACTGCCGGCCGGCGGCGTGGCGTTGGGCTGGCTGCTGGTGATGAGCCTGCTGCTGCCGCCGCTGGACTACGCGCGCAGCCTGGCGCCTCTGGTGGCGCGCCTGCAAGCCCGGCTGCCGGACGACGTGACCTGCCTGGCCGCCCCCGGCCAAAGCCTGCCCACGCTGGCGGCGCTGGAATGGCATGGCCGCTGGCGCGTGGAAGGCCGCGGCGAGTTGGCCGACACCCATTGCACGCACGCCGTCATCAGCGCCGGGCAGGCCGTGCCGCACGGCTGGCAGGCCATCGCGCAGGTCAAGCGCCCAACCGACCGCAGCGGCAGCGCCGGGCTGGTGTTGTTGAAGCGTCAATGACCCGACGCGGCGGCCGCATTGAAAGCAGCCTCATCGCCCAGCGCTGAATCGCTGACCTGGCGCACACGCGCCGACGGGAACACCAGCCGGAAACGCGAGCCCTTGCCGACTTCGCTCTGGATCATCAGCTCGCCGCCATGGCGCTGCATGACATGCTTGACGATGGACAGGCCCAGGCCCGTGCCGCCAGTCTCGCGCGAGCGGCTGCCATCCACACGGTAGAAGCGTTCGGTGAGGCGCGGGATGTGCTCGCGCGCGATGCCCGGCCCCGCGTCCACGACGGTGAGTTCACCGCTGCCGTCCTCCAGCAGCCGCCACAGCACGCCGACCTCGCCGCCATCAGGCGTGTAGCGCACCGCGTTGGTCACGAGGTTGGCGATGGCGCTCAGCAATTCGCTCTCGACGCCAGCCAGCTCCACGCCGGTCACTGGCTTGAGATGCAGGGGATGGCGCCCCGCCGACAACGCCTCGGCGTCTGCAGCCACGCGCAGCAACAGCGCGTCCAGCGCCACCCAACGATCCGGGCCGGGGCGCGGGCTGCCCTCCAGTTGCGCCAGCGTCAGCAGGTCGGCAACCAGCGTCTGCATGCGCTGCGTCTGCTGGTTCATCAGCACCAGCACACGATCGCGCTCCACCGAAGTCAGCGGCAGCGAGTGCATGGTCTCGATGAAGCCGGACAGCACGGTCAGCGGCGTGCGGATCTCGTGCGAGACATTGGCAACGAAATCGCGCCGCATGCCTTCGGCGCGCAGGCGCTCGGTGATGTCCAGCGACAGCACCAGCCGCATGCCCTCGCCATACTCGCGCACGACGATGGACAACGTGCCCGGCCCGCGGCTGTTGCCCAGCACCAGTGGCTCGGCGTAACGCCCGGCCTGCAGGTAGGCCACGAAGGCCGGTGCCCGCACGAGGTTGGTGATGCGCTGGCGCAGGTCTCGCTGCGGGTCCAGCGCGAAATGGTCGGCGGCGACGCGGTTGCACCAGACGATCTGCTCCTGCAGGTCCAGCATCAGCACGCCGTTGGGTGACGCCTCGATGGCCGACAGGAACTGCTCCAACTCCAGCCGGCCGCGCGCGACGGCACGGTCGCGGTCGCGCACGGCGCGCTCGATCCGGTAGCCCACCTCACCCCACAAGCCGGTGTCACGCGGCGCGTTCTCGAACTGGTTGCCCCGCAGCCAACCCAGCAGGCGGGAGCCACGCACCGCATCCACCATCATCATCAGCAGCACGCCGCTGACGACGCCCGTGGCCAGCCCGAGCCCGTCCGCCCCACTGGCGGAGCGAACGGCCGCGCCGATGACGAATCCGAGCAGCGCGGCCACGAGGGCCATCAAAAGTCGCGGCAACAACCAGGTCATGCAGCTAGCTTCATCTCAGTGTTCACGACGCCGGGGCCCAGGCCCAATGCTGACGTCACGCGCGACGGACCCGCGAGGCCCATGCCGGCGGCTGCAGGCCGCCAGGCATCCCCCTCCCCGGGGGCAACCGGCCAAGCTGGGCCAAGAGCGCCTCGTGTCAAGCAGACAGGGCGCTGCTCTGCTGCGTCAAGCGGTAACCGGCGCCACGCACGGTCTCGATCATGCGCGCGCACTGCACGCGCTCCAGCGCTTCGCGCAGCCGCTTGACATGAACGTCGATGGTGCGCTCCTCGATGAACACGTGGTCGCCCCAGACACGATCCAGCAGCTGCGAACGGCTGTGCACACGCTCCGGATGCGTCATCAGGAAATGCAGCAGGCGGAACTCGGTGGGCCCGAGCTTGACCTCGGCCCCGTCGCGGCTGACGCGGCGGGTGCCCGGGTCCAGCAGCAGCGGGCCGACCTCGACGACGCTGTCCAGCGCCTCGGGCGCCTTGCGGCGCAACACCGCGCGGATGCGCGCCAGCAACTCGTTGGTCGAGAAGGGCTTGGTGACGTAGTCGTCGGCGCCCGCATCGAGACCGGCGATCTTGTCGCCCTCGTCCGCACGCGCCGTCAACATGATGATGGGCAGCTCCTTCGTGCGCGCCGCGCCGCGCCACTGACGGGCCAGCGCCACGCCGCTTTGCCCGGGCAGCATCCAGTCCAGCACGACCAGGTCGGGCAGCACGCGGTCCACCTCGTACTGCGCTGCGCTCGCGCTGGCGGCCAGCGTGACCTCGAAGCCGGCATGGCGCAGGTTGATGGAAATCAGCTCGGCAATCGCCGACTCGTCTTCGACCACCAGGATTCGACTCATAGCAATGCTCTCTCAATTCGTAGTGCCTTCCCCAGCGACCATCGTGGAACCGGCTTTGCCGGGCCACCAGCGGCGCCCCCTTGAGGGGCCGGCGAAGCCGGTAGGGGGTGGGCGGGCTATCGAACCATCGTTTCGACGGCTTCCGGCGTGTTGTGGCGCACGTCCTGGCCCTTGACCACATAGATGACCACCTCGGCCAGGTTCTTGGCGTGGTCGCCCACGCGCTCGATGGCCTTGGCGACGAACACCAGGTCGATGGACGAGGAGATGGTGCGCGGGTCTTCCATCATGTAGGTGATGAGCTTGCGCAGCAGGCCGTCGAATTCCTTGTCGATCTCGTCATCGTGCTTGAGCACGTCGAGCGCGCGCTCGACGTCCAGCCGCGCGAAGGAGTCCAGCGCCTTGCGCAGCTGCGCGGTGGCGAGCTCGGCCTCGAAGGCCAGGTCAGCCATCGGCAGGCGCAGGCGGCTCGACACGCCGCCCGTCACCAGGCGTTGCACGGTGCGTGCAATGCGGGCGGCTTCGTCGCCCACACGCTCGAGGTGCGCGATGCTCTTGCTGATGGCAATCAGCAGGCGCAGGTCGCGGGCGGTGGGCTGGCGGCGGGCGATGATGGTGGAGAGATCGCGGTCGATCTCGATTTCCATCGCGTTGACCCGGCCTTCCTTGGCCAGCACGTCGTCGGCAGATTCCGACGAGAAGTCGTTGAGCGCCTGCACGGCCTGGGCCACCTGGGCCTCGACCAGCCCGCCCATCTCGAGCACGCGGGTGGAGATGCCGCTGAGCTCGGCGTCGAATTGGGTGGAGAGATGCTTGTCGACCATGACGTTTCCTTAACCGAAGCGGCCCGTGATGTAGTCCTCAGTGTCCTTGCGCTTGGGCTTCATGAAGAGCTCGGCCGTTGGGCCGAACTCGATGAGGTCGCCGAGGTACATGTAGGCCGTGTAGTCGGAGCAGCGCGCGGCCTGCTGCATGTTGTGCGTCACGATGGCGACGGTGTAGTCGCTCTTGAGTTCGTGGATGAGTTCTTCGATCTTGCCCGTGGAGATCGGATCCAGCGCCGAGCAGGGTTCGTCGAGCAGCAGCACTTCGGGCTTGATCGCGATGCCGCGTGCGATGCAAAGCCGCTGCTGCTGGCCGCCGGAGAGGCCCGCACCGCTCTGGTTGAGCTTGTCCTTCACCTCGGTCCAGAGTGCGGCCTTCTTCAGCGCCCACTCGACGCGCTCGTCCATCTCCACGCGCGGCAGCGTCTCGAACAGGCGCACACCGAAGGCGATGTTGTCGTAGATCGACATCGGGAACGGCGTGGGCTTCTGGAACACCATGCCGACCTTGGCGCGGATCAGCGAGACGTCGTCCTTGCTTTCAAGGATGTTCTCGCCGTCCAGCAGGATCTCGCCTTCGGCGCGCTGCTCGGGGTAGAGCTCGAACATGCGGTTCAGCGTGCGCAGCAGCGTGGACTTGCCGCAGCCCGACGGGCCGATGAAGGCGGTGACCTTCTTCTCGGGGATGTCGAGGTTGATGTTCTTCAGCGCGTGGAAGCTGCCGTAGAAGAAGTTCAGGTTGCGCACCGACAGCTTGGCGCGTTCGCCCACGGGCGTTTCGATCTGGGCGTCCATGAGCCGGGGTCCTTAGTGTGTGTTCTTGAAGAGCACGCGGGCGAGGATGTTCAGCAGCAGCACCCCCACGGTGATCAGGAACACGCC
>JACCDP010061671.1_pt1 | contig 12839 bp, 12 predicted proteins | sample 7445841 | NCBI WGS metagenome assembly JACCDP01 (sample SAMN15323441, study PRJNA562643) | freshwater metagenome | isolation source: river surface water | place: USA:Blue River Watershed | collected 2017-08-17
AACCACCAATCCCTACAAGTCGAAGTTTGACTTCGGCCAGCTCAATACCCTGGCCGTAGTCTCACTGGCCGCCGCGGTCTCCGGGGTCGCCGCCCTGATGGCGGTAATTACCGGCCACATCGCCCTGGCCCAGATCAAGGCCACTGGCCAGTCCGGCAGGGCCCTGGCCATAGTCGGGCTGGTTTTGGGCTACATCGGCATCTTCTTCGGGATTATTTTGGTGATTTCGGGGGTTATTGGTAGTGCACTGCTCTTCTCCGACCTAACCGGCCTCCAGACGGATAGGTGGGAGTGGGACATGGGTCCTCACCGGGACCGCTAGGTAGAGCCACCTAGAACCCGCCAAGAAAGTGCTTTCCGGGCGCCGCCCACCTGTCGATTTATCCAGGTAGGCGGCGCCCCACCAATTTCTAGGCCTCTAGCACTCGCCTTGACTGAGTGCTAATTTCCCAATAAAGTTTTATGGCGCTCAGAAAGAGCCAAATCCCCAATCTTTAGATAAGAAGAGGTCAAAGTGTCGGTTTCTATCAAGCCACTCGAAGATCGCATTGTTGTTCGCCCAGTTGAGGCTGAGCAGGTCACCGCTTCCGGTCTGGTCATCCCAGACACCGCCAAGGAGAAGCCACAGGAGGCCGAGGTTATTGCCGTTGGTCCTGGCCGCTTCAGCGAAGAGGGCGACCGCATCCCTGTGGATGTGAAGGTCGGCGACCGCGTTATCTTCTCGAAGTATGGCGGCACCGAGCTGAAGTATGACGGCCAGGAATACCTGGTGCTCTCAGCCCGCGATGTGCTCGCGATCATCGAGCGCTAAAGCAACTTCTGATTCGGCCCGGCACTGCCGGGCCGTTTCTTTTTCTCCTAAGCTACATGGGTGAAGCAACGATCTGAATCATCGATCGGTTTGCTATACGGTCTGCTGGCATATTTCATCTGGGGATCTTTCCCACTAATCATCAATGCCTCTGAGTTTGCCAATCCCTTTGAGGTGGTGGTTTGGCGAGTTGTCTTTGGCTTTTTATTTGCAGCAATTTTGGTAGGCATTGTTGGCGGTTGGAAAGAAATCTTCGCGCTGATTAGATCTGTCAAGGCGATGAAATGGGTGGCGGTTGCTTCACTCTTTATCTTCATGAACTGGAGTGTTTACGTTGTCGCCGTTTCAACTGAGAACGTAATTGAGACTTCACTTGGTTATTTCATTAATCCACTAGTTACCGTTTTGTTTGCAGTGATTTTCTTGAAGGAGAAGCTGCGGCCGCTGCAGTGGGTGGCGCTCAGTATTGGATTGATCGCTGTATTGGTATTGTCTTTCGATTACGGCCGCCTGCCATTTATTGCCTTGATTCTGGCATTGAGCTTTGCGATTTATTCTCTTGCTAAAAACAAAGTTGGTAAGAAGATTCCGGCTCTGCAGTCCTTCACGATTGAGTCGGGACTGGTGTTGCCGGTTGCCCTGGTTCAGCTGTGGATAGTGGCGCAGTATTCGCCAATCATGATTTTGTCTGGCCCGCTAGAAACTTCCATCTTGGTCGCATTTGGGATCTTGACTGCTATTCCACTAATTCTGTTTGGTGCAGCCGCTTCTAGAATTCCGCTTTCGACCATTGGCTTTATTCAGTACCTAACGCCAACCCTGCAGTTTTCGGTCGGATTTTTTATCCTGGGCGAGCCGATGCCAGCGGTTCGCTGGATTGGCTTCGGGCTGGTTTGGATTTCCCTAGTGGTTTTGACCCTCGACGCACTGCGCCGAAAGAAGCCAGATTTAGCTGTACTAGGCAACGGCTAAAATAGAGATCTAATCGTTATTTAGTTGAAGTCATACAAAATGACTTCGATTTCCTCACCAATTTGGCAATTAAACTACGGATTTTGTTGTTGGCTTTTCGACTGTTGCCAACATTGATCAAGCTCTTCAACGACTATTTGGGTGTTTGGGGTGGTGGTGCCCCGCCGAAACCGCACCAATACAAAGAAATCCGGCAAGCCCAAGAAATTTGCATTATTGGACGAGGTTCAATAATAAAACAAGACCACCTCCAACACGCAAGCTTCCCAGCGTTACGGTTTATTTACCCAGTATTTACCTATGTAAGTAGTTCGATTATGATTTGGGAATCTGTCTCTACTAGGCAGGTAACACGAAACTAGGAGTAATACATGACCGCAACAAAACGTAAGGTTCTTTCCGGTCTAGCTGGTTTTTCGGCGGTCGCTTTGGCACTTGGAACATTCCTGCCAGCGAACGCCGCTGACACCCAGCTTAAGATTGGTGGAATTATCCCCCTAACCGGAGGTTTGGCTTTCTTGTCTCCACCTGAAATTGCTGGTCTTCACTTAGCTGTTGATGAAATTAACGCAGCTGGTGGAGTTCTTGGCAAGAAGGTCACACTAGAAATTCTGGACTCTGGAGATGGAACAACTCTAGAAATCGCCGATCAGTCTGCAACTAAGCACCTGGCAAACAAGGTTGACGTAATTATCGGTGCAGCCTCTTCTGGTGTAACTCGAAGCATTATCAACAAGATCACAGGCGCAAAGGTTGTACAGATTTCAATGGCTAACACTGCACCTGACCTTTCAACTTGGAAAGATGGCGGTTATTACTTCAGAACTGCTCCTTCAGACTTGCTTCAAGGCAAGATTGTTGCAAACCAGATTTTGCAAGATGCAGCCAAGAATGTAGCGATTGTCTTCCAGGACACATCATATGGTGTTGGCCTGAAGGATGTTGCACAGGCTTCTCTAACTAAGGGCGGAGCGAAAGTTACTTCTTACGCTTTCCCAGAGAATGAGTCCAACTTCACTTCCATCGTTGACAAGGCACTTGCAACCGATCCAGATGCAGTTCTGCTGATTTCCTACGATGAGGCAAAGAAGGCTGTTCCAGCATTCAAGGCAAAAGACTTTGCTGGCTCGAACATCTACTTTGTTGATGGAAACCTTGCAGACTACTCAAAGGAATCCTTCGCGTCTTACCTAAATGGTGCAAAGGGAACCCTTCCAGGCGGAAAGCTGACAGCTAGCTTCAAGACTAAGCTTGCTGCAAAGTACAAGCAAAAGACTGGCAAGGAACTTACTGAGTTCTCATATGGTGCAGAGACTTACGATGCAGTAATGCTGGCAGCTATTGCTGCTCAGGCTGCAAAGGATGCTTCTGGCCCTGGAATCCGCAAAGAGCTAACCAACGTCTCGTTGGCTGGTAAGGGCAAGGTAAAGGTCAAGACCTTTGCTGATGCTCTGAAGGCTCTCAAGGCTGGTAAGAAGGTCGACTACGATGGTCAGTCTGGTCCAATCGAGTTCGACAAGAACGGTGACCCAGGTGGAGCTTTCATCGGTATCTACCGATTCAACTCCAAGGGTCAGTACAGCGACAACTTAATCAAGATTGTTGCTGGAAGCACTATCAAGTAACAAGTAGTTAGAAAGAAAAAGCCCTCGAGAAATCGAGGGCTTTTTCTTTTACTCTATTAAGTGTCAGCCAGGTTTCCGAGGTAGAGCTCGACAATTTTAGGATCATTGAGCAGCTCTCTCCCTGTTCCAGTGTATGAATCGCGGCCTTGATCGAGGACATAGGCACGATCACAAATCTGCAGGCAACGGCGAGCATTTTGTTCAACCATAATAACCGTCACCCCTGCCTTGTTGACTTCTTTGACACGCAAAAAGGCATCGTCTTGGCGAACGGGTGAAAGACCAGCGGAGGGCTCGTCAAGTAAAAGAACAGCAGGGTCAATCATTAGCGCTCGTCCCATTGCCACCATTTGGCGTTCACCACCTGAAAGTGACCCTGCTTTTTGAGATCTGCGTTTTGCTAAATCTGGGAAAAGCGAAACGACAAAATCGAATCGCTTTGCAAAAGCCTTCGGTTTTTGGAAAACACCCATTTCAAGGTTTTCTTCGATGGTCAGACTGGGGAAAACATTGTTGTTCTGCGGAACAAACGCAACACCTTTTGCAACCAGCTTGTTTGCCTTGAGGCCAGTAATCTCTTCGCCATTTAGCAAAATTGATCCTTGTCGAATTTGAACCTGTCCAAAAATCGCCTTCAACAGTGTTGATTTTCCAGCTCCATTTGGTCCAATGATTCCAATGAGTTCGCCTTTATTTGCTGTAAGTGAAGCCCCATTCAAGATGTTTACGCCAGGCAAATAGCCAGCGTGCAATTCTTTTGCTTCTACAACCGGATTCATTCCTCCACCTTTAGTGCTTTGATCTCGACTGTGCCTAGATCAGTATCGGCGTGCTTTCCCAAATATGCATCAATGACTGCCTGATCTTTCATGACTTGGCTTGGAGGGCCTTCCGCAACGATTTTTCCTTCTGCCATTACTATTACCCAGTCGCTCACGTGTCTTACCATGTGCATGTCATGTTCAACAAACAAAACGGTCATTCCATCAGATTTCAAGTCTTTTATGTGTTGCAAAAGACTCTGGGTTAGCGCTGGATTCACTCCAGCCATTGGCTCGTCAAGCATTATCAGTTTTGGTCTACTCATTAGCGCTCTCGCCATTTCCAAGAGCTTTCTTTGGCCACCAGACAGGCTCGCTGCATAGTCTTCACGCTTTTCAAACAGCTTGAATCGAGTGAGCAGCTCATCGGCTTGTTCAGTAATGTCGGACTCTCTCTTCGCCCAGCTAGATCTCAGGAAGGCCTTTAGAAAGCCTTCACCTGATTGTTCTTGGGATCCGAGCCGCATGTTATCAAGAACGGTCAACAGACCTAATGCTTTTGTTAGCTGAAAAGTTCGAACCATGCCATTTCTTGCAACTTTGAAGCTGGGCACCCCCTCTAGCTTCTTGCCATCAAACAGCCAAGTTCCAGAGTCGGCTTTGTCGAAACCAGTCAGAATGTTGAAGAAAGTAGTTTTACCGGCTCCATTTGGGCCAATCAGAGCAGTGATTTTTCCACGGGGAATCTCAACGTGTTCGACATCCACGGCAGTGAGACCACCAAACTTACGTACTACGTTGTCGGCGATAAGAATTGGGTCTGTTTTTTGGCAACCTGGACCAGCTGGTCCTAAGGCAATTGAATTATCCATTGAATTGCAGCTCCTTCTTATTACCGAAGATTCCTTGAGGCCGGAAAATGACCAAGAGCATGAGCGATAGGCCTACCAGCAGGAACCTGATCTGACCAACCTGGGCCACGTCCAAGAATGGTAGCCAGCCGATGTTTACTAATCCCGTAAGGATTCCCTGAGTGAACATAAGCAAAGAGAAGAACAACATTCCACCAACGATAGGCCCCAATATTGTGGCCGCCCCTCCAAGTAGGAGGACTGTCCAAATCATGAAGGTAAAGTTTGTTCCCCAGGTGGATGCCTGGTTGGTTTGGGATGACATTACAAATACCATGCCACCAAGGCTGGCAAAAGAACCACCGATCACCAGTGATTGCATCTTGTATTTGAAAACATCTTTTCCCAAGGATCGAACGGCATCTTCGTCCTCTCTAATTCCTTTCATGACCCGACCCCATGGGCTTCGAGTTAGAAGGTAGAGGAAGCCAGCTGCCACTATAACAAGACCCCATCCCACGATACGAATAAATATCTCGTCAGCGGAAAAAGTTAGAGCAGCTATCTCATATCTTTGATCTGGCAGTGGGTTGAGGCTATAAAAACTTTCACCGAACTGGCTTAGGCCGTTTGCTCCGCCCGTTACTTCCCTGTATTCGCCGGTGCCAAATGCGAACCTTAGTGATTGCGCAGCAGCAATGGTAACTATCGCCAGGTAGTCCGCCCTAAGCCGCAATGTGGGGATTCCAAGTAAAACGGCAAACACTGCCGAACAAAATAATCCAAAGAGGACTGCAGCCCACCATGGCCAGCCGAAGGTCAACGTAGAAATTGAGTAACCATAAGCACCCAGAGCCGCAAATGCCGCCTGTCCGAAATTCAACAATCCCGTAAACCCGAAATGCATCGCTAGGCCGAGTGCGCAAAGAACATACGCGGCAGTGTATGCACCTATCAACTCGCCGCCGGTTAGATTCAGAATGTTGAGAATGTCCATTTTTTAACCAACTCTCTGCTTTTTGCCCAGGACGCCCTGTGGCCTGAAAATAAGGATAAAGATCAAGACAACTAGCGCCGCAGCGTATCTGAGTTCATTGGGAATAAACATTGAGGAGACTTCCACAATCATTCCAATTATGAGAGCTCCCACTGTCGCTCCTAGAGCAGTACCCAATCCACCTAGCGTTACGGCCGCGAAAAGCAGTAGAAGAATGTCGAAACCAGTCAACCAGGTAGCCTGAAACTGCAGACCATACAAAAGTCCAGCCAGGCCTGTGAGGGCGGCCGCAAAAACCCAAACAATTCTAACAATCCTTTCGACGTCAATTCCTGTCGCTGCTGACAAGGCAGCATTGTCACTAACGGCTCTGGTTGCTTTACCTATCCTTGTTCTCGTCAAGAACAATGCAGTTCCCCCCAGAGCGATAATGCAAATGACCATTCCAATCAGTGCAACGTCACTGGTGAAAATTGGCCCCAACTCAACTATGTTTCCACCGCCACCAATATCCTTAGTTTCTCCACCAAAGAACAGCAGGAATAAGTATCTAGCGACAATTGAGAATCCAATGGAGACAATCATCATTTGATTCAGCCCCATTCTTCGTTTTCTCAGGGGTCGCCATAATCCTGCGTCCTGAATCCATCCGAAAACGGTAACGGCTAGAATCGCCAAAATTGCAGACACAAAAATGTTTAAGTTGAGAGTTGAGTAGAGCAACCACATCATCAGCGCGCCTAGGGTGACCATTTCTCCGTGCGCAAAATTGGATAGCCCCGTAGTTCCGAAAATTAACGAAATTCCAATAGCTGCCAACGCAAGCAAGAGACCAAAATTAATACCAGCAAAAATTCTTATTAATAACTGCTCCTCAAAAGTTTGGACATTGCTCACAGATTCACCAAAAGTGAATAGAACAGCTGCGAAGTCAGTCTGCGTTAAGTCCGCCTCTCTGACATTTTCCTCTGGATTGGTAAGACTGAAACCCTCAGGAATGGTCGAAACATCAACCTGCACTGTGTAGATTCCTGACTCGGGAACCAAAATTTCCCACTCGCCCCATTCGTTGGAAATCGATTCACCAAGAAAATCACCAAGGGAGGCCGTAATCCTTACCCCAGGCACTGGAACAGGGTTACCTTCCGCGTCATCTTGCTCAAAGGTGCCGGCAATTGTGTAACTTGAGGTAACTTCGTCTACCCCGTAGTCACTTTCTTCCTCCTCGGCGCTGGCCCCGACCACAGCTCCGAAGAAAACCAGATAAAGAGCTATAAACATTTTGGAGAGTCTCTTAAGCTTCAAACCACTACCTCCGGATCTGTGCGATGGGCCCGAAACTCGCCTCTTCGCGGATGCTAAAAACAATAGTGCAAGGTCAGCTCTGCCTACTGGGCCGTTCGGAGGAAATATGGTTTGGCGAGCCTTTGGAGGTTAGAATTGGGCTATTCGAGCCAACTCTGGAGACAAAATGAGCAATCCGGACCCTTTCAGCCTGATTGGTCTTACCTATGATGATGTTTTGCTCCTACCGGGTAAGTCAGACGTGATACCCAGTACCGTCTCTCCCCGGACCCGCCTAAGCCGGAATATAGAAATCAACATTCCATTGGTTTCCTCAGCGATGGATACGGTGACTGAGTCGCGACTAGCAATAGCCATGGCTCGGCAGGGCGGCATTGGCATTCTTCATCGGAATCTATCAATCCTGGACCAGGCCTCTCAAGTTGACCTTGTGAAAAGAAGTGAGGCTGGCATGGTCCAGCATCCGGTAACAACGACTCCTTACGCAACCATTCAGGAAGTTGATGATCTCTGCGGTCGTTACCGGGTGTCAGGCTTACCTGTAGTCGATGAGGATGGAGCCCTGGTTGGAATTGTTACAAATCGCGACATGAGATTTGTAGTTGACGTTCAGCGAACAACTACTTTAGTCAAAGATGTAATGACCCCCATGCCTCTAATTGTCGCAAAGGTAGGAATTAATCCTGACGAAGCAATGGCTTTACTGGCGCAGCATCGGATTGAAAAACTTCCTCTCGTTGATGATCGAGGAAGGCTTCGAGGTTTGATTACCGTCAAGGATTTTGACAAGAGTGAAAAGTACCCTTTGGCATCCAAGGACTCTTCGGGTCGACTGCTCGTCGGTGCGGCGGTAGGTGTGGGAAAAGACGCATGGGAAAGAGCGATGTCTCTTATTGAAGCAGGAGTAGACCTCTTGGTGGTCGATACCGCTCACGGTCACAATAGCGCAGTCTTGGAAATGATTAGCAAACTCAAAGCTGAACCATTTGCAAAGCACACTGATGTGATGGGTGGCAATGTCGCAACACGCGAAGGCGCGCAAGCAATTATCGACGCGGGCGCAGATGCGGTAAAAGTTGGAGTCGGGCCTGGTTCGATTTGCACTACCCGAGTTGTGGCGGGAGTGGGTGTTCCTCAAGTCACTGCGGTTTATTTGGCTAACCAAGCCGCTAAGCCAGCAGGCGTGCCTGTAGTAGCTGATGGCGGTTTGCAATACTCAGGAGACATTGCAAAAGCATTGGTAGCCGGCGCATCTTCAGTGATGCTTGGGTCATTACTGGCGGGAACCGACGAAGCGCCAGGTGACATTACCTATGTTGGCGGCAAGCAATACAAGACATATAGAGGAATGGGATCGCTGGGTGCCATGCAGGCTCGTTCCTACTCCAAGGATCGCTACTTTCAAGATGATGTGCTGCGCGAGGACAAGCTGGTGCCCGAGGGCGTCGAAGGACGTGTTCCTTACCGCGGAACTGTTGCATCGGTAGTTCACCAATTAATTGGTGGGTTGCGGGCATCAATGGGATATGTCGGTGCCGGCACAGTTGCAGAACTGAAGGAAAAAGGCAAGTTTGTTCGAATTACCGCTGCTGGACTTCGCGAGTCACACCCGCACGATATCCAGATGACCATCGAAGCGCCAAACTACGGAACCCGCTAGGAAGTCTCAATGTCTGATATTGAAATTGGTAAGTCGAAGAGCGCCCGCAGGGCATATGCCTTTGACGATGTAGCGGTTGTTCCAACCAGAAGGACCAGAGATCCAGAGGTTGTCACAACCAACTGGGGAATCGATGCTTTCCGTTTTGAGCTTCCGATTGTTGCAGCGCCGGTTGACTCAACCATGTCTCCGGAGACTGTTATTGCTCTTGGAAAGTATGGCGGGCTGGGAGTCTTGGACCTCGAGGGGCTTTGGACCAGGTATGAAGACCCTTCTCAGCAGCTGGCAGAAATTGCTAATGCTAAAGACGAAGACGCTACGGCTGTTCTGCAAAGGGTTTATTCAAAACCCGTGCAGCCAGAGCTAATCACTGCCAGGCTCAAGCAGATTCGTGATGCTGGTGTCACGGTTGCCGGCGCGTTATCTCCTCAGCGCACAGCGGAGTTTGCCGAAGTTGTGATCAAAGCCGGCGTTGACATGTTTGTGATTCGTGGCAACACCGTTTCTGCTGAGCACGTTTCAAAGCAGGTTGAACCACTGAATCTAAAAGAATTCATCTACAAGCTTGACGTGCCAGTCATTGTTGGTGGTGCTGCCACCTACACCGCTGCTCTGCACCTCATGCGAACGGGTGCTGCAGGTGTATTGGTCGGCTTTGGTGGGGGAGCCGCCAGCTCCACCAGAAAAGTGCTGGGCATTCACGCCCCAATGGCCACTGCAGTTTCTGATGTAGCGGCAGCCCGCAGAGATTACCTCGACGAATCAGGCGGACGATATGTTCACGTGATTGCCGATGGCGGACTTGGCACCAGCGGCGACATCGTGAAGTCAATTGCCTGTGGGGCAGACGCTGTGATGCTTGGAACAATTTTGGCCAGAGCTGCCGAGGCACCAGGTCGTGGTTGGCATTGGGGACCAGAGGCGGTCAACGCCAAACTGCCACGTGGTCAAAGAGTTTGGGTTGGTTCAGAAGGACCAATGGAAAACATTCTGCACGGCCCAGCTGAAACTGCAACCGGTAACTCCAATATCGTAGGTGCGCTCAAGCGTTCAATGGCTACTACCGGCTACTCCGACATCAAAGAGTTCCAGCGCGTCGACATCGTTGTTAATCCATATCACTAGATGCAACCAAATTTTTTTCAGGTAGCTCGTCGTCCGAAGTGGATTGGCGTATTGTTACTGATTTCATTAGTGGCTGCAGTTTTTGCAGGGCTGATGCAGTGGCAGTTGAGTAGAACATTCACCGTTGTTGGTATTTCTGAAGCCGAGCAGGCGCCTAGACCGCTGAGTGAGTTTGCAATTCCGGGCGAGGTATTTCCAAATTCCTTTGATCGCCTTGCAACCGTTGAGGTGGAGCTGGACAAAGAAAATGCAAACATTGTTTCTAACAGAATTCAGTTGCGAGACGGTCAGCAGGTAAACGGTTATTGGTTGATCGTGAACTCCAAGGTTCTAGAAAATGAGGCAAGCCTGACTTTGGCAATTGCTTTTAGCGAAGATCCCACCGCACTTAGAGACATTGAATTTACCGAGGACAAGCTAGCAATTACTGGCTACGTCGAGCCAAGTGAACCGGTTCGGGATGGCGGGGAGTATTTAGGATCCGTCGCCCTAGCGGAGCTAGTAAATAGGTATTTCACCGAGCCAACCCCCAGCTACCCGATCTACTTGATTGTGCAGTCGGGTATTGAAACGGACCTGGAGAAAATTGAGATAGGCATCCAGGCCGAGCAGGTTGAGATTAATTGGCTGACCGCCTTTTATGCCGTTGAGTGGCTATTTTTCGCACTAGCTGCGTTCTATTTATGGTGGAGATTGGTCCAAGATCAGGTACTAAGAGAGCGCGAGTTATAAAACCGTTACCTGAAAATGTTGGTTTCTGCCCGATTTCATCAGGTTTCGGGCAATTTCCTGCTAGTTTCTCTCGAAATACCTTCAAACGGACAATTTCGGAGGCTGACAAGGTTGTTAGCAGAGGAACGCAGACTCAAGCTCATTGAGTGGACCAGGGAAGATGGCCGATTAGATGCCAACCTGGCCGCGTCCAAGCTGGATGTTGCCGTTGAGACAGTCCGCCGAGACCTGGATGTTTTGCAGCGAAGGGGAGCCCTGCGCAGAGTCCATGGTGGAGCAATTGCGCTTGAGAAGTTTGCTCACGAATACACGATCCCTGAGCGCTACAACCGAAACCCTCAGCAAAAGCAGCTGGTTGCCGACATTGCTGCCGCTTACATTCCAGAAGAAGGTTGCATCTTTGTTGATGGTGGTACAACCACTGAGTGTCTTGCTCCGCATCTTCGCGATAAACCAAAACTAACGGTGGTGACCAACAACATCACACTCGCATCCAAGCTTGGTGACAGTTCGACCCAGGTAAATATTCTCGGTGGAAGAATTCGTCCAGCAACTTTGACCGCGGTTGGTGCAAAGACTGTTGCCGATCTGATGGATTTCAATGCCGTAGTGAGTTTTATCGGTGCTAACGGGATTGGTCTTGAAGCTGGTGCCACCGCCTACGACATTGATGAGGCGCTAGTTAAGAAAACAATGATGGCCAGATCCGCTGAGCGAATTTTGCTAGCAGACAGCAGCAAGTTTGGCCCAACTTATCCAGCAAGCTTCGCTGGCTTTGCAGATTTTGATCGAGTGGTTACAAACGTTGATGCTGACCCTGCGTTGGTTGAAGCGTTTAGTTCGGCGGGAGTTGAAGTTGCTCTCGCGTAATAGATTTCCTCGGTTCTTTGCCGAAACCGAGGGAAAAAGGGTGAGGCCGCTTGCGGTTTCGCTTGTTGTATACAACCCCCTAATAGGAAGGTAGTACCCATGGCTAACTTTATTCCCGCAGGCACTGGCGGCCACACTGGCTGGCGTGCAGCGGTACAGAAGCTGGGTGGAAACCTAGCAGGAATGGTGATCCCAAACATCGGAGCATTTATTGCTTGGGGTCTTCTAACTGCTTTGTTCATTCCAACCGGCTGGCTACCAAACGAGCAACTTGCTGCGATGGTCGGCCCAATGATTATCAACCTGCTACCAATTCTGATCGGTTACACCGGTGGACGTTTGGTACACGGTCAGCGTGGTGCTGTGATTGGTGCCGTTGCAACAGTCGGTGTGATTGTTGGAACCTCCATCCCAATGTTCCTCGGTGCAATGATCATTGGTCCATTGGCAGCTTGGGTTCTAAAGCGCATCGACGCGGTTTTGGACCCAATCACCCCTCCAGGATTCGAAATGCTAATTGGAAACTTCTCCCTTGGTATTGCGGGTCTGCTGATGGCAATTCTTGGTTTCTTGGGAATTGGTCCAACGGTTAACGCTCTGTCAGATGTCTTGGGAGCTGGTGTTCAGACCTTGATTGATACAGGTCTGCTACCTCTCGCTTCGATTCTGGTTGAGCCTGCCAAGATTCTGTTCCTAAACAACGCGATCAACCACGGTGTATTGGCACCAATCGGTGTTGTTCAGGCAGAAGAAATGGGCAAGTCAATCATGTTCATGCTAGAAACCAACCCAGGTCCAGGTCTTGGAATCTTGGTTGCATTCTGGCTAGCTGGAAACAGCGTGCTACGCGGAAGCGCACCTGGTGCGATCGTGATCCACTTCCTTGGTGGAATCCACGAGATCTACTTCCCATACGTACTGCTACGTCCAGTATTGGTTCTAGCTGCTATTGCTGGTGGTGCAACTGGTGTTGCAACCTTCCTAGTAACTGGCGTTGGATTGGTGGCAACACCATCCCCAGGATCAATCTTTGCTTACCTTGCAGTAACCCCTCCTGGTAACCACTTTGGTGTGCTCCTAGGTATCCTCCTTTCGGCCACCGTCTCCTTCCTCGTAGCATGGGTCATCCT
>JACCDP010057689.1_pt1 | contig 12838 bp, 23 predicted proteins | sample 7445841 | NCBI WGS metagenome assembly JACCDP01 (sample SAMN15323441, study PRJNA562643) | freshwater metagenome | isolation source: river surface water | place: USA:Blue River Watershed | collected 2017-08-17
GGAAATGTTTTCATTTCATTTACCTTTCCCCAATTGAAAAGAGAAGCTCTTGAAACTGTACTTCCATCGAGATCAATAGGTTCCATCACTGCAGTTGGAACAATTTCTCCAGAGGTTCCTGTTTTCCAAGAGATACTTACAATAGTAGTGATTGCTTCCTTTGGGGGAAACTTAATTGCGATAGCCCATTTTGGATGATGGTCTGTGTAACCAATTTCTTTTCTTTCAGATTCCTTCATCTTTAAAACCATTCCGTCCAATTGATATGGAGAAAGATTTTCTCTGTAGTTCAAAAATTCAAAATAAGTTTCTCTGAATTCCAGAGAGTTCTTTATAGTCTTACGAAGTGGAATTTCAAACCCCATATCTTGTAAGATATCTATAGAATGAGAAGGATATTCATAAAGGCCAGAAGCATCTGAATGAAAACCTTTCAATTCAAAAGCTAAGAATTTGAAGTCCTTTACTACACTGGGATCGGTTTCATCCCTTCCTAAAACTCCTGCTACGAAATTTCTTGGATTTTTAAAGTCTGAATATTTTTGATTGAATACAGAAACTGGAAGAACTACTTCTCCACGAATTTCCATTAAAGGATATGGAACACCTTCATAAGGAATTGTTGCAAGTTGTGGTGCAATATGCTTCAATTTCTCTGTTATATCAAAACCTTTTAAACCTGTACCTCTACTCAATGCAAGTTTTAGTTTCCCCTCTTCGTAAATAAGGTTTACTGCATTTCCATCAAGTTTAGGAGTAATTTCAACTTCTGATTTCGAAATGCTCATCCATTTTGCAATTTCTGAAATAGGAAGTTGTTCATTGTCATAAACACTAATCTTTCCAAGAGAAAGCATTGGAGTGATATGATCAAATTTTCCAGCTTTGGTTGAACCTACTTTGTTGATAATTGAAGAACCAGATTCTTTTAGTTCTGATTCCAATGTATCAAATTCAAAGTCTGACATGATTGGCTCTCCTGAATAGTAAGCCTCTTTTGCTCTTAAGTAAAGTGATTCTTTTTCTTGTAAATTCATGTGGTTGTTTTTGAATTATAATGTAAATATAATACATTTTTTCGAAAACGTAAAACTTTTTGAAACTTATTTTATAGTAGATGCAATATCTCTCGCATATTGATTACTACAAGGCTTCCCAGTATTATATGCACCTAATGCAAGTTCCCATGAACCATATTTGTTTTTTAAGTACTTCATTGCTCTCATTGAAAGATCAACATTCAATTCCATGTTTTCTAGAAGTTCCTTTGAAGTAACCTTTCGTTTTGCAAAATAACTTGCGGTTGGGACTTGAAGCTGCATTGCACCGTATGCACTCGCTGAAGAAGTTTTCTTGGGATCATAACTCCAATGGAAGGGTCCTTGGTATGCAGTTTCTTTTTTTGCAATACCGTAAGCTATCTGAAAAGGTACTCCGTGTTTTTCTGAATATTTTTCTAGATAGTAGTACAGCTTCAAACAGGGAATATTTGAAGTGTTTACGTTACTTCTCTGCGGCTCCGGAGCAATCTCCTTCTCGATAAACCAGATCGAAAAAATCACAATCATCGAGAGAAGAGCCATATAGCTCTTGAAACTCATTTTGTTTGGTAATAGATTCGACTTGCGTAGATGTCAAAAATCATCTTACCTACTGAATCTGAGTAGATAGAATAGTCACCGCTTACTCGGTCAAGAATCAAAAGTTCTCCTGATTCATTTACTGCTGCGCTTGTATTTTTGACAGTTCTCACGTGATCAAATTCAGAAGTCTTTAGATGACTCTTCATTTCGTGAGAGTAGTAACCTATCCCGAATCCAGATATTACAAATATCGATACGTAGGTTAAATTTCCAATTTTCTTAAAAACTGTTTTGGCCTGGTTAATCAATTGTTCTTTGTTCATATTCAATTATAATTAAAAGTTACTAAATAAAAAAATCTTAAAAACTAACATAATTCTCGAGAAGAGTTTCCTCTTCCCTTAAATACCTTAAAACTGCCTGTTCTTTTGCCTTTGCTTCTACTTCAATATCAATCGATAGATCGTATGTTTTAATTTTTTCATAGAGAAAATCTGCGTGTGCCTGTGCTTTCTGATCTGGAGATTCCATTGTTTTTCTACAGCTTGAATAATGTGTAAGCTGTCTGATTCCATTTTTCCAGGTAGTACTAGCTAACCTAAGAGCAGTTTCTTCGTCAAGATCTCCAGTACAAAATCTATGGTGATGATAGTCAAATGTGATAGGAATTCCAATTTTCATATAGACTCCTCGATAAAGATCGGCTACAGAAAACATGGAAGCTTTATCATCATTTTCTACTACAAGTCGTGATCTGGCCGATTCCGAAAGACGATTGAAGTTAACACAGAATCTTTCCATTGCAGATTCTTTATCGCCGTATGCTCCACCTAGATGAATATTGATTGGATATTCTGGTGTCTGTGGAAGACCCATTAGATCCATAATCTCTGCGTGTTGGTTTAAGTCTTTGATTGTTTTCTTGACTACTGGTTCATTTGGAGAACCAAGTACATTGAAAGGGCCTGGATGAAAACTTAATCGTTGCCCTTTTTGTTTTGCAATTCTACCAATCCCTTCAAGTAGAATTTGAATCTTTTTAAACTGAGGAAGATCTGAAATTTCATATTCAGACATCCAAGGAAATACCGAAGAAGACATTCGATACACGTAAATGTCATTGTGATAATTCCACCTGACAATTTCATGCATGTTTTTGATATTCAGAAGAGCAATTTCACCAGCTCCAGAAGGTCCAACTTTATCAAAGGTTCGTTTGATCATCCCTCGATTCGTGGAGATTCCCTTTTCTGAAAGTTCTAAATTAATACATGCATATCCTAGTCTTGTCATTGATTTTGCTGGTTAAAAAGTTCTTGCTTATAAATTGCTTTTATTTTTTGCTGTCTACGCTTGACAGACTTCTTGGTAAATTTTTTTCTTTCTTGTAACTCTTTGGTAATGAGTTTGCTCTTTTCTCTCCATACCTTAAGAGCCATATTCATTTTCATTCCATCACCTAAATCAATCTTTATTCTTACCGCCATTTTTGAATATTCTTTGTTTTATTTTTTTGAGATCATAGCACTTTTCATATTCTTCTAAATCTTCAAAATATTTTATAACTATATCTATAGCATTTCTTTGAATCTCTTTATCAAAATGCTGTGATTTCAACATTTCCGGGTTGTTGACCATATTTACATAACAAGTTCGCATGAAATTGTCTCGATATGGACCAGACAATTCTTCCAGAAGACCCTTTGGATCGAAAGACATTTTCTTTTGTTTTATTTATCCCCATCGATAAAAGAGTTTTCTGTAGTATTATTGATTATGTAAATATAATACTTTTTTTCGAAAACGAAAAATTTCTAGAAAACTTTTTTCTATTTAGTTAGCCCAGCTTGCATCTTTTCGAAGAACTCTTGTTCAATGATGCTCAATTCCGTGGGGATTTCGACTTTTATTTTTACGTAGAGATCTCCGCGAAGACCCCACTTAGTCATCATACCTTTACCTTGCACTCGCAATGATGATCCAGGCTGCGTACCTGGTTTTATTTTAATTTTAAGAGTTTCTTTTAGTATATCTAACTGAACATAGCCGCCTATTGTTGCAGTAGCTATGTCAATTACTTTGCTCATATAAAAGTCAATGCCTCTCACTTCTTCAATATATGCATGCCTAAGATATACAATTTTGACGATTAAGTCACCATTCAATTCTGGTGAACTCCCTCTCTGACCTTTACCGGTAACTCGATGCGTTGAACCATCAGCAGAACCTGGTACTACATTAAATGATACTCTCTCCATTCCAACATAGAGATCTTTAACCGCACCGAAGAATGCTTCTTCAACAGTAACTCTCAATTCAGATCTAATATCTGATCCCTTCTGTCCAGTGAACTGCTGACCGTATTTTTTATCAAACCAGGAGCTAAAATCAACATCCCACGACTTAAAATCAAAATCATAAGAAGGACCTTTTCTAGAGTAATCGTACTGTTCTCTCTTTTTCTGATCGCCTAGAATTTCATAAGCAGATGCAACTTCTTTAAATTTTTCTTCTGCTTCTTTACTTCCCTGATTTCTATCCGGATGATATTTAATCGCAAGATTTCTGTACGACTTTTTTATTTCATCTGCTGTAGCACTTTCAGAAACTTCAAGTATTGAGTATAAGTCTTTATTCATCTAAAAATAATTCATATCCTTCTCTCAAATTAGAAGCAAGGCTTGCTGGTAAATCTTTACGAGTAACCCAAACACTTGGAACTTCTTCTTTGGAGCTTTTTCTTCTTTCTATATTGCAGAACCAGTATTCTTCCTTTGGGTTATCTTCTGGTTCCCACCAAAAAACCCAAAGGGATCGGCCCTTCGGTTTTTTCATATACCCTCTTCTCTCATGAGTCATGAGATTCATCCAAGACTCTAGAGAACCTTCATGCTTTATCATTTGCCTTTTTCATCTATTCGCTTTGAAGCAGCTTCTACAAATTTCTTCTTTATGCGCTCCTTCTTTTCTTGCAGACTTTTTGCTTCTTGATCTAGCGTAAGTTTTTCCATAGAATCAGCTATCCTTTTGAGCTGTGTAATTAGGGCTGGAAAGTCTTTATCGTAAAACTTTCTACCTCTTTCTGTTTTAAAAAATTCTTCTGGCATATTGTTTATAGATACTAAACGAAAAATGTTTAGATATATAATCTATGGAAACTCCAAAGGAACAATTAGAAGATCAAGAGACCCTAGACAAAATTAGATATTTTCAGGGATCTTTTGCAGATTTTAAAGAGATGATGGACAGAAAGGCAGGCAAAAATACAAATGCCTATGATTCTCCAGTCTATCAAGGATACGGAGTTGTAAATATACCAAATAGAAATATGAGCATTAAAAACTTTAGCACCTACATTAAAGAAGATTATGTAGCACTCGGTTTTACCGGACCATCTTGGAATTATGCTTCTTATGGAGTAAGTTTCAATAACCCGTATGCAGGATACACTGGATATGATATGAGACCTGTAGTAGGTGTATTAGACGATGCAACTCAAAAGGCAATTAAAGAGGCTCAGATGTACGGTGACAATGATAATGAAAATCATACAAGAGAAGGTTATTTGAAAGAATACAAAAACCTTGTAAAATCAAAGCTTGAAGAAGCATTTAGAGCTCACGGCATAGATTCTTCTTTAGCAGGACTTGATCAATAATGCCGTACGCAAAAGAATCTGAGATTAGAGGTGCCGGTGATCTTGTAGCCAAGGTTACCGAAATTACAGGCATCGACAAAGCAGTTAAAAAAGCTGCCAAGAAATTAGGCAAAGACTGCGGTTGTGATGTCAGAAGAGAATTACTGAATAAATTAATACCTTTCAAAAAATAAATATGAACGAAACTATCGAAAACGTTTTTGACTTTGCAAAAAGATCTGAAACATTACAAGGAATTAGAAGAGCTGCTATCGTAGACATCATTCATGAAAATCTCGAATTAGAAGACGAGAGAATTGTAAATATGATCAGAGGCTATCTAATTGAAAAAAATGTACCACATCGAAATGTATGTTTCGAAGAAGGAAAATTTGTGGTACACTTAGTGGGAACCAGTTATTACTTTGGAAAAAAATGATTGATGAAGAAATAATCAAAAGATATCCTAATGATGGTGAATTGGGAAACTATGTTAGACTAATGTATTCACATCTACCTATCGTAAAAGAAACACCCAATAATTTTGAATTAGGAGCATACATCAGATCGATGTATTACAAAAAATAAAAAAAGGAAATAGAGATGGTAGAAAAAATTAGAAGCGGATTTTCTAAATTTTTCCACGAGCTCGTATCGTCCGAAGGTGAAATCAGCAGCAAGAGATTTATTTCAATTGCTGGATTCTTGGTGATGACTGTAGGCTACTTTAGCAACCTATTTGGTGGCTTTAAAGTAGATCCAGCATTACAAGAATCTATGGAGTACATTGTTATCGCCGGACTTGGTACGATAGTCGCGGAAAGATTTACAAAAAAATCCTAAGACTGCTGGTCTAACCAATCATCTAACAAAGATGAAGAAATAAGACCTAAATCATTTGGCTTTGATTCTTCAAACGAAGAATATTCAAAAAAGCTGTTACTAAAAGGGATCTTCGTAGAAGGTCCCTTTCTTATTAGACCTACTCCGTAATCCGTATCAATTACAATGGTTTGTAGATCTTCTCGATTTGATCTAAACCAATAGATAGATTTCCAGACACTTCCACACCAATTTGAATTATTTCCGCTTTTAGAATAGTCTTCTCTTGCATGCCAAGAATCAGGTGGGTTGCAATCGTGTACAACAATATATCCATTCCATGATAGATGGTTTAGAGCATTTTCAATATCTCTATGAACTTGATGAGAAACATGAAGACCGTCTATAAAAATAACATCCCATTTTTTATCGGGGTGTAGATCCAATTTATTGGAATCTAGTGAATCAAAAAACTCATCAGAAGTCATTTGATACTTTACAGGATTCAATGGAAAATCAATACCTGGATCTACACCCATCTTTTCTTCACAATTGATTTTATTGAAACAGAATTCTGGATTGTTTACCCCTACTTCTAAATATGTCTTGAATCCAAATTTTTGAATTATTCTATTGATGATCTGATCTCTGGTAACTTCGACAGAAATTTCCGGAATTATTTTTCTGTTTTTTTCTAGACCTTCAATCGCTCTCTGGTGTAAATATTGCGGCCATTCACTGGTATCTGGATACGCTCCGTTATGTAGCAAAAACCAAACCTGAGGGAAAGGCGAATTTCGAGTTAACATTAGAGAAGTTATTTCAAATGCTCTTCTATAGTCTTCTATTTCTAGATACAATTCTGCTAATCCTGCTAAATGTTCACCTCTAACATCGCAGAAAGGTTCTGCTGCTTTATAGTATTTTATAGCATTTTGATAGTCTTTTAAAAATGCATAAGCCTTCCCTATCAAGTACATTGAATAATAGCCTTCTTCATGAAAGAATGCGGGCATTCCTGTCGCTTCCCAGTTATGAAGAAAGTTCACGTATTCTTTGAAGTAGAAAATAGCTCTTCTTGCAAATTCTTCGGAATGAGATCTCCCAAGAGGAAAGCCATCATATTCATAATTATCACTATAGCTTTTACCGATATAAAAGAAGTGATATGGATTCTCTAACAGAGTATTTCCAACAACTTTGGCCTGTTCTAAAACTAGAGCATCGTTAATGAACTTCATTGGATTATTCCATGTCTGCCCACCACCTACCAAAATCTGACGAAAGTTTAAAGGTAGATTTTTTGACGTGAATTGAGTTCCATCTGGGCCTGCGCCTCTTAATCGCAAAACTTCATGTCTTTCTCCTACATGATAAAATGGCATAAAGGGAGACCATATCCAAGTTCTATAAAAATGAGACCCTGGGCTAAACGCAGGAACATTAAAACATGTTGCTTCTGGATCTTCAAAAATACTCCAATCAAAATCATCTGCTATTTCAAGAACTTCATCTGCATCCATTCTGAGAACCCAATCACAACCATGATCAATAATTTGCAAAGATTCAAATGCATGATTTCTATTCCATTCAAAATTCCTCCATTCGGTACTATAAAGATGACCAGGTATCTGCTTTTCATCCATGAAGTTACGAATCAAATCTTGAGTGCCATCGGTGGATCCATTGTCCTGAATCACCCAATAATCTACGTACCGGTAGCAAGATTCCAGCATTCTTATAATTGATGAAGATTCATTCTTCACCATACAATTTAAAACAAACTTGATTTTCTTATTCATAAATGTAATTCATATACTGCTCTTCTTCGAAGAACTTAATTTCTCTTTTGTTAAAGCTATTGAACTTTCGAGCATGACCAGCTTCTTCTATCCAGAGCCAATCATGTTTGCCAAATCCTAAAATTCTTTCGTGTATCTTCTGATCATAAAAGTCTCTAATCAATCGAGATCTCAGATTGATAGAAATAACATTATTGTCGACTGTACTGTTGTGATTGTTATATTGCAGATACAACATCTTTCTGACATGTATGAACTTTGTTTCTAGAAAAGTTCTAACAATTAAATCGAAATCATCCCCTACTGGAATTTCTTTATTATGCCCTCCGATTTGATTATAGACTTCTCGCTTCCATAGACGAGCATGATTAGGCATCGTGATATTAAATCTGATAGTGATAGGATTGATTTCTGGATAGTGATGCCACAAATATTTCTTTCCATCTGCTTCGACTACGCTGTGACCAGAATATCCGAAATTGAACCAGTTATCTTCTCTCCCGTAGAAGTCATCTCTGATTTCGTAATATGATCTCCATTCACCGTTTTCGTAAAGCTCACAGACGTCCGTGTAAATAAATCCAGCATCTGGATATTTCTCCGCTGCTTTTTGGCATTCTTCAAGGCACGTACTTATCAGAGCATCGTCATGATCGAGTTCAAGAAGCCAAGTACCATTACAGAAACTTGCAGCTCGGTTTTTAACAAGACCTACATTTCCAAAAGATCTTGGAGCAACTCTGTAGCATTTTACCCGTGGGTCTTTGATTGAATTAATTAAATCCCAAGTTTTATGATCTGCTGAATCATCTAAAATAACCCATTCCCAGTTTTGATATGTTTGATCTACTAGACTATTATATGCTCTGTATATAGCACTCTCAGGTGTATTGTAAGTAGGAGTGAAAATAGAAAAGTATGGTCTCTCTTCTAACATTCTGCTTGCTCTAAATACTGATTGACAAACAATGTCATTTCCTAATACATTATCATAGGGAATTTCTGTGTATGAGAAGTATCGTACTTTTAGATAATCTGGAACTTCTATATCAAATCCAATTGATATAATGACATCAGGCTGATGCTCTGTAAAATCTAAAAGAAGAGAGTCAGTCCATTTAAGAGAGACTATTTCCGATTGATAGTAAAGTCTCTCCTCAAAATAGATGTCGGTTGGAAGGGTAAAATTTCCAAGTTCTCTCCAACCATAAACTACAGCTTTAGGAGTCTTGACCTTCAGCATCTATCTTTTCTTTATCTTCTAGATTGTTAATTGCAGTTTTGTATATAGATCTACCGAAGAGAAATGCAGCAGCCGAAAGAATAACAGCAAAAGAAGCAATCGGAAATTTTTCGATCATAAACACAATAACAGCACTAAACAATAGAAGAGCAATAACACTTGCTATAGAGGTAAGTAGGGCAATATGAGAATTTTTCATATAGCTTATATGAAAAAGAGAAAAAAGGTTTAAAGAGAATCTCCAAGAGCTTCTTTAGCACTCGAGATAAATTTGTTGTCTTTTAAGAGATGTGCTTCTAATTTAGCTATGACAGCTTTGAAGTTTTTCATATCGCCTTTTAGTGGATTAATCTCTAGATACGTATCCAATACAGCTACATATAGAGTGTCGATTGATATTTTATCAACATCGGTTTCTATACCGTCTTCACCTAGATCTTCTACGGTTCCTTCAACATCTACATCAACCATAAATGAATTACCACCAAAGTCGAATTCATATTCAGAAACTTCAGCTTTTACTGTTGAACTTTTTTCTCCTATAAAATCTTTGAACTTTTTCATCGTGGTAATCTTCCCTGTTTGTTTCTGTATTTAACTGATACCTTTGGAACCATCATCCAAGAGTGATTCTTTTCATTGCATTCCATCATTAGTCTATCGACCATATCTTTATCGCCGCCTCTAGGTTCATCTCTTACAGGTTCAGTTAACATTTGTTCTCTAACATTTCTGTAGCGAAGATCAATATCTTTTATGTTCCAGCAAAGAGCACTGTGCCAGCAATCTCTAATTTTTGGAGTGTTTGGCTTAAAGTCTACCTTTTCGCCTTTATCTGGTCTGAAGTATTGTCCCTGTCCGCCACCTTTGTATCTAGCAACTTTAGAAACAGAACCCATAAATTTAACTTCAGGCCAATTTTTCGACACCTTTGCAAAATTGCTTAAGTGATCAGGAGTCCAAATATCATCATGATCAAGACGAGTAACCCATTGAATACCGTCTTTTCTCATTTGATCTAGAGCCAGATTAGCTCCTCCATTTGATCCACTGTGCCAAAGATCATTTCCTTCGAAACGAAGTCTTTCGCCCGGAAGATCCATATTCTGATACCAGATTTTATCGCTTGGTGCATGTGCTGCAATATCTTCAAATTCATCATTATCGTCATAATCATCACCGATGAGATAGATTTTCCAATTCTTATGATTTTGAGCTTTAACAGAATCAATAGCTTCTTTGATATACTTAGGAGTATTTCCGTCACCTCTCTGATATGTCACCATGATGATTCCAAACTTAGTGTCGGGATCACCGTTCATTTTATCGAATTTAGATCTAGATATTTCTAGCTGTTCGTTAAGAGACCAATCTTCAAAGTTGAACATCATGCAATAATAATTTTAGGGTTTTTGTTGAAGAAGGATGTGTATTTTTTCTTTTCTTCGTTGATCTTCTTTAGTTCAGAACTCATGTATTTTTCAACTAAGCCAATCTTCTTTTCGATTCGTGCTTTGTCTCCTTCACCCTTTTCTAATTTCTCCTTAAGTCTTTCGATTTCTGCTTCACAAAGTTTCTTAACATTTTTCTCATCCATATCAAGACTTATTTTCATTTTTTCTTTGTGAGCATTGAAAAAACTCTGAGCGTCCTTTTTCTTCAATTCAGACTCTTCATCTGTAAGAATTGGTTTGATTTTGTTAGTATAGATCTTACGAATTTTATCATCATCGTAGTGATTCTTTTCAGAGATAAAATCTTCGAACTTTTCGATGTGTTGCATTTTCATATGTTATTTATCTGCCTTGACCTCTGTATGGTTTCTTGTAGTTCTTGCTCTTCTTGTTTGAAGAACTTTTCTTGGAAGCTTTTCCAGTCTTTTTGTGTTTCTTTTGAAATTCACCAGCCGAACCAAAGCTGGTGCTTTTTTTCGATCCTTTTGCAGGGGCTTTGGTTGGTTTTGAAGGTGCCATTTCTCATTTGAATATTTTTTAAAAAGTACTGTCTATGATAACTTTCTTAATGTCTTCGATTACAGCTTTTCGTGCTTTATCGATTCCAGGTTTAAAAAAGTCTCTTTCTATTAAGTGATCAACAATCACTGTTGCAAGAACTTGAGCACCGGATGGTTTGCTCTTGCCTGCTACTTGAACCATAGCTTCATCTACGGTTTCTTCACTATTGAAATTTTCAAACTTCTTTATCATGATACAATATTTGGTGCTAGGTATCTGTTAGGAGTTTCCTTGTGAGCCTTGATATAAAAATTCTTCAAGTCTCTTCCATATTTCTCAGTTCCAAAAAGACCCATTAGAGCAAGAGCATTATTTAATGCATGATAGTTTTGATCTTCTAATTTATCATACACTTCTGTTGCATATGCCAAGATCATTTCTTCCTTTCCTTGAAGACCCGTCCACAGGATGTTTTTGTATTCTGCTTGTTTTTCTGGATTTGCATAGAGTTCACTTCCGCTCTTAAGAGCTAATTTTTTCCATGCCATGTCATCAAGTTTCATCAGCATTTTAGCGGCTTTACCGCCTTCACTTGCTTCAAATACGAAGCTTTCAAATGTCATTACGTTTTTCATCTTATAGTGCTTTTGCTCTTTTTGCTGCCTGAATTACATCTTCAATAATTCCATACATCTTTCTCATAGTAACTGCCATGTTGTTGTATGGAACACTCTCAGATTTATCCCAAGCGTTTTTATCTTCTAACGTTTTCTTTCTGTGAGAAATTGTAACGTTATTCATTGGTGTTCCCAGTTGAGCAAGTTTCTTATTTACTGCTTCATCTGCTAATTTATATTCTTCTTTCAACTGTTGAAGAAGAGCTTGAAATTCAGTGTCTTTTACGTCGATTTCTTTGCTCCAGTAATTGATAAGACCATAAGCATCTTCTCTTTTTAGAATATCAGAAAGAGTATTTAGATCTCCCAATAACATATCATAACGGAAATCTGATCTATCGAATTTGCCAGAATATTTGGCAAGAATCTTCTTGATGAATTCTTCAATCATTTCTTCAAGAGCTGCTTCAATTTTCTCTTCCGGCATATATGTATTGTAACCTTTAGCTCTTAATGAACCTGGAAAATCTCCATCATTGTAGTATCTGTAGTATTGTCTAAAAACTGAATCTTTTGCGTTTTTATCACCTTTCCCTAAGATACCTTTGTCATACATCCATGCTAATAGATTGTCGACATTCTTCAATTTGCCTGCCCAAGCTCTGCCAGCTTTTGCTTCTTCAATTGGATATTCTTCATCGAAGGTAGATCCTTCAATAACAAAATCTTCAGAGATTGCAATTGGATATACAGAAGCTTTCTTCCCTTTATAAACAGAGTTTAAAAGTTTCTTCCAATCTTCTGGTTTATAGAACTCGTTTTCTAGACCTGCATATACAAAATCGATACCAGCTACATTTACTGATTTAGCAGCATCTTTTCCGTGATACACAAGATTTGAAGGTCTTTGAGTAACTACAGCATTACCGTCTTTCGTGAAGAATACGTCGATCGACTCTCCTTTATGTTGAGCTGCAAATTCCTTTTTGGGCATGTTACCCAGCTTGTGAACTTCTTCAGCTCCCCAAGTGATTCTGTTTTCATTTACGAATTCTTCGTATAGATAGATTTTTCTCATTGTCTGATTTTTTATTCTGGCCAAAGCATCATAGTACCTGTATCGTACCATTCGCTGTACCAACCTAATTTGTTAATTGCTTGTTCAAATTTTACAAGAAC
>JACCDP010648198.1_pt1 | contig 12838 bp, 4 predicted proteins | sample 7445841 | NCBI WGS metagenome assembly JACCDP01 (sample SAMN15323441, study PRJNA562643) | freshwater metagenome | isolation source: river surface water | place: USA:Blue River Watershed | collected 2017-08-17
GGTTATCGTTTCACGCCGTAAAGAGTTAGGTATGTCACAACGAGAGCTTGCACGTAAAGTATTCAATACTGATGGCTCTCACATATCACCTCAGATAATGAACTGTATTGAGAAGGGTAGACGAGACGGCTCTCAGTACATAACCCAAATTGCAAACGTGTTGCAATTAGATATTAGCGAGATAACAAATGAAGATTGAATTACAAGCAATAAGACCTACTGAAGACGAGAGTCTTATCATAGAACTAGCAAAGACTGCATACAAGTTCTTCGAGAAACACCCAAATGAATATGCTGCTGACGTCTACGTAAAAAATGATGACGGAATCGTTGGACACGCAGGGCATATAGTAAACCCTAAGTACATAAGGCTAGTAGACAGTGCAGCATCTATCCTATCTACTTACAGCAACAGGACACTGATACGTACAGTCATGTTGAAAGATAAATAAACAATAATAAGACACCAGCGTAATGTTGGTGTCTTATGTTTATCTCTTCAGAATAATAGACGTTTCATCAATAGCAACTGTCAATCCCTGCCAGTTTGCAAAGTCACGTACAGACACCATAGACTTGCCGTTCAGAATGATAGGTGAACAGGGGATAGCCTTATCATCCCATAAAGGAACCAGGTCAAAGGTCAACCTAGTCTTTACATCTTCACCATACAGAGCCTCAAGCATAGGGCGTAGTGGTGCGTAAGCCTTACCGTTAGTCAATATAGACTTGATGGAGTCAGAGCCTATAACAACATCACGCTCAGATGACACATCATCAAGCAAGTCTGCCCACCTAGCAAAGACTAGTCGCTTGGCATTACGTCCAGCATAGAGGTCAGGACGCTCTACAACAGCCGTACCGTTACGTGAACCATCAAGGTTGCTGTTACCCTCAATAGAAGAGAACTTACCTTCTTTGTGACCAGATACTACGAATACGTGTACTGCATCACTACTACCTTCAGCCGCCAATACAAACCCGACATCACCAACGTATGGTGTCTTACGAAGTATGCCAAGCTTCTTTGCACGAGCAAGTAATATGTCACAACTAGCTGAACGACCTAGTTGCCAATCTAGGTTAGTCTTGAACTTCCACCTAGCATGTACACCGCTTAGGAATGATGCACACCAGAATGAGCCAAGAGGCACATTACAGGCTGTATTCCATACGTCAATATGGAAACCTCTATTACTACCTAGAGGCTCCTCCTTGATACCGACGAAGCCTCTCGCTATTGATATGAACTCTTGTACTGGACTCATTCGAGTACCTCTTCCTCAACTTGCTCCATCTGGTCTGGTCGTAGGTCAGACGCAGGATTCATCAACCATTCTTCTTTATCGATACCAAACAAGTAGTACTGCCATCCCGGTGGGTTGCCGTATGTGTCATAATCAAACTCACCCTTACCAGACGGTGGGTTGTATCTGAGGCGTCCACCTAGTGCGTTGACTGCACCAACGAATGCTGCCTCAAAGTTCTTGTCATCTTCTTCCCTATCGTGAGCCATCTTATAGGTCTCAAGATAAGACTGTATCCAGAGGAACATAAGGTTCTTGGTGACCATCTTACTAAGATTCAGTTCAGGGGCATCAATACCAGCCTCTTTCAACATAGGCTTAGTTACGTTGTCATACCAAGTCTTGAGGTCTTCATCTACGTAACCAACAGGCTTACCCATAAAGTCACGTCCAGTGAACATCTCCTTCATCATGCTGACAGCAGGAGCGTTTACTAATCGTCCCTCAACTAAAGCACCAATCATACTAAAGACCTTCTCGTGGGTCTTATCTGGCGTGTCCTTTGAAGAGGTCTTGAGAGCATTAGCAAATGCATCTGCAAACTCAAAGAACATCATGCTTCCACCAGGAGCTTTGAATGCATAATTGCCAACTTGTATCTTTGTGAAGGCAGCACCAGTAGATGTCTTTACCTTGAACTGGTCGAATGGACGATACAAGCCAAAGTATGCTAGTAAGGCAAACCACAAAGCACGTGCCTTCAAGAGCATCCTCCAGTTAGCCCTGAATGCATATCCATTCATACTACGCCCTGTAGGAATGCCGTTTAGTTGCATCCACTTCTTACCGCCATCCGACAGGGATAATGCCCATCTACCCATAGGGTCAGCCATAACGCGACTTGCAAGCCAGCGTGGTGCAAACATAACGCGACGCATCATGCGACCAATAGCCTTATCGTACTCTTGTGCGCTGAACTTGATATCACCATTCATCACGTTCAATACAGCTGCCATATCAGCAGCAGCCTCTTTGAATCCAGCAGATGATGGGTCGTATCCAAGTTCCTCATACGTAGCCATAGCCTGAGCGAACTTATTGAACTTAACGTAGTCCTTCATCATAGTCATAGCGCGTTCAGATGATGACTTACCAGGGACAAAACGCTCACCAAACAGAACACCTTGGATATCTGGGTCAACATCAAGTTCGTTGACATCCATCAAGTCAATCTCAGGTAGCGTAGCATCAGGGTTAGTCTTGCGTAACTCGGCTAGTTGCTCCTCACGCTTTGCAATCATGTCTGCAAGGATGCGGTCATACTGGGACGTAGCAAGCGTCAATCTACTTTGCTTGGCAAGCTCGTAGTATCGGTTAGCACGTATCTCGTTGCCCATCTTGTGGACTTGTTCACGTCCCTTGAATGCTTGCTTACTAAACGTCCCTGCGCCTCTATCAAAGCCTAAGTTAGGCGCAAGAGACTTTGGACCAAGTAGTAATGACTTGAAGAACAAGTCTGGTGACTCAATAGGGTTAGCAAGCATCCAGTTCTGGATAAGAGGTGCAGACCAGTCTCCAGCCATCGGGAAGCGTCCTAGTGCGTTGAACGCATCAAAGACTTGCATGAACCGACTCTCGTCAATCTTCTGTACAACCTTCAGGAAGGTACTGTATTCCTTAGGGTCACCAAAAGTAGTCTCAACACCATCCTCATCAGCAAAGGTTACTGGGTTTTCTGGCGTTGGAGTATCAGAGTCATCAACATCACTAACATCAGCATCACGTATAGGACGAAGGCTATAGAGAGGAGTACCACTGCCAGTTGCATACTGCACACGTCCCATCGGATTGTTTACTTGGTTAGGCTTCAGGTCACCAAACGGAGACTTGCTTGTTTCATAACTCTTTTGGATACGCTTATCAAGTGCAACAACACCTGTCTTGATATCCTCAATAGGGGCTAGTGCAGCCTTGTGTACATCAACGCCACCAAGAGACTTGAAGTTTGAACGACCAAACGTCTCTGTATACAAAGCACGTATTGCGTTTACATCCTTAGTGATAGCAGAATGTGCAGCGAATGCACCGTAGTCTGAATACTCTCCACCACTAGCAACCTCAACTGCATCAATAAGGTTTGAATGAATAGCATTCAAAACATCTATATAACGAAGAGGCTTACCATCAACATCAACGTGCTTGCTATCAGTCATCAAAGGATGACCCTTAGTATCAGGCACACGTGTCACTCTTGTTGTCGCAGGTGTTTCAGATGATACGTCACCTACCTGCATCTTCAGATAGGTGAACTGCCTATCGAGTTCAGACATCAGGGAGTCATATGCAACCTTAGTCTCAGGGTTAGTCTTGTAAGAGTTAGCAGGTAACTTGTCGTAGTTACTTGCAATACCCAATCGACGTTCTTGATTATCCTGAGAGTATGTCCAATCACCCGGTAGCTTGACGTCACGTCCAGCAACAGTTGATATAGATGACTCTATAACATCCTTTAGCCTTTGGTCGGTAATAGACTCATGTCCGGCTTCATAGATTTCCGGCTTGAGGAGGTGAAGTACATTTCTCGCTTCATAGAAGGGGATGGCGTAGCCTTGCGACGCTTCGTTTCCGAAATGCCAGACTCTTTCAGTATCTTGGATAGCCTGAACTGGAATGCGTCTTTTAGCGAGTTCGCCGGTAATGTTGCTGACGGCTTTCTCAAAGTTGTTGAGGGATTCTTCATATGTCTTACCTCTCTGCTCCACGTTATGTAGTGTTACAGACTGTCCATCAATACTCTTACGGAGGTATGGATACATCCGCTTCATAGCAGCGTATACGTTATCTGGTACTACGCCATCAAACTCAAAGGTTACTGATGGCTCTACTGAATAACCACGCTTATCGTTGTAGCCTATCTCTTCACCAGGGCTTGCCTTTGTAACAAGTAATGCCTCTGAGATATTGTTGCGAACAGCAAAGTCGATAGCCTTACCAATAGTGTCAATACCAGACTCGTTGATACCGACTGTTCCATCTATGACTAATACGTCATTTATCTCCATCAACTTGATGTTGCTGTTACCTAGTCCTGAACGCAGGACATCAGAGTCAACTCTACGCTGAACGATAGGGGTAACAGACTCACGTGGGACACCACCTCTTGTAGCAGACTCCGCAAAGTCTACAGGTGTACGTGCATCAGGATTGATTGTGGAACTTTGACCGTTGGCTAATGCTCTGTCCGCTTTGTCTGCAAAACGATTTTTCCGACTGGAGTACAGGATATTACCGCCGGTGTTACCTGCGTCATCGTTGTAAGCCGACCGTTGATTACGGCTTTGTGCCTCCAGCGCAGCTGCAAATGGTGTTGCGTCCGCGATATTGGCTTGCAGTTCTGGTAATGACCGTCGCATCCACTTTTCTGCTGTAAGTTTGCGATTGCCTTGCTTTGTGAATGATTCACGAGTTCTACCTTCCCCCGCTTTCATTGTACCAATTACGTTCAGCCAGTTTTGCAAACTCAATGAATCGTCACTATTAGTGGAGACGTCAGACAGCAACCCGTACTCATTAGCCTGATTGACAATAGCCAATAGCTTGTTAGGAATAATCCCCTCAAGCATTTCATTAGCACGTTGAACATCTTCAGGCTTGTTACTCGTAGCCTTAGTTGAGTATTCCTTCAAAGTGGTGTCAGTAAAGTCTGCAACACGTTTGGTCATGCCAGTATAGGAGTTATCTTCAAGGGACTTTGTAACAGCGTTATAAGGGTTATCAAGCCCGATAACTTGAATGCCACGTTGTCCAGATGAACCAGAGACAAAGTTTAGCAACATCTTGCCAAACTCTGGACTAAACCCTACGTCATCAGACAAAGCAAGCACATCACGTGGAGTGACTTCAGTCTGCGTTACTGTTCCATCCTCAGCATATAACTCAACTGCAACAATAGGCTTGTCTAGGTTACGCTTGGAAACCATCAAAGGTCCACCAGGATACTTCTTAGTGGAAAGAATCTTTCCACGTACAGGCATACCGTCTACATCCACAATAACAGGAGCGTTATCCCACAAAGAGATTCGACGCCAATCGTACGGCACAGACCACTGGACTTCATACTTGCCATTCTCAAGAGGTGTCACAACAGCCGAAGACATCTCTGAATATGCAGAACGCATAAATGTGCGGAGATTATCCCAAAGCTCTGTCATGCGAGCCTTGGCTTCAGCACTACCTTCTTTTTGTACGAATGCATTCTCACCATTCAAGAATGATGCCTTCATACGTGCAGCGAACATCTCTTGAAGTTCATATGAAGCCATACTCTGATTGGTTGTCGTAGGCTCACGTAAAGTTTTACCAAGTTTGGTTGCAACCTCACGTGCCATATCAACAGGCATATTCTCAAGAATAGCGTGTGACAACTCTTCTATGATGGTGTTAGGGTCAGCCTGATTCATAGTGATGAACACCACCTGCTGACCGACATCATTATTCTTGTCACGAATATTGACGTATGCACCTTCACCTACAAAGACTTCGTCAAATGCAGCTGAGATATTAGGTGCCTTGGAGAGTACAGCGAATACAGGAGTATTCGTCTGATATCTCTGACGTATAAGTTTAGTCTGTACTTTGCGCACAACCTCACGCTTTTGGTCTAATGATAGGGTGTCACCAAAGTACATGACACGCTCATCACGTGAGTATGTACCATCAGGGTTGCGAACGAGAGCCTTCTTTGATGCTTCCTCATTCAACATATCAATAATGTTGTTTACGCGAGGTATATCAAACTTCTGGTAAAGACGAGCAATCCTGTTTCTTACACGCTTCTGCTTTGCAAGTTGCTTAGTGTCTGTATCAAGAATAGGTTCTTCAAAGACCCTGAACTCAGTAAGGCTACCACTCGTTACAGTAGACCTAAACTTACGTACACCTTGAGCATACTGCTGGGCAATCAGAAGGTCTCTGTTTACGAATGCGCGAATCCACTCGTCGTAATACTTTGATACAGCGTCTGCATACTTATCAACTTCTGACGCTGGCATTTTGACGTTAGCATCTTTGATTACTTGCTTGAGAATGTCTTTGAGTTCGGTGACATTACGTGCCTTACGGAACACATCATTAATGTCTCCAAGCCCTTCGATAGATGCGGTAATGCGTACAAGAGAATCGTTGTCAAGCATCTCAACATCACCCGGCATAGTGACGTCAAGTGCGCTACCTTCTTCCGCAGGGAGAATATCTGATTCACCTAACAACTCCGCTTCAGTAATAATAGATGGTGCAGGTTCAGGAACTACAACAGGTTCAGGTACTACAACAGACTCAACAGGTGCTGGAGTAGGCTCAGGTCTAGTAGTAGGAATCTCTACCTCAGCAGCACGTGCCTCTGCCTCACGCATACGAGCTTCACCTACTGGCTCATCAGCAATAGGGTTGAACTCAGGTGTGGTACGACGGCGAGTCCTACGACGAGGAGTACGCTCAGGAGCCTCTACAGGAGCCTCTGACGGAGTAACTTCAGCAGATGGCTCAGTTGCCCTAGTACGTCTTGTGGTGGCTCGTTCTCGTGGCTCAGGAGTAACCTCAGGTTCAGTAGGTGTAGCCTCAGCAGTAGGTGCAGTTGTGGCAGTTGGCTCAGGACGTGGAGCCTCGGTACGCTTAGTCTTACGTGCCTTCTCTGGCGCAGCCTTTTGTGTTACACCACCATACGCACGTGTAATAGCAGATTGCTGAACCGTAAACGCAGGAGCCATAGGATTGCTAACACTAACAACCGTTGGACCAAACTGCGTGTTATCAACAACGACGCCATTATCAATATCACCAGAAGGAGTTGTGAACTCAACGATAGAGCCTACTTCGTAGTCTGTATCGCTCTTATCAAAGGACTTAGCAAACTCTTTACGGGTGTTCTTACTTGCAGCGGATAATCTCGTCTGCGCTGTTCCACCAGGGACACCCTCAGAACGTAGTTGATTGCGGTATCCGTTTAGGTTATCCTTACGAGTCTTAGCATCAGCCAACTGTTGAGGTGTAAGCAGTACTGGGTGTACCTCACCAGTAAATCGTTCTCTGTCAGATGACTTGAAGATAGGGTCATACTTACTTCGGTCTACTCTGAACTGCGATGGGTCAGCAGTCATCGAAGACGTGTCTAGTATCTCTCCCTCAAGTTTAGTTGCAATAGAATCGCGTGATAATCCCTCAACGGTATCGTTAGGGACAACCATCATATCGAAACCACCAACTGGTGATGGCACTTGTACTACTGAGTAGTTCTTATCAATAGCCTTGACTACACGTCCATAAAGAGGTGTACCTACGACGTCTATACGTCGATTGAAGTCTGTATCAGAAGGTCCTTCACCATCCTTGGAAGGAATGTAATCAGCTGCTCTACTGAGGTCATACTCGTAGTTCTTGAGTTGGTATCCAGACTTGTCACTAGGAGTAATGCCACCAGCCTTGAGTGCCTCATTTGCTAGTTTCTGGTTATCACCAAACAACATATCAGTACTGACCAAGTCAAGACTTGATGTGCCAGCCTTCTTATCTGTTGTCTTTACGATTGCAAGACCATCATGCGTGAGACCAAGGAATGCTTGTGCTTCATCTCCACGAGTCTGCACCTTACCGAATGTACTAGCAGCCTTTGCGTAGTTACCAGCAAAGCTATACCCAGACTTAGGTGCGAGTGAACTAACTGCATTCAGTACGTTCTGTCCAGCCATAGGACTGTCAGCACCAGCCCTATCTGATTCGACTACAGGTGCATTACTGATAGTCGCAGACATATTCTCTGGATTGATATTGACTACACGCCCACCACCAATAGGGACAACATTTTCACCTAGTGGATTCCTTGGAGTAGCAGTAGCAGTACGTGCTTCAGCAAATGTAGGAGCCATACCACCAGCAGATGGTGTAGGTGTTGCACCCGGAGTAACAGTCGTAGGTCTAGGTGTCCGAGCAAATGGTGACGGAGCAACAATAGGTTGATAGGCTTCTGGTGTGTACGTCCCCATACGTGCGTCAAGCGCACGTGTAATAGCCATACCAGCACGTTGCCCTGGTGCATTCAGGAATCTGCCAAGTTTATGTTGACCTTCAAACAATCCACCAAGAGCGGTCTTACCTAGAATCATCCATAATGGGTCACGCTCTGCTTCAGGCTTTTGATTGTTCTCTTGAAGTGCCATCGCAAGGTCGGAACTGGCTTCAACACCACGCTCTGCAACATCACTCAAAAACTCACGTCCCGGTGCAGATGCAGCAAAACCACGACCAAACGTAGCAGCAGTACCGACACCCGGAATCCTTTCGAGTTGCTGACCAACTGCCCTAGTACCTTGCATAAACGGTGTAGCAGCAAACTTACCTGCAAGCCCTTCAGTTGGAATAGCGGATGCAGCAAGAGCTTCTCTACCAGCAGTACCTAGTTTAGTTGCAGCGAGACCTGACTTAAGACCACCACCAAAACCTGTAGGTAACGATGGAGTAGCCATCAAGAAGTTTGTCGCAAGTTGACCAGCGTAAGCCAAACTAGGTGCTAGTTCGGTACGTTCTTGCTTATACAACTCACGTGCTTGACTGATAGGACTTCGCTCAATATCAAAGCCAAACCCTGTAGTAGAAGGCTTATACGATGAACCCATAGCCATCTCAGACAGGAAGTTCTGAGCCTGTTGTGCGCCAGTGGCAGCAGCAGCACCAGCTGCTAAACCAGCAGCAGCACCAACTAAAGGTCCAGCAACAAACGTTGTTGGAATAGCAGCAGCAGTACCTGCTACACCTGCTGCAATTGATGGAACTGCACCTTCGGCAAATGTAGTACCAGCTATTTCACCAAGACCTGAACCCATTTCAAATGGTCTGGATGCAACCATAGGTGCTTCAGGATAAAAACTCTTTATGAGACCTTCTTGATATGCACGTCCTGCATCTGGATTTACAGACTCTATTCCACGACTAATACCTGCGAGTGCAGGCGTAGATGCTGTTTTTAATATGCCTTTTACTGCACCAACTGGAAGACCAGCAAGCATCAAAGGAGCGGTCTGCGGTCTATCAAATGCAGTAAGACCTCTCTCCTTTTCAAGTTTAGTTACTGCTGCTTTACCCCTAGTAGCGATATCACCCATCTTCTGCCGTTGGTCATACATAGTCTGGGCAGGTTCACCCATCTCTAGAGTGAAACCTGTATAGGTAGGTGCGTCTACATCAGCACCTTCCATCTGCCCACCAGTACGACGTAGCAGGTCAAGTGGTGTGATAGGCGTAGTCTTAGTCTGAGTAACAAATCCTTGAGGTGTAGGGACTTGAACATCTACAGACTTGGTAAGCTTATTACCTTCGGCATCCATCAACTGAACACCACGTAAAACCTTTAGACGCTTATCACCTACACCAAGATAGTTGTTATATTCTGATTGAGAGAGCCAATTCTTCCGAAGACCTAGAGCAAGACTACTCTTGTATGTTCCAAGAAGGCTAGAGTCTAAGAATGTACGGTCATCGTCAGCAAGTGTCTGTACTAACCGACGAAATCTTTGCCTTTGGTCTTCAGCCATTATTGAACGCCTTTATTTCATTTGAGAGAGAGCCGTAGCGGCTTGCCCTAGTTTACCGCCCTTAGTCATCTGCATACCCTTACGTCCAGTTGGGTCGTACTGTATGAGTTTGTCACCAGCTCTGATATACATACCGCCTACGCCACCACCTTGAGGTACAGGTGCTGGAGCAGGTACTGGATAAGGATATGGTTGTGGTGCTGGGAATCCACCTTGCATAGGATATCCACCCTGAACAGGATATGGTTGTGGAATATAGATAGGCTGTTGTGCAGGAGCTTGCTGAGGCATCATATACTGTTGAGGAGCAGTATTACTGAACATAGACATATCAAGGTCTACGTCGCCAAGACCAAGATTATCCATAGAGTTCTGGAACATATTGTAATCAATACGACCCTGAGCAGCTTGGCGTAAAGTTGCGACTTCACCTTCAAGGAATCCAACAATATTCCTAAACTGTTTTACAGATGCGCTATCACCAGTCGTTGTAGCCCTAGCCAACTTCTCTTGAGCAGAACGCAGAGAACCTTCAGCACTAAGTAAGTTACCTTGGGCAGTATTCTGAATCTTCCGCATATGGTCTGCCATACGGAATGACGTACTAATGCCAAGTTTACGACGAGCATCATCACGTGCCATCATAGCAAGGTCACGACGTAATGCTAAACCAGCGTACTTGATACCTAGACTATCCTTAGCAATCTGAGCCTTTAGTTTGCGGTCTGTAATCTTTGAAAGAGCTTCCTCAGTCTTTATCCTCATCTCCTCAGGACGCATCTTTATCTTAGATTCAAGGTCTTTGATTGCAGCCTCAGTACGGTCGATATCAGCATATATCTTTTTGACCTTAGCACCTTCAGCACCAGCCGGAAGATAACTTGCAACAACATCCTTAGCAGGTGTGACGTACGACTTCATCAACTTGCCATCCTGCTCAGTAATACGAACAGTCTGACCAGTCTGAGGGTCTACGAATGAACCACCAGCACCAATACCTCTAGCCTTCAAAGCCTCAGGTTCAGTTACCAGCGATAGTGGAGATACAGTCTCAGTACCCTTACCAATAACTGACTTATAGCCAGGGAGGAACTTATTGACAATATCTGGGGATGCACCCATAGCCGTAAGAGCATCACGTCCACGCGTAACCAAGAACTGCTTAGACTCTTCGTCTGGTGTAAGTTCTGCTTCTCTACGATATGCCTCAGCTGACTTGATAAGTGCAGCAATATCCATAGTAGGCTTAGGAAGTAAACCCTGCTGGATAGTTGATGGTCTCATCAGTTTGGTTACGTCACCAAACCTAGTAGTCAGTTCTTGTGCTGATTCTGGGTCAGCAGTCATAGACTTGAGATAAATCTCATTCTCTGCACGTCTACGTTTACGCGCTTCAAGAATAGCTTGACGGCTTGCTTCATCCATACCCGGTACGGATAACTGCTTGAGGGTATTGTCGTCATCAAGTGCATCTAGTTCAGCAACACGACGCGCTTCTTTGAACTTAGTATCAAGTTCCATTCCACGCTGACGTCGTTCAGTCAACTTGAACTGTTCTTCAGCACGTTTATTCTGCTTCTGCTGTTGGACAAACTGATTGCCCTGCTGGAAGCCTTGAAGTAGCCCAGTAAGATTGATAGCCATTATCCGTAGAATGCCTTTCCAAATGTTCGTTGCGTCATAGGTACTTCACCCTCACGCAATACAGCCTGACCACTTATTGGCTCACCAACAAACTCAGGATTACTACGAGCATACATCTTCATGTATCTGCCAGTACGCGGGTCAAGATACGCTACCAGAGCAAGCCCATTACCAAGGTCTTTGGTAATGCGTTTAGATGGAGAACGCTCAATCTCTTGCATAGTCCCAATATCAGTAACCTGCTGGATACCACCACCGATATTTGCAGGTTGCGCTCTACCTGCATTCACAATATCTTGTGGTGTTACTGCTGAGACATCAGGAGACGGCAAATTAAACGACACATCAGGGGCTTGTTCAATAGTAGGCTCTAATCCATAACCCAGCGTGTTCTCTGGCGTAAATGGAGTATTGATTGCCTCGTATGGTTTATTCGTCTTCTTACCACGATTACGCACACGCTCTAACTCAGGTTCTAACAAAGCAAGTACAGAACCAATATTCTCCATCTCTTGTTGGCGATTAGCCCTAGCAATAGCCTCTTCTTGCATACGCTGTTGACGCTCTAGGTTCATCTGATTCAACGCCATCTGAGAGGCTTGCAGATTCATACCCTGACCAGCTTGTAGTTCAGCAGCAGCTTGAGCGTCTCTATTAGCAAGAAGGTTAGCAGCCATATTCAACATCTCAGGACGTTGCTGTAACTGCTGTTGGACAATAGCGTTATTGAGGTCAGCAGAACGCGCATTCTGGGCAGCAAGATTCGCTTGCTCTACACCAGCCTGAATACCACCACCTACGCCTCTAGAAGCCAAGTTCTGCGCCATAGCAGCTTCAGATGCAGCACCAATAGCACGATTGCGAGATTCACCTGCACCATAAATAGGAGCAAGTTGACGGCTTGATACGCCTTGAGTCAACATATCAAGAAGGTCACTTTGCACCTTCTCATACTGAGGACGAATCTGTTGACGCTGTTCCATAGCATCACGCATCTGTTGTGAAGCTAGGTTGCGCTGGCTCTCAATCATATTGGCGTTCATAGCCTGAGCCGCTAGTTTAGATTCATCATAAACAGGCTTACGTGGATTCATCATCCTGTTGAAGTTGATGCCACCTGTAATGTCGTTGAAGGTTTTGATTGCACCATAGGCAGGTACAGCAGTGCGTAAGTATGTATCAGCACCACTAGCCAAAGCACCACCAACATCTCCTTTGAGTGCCTTCTGCCCAGCGTTCATATAACCCATAGTGTTTGTAAATCCACTAAGATTATTGACATCCTGCGCCCACTTAGGGTTTTGCTTTGACATTCGACCGAACCAAGCGAATGGATTTGCTGAATTATTTGCCATTAATTTGTAC
>JACCDP010117968.1_pt1 | contig 12835 bp, 17 predicted proteins | sample 7445841 | NCBI WGS metagenome assembly JACCDP01 (sample SAMN15323441, study PRJNA562643) | freshwater metagenome | isolation source: river surface water | place: USA:Blue River Watershed | collected 2017-08-17
AAATTGATGCGATGGAAGTGTCTCTCACTGATGACCAAAAAGAAAGACTTGTAGAACGTTGGGCACTAGGTGACAAAAAGGCAATTGGAGTCAAAGACTTTGAAGACCCAGAAACCAAAAAGTGGTTCAGACAGTTTGAAGGTGAACAACTTGCCAATATGCAAAAAGCATGTACCAGACCAATAGAGAAGGTATTCCTTCGTGTCGGAGTAGATACGCTAAAGCGTGTAACAAACCTATTATCCGCGAATAATCCAGAAGCGGCCTCTAGTCTAAAACAGCAGTTAATGACCGCTATAAAGACCATAAAGGATAGTGGTGATATTAATCAATTGGCGATGTTACAACAACAAATTGAACGACTGGATGACTTAGGAATAGAAAATGTTGTTCCAAGTGAAGGTATCGTGTTTATGTATAAGGGTAAACCATACAAATACACGGGTACATTTGCACCAGTCAATCAAATCCTTGGAATGATGAAGTTTGGTCGTGGTAAAGCTAAACTTGTGGATGAACCTGTAAAAGAACCAAAACCAACACAAGAACCACCTGTAACAACTACTCAAACCACTACACCTACCGGAGAAAAACGAACCATAGCAATTTTTCCGGGACGGTTCCAACCATTTCATGCGGGTCACTATAGTATCTATCAAATGTTGGTTAAAAAGTTTGGTAAGGAAAACGTATATATTACTACAAGTGACAATACGGACCCAACCACATCTCCGTTTGGATTTAGAGAAAAACAGGAAATAATGACACAGATGTTTGATATTCCCGAAGAAAATATCATTCAAACTAAAATGCCATATAGACCTGCAGAACTTACTGATAAACTACCACCAGAAACCGCCGTGGTAATGTCGTTCAGTGAAAAGGATGCACAACGTATGGGTGGCAAGTATTTCAAACCATATGAAGATGGGGCGGACATGGTGGGGTATAGAGAACATGGATATATCATTATTGCACCAGAAATGCAATTACAACTTAATGGTAAAAATATTAGTGGTACACAAGTTCGTGCATTGATGGGGAATCCAAAAATTACCGATAGAGCAAAGCAAGAAATATTTACAAAAATATATGGAAAGTTCAACCCAGACATATTTAAGAAGATTGTAAAAACCACCACAGAATCAGAAGAAGCGTTGAAGTTGACCCAACAGTACGGTGGTGAAAAAGAAAAAGAACCAACGGCAAAGAAACCTGTAGTACAGAAGGAAAAACCAAAAAAACCAGGTGTAAAGAAGGCACCAACGGATCCATCAAACTACGAACCAGGTGAAACGTGGCCTGTTGGTGATAAATTTGGAGCAAAGAATAGTAAGAACACTATTCGGTATTATAACACAAAACAAGCAGCACAAAAATTCGCAAACTCATGAGGTTATATGTTTAAAGACGAAAAAGCAGTAAATGATGTCCGTCGCAAAGTCGCGGAAAAATTGAAGCAAGATGGTGACAAATTGATATTTGGTTGGAGAGGCGAATCAGAACCAACCAGAAAAGAAGGTGATGTATGGGAAGATATATCAGGTAAAAAGTGGACTATTAAAAATGGTGTGCGTCAGTCTGTAACCAAACTTGACGATGCAAAAACGCCATGGTGGTGTCCACGTTGTACTAAACCCATGAACCATAGACTTGATATCAAGTTTTGGCGTATTCGTGGGCATTGTATGGATTGTGTTATTAAGGATGAATCAGAACTTCGTCGTAGTGGAAAATGGGAAGAATACGAACGTAAGTTAATGTTACGTAATTATGTAGCAGAAATAACGGACAAAATTGCACAGTTACAGGCATACCACGATGAAGTAAGTAAACCAGAATTTCTCATTATGAACGAAAATGAAAAAACCGTACTAATGATGGAAGAATGGGATATCGACATTGACAAATTGAAAACAGATTTGCAGAATGATATAGAAGAATTGAGAAGTATACTTAAAGAAACCATAGAGAAATATGGTAAGGGAGAACACGATGGACAACAAGTTACTGAAGTCCCTAACAGAGATGAAACTGTCGGCTAATGCAATAAAGAATCTTGCACTGGCTATCAAACTGTTGGTAGTAGCAATAGCTACGTTTACGGTTGCGTCACTCATTAACACGGGTATCGCAGAAAAACGAGAACAACAATATCTCGCAGAAATGCGAGTCTTCAAAGAACAGGCAGAAGTGGCAACCAGACACGCTGACAGTTTAAAGAAGGAAGTTGAGATTCACGATAATGCGGCTCGTATTGCTAAGGCAAAAGCAGATAAGGCAGCACGAGACGCGCAAGCATCAAAAAACCGAACATCGGAGTTACTGGGTAGTCTAGATTCGTTGAAGGAGACTATCACCGATTCAACTGAAATGGCACGTATAATAATCCCTAAACAAGATTCTATTATTGACCAACAAAGTATCACAATCGGTAAACAAGACATACAAATTACGTTTTTAAACACCGCACTAAGTAGCAAAGATACAGCATTAACATTAGCAAACCAACGCGGTGATAGTCTCCAACGGGTTGTAAACAATATACCAACACCACCAAAACCACCACTATTTCCAAGAATATCACGTAAGACCGTATATGTACTTGGTATAGCAACTGGAATTGTATTGAAGGTGTTTGTACTCAAATAAGAGGTAGTTATGAGTCAGTCAGAAGAACTACGAAAACGTATTAGAGAAGAGTTCAAAAAGTGTGCAGTAGCACCAGATTATTTCCTCAGTAGATATTCTTATATTCAACATCCTATCCGCGGACGAGTATTATTTGATTTGTACAAGTATCAAAAAGAAGCACTTTCGGATTTTGAAGAACACGATTACAACATTGTATTGAAAGGAAGACAGATTGGTATCTCCACCTTGGTCGCAGGATATGCACTGTGGTTGATGTTGTTCCATAAAGACAAAAACATCTTGGTTATCGCAACCAAACAAGAAACGGCAAAGAACTTGGTTACCAAGGTTAAGTTCATGCACGACAATCTTCCTGTATGGTTACGTGGAACGATTACAACCAACAACAAACTGTCCTTACAGTTTTCCAACGGGTCACAGATTAAGGCAGTAGCCTCATCACCAGACGCAGGGCGTTCTGAAGCACTTTCCTTATTGATTCTGGATGAAGCGGCGTTTATTGACAACGCAGACATCATTTGGACGGCAGCATCTAGTACTCTATCTACGGGTGGAAAGGCAATCCTATTGTCTACCCCAAACGGAGTTGGTAACTTCTTCCACAAAATGTGGCAACAAGCTGAAACCAAACAAAACGCGTTCAATACAATCTTATTGGATTGGAAAGTACATCCAGAACGTGACCAGTCTTGGCGTGACCGACAGACCGAACTGATGGGAGAACTACAGGCAATTCAAGAACATGACGCGTCATTCATCTTTTCAGGTAATACGGTAGTCCCCGCAGAAATACTAGAGTTCTACAAGAACACTCAAGTTATAGAACCTACTGCAAAAGGAGGGTTTGATGGAAACTACTGGGTATGGGAATACCCATCGCCGTCTAAATCGTATATTGTCTGTGCCGACGTTGCCCGTGGGGATGGTGAAGACTATTCAACATTCCATGTTATTGACGTAGAAACCTCTACACAAGTCGCGGAATACAAGGGAAAGGTAGAAACCAAACAGTTTGGAAATATGTTAGTCGCAGTAGCAACGGAATATAACGACGCCCTACTCATCCCAGATAATAGTTCTATTGGATGGAACTCTATTCAACAAATTATCGACCGTGGGTACAGAAACCTGTTTTATATGTCCAGAGACTTACAGTATGTGGATGTAGAACATCAATTAAGTGGACACTATGCACGTGAAGAACGTGGAATGGTGCCAGGATTTATGATTTCTCAACGTACTAGACCGTTGATTATCAACAGGTTAAAAGAGTATATGTTGGATACGTCAGTTACGATTCGGTCATCCAGAACTATCGCCGAACTGGAAACCTTTATTTGGAAGAATGCAAGACCAGAAGCATTACAAGGATACAACGATGACTTGGTATTGGCATTGTGTATTGGACTTTGGGTACGTGACACTGCTCTGAGGTTACGTCAGGAGGGTATAGAACTGACCAAGTTGGCGTTAGACAAGACCCGATATAATCAAACATCGGTTGGAATATATTCGAGCAATAATCGAAAAGAAAATCCATACGAGATGGAAATCGCAGGAAATAAAGAAGATTTACGATGGTTACTGTAAATACGTTATACTTATATAGTAGTGTCTTTTATACACCATTTTTTGGGATAAAGTATGAAACTAGAAGAATTTAAGAACATGCTTCGTGAATTGGTCCGAGAAGAACTCAAGGCCATTACCAATCCAAGTAGAGATCACGAAACTCCACACAAAGAACCACATCTTGCACATGCCGAAGGTGTAACTCCAATGTCCGACAAGGAAATATGTGAAGGAGAAGGATGTTTGGATGAAAAGTCAGTCCCACAACCATACGACCGAAAAAAGGCTAGAAAGATGAGTAAATCTCAGATTGAAAAGCGAGATAGAATTGGAAAGTCAATGGAGAAGGACGAAAAGACCGTTAGTAAATTCAGAAAAAAGTATGGTCAAGACTGGAAATCGCATTTGTGGCGTTCCGCGTCTTCTGCCGCATTTAGAGAAAAGGGTTCAACCAAAACGGACGACAAGAAGAAGCGATAATGGACTACACAGACTTTTTTGCCGAATATAAACATCCTCACACCAGACACGACCCAGTTGGTTCGGAAGATTCTGATGTGAATAACGATGGTAAAGTTGATAAAAATGACAAGTATATTATGGCAAAACGTCGATTGTACAAACAATATCAAGCCACACAAACAAGCAAAAAGAATACAGACTTTTCTACACCGAAGTTGGAGAATAACATGATTAGATTGTCAGGATTAGTGAACCTTAAGGCACTTAAGGAAGATGCAAAAGAACCTCAAGTCGTAGCTCCAACCGCCGATGACAAGAAGGGCGATCTTGAAATAAAGTTGAAGAAACTCAAGAGCATGCAAATGACTCCCGACCAAGAAAAAAAGGTCGATGAGATGTTGGCACAAATGGAAGGATTGACTGCGGGCCAAAAGAAACTTGACGTTGACAAAGACGGTGAAATTGAAGGTAGTGATTTGGCCGCACTTCGTGCAAAGAAAGATGAAGTTGTATTAGAAAACGAAGACCACGAAGTACCAATGGCACATTCGGCTCTAGACTCCATCATTCGTCATGCAACCGAACTTAAGGGAAAGGTCGGAATGCAAGACAAGGATTTGCCAGCGTGGATTCAAGACCATATTACCAACGCAGAAAACTATATCGACCAAGCAAACACTGGATATCACGAATATAGTCAGGAAAAGGACGCAGAAGCCGATACACCTACCGAACCAGGCGAAATGAACGAAGAAGCTCCCACTGGATGGGAAAAGACCGTTCTCGCAATGAAAAAGCACAAGGAAATTGACAATCCTTGGGCACTCGCACATTGGATGAAGAAGAAGGGATACCAACACAAGAAGGAAGAAAAACAAATTAAAGAGTCAGTGGACGAAAGTATAGGTAGTCTTGCAGCCGCACTGGGTGCGTCAGCTGCGGGGGTTGCAGCTGCAACAGGGTCAAAAGGACAAAAATTACCTCGACGTGCAAGGAAAGTTGGAGTACGACCAGGTAAAAAAGGTGCACGGGGCACACCAAATAAAATGAACAGTGGTAAAACAGTAAAAAATCCAAAAACTGGAACGGAAATTTTAGCAACAACAGCATATGCCGCAGGACCATCACATCCGGCATATAGTGCCGCAAAATCTGCGTTAGGGATAAAATAATGGAACCCGTAGTCAAGTTTATCTCAATCCTACTATCTAGTAGAGAACAAGCACATATCTTTCATCTTCAAACTCCTTCCTATGCTCAACATAAAGCTTTGCAGGGATACTATGAAGGTATTGTGGACTTGATTGACACATACGTAGAATCATATCAAGGTCGTTATGGTATCCTTAAGGGGTATAAGCCAAGTAACACCATTCTTGAAGATGATTCTACGGTTAGTTATTTTATGGGACTTCAAAAGTTTGTTGATGAAACCCGTGGTCAACTTCCACAAGACGGTGAACTAAATAACACCATTGATGAAATTTCTGGATTAATTTCCAGTACCATCTACAAGTTGAAGTTTTTAAAGTGATATGATTACGTGTGAAAAATGTAAACATAGTTGGACGATGGAAGCCGACGATAAGTATCCATTTTTCTGTCACAAATGCGGTTGGGATTATGAATCTAAAACCTATATACCTATGAAATATAAAGAATTCTTTTCTAATTTATATGAAGCTTATCCGTGGGGCGGCTTTGACGCAACGAAGGGTGATTTTGATGGGGAAAAACAAACAGGAAACACTGCGTCAGATGACCCAAAAGATTTAGCAGTTCGAAGTGCTCGTATTAGTGATATCTTAGAACGTAATACACCAACTAGTCCAGAAAAATGGGCAAAAGCAAAATCAGCAGCGCGTTCAAAGTTTAAGGTTTATCCATCCGCATACGCTAACTTGTGGGCAGCAAAAAAATACAAGAGTATGGGTGGTGGGTGGAAAAAAGGAAAGTAATGATACGATTCACTGATTTACTCGTAGAAGTCTCTATTGACCTTGACGAAAAGTACCAAACTAAAGGTGAACTTGGTAAGTGGATTCGTCAAAAGTGGGTAGATATTTCCAGAAAAGACCCAAAGACCGGCAAGCATCCACCGTGTGGAGCTTCCGCTGGTAAAAAAGAACGAAAGGGTGGGTCATCAAAGTATCCAAAATGTAGACCAGCACGTTCAGCCGCAGCAATGAGTAAAGGTGAAAAACGTTCGGCGGTAGTCAGAAAACGGAAGGTTGGTAATCCAGGTGGAAAACCAAAGATGGTTCCAACCTTCAAGAAAAAGGACGAATAATATGGAACAAATGACTGAAGCATGTTGGGAAGGATATAAGCAAGTTGGGATGAAAGACAAGGGTGGTAAAATGGTCCCAAACTGTGTTCCTATGGAAGAAACCCATACCCCAGAACATGAAGATGAAATCAATGAATACTGTCCACGTTGTTTAGCAACGGAAATAGTAAAAGCATATAAAGGTCCACTTCAAGAAGCAGAATATCACGGTCGTAAGGTTCCTCTTGGTAAACCAATGCGCGGTGACGTAAAAAAGTTCAAGGTGTTTGTCAAAGACCCAAGTACTGGAAACGTCAAGAAGGTCAACTTTGGTGACAAGAAGATGAGAATCAAAAAATCTATTCCTGCTCGTCGTAAATCATTCAGAGCTCGTCATAACTGTGCAAATCCTGGGCCGCGCACAAAGGCAAGATACTGGTCTTGCCGTAAATGGTAATCAATATGGCATCAGGAAATCCAGAAGACTTTGCAGATTGGCCAGGCCAAGTCACAAATACGGTGAAGGCGAACCTAACTTCGTATGAAACATACGAAAAAGTTATGAACAATGTCCCAGATAAACCAGAACATACTATTGTATACGACGAGAGACACACTGCGTTTATGACAATGGAAGACTTCAATAAGAAGTGGAATATTGATACAGGAGAATCCCGTGATTAAGTTGAATGATATTATTAAAGAAATTCTTGATGAAGAATCAAAATTATCCGCTCAAGCTAAATCCTTGGGTTTGACCAATATGGGGTTTGGTCGTTGGGGTAAAAATGGTAAAGTTACGCACCATTCAGATGGTGAACGTCTTGTACCAAAAGACCCCAAAGCGAAGTTAAATCCTAGTAAAGAAGTACCAAAGAATACAGATAAGTCGTTTAGTAAAAAACCTGATATGTCCAATAAACCAAAGAGTAATCCAGTTGGTGCATCGGTTGGTACAAATCAAAAGAAACAAACTTCTGGTGATGATAGTCCAGTTGTTTCCGTAAAACCATCAAATAGATACATGGGTGATAAACCTAGTTTACCAAAAACTTCTTTGGCAGCTATTGCAAAACCACAACCTAAGAACGCTCCAAAAAACGATAAAGATCCGTTTGCTTCAATGAACTTGTTTGATAAGTCTAGAGATAACTCCAAGAAAAAGTAATATGAAAGTCTCACGGCAGATATCAGACGCCATCCTAAAGAAGATGGGATACAAGTTCAATCCCGAAGAATTTCATAAAGGAATGAATGTAGAAATGGAACATCAAGATGTGACTAACGGAAATGCGGTTAAAACCGCAAAAATCGCCGCCGCTCACTTGACAGAGAACCCTAAGTATTATACCTTACTCAATAAGTACGTTGAGAAGAAAACAAATGAAGAAGGGTTTACAATCGGAGTAGGATTGAATTTACCAGGCGGAAGTATCAATGCGGCACCTAAACCAAAAGATGTCAAAAAAATGCGTAAAGCATTAGACTCGGAGAAATAAGATGGCACAATTAAAAGATTTACTTAACGAAGTCACCAGTCAAGTTCCACGACGAGTACAGTTGATGCGAGTTGAAGCAGTATTAGCAAATATCGCTCCACAACTTAAAGAAAAAGATCAAAAGAAGCTTGCAGAAGTCTATGTCGAATTAAAAACGTTGGCAGAAAGTCTTAATGAAACGCCATATACGATTTTCAATGCAGACCATTGGAATTTGTTGGAAATGATTTTACGAGGCAAGGTAGCAGAGTTCAAACTTATTGCGGAAGATATCGCAGAAGATAATAAAGAGGTCGATTGCTGGCCGTTGGCAACAGCACTTGACACAGTTCTCATTTAAGTGAGGGGTTATGGCAGACACTAGTGTATTTGGTCGTCTACGGAAACTGTTTTCAACAAACACAGTTGTCCGCAATGTAGGCGGAAAGAAGTTAAGAGTAGCAGACACGGATAACATACAATCCTTTGTTAATCGCAGAGGTATTGACCGTTACCACCGTGTCTATTCGTCTATGACGGGTGGGTATGGTTCTCACCAAGGTCGTTATGAATCGGCTGCGGCATTTCAAGGGTCACGATTACAACTATTCCGTGACTATGACATGATGGATAATGATCCTATCATTTCATCCGTAATGGATATCTATGCCGACGAGTCTACTGTTAAGGACGAATTTGGTCAAGTACTTAGTATCCGCTCAAAGAACGAACAAATCCAAGACATTCTCCATAACTTGTTCTATGATATTCTCAATGTAGAATTCAATCTCTGGCCGTGGGTCAGAAACATGGTTAAGTATGGAGATTTATTTTTATTTCTAGACATTGACCAAGAGTATGGCATTGTTAATGTCATTCCATTGTCTGTGTATGAAACAATTCGTATTGAAGGCGCAGATCCGGCAAATCCGTTCTCTGTAAAATTTAAGGTAGAAAATGATTTCTTAGCTTTAGGTAAGAAAGAATTTGACAATTACGAAGTAGCGCATTTCCGTTTACTTTCCGACACCAATTTCCTTCCATATGGTAAGGCAATGATTGAAGGTGGTCGTCGTGTCTGGAAACAATTGCAGTTGATGGAAGATGCAATGTTGATTCATCGTATCATGCGTGCTCCAGACAAACGTAAGGTCTTGGTGGACATCGGTAATATCCCACCTGCCGAAATTGATACGCATATGCAACGTATGATCGACCGTATGAAGAAGGTTCCGTTGGTTGACCCAAAGACGGGTGATTATAACCTTCGTTACAATATGATGAACATCACCGAAGACTTCTATCTTCCTGTTCGCGGTAAGGATAGTGGTACTGATATTACCAATCTCCCAGGCCTACAGTTTAATGCAATTGAAGACATTGAATATCTCCGTAACAAGTTGATGGCAGCGTTCAAGGTACCAAAATCTTTCATCGGATATGAAGAAGACGCAACTGGAAAGGCAACATTAGCCGCACAAGATGTTCGTTTCGCACGTACTATTGAACGTATTCAACGTATCATGGTATCAGAACTTACCAAGATTGCTATCATTCATTTATACGTTCAAGGATTCACAGATGAAGACTTGATTGACTTTGAACTTGAAATGTCCTCACCATCAATCATCTTTGAACAAGAAAAACTCAATCTGTGGAAGGAAAAAATTCAGTTGGCAAAGGATATTACAGACAGTAAGTATCTATCCAGAGAATGGGTCTATCACAATATCCTCAATGTGTCCATTGATAACGCACAGAAGGAACAGGAAAAGGTGGCTAAGGATGCAGAATGGGCTGCGCAAGTAGACGCCGCGGCACAACAAGCGTCACAACCACAACAACCGGGTATGGAAGGACAACCAGGCGGAGAACAGGCGCCAGGTGAAGAACCACCTGCAGAAGAACCTACCCCAGAAGAAACAGAACAAATAGATGACTTAGATACAATCTTGTCTTCGTTGGACGCCGAACAGGAACCAGAATCGGAATTTAGTGATGAAGAACTTGAAGAAGCAAGAATGGGTCGCCCTCGTACTGGAATGGCATTTGGTCAAGATAGTCACCCAAGAGGTCGTGACCCACTTGGCCACAAAGAAAATATGGATGCATTACAAGGACGCCGCCAACGTAGAAAACCATCAAGAAAATCGGTGTTCTCTCTTGAAAACACCGAAGTTTCTAATCTTATTAAACAGCTAAAATCCCAAAAAGTCGATAAACCGAATGTCAGTATGTTGAGTGAACAAAACATTTTGGACACCGACCCAGAAAACTAACTAACTAGGAAATTACCAACTATTTAATATATGAGTGGTATTCTATTCACTTTGGCGGATATCTTTTATGAAATCAGGCATTAAACATAATAAGTTAAGAAACACAGGAATCCTTTTTGAATTATTAGTACGTCAAATTACCTCTGACGTAATGGAAAACAAAAAGGACAGTGTTGCGGTTAAGTTGATGAGAGAGTTCTTCAGTTCTAAAAAAGAATTGGGGAAAGAATTGATGCTATACCGTGCATTCTTCAACGTACAGAACCTTTCAGAACAAAAGGCATTCCAGTTGCTCAAACTTATTACCGAACAAAGAAAGAACCTTGACCAAAATGTGTTGAATACACAGAAGTATCACTTGATTAAGGAAATCAAGAAGAACTTTGACCTCAAAGAATTCTTCTCTGCACGTATTCCATCATACAAGATTTATGCATCCATTTTCAAGAACTTTGATGTGGCAGTAAATGGAGTAGATGACATTACTACAATAGAAGAATTGGCGAACAGTCAATTTACCATTGTAGAACATTTATCTGGGAAAACGGTCAATAAGGAACTTAAGGAGAGTGCCGAATTAGCAAGTATTATCCGTAGTCAAGATGATGACATTCGTTTCTTGGCATACAAGATTCTCATTGAACGTTTTAATGACAAGTACAAGGGATTGGACGAAGCACAAAAGAAACTTCTTCAAGAGTATATCTATAATATCTCAAATACATCAAAGTTAAAGATGTATACCCAGACGGAAAGTCAACGTCTTTCGAAAGAAATCAATAAACTTTCAACTAAAGTTACCGACAAGGTTGTTCGTATTAAATTGGCTGAAGTTATTTCCCAACTCAATAAAATCAATACTGTCAATGTCATCAAAGAAAATCACATGACTGCGTTGCTAATTGGGTATGAAATCTTGAAGGAGTTGAAAACACTATGAATAACGAAGACAAACTACGAAAACTTGTTCGTGAAACAATCGAAGAAGAATTGAGTGAAATGACCACCACTGGGGATGTTGCGGGATATAACATTCCTATGGCGTTTCAAGGAAATAATCCAAAGAATAAGGCACGTAAGAAGGGAATTGCGACTCAACTTGGGATGCAATTGACTCCCCGCGGCCAAAAAGATTTGGACCGCCCTGCTGATAAGTTGGAACATCTTGAAGAAGGTAAGATGAGATACCACGAATACAAGAAAGACGAAAGTGCAACTCCTCACAAGAAGATTGCTCGAGCAATCTCCGAAGTTAATAAAAACCTACAAGAAATGGAACGAGTCATTCGCATGAATACTCGTTTACAAAAGGAATCTGGAATTGCAAGTGAAGCACTATACAATCGTACCAGACAGGGACTATTAAAGCTTGAAGCGCGGTTACTTCACCTCGCCGGAAAAGTACGGGAAATCAGAGGAAAATAATATGAAGAACCTATTAGTCGAATACAATGTCATTAATTACGGAAGAGAACTTTTAGCAGAAGCGGCAGATATCACCAAACCACTTGTGTTAAAGAATGTCTTATTACAACGTGCAGAAGCAAAGAATCAGAATGGACGTATTTATCCACACGAAGTCTTAATGCGTGAAGCAGGATTGTACAAGGAAAACTTTGTTACACAACGTCGCGCACTTGGTGAACTCGACCACCCAGAAAGTCCAGTTGTCAATTTGAAGAACGTTTGTTGTAACGTAACCGAAATTTGGTTTGAAGGCAAGGACGTTCGGGGTAATATTGAAATCCTATCCACCCCATCAGGTAACATCGTTCGTGAACTCATCAAGAATAACATCAGACTTGGTGTGTCTTCCCGTGGAATGGGGTCAGTACGTCAAATGGGTGAAAGTACTGTAGAAGTACAAGATGATTTTTCATTGATTTGCTTTGACATTGTAAGTAATCCAAGTACTCACGGTGCATTCATTAACGAAAGTAAGGGTAGTCAAATTGTTACTCCATACTCACGTATTGATTCCCTTGTGTACGATTTCTTGAGTGAAGTAAAGTAATATGAAGTTAGCAAACGAATTTATCAAATTCGTTGTCAAAGAGTTGGGCCTGAAGTCTTTACCTAAGAGCATTAAGTTCGTGGGTCAAGAATATTCGGCCCAACAT
>JACCDP010921179.1_pt1 | contig 12832 bp, 12 predicted proteins | sample 7445841 | NCBI WGS metagenome assembly JACCDP01 (sample SAMN15323441, study PRJNA562643) | freshwater metagenome | isolation source: river surface water | place: USA:Blue River Watershed | collected 2017-08-17
CAGCGGTGCCGAGCTTCGCCTTCGTCTGTCCTTCGAACTGTGGGTCAACAAGTTTGACGGAGATGACGGCGGTGAGACCTTCGCGCACATCTTCACCGGTGAGGTTCGGATCGTTGTCCTTGATCGCGCCATTCTTGCGGCCCCAGTCGTTCAGCGAGCTGGTGAGCGCGGCGCGGAATCCGGTGACGTGTGTTCCGCCATCAACGGTGTTGATGTTGTTTGCAAAAGCGAGCAGCGTTTCAGACCAAGAGTCGCCCTGGTACTGGAACGCAACCTCAACACCTGTTGTCCCATCAACGCGCTCCAAATAGACTGGGCGCTCATGTGTCACCTTGCGCTTGCGATTCAAGTGACGAACGAACGAGACGATGCCACCCTGGAAGTAGAAGGTTGCTTCGCGATCTGCGCGATCATCAATCAGCGTGAGCCAGAGGCCCTTGTTGAGATATGCAGATTCGCGCAAGCGATTAGAGAGCGTCTCAAATGAATACTCTGTTGACGAGAAGACTTCTGGGTCTGGCAAGAAGACGGTGCGCGTTCCACGTCGCGCGTGTGCCGGTCCAACTTTCGTCACCTTCATCTTCGGCTTGCCGCGTTCATACTCTTGCGCCCAAACAAATCCATCACGCGAAGATTCAACGCGTAGCTTCACACTGAGTGCGTTGACAACAGAGACACCAACACCGTGTAGTCCGCCAGAAACTTTGTATCCATCGCCGCCGAACTTTCCTCCGGCATGCAACACGGTGTGCACTACTTCAAGTGCATCCTTACCAGTTGAATGTTTTCCAACTGGAACACCGCGACCGTCATCGGTAACTTCAATGGAGTTGTCTTTATGAATGCGTACAACGATGCGCGTGGCGTGTCCCGCCATCGCTTCGTCAACGGAGTTGTCGACGACTTCGTAGACAAGGTGATGAAGGCCTCGCTCATCGGTTGAGCCGATGTACATTCCTGGGCGCTTGCGGACCGCCTCCAGTCCTTCAAGAACCTGGATGCTTGAGGCGCCGTAGTCGCCCCCCTTCTTCGCCGCTTTTAGGGCAGTTTTTTCCGAAGAACTGGGTTTTTCTGATTTCTTGGCGACCGCAGATCCGCTTTTTTGACCCGCCACTAGCTTTCCCCCTTGATCTGGTCGACCAGCCTGGTCAACTCTTCCGCCGAGTAGTACTCAATCACGATCTGACCCCCCGCTCCGGCCGGTTTGATCCGCACCGGCGTGCCGAGCGCCTGCTCAAGTGACCGTTGAACCGCCGTGAGCTCCGCCCCTGAGGCCGTTCCACGCTCTTTCTTGGGGGTAATTGTACCCCGACCCGCTTCGCGGATGGTTGAGGCGGCCGCCTCGGCACCGCGTACCGTCACTCCGTCGCGCACAAAGCTGCGGGCGAGCCAGGCCTGCTCACTCTCTGGGAGCCCAACGAGCGCCCGCGCATGCCCTTCACTTAGGCGACCGGCGGTAACCTCCTCCTGGACGCCCGCGGCGAGGTCAAGAAGGCGCATCGTATTTGCAACCGTCGCGCGTGCCTTCCCCGCCACGCTGGCGATCTGCTCCTGGGTCATGCCGAACTCGTCGGCGAGGCGGCGGTAGGCCTGCGCCGTTTCAATCGGGGAGAGGTCGCTGCGCTGCACGTTTTCGATTAGCGCGAGCTCAAGGCGTGACTGATTGTTGACTGTACGGACAACGGCGGGGATCGTAGTGCGGCCGGCGAGCTTTGAAGCGCGGAGGCGTCGCTCTCCGGCGATCAGCGTAAAGCCATTTGCCCCCTCCTCAACAAGGATCGGCTGGATCACGCCGTGCTCACGGATGCTCTCTGCGAGCTGCTCGAGCTCAGTCTGGTTGAAGGTGCTGCGCGGCTGGTAGGCGTTCGCCTTGATCTTGTTGATCGGGATCTCCAGCGCCCCCGCACGGACGGCCCCAGCGGCGCTCGCCGCCTCAGGAATCAGTGCTCCAAGGCCTCGTCCCAGGCCCGTTACCTTCTTCACCACGATCGAACCCCCCTCTCCCTCATGCCGCACTCCCAAAGACGCGGCTCGCGAACTCGTTCGCCGCCTGAGCATACGATTCAGCTCCAGAGCTCCCGGGTGCGTAGCTACGGATCGAGATGCCGTGGCTCGGCGCCTCTGCGAGGCGCACCGAGCGCGGCACCCGAGCACGGTAGACGAGGTCGCCGAAGTGGCTCTCCACCTCACGCACCACATCGCCGCCCAGCTTCGTGCGCGGATCGAGCATGGTCAAGAGGAAGCCGTTCACCTGAAGGTCAGGGTTGAGCCGGTCACGCACAAGGCGGATCGTTGCCATCAACTGCGAGAGGCCCTCAAGGGCGTAGTACTCGCACTGCACAGGCACGAGCACGGAGTCTGCCACCGCAAAGGCGCTGATCGTGACGAGCCCGAGGGAGGGGGGTGTATCCACGAGCACAACTTCGGCGTCACCAGCAAGGCGGAGGCCGGCGGCGAGTTGTCGCTCACCACTCTCGTCGCCCGCGGCGAGCTCAACGTCGATCCCTGCAAGGTCTGCAGAGCCAGGGATCAGGCTCAGGTTCGGAACAGAGGTTGGCTGAGCGAGCTCGTGCGCAGGGCGACGCCCGACGAGAAGGTCATACGCGGTTGGGGCTCCTGGCGTTGTAACAAAGCCGAGGCCGCTGGTGAGGTTACGCTGTGGATCTAGGTCAACTACGAGGACCTTATGCCCAGCGTGGGCGAGTTCTGCCGCCAGGTTGAGCACGGTCGTAGTCTTCCCCACGCCACCCTTCTGGTTCGCGCAGACAATGACCTGTGCTCGGCCGAGGTTTCTTGGCGCTACAACCTCTCCCACAGGGAGAGTGTAGCAGGAGGGGCTTCCTCAGCCCGTCATCGCGTTTCACGTGGAACAGGAGTATCCTCTCCTCATGATGAACCGGCGCACGCTCCTCCTTCTCGCGATCGCCCTCGCCGCGCTGATCCAAGCACGCCTCCTTCCTGAGGTGGGGCTCGAGACGCTCTTCAACCTCCCCCTCTTCGCGCTCCTCCTGCTCAGCTCAGCACGCCGACGAAGCACGCTGATCGTTGGGGCCTTTATCGCTGGGTTCCTCCTCGACGCCCTCCTATGGCGCCCTCTTGGCCAGAGCGCACTTACGCTTAGCGTGGCGGTACTAGTCACTGCCGCTGTTCGTGGAGACGGGGATGCGGGCTGGGCACGCCGCAGCGCGGCCGCCGCCGCCGGGTACGCAGCCGCCGCAGCCGCCCTGATCCTGAGTAGCAACCTACTAGGGGTTGGCACCACCGCGACAGGGCCTGGGGGGCCAGAGCGCCTCGCGATCAACATCACCCTCCTCGTCTTCGGCAGCGTGATCGGAGCGCGACGACGCGCGCAACAGCTGCGCGAACGGCCGCTTGACGACCGTCTCGGTTAATTATGAGTAGTACTCAGATCTATAAGCGACCGCTGCGCTATCTCGCTGCAGCCATCCTCACCGCGCTGCTCAGCGGCCTTCTCAGTGCACGACTCATTGCGGTGGAGGTTGGTGGTGGCGGCGCCTCATCGCGTGACTTCAACACACTCGCCGACGGACACCGCGTGATCGAAGAGGTGATTGCGCCACCACGTGGACTAATTCTCGATCGCACTGGACGTGTACTCGCGGAAAACATTGCAACGTACGCCGTGCAGATTCGTCCAGGTGATTTACCGCTCACGATTCGCCCACAAGTGGTGAAAACGCTCGGCGAGATTCTGCAGATTGATCCAGTGAAGATCACGATGACACTCGATCGCGCAACTGGATCAATCTGGGAGCCGGTGCGAATTGCTAGCGTTGTTGACGAAGTCGTCACGCGATTTATCAAAGAGGAGAGTGCGGCGCTTCCTGGCGTTGAAGTCATCTTTGATCCGCGGCGACAATATCCATATGGAGAACTCATTAGCAACGTGCTTGGCTACGTTGGTCGTATTGATGCGCTGGAGTTGAGTGCGCTGCAGAGCGCCGGATACAATGAACTTGATTACATCGGTCGCGCTGGTGTTGAACAGAGCTACGAAGAGGCGCTGCGCGGCGAGCCAGGTGTTCGGCAGGTTGAGATTGATGTGCAAGGACGCATCGTCCGAGAACTCGGCGTGACAAAGACACCGATCGCTGGGAAGAGCGTGGTGCTCACCATTGATATTGCCGCGCAGCAACGCGCGTTTGACGCGTTGGCGTGGGGGGTGGAGGCTGCGGGAAACAAAGAAGGCGTTGTTACGAGCGTCAACCCGCAGAACGGTGAGATTATTGCGATGGCCTCGCTCCCAACATATGACAACAACCTCTTTGCGTCAGGGATTACCACGGCGCAGTATCAGAAATATTTGAACAATAAGAATGCGCCGCTGCTCAACCATGCGGTCGGCTCGCACTTCCCACCAGGGAGCACCTACAAGTTAGTGACGTACTCGTGTGCGCTGGAGAACCGTCTTGTTGGTGTTGACGAGACGCTCGCCACACCCGCATACCTTGAAGTTGGTGGGCAGAAGTTTTACGAGTGGAATCGCTCAGGGTTCGGGCGACGACTCACGCCAGCGCAGGGCTTCTCGTTTAGCTCGGCAGTGGTGACGTATCAACTCGCTCAGCGGCTAAAGATTGACCGTCTTGCAGCGTGTGGCCGGGCATGGGGGTTTGGTGAACCAACAGGGATAGACCTGCCGACCGAGATTGGAGGCGTGGTGCCAGATCAAAACTGGGCGCGCACGACGATCAGTCGGACACTCTATGACGGCGAGGTGCTGCAATCCGCGCTCGGCCAGGGATACGACCTGGCAACACCACTTCAGGTGATGAACTCATTCGCTGCACTCGCCAACGGCGGGACGCTCTGGCAGCCACATGTGGTGTTGGAGCTGCGCAATCCAGACGGCACGCTAGCTCAGACCATTGAGCCGGTAGAGAGGGGAAGCGTTGGAATGCGCGCTGCAACCCTGGCGGAGATGCGTCGTGCTGCGCGACTTGTGGTGGCGAACACGTTGATGACGCGCAACCTTGGCAAGATCCCACTGAACCTCGCCGGTAAGACAGGAACGGCTGAGTACGGCGTGCGTGACAAGCGGGGGCGACTCCCCTACCACAACTGGATCTCTGGCTTTGTTGCACCAACAGATAATTGGAGTAAGACAGACGCCGATTTCGCGTACGTGGTGTTCATGCACGGCTCAAACACTGCAGCGAACGCTGCCATTGAGGTGTTGAAGCGCTACTTGCAGTTGCAGTACGACCTGAAGCGCGACTATCGCATCCCTGGGGCGATGGAGATCGGAAACTACTATGGTGAATAGCGTGGTGCAGAAGTGGTGCGCATCCCAACAGGCGTGCGCGCAAGGGGGTCACTGATGGGCCTTGGATCGCCAATCGCACGAGGGCCGTTTGGTGCAGCCGGGTGGCTTGGCAGCATTGTGCGCCGAATGGACTGGCTCTCCACTGCTGCCATCGGACTTCTCATGATCTGCGGACTCGGCATGGCATGGATCAACGCGCGAAGTTACGGGCAGGAACTATTCGACCCTTCATCAATCTTCTTGCGCTCCATCATCTGGCTCTCACTCTCGGTCGCTACATTCTCAATCGCCACCGCCATTAACTGGCGCTGGATTCGCACGTTTGCTTGGCCGCTCTATGGCGCCAACCTTCTTCTTCTCATTGCAACACTGATCTTCGGTCAAGACTCTGGCGGCAACGCGCGGGCGATCGCAGTGTTTGGCATTGCAATCCAATCCAGCGAGATTGCGAAGATCTTGACGCTTGTTGCGCTCGCCACCGTCCTAACGCGTGAAAGCGCAGAGGCCGACACGCTCTCCAACACGCTGCTCGGCAGCCTCGTGGTTGCGCCCCCCTTCATCCTTGTTGCAATCCAGCCAGACGCTGGGACGGCGCTGATCATCGTCGCTGCGCTTTTTGGCGGCCTGCTCCTCTCCGGCGCCGCAACACGTTGGATTGCTGGACTTGCAGCGATCGGCGTCCTGATCTTGCCGCTCGCCTGGACGTTCCTGATTGCCGACTATCAGAAGGAGCGGCTGATCGCCTTTATTGATCCAAACGCCGACCCAGCCGGGCCGAAGTACCAGCTGGAGCAGGCGCTCACAGCGATTCGAAGCGGCGGTCTTTTCGGTATTGGATTTGACGGGACTGGCGGGATTAACCCGTTGCCAGTGCAAGAGAGCGACTTCGTCTTTGCGGCGCTCGTTCGTAGCTTCGGGCTGGTCGGCGGCCTTCTGGTGATTGGCCTCATTGGTCTGCTTGTTGCACGACTGATCTGGCACGCTTGGGAGTCGCCAGACAGCTTCGGCACGGTGCTTGGCGGTGGGCTCGCCGCGATCATCCTCGTCCAAGGTGGGGTCAACATCGCGATGAACCTTGGGGTTGCTCCTATTACTGGGATCCCGCTCCCCTTTGTCAGCTACGGCGGGGCCTCCGCCATCTCGCTCGCCTTCGGCCTCGGCCTTGTGCAGAGCCATCGGGTCCACCAGGGGGGCGGCGCCTAGCCTGACTCGCGGCGCCAAGCCCCCGCACGCCTGAGCACGGCTGCGGTTGACGCGGGTGCGAGGGTACGCCTAGACTCTCCCTCCCGCGCCTGACCTCTCCGTCAGCCTGCGGACCGCGGCGAAGCCGCTCGGAAGCACAGGGCAATAAGAAGGGTGAACCAAGCATGTACGCAGTCATCGAAACAGGTGGGAAGCAGTATCGCGTGGAGCTCGGCAGCGAGCTGCATGTTGAGTTGCTTGACGCTACCCCAGGTAGCGAGGTCACCTTCGATCGCGTGCTCCTTGTTCGCACTGCAACCTCTACTGAGGTTGGTACGCCCGTTGTGAGCGGCGCAAAGGTCACCGCACTTGTGGTTGGCCAGGAGCGCGGCGTCAAGACGATCAGCTTTAAGTATCGACCGAAGGCGCGCAGCCGCGTTACTAAGGGACACCGCCAGGAGTTTCACCTTATTAAGGTCACCGAAGTTGCGGTGAACGGCACCAGCGCTAAGGCGATCTGGGAGGCTGGATCCGCCGACCGCGAGAAGCTGAAGGCCGCTGCGATGCAGGCCGCTGCAGAGCGCGCGCAGGCTGACGCCGCACTCGCCGAGAAGTTGAAGGTTGCAGCACCGGTTGAGAAGAGCGAAGCGAAGCCGGCGGCGAAGTCCACTGCAAAACCTGCCGCAAAGAAGCCAGCAGCAAAGAAGTCGGCGGCGAAGAAGCCAGCCGACGCTGAATAAGTAACGAGTCAAGGAGGACGTCATGGCACATAAGAAGGCAGGATCAAGCAGCCGCAACGGACGCGACAGCGCTGGTCAGCGCCTTGGCGTGAAGGTTGGCGACGGCGAATTCATCAACGCAGGTGGCATCATCGTGCGCCAGCGCGGAACGCAGTTTGCCGCCGGACGTGGCGTTGGCCTTGGGAGCGACTACACCATCTACGCAACCGTTACAGGTCGCGTGAAGTTTGACTACGCGTCGCGCTTGAAGAAGCGCGTCAACGTGGTTGCTTCCGCGCCGGACGCCTAGAGAGTCGCTGATGAAGCCAGAGATTCATCCAAAGTACGGCGAGATCCAGATCACGTGTCTGGCATGCAGCACCAAGTTCACCGTTGGCTCAACGCGCGCCGGCGAGATGAAGACCGAAGTCTGCTCGAACTGCCACCCGTTCTTTACGGGGAAGCAGATCCTGTTGGACACCGCAGGTCAGGTGGAGCGATTCCAGAAGCGCCTCGGGCGCTCGCGCTGATCTCCGTGCGACGCCACTGTGGCGTCGTTGTGCGACGCGCATCACACCTTCTCGCGTTTGCACTCGCAAACATTGCAGCGCCTGCGCGCAGTGTGGCGTACGGCGGACAGGCGCTCGTTGACGGAATCCTGATGCGTGGGCCGGCGCATATCGGCGTGGCGATTCGCGTTCCAGACGGAAGCATCCTCACCACCACCGAACCGCTGCCAAACGGCGTGCTGCGAAAGCGCGCGGCAAAACTTCCGATCGCACGCGGCGTCGTGATCCTTGTTGAGACACTCGTTCTTGGGAGCCGCTGGCTCCTTCGTAGTGCTGAGCTCTCTTCGGGCCAGGCGTCGGTTGGCACATCCTCGTCGCGTGGCGACCGCGCACTCTCTGCGGTGACCGTTGTGCTCACGCTCGTCTTCGTGATGGCACTCTTCAACATCATCCCAGCGGTGAGCGCGTCGCTTCTTCTGGGTGCGCTCTCCGCCGACTCACTGCTCGCAGAACGCCTGTTGGACGGCATCTTGCAGATCGTGATCCTGATCGCGTATCTCTCGCTCGCGGGGCGCAGTCGCGATATTGATCGCACGTACCGTTACCACGGTGCTGAGCACCGCGCGATCCATGCGTTAGAGAACGGTGACAAGCTGACGCGCGCCGATCTTGCGCGCTGGCCAACCGCGCACCCACGCTGCGGCACCGAGTTCCTCGTCGTCGTGATCCTGGTCAGCCTCGTCGCCTTCACCACACTCGGTCGCCTCGATCCGCTTCAAACCGTGGCGAGCCGCATCTTCGGCATCCCGCTCGTTGCGGGCCTCGCCTACGAAATTCTTCGCCTCCTCGGGAAGTACCGAACCAATCCGATCGCTCGCGCACTCGCCGCACCAGGGCTTGCGGTGCAGCGCATCACCACACGACTCCCAGATGACGAGATGCATGACGTGGCGATTGCGGCACTCACTGTTGCCGTAGAGGCGGGTGGCGAGAGCGTCCCGGCTGGGTCAGAGCGACCAGCATGGGGAGCCTTGCAGCACGAGGCGGCAACTCATGGCTGAGCTCGCGCAACTTGAGGCACGCCTAGCGATCGCGCTCCGCACCCGCGCCGAACTAGAGGCGCAGCTGACGCAGCCAGAGGTGCTCGCCGATCACACGGCACTCGCACGAATCGGTCGCGAACTGTCGCGCACTGCACCGCTCGCTGAAGCTGCGGCAACGCTGAGCTCCGCGCGCGCGCGAACCAGCGATGCGAAGGCGATGGAGCTTGACCCTGGCGCGGATGCTGAGATGCGCACCCTCGCCGCCGCGGAGCGAGCCGCCGCCGAGGCGATCGAACGAGAACTGATTGAGCGACTCCCCGCACTGCTGCTTGACCCCGATCCAAACGACGGGAAGGACGTGCTGATTGAGGTGCGTCCTGCGGCGGGTGGTGACGAGGCGGGAATCTTCGCTGGCGAACTCTTCCGCGGCTATCTCCGCTATGCGGAGCGACGCGGCTGGAAGGTTGAGGTCGACGGCTTGAGCGAAACGGCACTCGGCGGAGTGCGCGAAGCGATGGCTGAAGTGAGCGGACCGGGCGCATGGGCCGCCTTCAAGTGGGAGGCGGGGGTGCATCGCATTCAACGCGTCCCCGCAACTGAATCTTCTGGGCGCATTCACACCAGCACCGCAACGGTGGTGGTCCTCCCTGTTGCGGAGGCGGTGGACTTTGTGATTCCCGAAGGTGACATTCGTATTGATGTGAAGCGCGCCTCTGGTCACGGTGGACAAGGGGTTAACACCACCGACTCTGCGGTGCGCATCACGCACATCCCGAGCGGCACCGTGGTGGAGATGCAAGACGAGCGGAGCCAGCTGCGTAATAAAGAGAAGGGGATGGCGATCTTGCGCAGCCGCCTCCTCGCCGCCGAAGAAGAGCGAAAGCGCAGCGCGAACTCAGTTGCGCGAAAGGCGCTGATTGGCACTGGCGACCGTAGCGAAAAGATTCGCACCTACAACGGTCCGCAGAACCGCGTCACGGATCATCGCATCGGACTCGATAAGTTTGACGTTGACGGCGTGTTGAGTGGTGACTTCGCCGTCTTTCATGATGCGCTCGCTGCGGCCGAACAGGCTGAGCGACTCGCGGGCGACTGATTCACAAGGCTGCTGACGATGAGCGAAGAGACGCTGAGCGGAGAAGCGCAAGGTGAGCAGCTCATCACCCGCGAAGCGGATGGCCCAACACTGCTGCGCACCGCAGCGGCATCACTAGAGATCGCTGGGAGCTCTACGCCGCGCTTAGATGCAGAGCTACTCCTCGCCGCACTTCTTGGAACACGCGTCACAACGCTGCGCACCGCCGTTGCGGCGGGCTTCCCACTTCCGCTTCCGCAAAGCTCAGGACTTCCAGAGCCTGAGCCACTCAGGGAGCGACACGCTGCACTCGCCGAAACGTTGCAGATTGCGCGCGCCGCACTCGCCGCTGGCGACGCACCCGCCGCACTCGCCGCGTTGGTGAGCGAGCGAGCGAAGGGCCGACCGATCAGCCACCTCACCGGCACGCGCGGTTTCCGTGCGCTCGAACTTCTCGTCACCCCCGATGTGCTCGACCCGCGACCGGAGACAGAGCTCGTTGTAGAGACGGCGCTCGCGTACCTCGCCGATCGCGTCGCGGCGGCGCGCGCGCTCGGCCGCGCACCGCAACCGCTGAACGCGGCGGAGATTGGCACGGGGAGTGGCGCAATCGCTATTGCCATTGCATCGGAATCACCAGCGCCGCTTCGGCTCACCGCAACCGATATCTCTGGCGATGCGCTCGCCGTTGCGCGCGCCAACGCCCTACGCGCCGGCGTTGCTTCGCGCATCACCTTCCTGCACGGCGATCTCGCCGAACCACTCCTCGCTGCGCGCGCCCCAGGCGATCCCGCGCACCTTGATCTCCTCCTCGCCAACCTCCCTTATGTGCCGAGCGACGAGGTGGATGCGGCGCGCAGCGCGATCGGTTTCCAGCGCGGTACAGAGAGCGAGCCAGCACCGAGAGACCTCTCGCAGATCTCCATTGCCGCCGAGCCGCGTCTTGCGTTGGACGGCGGGAGCGACGGCCTTGAGTGCATTCGCCGCCTGATCGCCGAGCTGCCGCGCCTTCTGCGCCCAGGCGCCGCAGCGATCTTGGAGTTTGGCGACGGTCAGGGGGACGCCGTGAGCGCGCTTGTTGGTGGGCTCGGCCTTGGTTGGCGCGTCAGCATCCGCGGTGATCTCTCCGGGCGCGCGCGCGTCGCGGAGATTCGTCGCAGCGGATAGGTTAGTCATATGAGTGACACGCCAATCAAGCTGCTCGTGATGGACCTTGATGGCACGCTGCTCCCCCATGGCGGCGTGATCTCTGAGCGCACGATCGCCGCGATTCGTGCTGCGCGTGAACTCGGCGTGATCACCACCATCTCCTCCGGCCGCAACATCCCAAGCTTCATTGAGTACGCACGCACTGCGGGCGTCAACGGACCACTCATTGGAATGCAGGGGGCGATCGCGCGAGAACTGCCAACGCCGGGCGAAGTTGGAAGCGGCGCACTGCTTCGACACGTTCCATTCGCCTCAACGCTTGCCGCACGTGCGGTTGAGTGGTGCCGACAGAATGATCTCTGGGGGCACGCAGTCATTCAAGACGATTACGCCTTTGATGCAACAGACCCGCACTACGAAACATATAAAGGGTGGCTTGCTGGCAACCCTGCTGAGCGCCTCCACTCCATTAAAGATCTTGCGCACCATCTCAGGCAAAAGCCGCAGGAGATCTCAAAGGTTGTTGCACATGCCCCAGCCGGTCATCCAGAGGCGGTGCTCGTGCGCGCACGTGAAGCCTTTGGTGGAGAGCTCGACATCACCATCAGCCACCCCGAATACCTGGAGTTCACCGCACCAGGCGTCAATAAAGGCGCGGCCCTGGCGTGGCTCGCGTCGCGCCTCAACATCCCGCTCGCGGACACCATGGCGATTGGCGACCAGCACAACGACCTTGAGATGCTGCTCGCCGCTGGCCACGGCGTGGCAATGCACGGCGCTCCTGAGGCGGTCCAGCGTGCCGCACGGCATCTCGCACCGCCGAGCGAAGCGGACGGCGCAGCGCGCATGATCGAGCGCCTGATCCTCGGTTTGGACGGAGAATAGGGGCATGAGTACTCGGCGTTCCCCAGAGGAGATCCAGGCGCAGCGTGATCCGCGTGCGGATCAGAGCCTGCGCGAAGTTGATCCCGTGCTCAGCGCAATCCTTGAGCGTGAAGCGGTGCGCCAACGCGATCACATTGAGCTGATCGCGTCAGAGAACTACGCCTACGCCGCCGTGCGTGAAGCGCAAGGAACGATTCTCACCAACAAATACGCCGAGGGATACCCCGGAAAGCGCTACTACGCCGGGTGTGAACACATCGACTCCGTTGAAGAGCTCGCCCGCACGCGCGCACTGCAACTCTTCCCTGGGAGCGAGCATGTGAACGTGCAGCCGCACTCAGGTGCTTCGGCAAACATCGCCGCATTTGACACCTTGATGAAGCCTGGCGATCCATTCGTTGCTATGAGCCTCTCGCAGGGCGGCCACCTCTCACACGGTGCCTCCGTCAACGTCTCCGGGAAGTGGTTCACGCCGCACTTTTACGGCGTGCGCGCGGATGACGGCCTGATCGATTGGGAAGGCGTCGAGCGCGCAGTTGCCGAAGCGAAGCCGAAGGTGCTGATCGCTGGCGCATCTGCCTACCCACGCACACTTGATTTTGCACGCTTCGCAGAGATTGCCCACGCAGCTGGCGCAAAGCTGATGGTGGATATGGCGCATATCTCAGGCGTGATTGCGGCGGGCCTCCACCCATCACCATTCCCGCACGCGGATATTGTGACGAGCACCACACATAAGACACTGCGCGGTCCGCGCGGCGGGATCGCCTTCGCTCGCGGCGCAGACGGTGCCGCAATTGATAAGAGCGTCTTCCCAGGGAGTCAGGGTGGACCACTGATGCACGTGATCGGCGCGAAGGCGGTCGCCTTCTCACTCGCACTTGAACCAGAATTCCGAAGTTACATGAAGCGCACGCTCGAGAACGCGCAGGTGCTCGCCGCCGCACTGAAGTCGAACGGATTTGGCGTGGTCACCGGCGGAACAG
>JACCDP011311795.1_pt1 | contig 12831 bp, 15 predicted proteins | sample 7445841 | NCBI WGS metagenome assembly JACCDP01 (sample SAMN15323441, study PRJNA562643) | freshwater metagenome | isolation source: river surface water | place: USA:Blue River Watershed | collected 2017-08-17
ATATATCTTACTTCGGGATTACCATGTATGGACTGTGCCAGAGGTATAGTGAATAGTGGAATTAAAATCGTTTACTGTAAAGAGGTGTGTACCACAAAAAATAAGGAGAAGTGGGATGAATCTCAAATGAAATCACTCCAACTTCTAAATGAGTGTGATGTTAATGTGATTTATTATTAGGGTCATTTAGTTAATTTTTGGATTATTTCATCTATAATTTTTTCGTTATCTTTTTCTAAGTTATAGATAATATGATTTCCAATACCCGAATTTTTCATATTATTTATAAAGTATTCACTATAATCTTCAAATTCATCAGGTCTGAATTCTAACATCGGGGCATTCTCGTCATCAATATTAAATTCTTTCCAATTTACATTTCCAGAATTAATAATATCAAGTCGTTTTTGCATTCTATCTATATTATATCTTGCAAACCTATCATTACCATTTTTTACATTTTCCAAATGTTTCATAAACTCTTCCTTATCTTCAGGAGTAAAATCTTTTGAAAAACTTTCATCACCTTTCATGACGGCTTCCCAATATTTGATTGCATCTTCCATTCCCTTTTCTCTATTCAACAATCTACTTCTCAAAAATTCTTTGGATTTTTGTGTGTCGTTTGTTGGTAATATTAAAAACCTATTAGGATAATTGGAAATCATAGATAAAATTTGATTTAATTGTTCCCCCTCCCAAACCCCATGACTACCTCCGATATCTAATATAACAGGTTTACCCAAATTAGTTTTTAGAAAATTAATCGCATCACTAAATTCATTTTCTTTTCTTTTTAACCACCCTTCTTTCCTGTTTTTTTCAAATGCCCAATCTCCTTGATTAATGTGGTCATCTGAACTGATGACGGGCATTTGAAGTTTTTTACCCAAAAGATTTGTTAATGTAGATTTACCCACTCCTTGTGGACCCAAAATTATTATTGTACTATATTTTTTTTGTTCCTCTTCAGTGAGAAGTCCCATTACTTGTTTTATTCTATTGATGTTCTCTTGTAAGTTCATATTAATTTTACCAAGTTTTACATGCCCAATATCTCGGTTTCCAACGAGGTCCAGGATTTTCACAATTGTGTCTTGCTCTAAATGATTTACGTCTTTGTGGGTTGTTTTTCTTAATGACCATTCTCTTACCCTTGGCGGATTTACCACCAAAACCAAAGTTAACTTTTACAACTTTACCCTTATCGTTTTTAACGTAGACTTTGAATTTCTTAATATCACCTTGCATGATTTTACCGAGTTGAACTTTACGTCCTTGGTATTCTGCCTCGTTTAACATATTACCCGATTCGAAATTAGTTTTTTCAATAGAACCAAATTCATCTTCGTATATTAATACTGGTGTCTCTTCGTTATATTCAAATAATCTTTGGAACTGTTCTTCCGATATTTGAATTATCTTTCTTCTTTCCATATTTTCATCAAATTTAGTCATGGTTGGTTTGTTACCCTTACCAACTTTTGGGTCTTTCTTTTCCGCTCTTCTTTTTTGTGAAGTCATTGCTTTTTTCTCTTTCTTATCATAAGAAGAGGCAACTTTAGGAGTATCTTTAGATACCTTTTTAGAAGGTCTACATTTTGGATAAGCCTTTCTACCTTTTTCACCGTCCGCATCACTACGACCACAAGGAGGGTGTTTTCCGTCTATTTTTTTACTTACATCTACCCATTTTTCCTTAAACCATCTACCTAAGTCTTCTTTTAAGACCATTCCACTTTTAATGGATAGTTTAATGTATTGTAAATCTTCTTCGTTAATCTGAATTTTCATAGTTATTTTTTTCCTGAACAGTATGAACCTGAACAATGTTTTTTACCATCTAATCCTTTTATTTTACCTTTACAAACTTGTACGGCATAACCATTAGCATATGCCGATGGGTAAACCTTAAATTTTGACTTTGCGGCAGACACTCCTCTAGAACAAAGTTTATTACTTTTCTTTTCGGCTTCAGAAAGATTTTTCTGTTCAAAATAACCTTTTATGAAGTTAGCAACTTCTTCTATGTCATCGGCGGATGTGGTAATATGGTCACCTGCCCACGCGTGTTCGCCTGTGACTAATTTAGGAAAATCAGTTTGGTGTTTGAAAGATAATATTGTTTCGATATCATCTTTTATTTTGATGAGGTTACTTAAAACCATGTAAGTACCATCGTCTGATATATGTTCTTCTGATTGTTCTTTTATCACTTTTTCTATGTGTTTTTTAATTAACTCGTCTAATTTCATAATATATAAATAGTTTTATTTTTCAGATAAAATTTCAAATTTTATGTGTTCATTATAGAATATTTCTTCATTGTGTGTTTTACCTTTTATTTCCATATAATATTCTCTAGGTATATAGATGGAGGTATCTAAAGTAAATGAGTTTTCATTTGTTACATCAATTTGTGTCCAATCGTGTACAATAACATCAGTTCTACCTTCTTTAATGAATAGTCTATAATAAACCTCATCAAATAACGAATTTACGGGATTATTAATTGACCTAAATGTTACAACAATTTTACGTTTTTCTCCTCTTTTAACTTTCTCGTTTTGTTTAATACCGAAAAACTGTATTACGTATCTATCTAAATCAGTTTGGTTTTGACCAACCGTATAAAGAGACGTATATGGTTTAGGAATAAATTTCTGAGTAACGTCGGAAATGTTAATGCCGTCTAATGTCAAACCTTTCCATTTATCAAAAAAGAATCTCCTTCCATCACATAAAACACCATCTAAACCGAATGTTATTTTATAAACTCCCTTTCTTATTTTTGTTGATGTTAAATTAGATAACCCACTTATTATTGTATTGGTACTATCTAAAATATCTACCGTAGGTAATGTATCTAAATCATAGAAATTAGTGCCCTTAGTGACATATAGATAAAGATTTTGATTTACTTTTTCCACAAAATTGTTCCTATCGTCGTTAATCCTGTCGTCAAAGAAAGTTTCAACGTATGGCTCAAAAAATGTTTGTGTATATTTTGTAAAGAAAGCCACCGACCTATCAACTTCAGGGGTTAAATCTTGATATACAACTGCAAAGGCCAAACCTAATCCATGATTAGTATTACCGGTTATTATACCATTTACATAATTGGTTATATCGACATTTAAGTCCTCGTTACCATTATCAAAATGAACGGTATCAATAACTGTTGGGTTTGATCCATAAACACCTTCTGCCGTCCATTCGTTTATTGTTGTTCTATTATACCAGTTCGATGGTCTCTCATCAAAAGTAACATTACCAGTGGTAAAATCATATCCACCATCCTCATAGTCAAATCCTAAACCTTCGTCCCAAAACTCGGGTATTTGAAATAATATCAAATCAAATGAATTGGTTCTTTGTCTACCCGTACCTCTCTTGGCACCCAAAAACGTTTCATCACCAAATATAGTATTTGTTAAATGAAGTGTATGTGTGGTACCTGAGGTAACAACGTGTTCACCCGAATTAACTTTAGATATTAAGTCAGTAAAATCGACTTTAAATAAAAATTTAGAAAACCCTGAACCATAAAAAATCTCAGTTGTTGGGTTTTTTGCAGTGTTAACCTGAGAATTTTTAATAATAGTATTATTCTTCTCAAAATATGAACGGAAATATGACATCTTTTTTATTAATAAATATCAAATTAGTTGATTCTAATCGATTTATTTAAAATGTCATTTTCTACGGTTTGATAAATTTTCTTTAACTCCTCACCTTCCGCGTAATCCGTTTGACCAATAATTGGTTTAAGTGGGTTGTGTCTATGTGTAAAAATTACTTGAATTATACTTCTAAGTAATATTAAAAGATTTTCACCTCTAACAGTTGAGAATGTTTTTGGGTCAATATTTTTAATGTAGTCCTCTTGAGTGAAATCGTACTTATCTAATGATTTAAAATTAATTGGATTTTCTCCTTCATTAGAACCTAAATCTGTAGATAAAAAATAAATTTTATCTGACGTAACTGTGGCAAATGTCTGTTCCGGTGTATTTTGGTCAATCTTTAGATACTCTTGAACATACTCTTTAGATGACACAGGAGGGTTTGATTTTGTTGCTGACCATAATAATCCACTTGTTGGTCCAACTCTACTAACACTAACTTTATTTAATATTCTTTTTTTATTTTCATCTTCAGTTTGACTAACCCCAAATCTTGATAATTCACCACCTATTTTAGGTCTAAAAAATATAGGGTGTCTTTCATCATCATTAAGGTATAATGTATTTAATTCCCCTAATCCGGTATCGTGTATTGTGAAAATCGTATCTCTAATTGTTTTATATGCATCTTCTATTGATGAAACATCTTCCCTGTAGGTAACTGTAGAACTTGTATCGTCTGTATTAATTAGTTTAACAGAGGCCATCGGTATCGAGGTATTTTCAGTAAAAAAGTTAGACTTAAATGTTTCACCATACTCACTTTTAACACTATAAACATTAAAAGTAACTCCCGTCACATCTGTAAGCGAACCTTCAATATCATATTCAACAATTGTTTTTATGTTCTTAACTTCAACATTTGTTTTCTTTACTTTTCTATTACCTAATGTCATTTTTTTAGGAAATTTTTTCAAGTAAAGTCTTGATGATTTTTCCGCCATTAATGGGTGAGTTAGCATTGTTTCTCTATTAAGATAACTTGCCGCTTCTTTTGATAAAAGTTTACCTCCCCTTAATTGTAATCCATTTTCCGTAAATAAAATATCCGAACCGTATTTTCCATAAATTGCAAAATCTTTATCTTTTGCAAATGAATTATCGGATTTATTTTTAATAAATTCACCGGTAGATTTTTTTATATCTCCCCTATGTTTTGTTGCAACACCATATGTGGTGTTTTCTATTTGTTGTGAAAATGTTTGACTGTTAAAGTCAAATTGAGTTGTGAATGGTCCTGCAACATATTCTAAATTAATGTTTTCATTATCTGTGTTATAATTTAAAAGTTTAACTGATTGTCCAATTTCAGGAACGAAATTAATATTGTTTGGTAAAAATGGAGACGCGATAAATGGGTCGTCTTGTGACCATTTTACATATTTTACTGAGTTTTCTTTTTCACCCACATAATCATTGTATCTAACACAACGAATTCTACCCATACCCTTTGGGTCAATATTATCAACACATATTGCAATATCGATTATTTTCATTACTTCTTAATTCTTTTTTCAACTTCTTTGTTAACGGAGTTATATAGGGTTTCAACACTTTCTAAATGTCTCGTTAAATCAATTATAAGGTCTTTTGTTTTTTGATGTTCAGTATAAAGTTCATTTACACAAATAAATAAATCTTTATTTGATTTATTCTCAACATCAGTGGCAATTTCTATTAATTTTTCTTTGTCCATATTAACCAACTCTTCTTTTAATAAATGTTTCCATATATCCCGCAGGTGTTGGGATGGTTACTGCATCAAATGCTCCAAAATTATTTTCCTCCTCATTCATTGCGAATATCATCTTTTTTTGTGCTTCAATGAAATCGTTAGGTTCTCCATTAATTGGTCCTGTTGGTATTCCTGCCGCCGCCATTCCTTCTATTGCCGACATGTACGCCCTTTCAGGACTATAACCCGGTAAAAACGGGGTTATTAGTAATAAAACAGGAGGTATTTTTAATGGTATAGATGTATTGATTGCTGTGGTTAATGTTGAGATGACCGCATTGAATAGGTCAAAACAATTATCTAATCCCTGTTCTAATATCTTAGTTAATAATGAAATCAATATTGCAATAACACCATAGTATCTTTTTAATTTATTTTTTAATATTTTTTGTGCTAATTTTAATACAAAATTTAATAAATCAACTTTAACTCTTTTCCAAAACTCGGTAATAAATTTCCAAAACAAATCTTTAATGATTGCACTAAACAACTTATGGAATTTTTTCATAAATTCTTTTGCCGTTTCAACAACTTGACTTGCTGTGGATGTTATTACGGATTTAAATAATTTATAAACAACAACAATTGGTAAGAATATTTTTGGTGATATTACACTCATTATAAGTGCCTTCGGTAAATTTAAAATAAAAAGATTATTAATCGATACTTGGAAATCACCTAAAGTGATTGAAGATCCATCTGATTGTTCAAACGAATCCGCAGCAACTTTATTTAAGGTACCATTAACCAAATCGTTTAAATTTTTCTTACCGGACAAATATACAAAGTCTTCAAATAAGTCTGTGTTAACTGGAACCTCAAAATTATTACAATCTTTGAAACGTAGAACTTTTCTATATCTGGCATTTTCGTCATCTAAGTCGATACCCTCTACGTCGTCAAAATTAAAATACAATTCAAGGTCTTCATCGTTTTCATTAAATAAATCGATTGCGTTTTGATTAGATAATGTATTTGTTTTTTTAGGGTTACCACAAACAGAACATAACTTAGTGATTAATCTGTTTAAATCATTAAACGCACCCGTAAACAAAGGAGTTTCACTTGAGTCTCCTTGTATTGTCATTAACATGGCCATTTTAGTGACACCCGAAATGTCGGGAAGTTCAATTGAGGAGTAGTAATCATTTAAAAAGTCTTCAACTGGTATAGTACTCGTTCCTTGAGTTAATCCCGAAATGATAAATTCTTGGTCACCACTTGACCACGTTGCTTTGAATAATGTTTTATTACTTGAGGTGTCAAATTGATACGGGGAACTAAACCCGTCATATAATCCCCTATTTACCTTTTCTTTATTCGTTACAGTATTTAATGGTTCATATACTATTTTACCCACATTACTGTTTGGGTCAACTGTTAGTACATTTAAAAAATCAAATTCTTTTGGTTTTAATCTAACACTATCAAACTGAGTACCGGTAAAATTTTTATTAGTTCCACATATCCCATCTCCGGCAAATAGAATTTTCTTTACATTATCCAAAACAATTGTTTTAGACGATTGTAATGTTACATCAATGGCGTCGTTTGCGTGTTGTTTAATTCTGGATTTTTTTTCTAAAGGATTTTGGGATTTAACTTTTTGTCCTGTCGCTAAAAAAGAATCAACAATTTCTACTAAATCACCGAAAATATTACCCGACTCTTCTTTTTTTTTCTTTAAACTATTTTTTAAATCCCCAACCTTTTTACCAATAAAATCAGACGAAGAGGGTAAGTCTTTTAATAACAAATCAAAACTATTCTCGTCGAATGGTTTTGCCTCATCATTAAATTTCTTAATGACCTCTAATTTTGACTTAATTTTATTTTTGGTGGTCTTTAATTTGCTCATTATAATTTATAGTTAGTAGTTTTGTTATCATCATCTGAGTTCATTAATTTCTCTAAGATTTCTCTATCTTCTTCAGATAATGTACCCAATGGACCACTTTTACCACCTCCACCGGTTGTTTGTTTAAGTAAAACACCTTGTAATTTAACTAGTGAAATTTTCTTCTCTGTACAATCATTTAGAATCTTTTGTTGTTCCTTGATAACCGGACCGATTGTACTCATATCTTCAGCGTCCTTCATGAAACTCATCATTTTTCTTAAAATGGTGGACGCTGTGTTTCTATTTTCAACAACATCATTATAGATTTCTTGCATCAATGCTAAGGCCGAATCTATATCTAATGTAATGTTATTTTTTTGTGATCTCATATCAATAAATAGATTTATTCTAAAAATCCACCTAAAATACCGTCATATAACTTTTTGAATCGTTTCATTGATATTCTTATCTCTTTAGTTGATAACGACGTCATCTCTCTTAGGGACAATAGTATCAAGTTTTTATTGAACTTATTACCGTCTCCGACCTGAAAAATCTTATCGAAATTACTAAAGATTTCAAGTAAGGCGTACCCTAACTTCTGTTCATTTTCATTTAAATTTTCACTTTCCATGAATTCTTCTAATGAAATGGTTAGTTTTATAATAACATCTGTAAAATCAATAACATACTCATCAATTACATATGATAAAGTTGGACTATCTTCCATGTCAGAAGATATGTCATCATAAGATACTTGTCTATTCTGCTCTTTTGTGTCTTTCTGTATCGCCCCCATGAGGTAGTTTTTACAGATAGTACCAAAATATGAATAGGCTTTAGTATTCTTAGTGTGGTCAAATTTATTAATTTTGGTAATAAGAAAGGACATGGTGTCCGTATGAATCTCTTCAAATTCCATATCCTTTCTATATAATTTATAACGTCGAATAATACTTTCGACCATTATGATAAGGGGTTCTCTCAAATATTCGTTGAATATCTTATTTCTTTCCGCTTCATCAGAACTTTCTAGGTATCTGACTACCGCCTTTTCTTGATCCTCCCCAAAATATATTTTTTGGGTTCTTGGTCTTGGCATTAATTAGTTGTATAATTTACATCTCGTTTATTTTTAAAGAAAAATTCTTTTTTTGCGGTTTCTAACCAAAACTTAACTTCATCGTCACTTAACTTTGTTTCCTCGTTGTTTTTATATTTCCAAAATAATGAATCTTCTCTAAAGTTTACGTGTTGGTAACCAATCCTTGGTAATGTTAAAATCTTTACTCCGTTATGTGTTAATCGTAATAAGAATTCATATAAGAAGGTTAGTTTAATGTTTTCTTTAAAATTTCCATTTTCTTTGATAACGTTTGTTCTAAATAAACCTCCACTTGTTTGATAGTTTTGGAAATCTAATAATACCTCATTATCCAAGAATCCTTGTTTTTCAGAAAACCCATACGCCCACGTAGATTCATTTGTGAAACTAATAAATTTACCTTCCGTATTGATATCTCTAACAACCGGTAAAAACACGTCAACATCAGCGTGTTGTTTAGTATATTCATTAACTAATTTTAACCAAGAAGGTCTATATTCATCGTCAACCTCAAGAATACTAAACCACTCAGTATCACAATTATCAATACCTAAATTAACTTGTGAACAAAAATCAGTTTGACCTTTATTCTCTAAAATGGTATATTCAATTTTTTCTGATGAAATAACTAAATCTTTTTTTATTGAGGTTGGGCAAACAACCATTAATTTAACGTCGTTATGAAAATCTTCAACCGACGATACTGCCATTTTTAACATCTCACTATAGTCACCTTCAATAGTGTGTACGGGTAAAATTATTGTTATATTTTTATTGCTCATTTTCTTCTTGTTTTAATTTTTCTAATGCATTTTTTATTGATTCCACTCTTTTATTTTTAAAAGAATCAAATACAGATAAAATGTTATTTTCCGTTATTGAAGACGAATATGGTAAAAGAGTTTCTTTCATTTTATCTTTTACTTCTTGAGTTAATTCAACTCCGTCTAACCAAGCTAAAACATACGTACCCAATATTTCAACAACTTTATTTTCATCATATGTCCACATACCATTTTCATCTAACCAATCTGGTTCGGTTGATGGTATTTTACCAATAACCGGAACATCACATTTCATTGATTCTAATGGGAATGTACCAAATGTCGATTCGTCGTCAATCCAAACAGACACTAAACACTCTTTAAGTGCATCTGAAAATTCAGTATAACTTAATTGTACCATGTCTTTAAATGTAATCCATCTTAGATGAGGGTACTTTAAATAAAATTCTGAAATTATTTTTCTATTTTTGATTCTATCTCTACAACTAATTGCAATAAATGGTTTTAATGGAGATTCAGATGGACTAAAATTGTCACCGATAATTGGTGGAATAATATGAACTAAATTTTCAGGGAAATATTCTTGTATGTATTTCTTCGCAGCCTCAGTTGTGGTGATTACTTTATCAAAACCATAATCACTCCATCTACTACCAATTGGTAATGTTTCAAACATGTAATCTTTTTGTTGTAATAACATAATTTTAACACATCTTACATTTGCCAATTGTTGTAGGGCGTTTGAATAATATTCAGGTACAACTAAAATGTCTTCAATTTTTAATTCTGGTTTATCGTCCTTAATAGACACAACCGGAATGTTTGTGTATTGTTCATCTAACCATGCAGAAACACCACCATATGTGTTATCTTCTACAAGAATTTTAGATGTTATACCGTTATTTTTTAAAACAAGTGCAATATCATAAATGTGTTTTACGGATGCTCTTGGATTATTTTTGGTGTCGTAGGTTAAAAAATAAACAACACTTTCATTTGTACTTAATCGTGTTAGTGAACTTTCTAATTTTTCAATGTTTTCTTTACTCATTGTCTTCTATTAATATTTGATATTTTATTAAGGTGTTAAATGCAATTTTAAATGATGTGGTAGTGTTATTTTGTGCGAAAGGACCGAGTCCCTCATCAACTTCATCATATTCTGATAAAAGTCTATCTAAACACATTTTTATTACTTCATATTTAAAGATGTTTACTTCGGTAACCTCACTACCGTCTTCTTCGTTTATTTGACTTCCGGTTCTACACTTTTCTGTGATTCCGTCAAGGTCAATGTAATAGGATTTTCCAAAGATTTCAACCATGGTTCTTGTATTTCAGTTAATTTAGTTATTTCTTTACTATAAGTAAAGTATTGATTATAAGTGGTATTAAATTTTATTACACTTTTATCTTCCGGACATGAATCGATAATATCTTTATTATCAGTTACCCATAAATCACATTTACTCCAATTGTCTTTGATGTCTTCACTTCTTATGAATTTAATGTTATTACCTAAAAATCCATTTTTAGATAAAAAGAATAATGTGGCTGGTTTTGCTTTACCTAATTCATCAAGACCAACCAATGTAAAATTGTGTTCTTTATTTTCGTAAGCAATTTTGTGTAAATCTGTAAATGTCGTTGAGTAACTTAATCCCGCATGACCAAAAATTTCAATTGGATATTCGATAAATAAAAAAAACTCAAACTCTTCTTTTGATTGGAATTTATAAGAGTTTAATAAATTATCATTTTGAATTGGTTCTGTTATACCGTACTCAAATGTATTATCTTCTGGTAGTTCTCCACTTAAATATGAGTCATTATAGTGGTAGTCAAATTTTTGAATTGTGTTTCTTAAAACACCGTCGATACTAATGAATATTTCCATAGATGAAATATAACATAGATAGTGTTATAAGTAAACAATAAACCCACACCATTATGATAAACGATGTGGGTTTATTAAACAAAATTAACTTTATTGTTAATCGTATCTATTTAGAATTTCACCAATAATTGGATTTCTAACAATGTCTTCATTACCAAATTCAAAGATTCCAATTCCTTTTACATCTTGTAATCTTTTCTTTGCATCAAATAGACCAGATTTTGTTTTGTCTCTAAATTTATCTGATTGTTCAAGGTCACCAGAAATGAAAAATTTTGAATTATATCCAATACGAGTTAATAATAATTTAATTTGGGATGGAGTCGCATTTTGTGCCTCCTCAAATACTAAAATCGTATTATCTACGTTCCAACCTCTCATGTACGCAAGTGCCGCAACTTCAATATAACCCATGTCTTTTAAACTTTCTCTCGCCTCTTTACCTATAATTTTATTTAAAAGGTAATATGATGGATAGATATATGGGTCCAATTTCTCTTCTAAACCACCTGGTAACGACCCTAATTTCTCCTCAGCCTCAACCGCGGGTCTAACTATGATAATCTTCTCATACTTGTTAGAATCGTCGTGTAATAAATCCACCGCTCGTTTCATTGCTATGTAGGATTTACCCACACCAGCGGGTCCAAAACATAATGTTATTTGATTTTCTCCAAGAATATTCCAATAGGTTTCTTGGTTTTTCGTAAGGAACTTTTCTTTTGGTTTTTTGATTATTTGACGAATTTTCTCTTTATGAGAAACTTTCTTTTCGTCTAGTGTTAAGGTGGAGGTTTGTTGGTTACTTTTTCCGACTCTAGGTTTTAATGCCAAAATTTTTTAATTTAAATTCAAATTATTTATTATAAATATATCACTTTCCGGTACTTCCAAAACCACCTTCTCCCCTTTCGGAATTAGATAATTCGGGAACTTCAGTCATAAATACTTGTGGATAAGGTAATATGATAATTTGAGCCCCTCTCTCACCTACTTTATATTTTAGAGAATCTAAACCATTAGTCTTCTTAAATGTTGCTTGTAGTTCACCTCTGTAACCACTATCAATTACACCTACACAATTAGATAAGATTAACTCTTGGTTACGTACAGAAGAACGAGGAAACACTAACCCAACATAACCTTGTGGAATTTCCATTGCAATACCGAAACCATATGATACACTAAATGAGGTATTTTCAATTTCTCTCGTTATTGTTAAATCCATACCAGCATCACCAACTTTTGAATATGATGGGATTACGGCATTTTCATGTAATTTTTTAACTTTAACCATAACACCTTCAGTTATTATACCGGGGTTATTATTTAAAATGGTACTATTATTTGATTGTTGATTAATTTGTTGTGCCAAATCTGAATTCAAACTACCCAAAACTTTATCAACATCTTTTAAAAAATCAAAATCTTGAATATCATCATCTGAATTTAATTGTTGCTCAATTTGTTTTAATTTTTCAAGATAATCCTTGATGTCATTCTCCGTCATCTTTTTTTATTTTTTTCTCTAAAATCCATTTATCTAACTTCTTAACTCTCTCTTTTAAGTCGTTATCTTGAGGTCTTAAACAACATTCAACAAATACATCTGTTACACGTTGTAGTTCCTCAAAAGTAACTTGAACACCAACTGTACTAAGGTATTCTAAAGCCATTTTACTTTGCGATTGACGCATTATTTGTATATCTCTACCGTAGAAGTCCATAATTCAGTTGGTGTTTATTTGTTACTAACCTTTGTAATACTCAGGAGTGTTCTTTG
>JACCDP010500216.1_pt1 | contig 12829 bp, 7 predicted proteins | sample 7445841 | NCBI WGS metagenome assembly JACCDP01 (sample SAMN15323441, study PRJNA562643) | freshwater metagenome | isolation source: river surface water | place: USA:Blue River Watershed | collected 2017-08-17
CCAAGACGGTGTTTGCGGTGCCGACGAGACCCATGTTGGTGGCGTAGTTTGGTGCGGTCAGTGAGAACGGGGCTGTGTTTGTTGTGAATGTTGCTGTCGGGACGATGAGTGAGCCCGAAAAGACGCGAACGTCGGCGATATTTCCTGTAAAAAGCTGGCCGCCACCAGATTCATTGGTACCTATAGTTGTACTTGCCCCGACTGTGAACCTGGGTTGAAAAGAAGCCAATGTTCCCGTAGTTCCACCTAAACCTCCGTTCACAAAAACACGTAGAGTACCGGCAGTTAAACCAGTTCGTTGATATGATGCAGCAACATGATACCATGTACCCAGACTGAGAGGAGTACTGTTGGATGCAGTTACTGAAGCCCCGCTCGTACGCTCCACTTGCGCTTCCAGTACACCACCGGACGTAATGTAAAGTTTGAAATCACCTGCCCGACTGAGAATTTGTCTATCACTTCCTGAAAAAAGTGAACCGTTTACCCATGCCTCAATGAACAAGTTGGAAAGGGCCAGGTTGGCCAGGGCCACCGAATGACCACTCGGCCAACGGACACCTGAACTCACCGTTCCAGGTAAATTCAGAGCCTGTGTGATACTTCCCGTCCCCGTGTTGGACGTAATGGTTGCCGCATTGTTCAAGTAATTTTGGATCAAATTTGTTGTCGTTGTCAAAGGCACGGACCCCGTGACGTACGAAGACACGTGGAGAGACCCGGACGGTACGCGGTCCGCCAGAACGTACGAGTCTCCCGAAGCGTCTGAGGTGACAGTCACATTCCCAACAAACGCAGAGGTTCCATTGACCGTCAAAGTGTCTGTAAGGGCCGCTGGATTGACACCACCGATACCCACGGGCCCGTCGTTATAATAGACGGACGTACCCTGCTGGACCCATGGGTTCGTGCCCGTGTTGATAAAACCGCCGATGGGTTTGATGGACACAAAGGTCGAAACGTTACTCAGAGCGACGTTGCCGGTGACCGCGCCCGGGAAGGAACACTCGATGAAGTATACGTTGGAGATATTGGTGATGTTGAGGGGCAACTGGACAACAGTGGTGGGATCCTGGGTATACATCGGCGCGTACGAGTAAACGTACAACGGCGTGGTGCTGTTAGGCACGAGGGCGTCCGTGGCAAGAGACCCAACCTGAAACTGGACCGGCGTGTTGCCCGTAGGGTTCAGACACAGATTAACCTCATAAATTCCCGCCTGATTCACCTGGAAATTGCCGTTCGAAGTGACTGCTAGTGAGGTGCTCGTACCGTTGACTGTCCAGCCGTTGGCACTGGTCAAAGTGATTCTGTACGCATTCGACGAGTAGACGCCCGAGAGGTTCGAAGACCCCGTGCAATTGGCCAAGAGTGCAGAGGCGACGCCGGTCGCCGAGGTCAGATAGTTGCCAAATGGCGCCACCTGGATGTACGTGCCGTATGCAGAACCGGCCGCCGTTGTAGAGCGCGTCGGGTAAAGCACCGAAGGTGCGCCTCCGGCAGTACTGAAAAACACGTCGATGTAATAATACTGGGAAATGTCCGTCACCGTAATGGGGAGCGTCACGATGTGGCTAGGTGAAGCACCCGTCGGGTAATTGTACACATAATCGTATCCCGATGTCGCCGTCACAGAAGGAGGGAACGTGGAGGACGAGGTCTTGCCGATAGCAACTTTGACGGCAGGTTGATCACCTGCAAACACACACGTCACCTGGTACAGACCAGTCACGGTGAACTTGAGCATACCCGTTCCGTACGTGAACTGAGTGACGGCTTGGGCCGCCTCGGCTGAGAAACCTGTCAAGTTTATGTGGTAACCAGAAATGCTCGGACCGGCCGTGCCCGTTGCGAACGCTCCAGGCAAGGTATTAGACGCGGCGTACGTGAAGAGGATGCCCTGTGAAGCTCCAGATCCCGAACCGACGGATCCGCCCGACGAAAAGAGGTTACCAGAGACGACCAAGTTTCCAGTCAAGTAGACGTTGCCCATGCCCGTGTTTGTCGAAAGGTTCGAGGACATGATGATGTTTGACGTGTACAGGTTTGAAACCACATTCACGTTGGTAGCCCATACGTTGTTGAGTGCATATACATTTGTGGTATTGACGTTCGAACCGACCCATACGTTTCCGCCGCTCGTGAGGTTTGCGCCCCATACGTTTTCTGTTACATACAGATTTGTACTATTGACGTTTGAACCGGCCGAGATGTTTCCTGTAGCGTACAGGTTTGTACTATTGACGTTTGAACCGGCCGAAATGTTTCCTGTAGCGTACACATTTGTGGAGTTCACGTTTGAACCGACCCATACGTTTCCGCCGCTCGTGAGGTTTGCGCCCCATACATTGCCCGTCATGTACAGGTTGGTCCCGTTGACGTTCGAAGCGGCTGAGATGTTCCCTGTTGCGTAAACGTTCGTGGAGTTGACGTTCGAAGCGACCCACACGTTTCCGCCGCTTGTGAGGTTTGCGCCCCATACGTTTCCTGTTACGTACAGGTTTGTACTATTGACGTTCGAACCGGCCCATACGTTTCCGCCGCTCGTGAGGTTTGCACCCCATACGTTTCCTGTTACGTACAAGTTTGTACCGTTGACATTCGAACCGGCCCATACGTTTCCGCCGCTCGTGAGGTTCCCACCCCATACATTGCCAGTCGTGTACAGATTCGCACTGTTGACATTCGAACCGGCCCATACGTTTCCGCCGCTCGTAAGGTTCGAACCCCATACGTTTCCTGTTATGTACAAGTTTGTACCGTTGACGTTTGAACCGGCCGAGATGTTCCCTAGAGCGTACACGTTTGTAGCATTGACGTTCGACAAGACATTTAGAAACGCGAGATTGGCCTGAGTCATGACATTGAGAGAAGCAACGTTGATTCTCTGTATATAAGCTGACCCGAACTGGGCAGTGTCCTGGCCGAGATTGGAAGTTCCTGAAACGTTCGGTAAAAGATTTCCTGTTAAAGTCGTGGATGTATTGAGTACTGTGAGATTCCCAAACAATAGGGTGTTCCCGGTGGTGACCACATCACCAAAATTAGTGATGGTGGGCATCTCTAGTAAATCCGTAGGATTTATTTGTAGCGGGACGTCCTACAAAGGTTTCAAAATGACATATGAGCCTGTATACGCCTCAGCAGCCGTGTTTGTGTATCTGGTTCTGTGAATATTATCAGTCTGATTTGTTGCTTCGATATCCAAGAAATAGTATTTGTTTGGGTTGTCTACATAAAATGGAATTGTGATGGGTACCGACGGATCCTGACCCACCCCAATTCTGTACACGTATTCCCAAACGTCAGTGTCTGCTAGGTTTGAGTGGATGTCATCGGTATTTGAACTCAGAGCGAGCGTCTTTATGTTCTGATCTGCTGTTATGACGGCTGTGAAAGTCCACTGACCCGTCTGAGAAAACTTGAACCCTCCGTTGGCTGTTGGGCCAGACACCAGAGGATTCGAGCCGTAAGTGGTCCACGAGGCGATGGGATTTGGGGCAAAAAGAGTAAAGAGGTTGGAAGTTATGGAACTGGCTATATTTCCAGTCCAATTTCCTGTTGAATTGAGCGTATATGTCGCGTTCAGGTTCATGAAGAGTCCTGATGACACTGAGATTGGTGTCGCCACATTCAACGTTTGAACGTTTGCTGTTGAGATGTTGGCCTGGGTTGTAACGAGTGTTGAAAGGTTCGAGGTTCCCGTGACGTTCAAATTTGTCCCGAAAATTGAAGAGGCGTTGAAGACTAGAGCGTTGCCACTGGTATAAATATTAAGTGTTGCCACGTTCGCGAGTGTTCTTACTGTTAAATTTGTTGCGTTGGCAGTTGCTACGTTCAGGGTCGTCACGTTCGTCGTGGAAAGGTTTGAAGTTCCTGTGACGTTGAGGGCGCCTCCAAGAAGAGACACGGCGTTCATGATGGCCGCATTACCACTGGTATAAATATTAAGTGTTGCCACGTTCGCGAACGTACTGACTGTGAGATTGGTTGCGTTGGCGGTTGTCACGTTTGTTATAGAAAGGTTGGAGGTTCCCGTAATGTTCAGGGTCCCTCCCAGAACCGAGGCCCCGTTTAGGGTTGTCACATTAGTTGTGGACAGATTCGAGTTGCCCGAGACGTTGATGGTGGTAGAGGAAATGAAGGGAATTGTTAATGTATCAAAGTTGAACACGGTATTTGTGGTGTTGGATGTGAAACCAGCCGTGACTATGTTTGTCGTGAAGAGGGTGTTTGTTACGTTCGCATCGTATATGTTAGCTGTTCCCGTGACGTTCAGAGTCCCTCCCTGGATCGAGAAGGCGTTGAGGGTTGTCACATTGGTGCTCGACAGATTGGAGGTTCCTGTCACGTTTAAATTTGTTCCAAAAATTGAGGATCCATTTAGGGTTGTCACATTGGTGCTCGACAGATTGGAGGTTCCTGACACATTCAAATTTGTTCCAAAAATTGAGGATCCGTTCAAGGTTGCTATATTGGTAGTGGAAAGGTTAGAGGTTCCCGTCACGTTCAAATTTGTTCCAAAAATTGATGATCCATTTAGGGTCGTGATATTAGTGCTTGACAGATTGGAGGTTCCTGACACATTCAAATTTGTTCCAAAAATTGAGGATCCATTTAGGGTTGTCACATTGGTAGTGGAAAGGTTGGAGGTTCCCGACACGTTTAAATTTGTTCCAAAAATTGAGGATCCGTTCAAGGTTGCTATATTGGTAGTGGAAAGGTTGGAGGTTCCTGTCACGTTCAGAGTCCCTCCCTGGATCGAGGAGGCGTTGAGGGTTGTCACATTGGTGCTTGACAGATTGGAGGTTCCTGTCACGTTCAGAGTCCTTCCATGGACCGAGAAGGCGTTGAGGGTCGTGATATTAGTGCTTGACAGATTGGAGGTTCCTGTCACGTTCAGAGTCCCTCCATAGACCGAGGAGGCGTTCAATGTTGCTATATTGGAAGTCCCTGTAACATTCAAATTTGTTCCAAAAATAGAGGTTGCATTCAATGTTGCTATATTGGAAGTCCCTGTGACATTCAAAATTGTTCCAAAAATAGAGGTGGCACTGACATTTGTGGTCGTGAGTGCGTTCGAGGCGTAGATATTGCCGGAAACATGGAGGTTTGCCGATGGGTTTGCGCCCGTGAGGATACTTATACCTGTTCCGGTTATACGGGCAAACTCGGTTGAGCCTCCAAAGAACACATGACGTGTTAATGCGTCACCAACTTGATAACGTAAAGTACTGGGATTTACGCCAAATCCTAAAAAGTTCGTCGCGTTTACGGGATTTTCTGCCTTATTTCCATCATATAAAGTTATTATTTTGTTAACAGCAGATGTAGCCACACGGCCAAAACTCAGTAGAGAACCACCTGTATAAGTTGATCCAATAGTAATCCTACCATTCGAGTCCATCACAATCACGTTCGAACCACCTAACGCGTTTGAAAACAAAAACACATTTGACCCTGAAAGTCCATTTATAGATGCGTAATTTGCCAGAACATTGGTCACAGTCACAGAGTTGCTCACAGCCAAATTACTCAGTTGACCCACACTTGTGATATTAGGTTGAGCCGGTTGAGAAACGACAAGGGCAACATTGGCGTTCGCCACATTTCCAACTAAATTTGAAGAGTTCAGGTTCGAAAGGCCTGACGCGTTCCCCGAGTACAGGAGGGCCGTGACTGTCACGAGGTTCGTGCCGTCTTGGACATTCAAGTTCGTCAGGGTGCCAACCGTTGTGATATTCGTCTGAGTATTGGTAAGCTGGAGGGATGTCAAGGCCCCCGTCAAGTTTGATGAATTTAGGTTTGACAGACCCGACCCGTTACCGGTGTAAAGCTGAGCCGTCAGAGCGTCAACTGACGCTCCTCCTGTGACGGTCAGGGAGTAACCAGGGCTGCTTGTCGTGTGTATAGCCACATTTCCTTCAGGGTCTATGACCATAGCCAAAGTAGTGTAATCCCAGAACTCTGCGACATTTTGTGTATGTCCAGGGCCTCCACCCTCATACTGAACGACTTTGAGCGCCGTGGTAGTTCCTGCATTATTTATACTGAGCGAGTTCGTCACCTGAGTATTTGTTGCTGTAATCGTAAAGTTACCTGTAACTACAAGGTTACTGGCCGTAACATTTCCAAAGTTATGGAACCCGTTGGTCGCTGAAAGATTTCCTGAAAGGGTCGTATCACCGCGCACCACAAGGTTTTGGGTTGACGTAGTCGCGAATACATTGAGGTCTCCAGCAACGTTGCTGTATCCCATCTAATAAAGTCCTAGAGTTTATTAGAGAAGATGTCTTTGACATCCGCAGGTTCAGAACCCCAACCGAGCCTGGCGTGGACTTTTGAATCGAGTAACGTGGACTATGTGACAAACTTGACACCGTCGTCACAGGTTTCACCGGGGCCGGCGCAACTTCAGGGTGGGGCAGCACTAGTGACCAACGCCCCGACGAGCAATACGGCGGTGTATTTTCCCAATTCTGTGAACAGTTATATGAACCTCGGAACATCTACACCAGTAAATTTTAGCTACGCAACGTCCAATTTGTTTTTAGAAGCGTGGATCTATATTCCAACCCTAAAAAATGCTAACATGGTTGGTCTTCATGATACTGTTCCGCAGCGAGGGAAAGAATATTGGAATATGTATGTAGATAGTATCGGATTTGTAACAGTTGTTTTATGGGGTGTTAATGGAGGAGTAGACCAGAATTTTGGAAAAAACTTGAATACTGTGTCCGCCCAAACATGGACTCACGTGTCGTTTAGCGTTGCATACGACTCTGTGAATACAAATTACAAACTGACCGTTGGAATAAACGGAACGGTTTCTACCGCGACCTCACCAACTGGATGGACCGCCAATACATTTTACGCGACGGGAAGTACATTTATTGGTGGTGGGGGCATTTACACGACGAACATGTACATCCGCGACCTCCGCGTCGTCCAAGGCGGGGTCGTGCCCACGACGAGCTTCACACCGGGTGCCGCGCCGTTCTCGTACGCCTCGCCGGGGTACGTTCCGAACATGGGATCGACCGTGTTTACTCTTTTGGGGCAGTTTGTGACGTACGTGCCGGGGAAGTTTGGGAGTGCTATCAGAATTATTAATAATCCAATTGGAGGTGATTCAAATGTTACTTCAACAAGATTGATGTACACAAGTTCGATACAAATGACATCTAGTGGCGGAAGTTTGTCGTGTTGGATTAAGTTTTTAGGCCTTCCTCAGGGTAATGACAGGTGTACTCCATTTTTCTCACATTTGTCATACGTGAATATATGGGGGTTTAATATACTTCAAACTGGTGGGTATGGTTCACAAACTTACAATAATTTTACACCAGTAGTCAACACGTGGTATCATTTTGCACAGGTCTGGAATGGTTCAGTTATGGTTGTGTATATAAATGGAGCTGTATTAGGAACTTCAGGTATAGGATCGATATCAACACCTGTAAATGCATATGTAAATATAACAGCCGAACCAGTAAGACCAACATCTGCAGAATACGACGACCTCCGCATCTACAACACAGCCCTGACCGCCGCGCAAGTCCAGAGCATCTACACGCAAGGCGGCGCGCCCGCGTCAAACTTCAGGTCCGTACCGCAACCGACGCTCGCGTGGGACTTTAATGGGACGACTAGGGATTATATAAGAGGAATATCATCGTCAAATCCATTTGGACTACCAAATTCAAATGTAATCGTCTCTTCGAATGCCATATATAATACCGGATTACATAATCTAGCTATAAATGTATACAACACTTCTACGACTTTTTATGGAAATGTTCTCATGTATCAGGTAACTTCTGTGAGTTCGCCTTTTACAATTTCATTTTGGTTTAAAGTGAATACAGTTCAGGCGGCGACGGGTGAGCAGGTTGTTATTTTCAGAGCTGGAACCGGGTTTAATTTCTTTTTCAAATTTTTTGTAAATACGTTTGGAACACAAATAACATCTCAAACCGGTGTATATGATGCAGCAGGTGGTCTGGTTTTCCCGGACACTGGATTTGGTAACGGAATGATTTTTAATTATTCTGGCTGGAATTTTTATTGTTTAGTCGTTCAGCCTTCACTTGCGACTGTTTATGTTTCTAATACAACGACTTCAGTTATTCAGACGCGTTCAGGTGCACCTACAGGTACTAACTTGTTTACAGGATTAATGTCAACATTTGGTACAGCTTATACAGAGGGTATTACTGTTACAAATAGACCCTTCAACGGCCTCATCGACGACCTCCGCATCTACAACACAGCTTTGAGCGCCGCGCAGGTCCAGTCAATTTACCGAGCTCAGGGGATGCCGAGTCGGGGGCGTCAGGTGAAAACACAAGTTCCTGTCGCGAGTATGATTGGTCAGACATTTACACCCTTAAATATCTCAACAAATGTACCTGATACTAGCGTTACAGGACAGATAACATTAACAGCAGCAGCTTCAAATTCAACAAATCAGGGTAAAGTTTATTTAACCCCTTCCGCTACAGGTGTGTCATTTTCTGTTGTGTATATGTTCAACAGTCCAGGAGTAAGTTCTACTGGTCCAGTATGTTTTCTTAGTGATGCCGGTGATTGTCTTCAGTTAAATATGGCATTTGGTACTACAAGTTTAGTTGCTCGCAAGTTTTTAGCAGGAACTGCGTGTACATTTGCATCCACAACTGTAGCAGAACAGGGCGTCAGGTACTATGTAACAGTGGTTATGGAACAAACCGGTTATATATATTTGTATCTTAACGGGGTTCTTGTATCTACAGGAAATACAGACACAGTTATATTACCTTCGACACTTTATTCAGTGTTTCTTGGAAGAAATAGATTTGGAAATTTAGCTGACATAACTGTTTGGGATTTCTTTGTAGTCAATGCAACCTTATCTGCTTCGCAGGTATTATCCATTTATCAAAATCAACTCGCAAATATAAACTACAACCCGGGTAACATGATCAATTGGGTTCCCACGCGCGTATCCGGCACCCCCCTCTTTTCCCAATTGTCCCAAGCCGCCACGAGCTCCGCGGTCGGCGCGTTTTCGCTCAGGGCAGTCAATGGAACGACGGCGAGGGCCGTGCAGGTTCGGCCGGTTCCAGCTGGTGCTAGTACACCATCAGCATTTAGCATTATAGGAAACCAGTTCAGCCAAGCTGATCAGTCTCTCGTCCCACCAGACACAAGTGTTACTGGTCAAACATCGTACAACGGAACCAATCAATATACAAGAATTAATCCACTGGCACTTACACCGGCAACAACAGGCCTGACGGTTTCGTTGGCTTTCAAGCTCAATTCTCGTAATAATGTATTATTCAAATTGAACGCACCTTATCCTAATGTTTCTATTGAATTAGTATCAGACTCGAGCAATATATGGTTTGAGGAATATAATATTACAGCTGGCAGCTGGGCGCGGCTTGGTAATGTGGCATACACAACTAGTACAACCGTTTATATGTCTATAGTTATTTCAGGTACAACCGCAAAGACATTCGTGAATAATACCCTTCTCTACACATCTACACTTCGAGGTGGTATGGCAAATGGAAATTATGACTTATACGGAGTTGGTTCTTGGAACGGAGGTGGATACGCAAATATGACTTTGTACGATTTCAGGATACAAAATACTAGCCTTCCAGATTCTGCTTTCTCTTCACAAGACTTTTACGCCGACCGCCTCGGTAATTTACTAACCCGACCAGTCACGGGACAAACCTTAACGAATTGGTTGGGAAATGCCCAAGGTTACGTCACGACGTGGTACGATCAGTCCGGAAGAGGAAATCACGCGAGTCAAACAACCGCGGCGAATCAGCCGATTATTCAAAGGGCGACGAAGGGGCCGGGGTATGCCACTGTTTTTAACGGATCACAATGGGTTTCATACGGAACAACATCAACATTTGCAAATACTCCTTTTAGTGTATGTGTTGCTCTTAGACGTTCAAACGGAAATAATAGAAACATGTGGGGAGGTTGGGGAGATACAGGTTCAAATATCGCATGGAATGCAAACTTCATAACACCTGCAGATACAATTCAACTTAGTAATAGAGGTGTTAACGTTAACTCTACGGTACCCGTCTGGACTTCATCTGAAGGCATGTACTATATTACACATACACTTTCAAACAGCTATTACGCAAATAATTATGTCAATGGAGCGTACTCATCTCAAGGATATTGGGGAAACTTTTTAAATGCAGCGACGACAAACAATGCACAGATTGGGAGGACAACCGGTGCAGGCACTCCTAATACCTTCTATGGCGAAATATACGAGCTCCTTGTCTTCACCCAGTCTCTGTATGATCTCGACGGAACCACCTCCATCAATCAGATTTACCAGAATCAGCTGAGTCTGTACGGAGCGTAACACCCTTGATCGCCTCTTCGAAAAGCGCCTTGACGCTCGCAAGTCCTTGATACTCTTCTAGGGTCGCCAAGAGACCTAGACGAATATCCTCGAGGTTCTGTTCTTCTCTGGCTCGTAAAGTTAACAAAAATCCTTTGAATTCAGGACTCATTTAAAAATATAGAACATTTCATTTTTAAATGATTCGGATTCCACATGTGTATATGCCGAATGTCAAGACATATACGAACAAGAAGGTTCAGCGCCTGGTCGTAGCCCACCCCAAGTCGATCCAGTATATTCAGCACGATCCAGAGGGGGCGGAAATGCGAATTCGCTACGTGTCGGGTGAGGAGCTTATAATGAATAATCCGGAAAATCCTGAAAGTGTGAAGAATGCGTTCGAGAACCTTGTGTATCAGATTAAAGATTGTTCTGATTAAATAGTATATGGATGCTGTCCTCGCGACCCTCATGAACGTTTCACAACCGACATTTGACCCCTTCAAGTATTCAGGGGCGTGGTATGAAGTCGCCAGTCACAAGGCGGGGTTTTACGGGATTGGACAGTATGATTGTATGGACACCCGGGGAGTTTATGAGTATGATCCAGACCGTGACGAAGTTGACGTTGCAACACAGTGCAGACACCTGGACGGCCGCATTAGCGGTATTAAGGGCGTTGTCAAGTGCCCACTGAGCAAGACGGGTAGGGGCCTCGCAGACTGCACTTTGCGTTTCCCAACGGCACCATACGTTCCACCTGCGACGTATCGTGTCCTTGAGACTGATTATTCGAGCTATGCACTCGTAGAGGGTGGGGGCGACCACTCTTTTGTTCAAATTTATAGCAGATACCCACGACCTGGTATGCGGTTCATCGAAGACAAAAAGAAACTTTTAAAGGCGTGGGGGTATGACACAGACCTCATTCATATGACGCCAGTGACGCTCGAGTCGGACATGAGTTCTACTTAGGAATTTTGGAATGAAGGAGGAGGAATTGATTTCCAATACTCACTGTCTTTTATGATGACAAGTCCAGATTCGCATGGCAATGGGGGTAAAGGAGTCTCTTCAACTTCATCAAGGTCTATATAGCTATCAGGTTTTCCTCCTGTTACTGGATATTGAATACCGTTTGTCATTCCCGATGGCCCGTACGGATCAGTTCCTTCCGGAATAAACTTCACCATTGGATTTAAAGTTAAAATTTTTTTAAGTCGAGCAGCTGAAGCTTCTTCTTCAGATTTAAAATAGCCTATAAGTTTTCCTGAGATTGTTGCTTTCCAACGGTCTCGACGTGCAACATAACAAACGCCGACCATTTTAGCAGTTCCTTCTTTTCTTTTTATAGTTTTTATAACAGTAGCACTTTTCACTAGATTACCGGAAGTATAATCCAATGGATCCCCATTCACATGGATCCATGGTCCCTTTTCCTTTTTGATGACGTCCTGGAGATATATCCTTTGTCCCGCATAAGTGGCGAAAATTTGTTTCGTTTGTTTGTGTTGATACCATGAGTACATCTGAACACGTAAAAAGTCCGCCGGAGAAACTTTCACCTGGCACAAAATCTCCTGAATACCATGCATATAACGATAAATTGGAATGGTCGGCATGAGTCTCCTGATACCAACTGAACATTTTAATTTGGCAAGTTATCACCTATATAGGGGTGTATACATGGGGTTATAAATATTTTTTGAACGGTCTAAAAGTTAATTTTACAAAATGTTCAAATGGTATCAGATTTTTTTTGAAGTCCCGTGACGCTCGAGAGCGACATGAGTTCTACTTAATCCCCAAAAACTCCCGACCAATTTTAGAACCAACAAACATCATGAAAGTACCCGTCAGCGCGATCACTGCGTGTTGACGAGTTGCGGTCTGCATGTGCTTAAGCAGCAGTTGGAAGTGAGCGGCCAAAAGAATGAAAAATCCGAGCCAAAACAGAGTGGTGTAAAAGTCCATTAATTAATACAAAGATTTTGTGGCTCGTGGCGTGGGTGCTGAGCGCACTCTGGCGGGTTTGACGGCTCGGCGGAACAAAACACCTGGAAGCCAATATAAAGCACTCGCCTGAACTCCGTTTGTAAATCCATTAGCAACTGGATTACGACGGCGTGACTGTTTTTCGTACATTTTAAAAAGCGTATTTGTAAATTTAGTCCCAGCGGCCCGAGCGTTTTCACGCGACTGATTATTAATGGCGTTCAGGTATTTGTTATACGCGTTCATAAAGTTTCTTTTATCAGTTTGATTGAGTTTGTAATAGTTGAGAACCTTTGACAAAACTTGAGGGGCGACGCGGCGCGTTGTGGTGCGCCAAACAGATTTGCGTATTGTTGCCGCGACCATTAATATAATTGTTTAATAAATTTCAGCCACGCCGCTGAATCAGTAGATTTCAGCGTCCGCCTGCCAGACGAACTGAGCCTCGTCAATCTTATTCCC
>JACCDP010052689.1_pt1 | contig 12828 bp, 10 predicted proteins | sample 7445841 | NCBI WGS metagenome assembly JACCDP01 (sample SAMN15323441, study PRJNA562643) | freshwater metagenome | isolation source: river surface water | place: USA:Blue River Watershed | collected 2017-08-17
AAAGTTGCTCCTTCACCTGAATGGCTTCAGAAAAGTTTGCGTGCAGTTGGATTAACACCTATAAACAATGTCGTTGATGTGACCAACTTCGTGATGCGTGAACTTGGAACACCGCTGCATGCTTTTGATGCCGACTTGTTGAATGGTCAAATTGTAATTCAGAAAGCTAAAAAAGATTCTAAATTCATTACACTTGATGGAGTTGAACGCAGGTTATCCGGAGAAGAATTAATGATTTCCAATGGAACAGATGATTTGTGCATCGCTGGCGTTTTCGGTGGATTAACTTCAGGAATTAAAACAGAAACGAATAATGTATTTCTAGAATCGGCATTTTTTGATTCAGTTTCCGTTCGAAAATCGGCTCGTTATCACGGTTTGAATACCGATGCAAGCTTTCGTTTCGAGCGTGGTGTTGATCCTGATTTGACGTTTTATGCATTGAAGAGATCGGCTAGTTTAATATGTGAAATCGCTGGTGGCTCAATTGGAATGGAACCTAAAGACTTGAAAAGTGAAGATTTTGGAACAAAAAAATTGCTAACGATTCAACTGGACCGTGTCAATCAATTAATTGGGTATCCAATACCAAAGGAACAACATCTTTCCATTCTCACCGATTTGGATTTTAGAGTTCTTTCTGAAAATGGAAATGAAATCAACTTGGAGATTCCATCATATCGAATTGATGTAACTCGAGAAGCTGACGTTGCAGAAGAAATTTTACGGATTTATGGATTCAACAACATTCCTTTACCTGATCGCTGGCATTTAGCAGTGAACTCAAAGAAATCGATCGATCGAGATAAAATTCAAGGAACAATTTCTGAACTCTTAGTGGCCAAAGGTTTTTATGAAGTACTTAATAATTCATTGACCAAGACAAGTTATACGGAAACTTTTGAAGGATCAAATTTAAAATCGGAGCGAAATGTTCGGCTTTTAAATCCCTTAAGTCAAGATTTAGAGGTTATGCGTCAAACACTTGTTTTTGGATTATTGGAAAACATTCAACGCAACCAAAATCGTCAAAATCCAAATCTGAAATTATTTGAATTCGGAAAAAATTACCATTTATATTCTTCAGGATACGAAGAAACAAATGTGCTTGCCATAGCACTTACTGGAAGTAAATCTCAGGAATTGTGGAATAGCAATAAAGATTTAGTTTCTTATTATACGTTAAAAGGAATTATTAAGTCACTCTTCGATCGACTTGGCTTATTTGACCAGTTGCAATTCCGAACGCTTCAAAACGAATTATTTTCAGATGGTGAGAAATGTAGCATACTCAAAAAAGATGTTTTAGAGATTGGTTTGGTTTCACAAAAATTATTGGATCATTTTGATATTAAAAATCCTGTTTATTGTGCTTTCATCAACTGGGATCAACTGATTGAAAATTTGAAAATCGTTAAAATTAATTTCAGAGAATTACCAAAAACATTTGCCGTTAGAAGAGATTTTTCACTTCTATTAAATAAGGAAACCACCTATGGTGAATTGAAAGAAACTGCAATGAACTGCGATAAAAAACTTCTTCGCGATGTCAATCTGTTCGATGTATACGAAGGAAAAAACTTAGAAGCAGGAAAGAAATCGTACGCTTTGTCATTCACATTTCAAGATCAAGAACGAACGCTTACGGATTCTGAAATTGACGGGGTGATGAATAAGATTAAAATGTCTTTCGAGGAAAAATTTGGAGCAACCCTGCGTTAAAAGAGTTTGGTTCTACTCTATTTTTTCATCAAAATTTCAACGAAACAAGATGCTGTTAACGAGTCTGTTCCTCTAGAATCTGAGGTTGACTCATCGAAATTGTCGTATTTTTTTTCTACTTTTTCCAAATAGCAATCAATAAATTCCTGTTTGCTTGTTCCAAGAAATTCAAGTGAACCCTCTGATTTTTTGATATAATCGCTTGCTTTCTTTTTGTCCTCCTCTGTCCAAGAACCTTTTTTACTTCCGCAAGAAATTAGTGTTAAAGCAAACGCTGTAAGCAAAATTAATTTTTTCATAGCTTGTAATTCTTTTTGATTAATATGTCCTTCCAATTAGTGAAATGAAAAATTAGAAAATTCTTGAAAATCCAAATTTATTTGTTCCCCTGAATCCATGTTTTTCAAAATAATCTTTTCATTTTTCAATTCATTCTCCCCAAGTAAAATAGTAAATCTCACACCGCGATCATTGGCATATTTCATTTGTTTTTGAAGTTTGGATGCAGAAGGATAAATTTCACAATCAACTCCTTTTTTTCTGAGATCATTTGCTAATTCCAAACATTTCTCAGCTTCCTTTTCTCCGAAATTCGCGAATAATACTGTTAAACCAGAATTCACTTCTTTTGGAAATAAGTCTAACTCATTAAGAACATCGTAAATTCGATCAGCTCCAAATGAAATTCCCACACCCGAGAGTCCTTTCAAACCAAAAAGACCTGTTAAATCATCGTAACGACCTCCACCACAGATACTTCCCATTTTAACATCGTGCGCCTTGACCTCAAAAATCGCTCCCGTGTAATAATTTAATCCGCGAGCTAATGTAACATCAAACTCAACTTCTCCCCTCTCTAAGCCAATTTTCTGAATCGAATTCAAAACAAACTCCAACTCTTCAATTCCTTTCAAACCAATTTCTGAAGAGTTCAAAAATATTCGCATCAAGTTTAGCTTTTCTTGATTTGCTCCATTCAATTGAAACAGAGGTTTGATTCGTTCAATAGCGCTAGCTGATATTCCTTTCGACATCAATTCTTCCAAAACACCCTCCTCACCTATTTTGTCTAATTTATCAATTGCTACTGTAATGTCCACGATCCGTTCAGCCTCACCACTCACTTCAGCGATTCCTGTCAATAATTTCCGATTGTTGATTTTAATTGTAAAACCTGGAAGATTTAATCGGGTTAAAACAGAGTCAAAAATTTGAACCAATTCAATTTCATAAAGTAACGAATCACTTCCAACCACATCTGCATCGCATTGATAAAATTCCTGATAACGTCCGTGCTGCGGTCGATCAGCTCTCCAAACCGGTTGAATTTGATATCGCTTGAACGGAAATGAAAGTTCATTTTGATGTTGAACAACAAATCGAGCAAATGGAACCGTTAAATCATAACGCAGCGCTTTTTCTGCAAGCGAATTCGCGAATCGTGGTAAATTTTCGTTTTGCAAAGCTTCAATATCCGCTTTTTTCATTTTTTCGCCAGAATTCAGAATTCGAAAAATCAAGCGATCTCCTTCATCTCCATATTTACCCAATAAAGTTCCTGACAATTCAAAACTTGGTGTTTCAATTGGAGCGAATCCATAAAGTTTGAAAACCTGCTTAATCGTATCAAAAATATAAGTTCGCTTATAAACATCGGAAGGCAAGAAATCACGCGTACCCTTTGGAATTGCCGGTTTTTGAGACATATTATCAACGCTTTAAGTTGTGCAAAGTTAGAAATATGCTGAAAAGAGATTAAAATGAATTACTTAAATTTGTTCAATGGAAGAATTGCAAGCCAAAAGACAGTTACTGGATTACATCAACGAACGAATTACTTTAACTGAAGAGGAACAGAAAATTATTTCAGACGCTTTCCATTTAAAGGCTTTTAAAAAGAAAGAATTTTTCCTTGAGCAGGGTCGGCCAAACCGACAAGAAGCATTTGTAGTATCAGGAACGTTTCGTGTATTTCATGTTGATATAAAATCTACTGAGCACGTCCTATACTTTGGCTTTAAAGATTGGTGGGTTGGAGACAGTGCTTCTTTCAACAGTGATATTCCTTCGTTCTTGACAGTTCAGGCAATGGAAGACAGTGAATTGCTTTATATCACTTGGGAAGAAAAAGAACGTCTTTATGAAGCCGTTCCTAAGCTTGAACGACTTTTTAGGATCATAACTATGCGAACCTTGACAGTTTTGCAAAAACGTTTCTTTTTAACGGTTGGTGCAAGTGCAGAGGATCGTTATTTGGAATTACTTGAGCGACATCAAGGCATCGAGCAGCTAGTTCCACAGCATCAAATTGCTTCATATTTAGGAATTCTACCAGAGTCATTAAGCAGAATGAAAAAACAGCTTTTAATTAAGAATAAAGGGATGAACATTTAATAAAAAAATGAAAGGAATTTATATCACCGATAAAACTTTTGAGCGATGCGACGCCCTAGCTAAAGGTGAATACGACAATTGTACGTTCGAGAGTTGTAATTTTTCGGAAAGTGACTTTTCTGAATATAAATTCACAGATTGCACGTTTAAAGAATGTAATTTGAGTTTGATGAAGATAAACAGAACTTCTTTTCAGAACTCAAATTTTATGCACTGTAAAATGCTGGGTCTTCGATTTGATACGTGCAACGAGTTTGGTCTTTCAATTTCTTTTGAAAGTTGCCAACTCAATCATTCCTCCTTTTACAAAACAAAGATTAAAAAGACAGTTTTCAAAAATTCACAATTACAAGAAACTGATTTTGTAGAAACAGACTTAACTGATTCTGTATTTGACAATTGTGACATGGACAGAGCAACCTTTGATCAAACAATATTGGAGAAAGTTGACTTCCGAACGTCTTTTAATTATTCCATTGATCCCGAATTAAACAAAATAAAAAAAGCAAAATTTTCACTTTCAGGTGTTGCAGGTCTTTTAGAAAAATATGACATTGAAATTGAGCATTAGAATTAAAAATGACAAGGGCAAAAGGAATATAATTCTAATTAAATAAAAACAAACATTTTGCTGATTTCAATAAATTGAGGAACAAAATTCATTTTTCATCACTTTTTTGTATCCGAATTTCTTCAAAAAATCGGTAAATTAGCCCTCACAAAAATTTAAAACTATGACAAGATTAAAAAGCAGCTTACTAGCCATCGTGTTTTTTGTAGGCTTTTTCGTTCGTCCCGACGAAGGAATGTGGTTTTTGATGTTCATTGAACGACTCAACCACCGCGACATGCAGAAAATGGGTCTTCAATTAACTACTGAAGAAATATACAGCATTAACAATTCAAGTATAAAAGATGCTATCGTTCAATTTAACGGAGGCTGTACAGCAGAATTGATTTCTAAAGATGGATTGATTTTAACGAATCACCATTGCGGGTATGATGCCATTGCTGAACTTTCAACACCTGAGCATGATTACCTTTCAAATGGTTTTTGGGCTGCAACGAAAAAAGATGAAATGAAACCTAAATCATTGTACGTTCGCTTTTTCGTTCGCATGGATGATTGCACTAAAAGAATCCTTGGCAAGTTGAATGATTCAATGACCGAAGCTGAGCGTGAAAAAGCAATTAAAGAAGAAACTGCTTTAATAGAAAAAGAAAATAACGAAGGAGGTAAATACGTGGTTAGCGTTCGTTCGTTTTTTCAAGGAAATGAATTCTATTATTTTGTTTACCAAGATTACAAGGACGTTCGTTTAGTAGGTACCCCACCAGATAATATCGGGAAATTTGGAGGCGACACAGACAACTGGGAATGGCCGCGTCATACCGGAGATTTCTCGATGTTCCGCGTTTATGGTGATGCAAACGGAAATCCAGCAGAATATTCAATGAATAATGTTCCATTAAAACCAAAACACCACTTACCTGTAAATATCAAAGGAGTAAAAGAAGGTGATTTCGCGATGATACTTGGATATCCTGGAAGAACAAATCGTTGGTTGCCTGCGGGTGGAATTGAGCAAAATGTAAAATATGCTTATCCAGCTTGGGTTGAGGCTTCTAAAACTGCAATGGATGCTATGAAAAAATATATGGATAAAGATGATGCCGTTCGTTTGAACTACGCTTCTAAATACGCTGGTATTGCTAACTACTGGAAAAACCGTCAAGGAATGATCGATGCGTTGACAAAGTTTAAGACAGCAGACTCAAAAGCAGTAAACGAGGCAAAATTCAATGCCTGGGCTAATAAAAAAGAAAACAAAGACAAATTTGGAACTGCTGTAGAAACGATTAACAATTACTACAAAGCCACCAATGAGAAGTCCCGACACGACAACTACTTGCAGATTATGTTCCGAGGTTCCGAATATGCACGAATCTCCAGAACACTGGGTTCGCAATTAGAAGCCTACGCGAAAGCTGATGATGCTAAGAGAACTGAAATGTATTCAGATCTTAAAGCTGGAATTGATGAATTCTTTGCTGGTATTTACATTCCTGCTGAGAATGACTTATTAACGGATGGATTGAATTTGTATGCGAAAAAAGCAGGTTATAAATTAGTTCCTTCAATTGAAACTGCAAATAAAAAATACAACGGTAACTTGAAATCTTATGTAAACAGTTTATTTGCTTTAAGTTTCTTAACCTCAAAGGAACGAGTTATGGCATTCCTTGAATTACCTAATTTAGATCAACTGGCTAATGATCCGATGATGAAATTATCCAATGACATGCTCGCTCACTTGAATGCACGTTCTGAGGAATTAACAAAACTTCAAAATGATTTTGGACGAGCTTATCGCTTGTTAGTTGACGGAATGCGCCAGTCTGGGTTAAGCCCAGTGAAATATCCGGATGCGAATAGCACACTTCGTTTGACCTATGGAAAGGTAAGTGCTCTTCCTGCTGACAAAAGAAACGACGCCAAAGTTAATTACTACACTACGCTTCAAGGTACTATTAAAAAATACAAACCAAATGATGAAGAATTTGATCTTCCTCAACGATTAATTGAATTGAATGACAAGAAAGATTTTGGTGAGTATGCTGATAAAGGTGGTTATATGCCGGTAAACTTCCTAACCAATAACGATATTACAGGAGGTAACTCAGGTTCACCAGTTTTAAACGGAAAAGGAGAATTAATCGGTTTGGCATTTGACGGGAACATTGAAGCAATGGCTGGAGATGTTATTTTCGACAGCAAGTTGCAAAAAACAATCAATGTTGATATTCGTTACGTGTTGTTTATTATCGATAAATACGCTGGCGCGAAACACATTGTTGACGAAATGACGATTATTAGATAATAGGAAATTCAAAAATTAATTTGGGGCCTCGTTCGAAATGGACGAGGTTTTTTTTGTTTCAATACTTCATTTTAGTAATTATTCAAAACCATCAGATTACTTTCAGTACTTCCATTAATCTATTAAATTGAATAGAAGAATATCCTCTGTTTTTTCGTTCATAATGTGTTGAAAAAGTATCACTTCCTAATCAACTATAAAAATAGTCACTCGCATAAATTAACTAAATTTGCGTGCAACTAACAATGACAAACGAAGAACTAAAAGGAATTGTTAAAGATATTTTTGCTGCCTACTTGGAGCAAAATGGTCACCGAAAAACACCGGAGCGTTATGCTATACTCGCTGAAATTTACGATTATGAAGGACATTTCGACATTGAGTCGCTCTACATCAAAATGAAAAACCACAATTACCGCGTTTCACGAGCAACATTGTACAATACGATCGACCTTCTTTTAGCTTGTAACTTAGTTCGTAAACATCAATTTGGGAAGAACATCGCTCAATTTGAAAAGTCACACGGTTCCAAACAACACGATCATGTAATTTGTACCGATACAGGTGAAGTATTTGAATTCTGCGATCCGCGGATTCAACAAATAAAACAAACGATTGAAGAACTTTTTGGAGTCCAGGTACAGCACCACTCCTTATACTTTTATGGCGTTAAATCTAATTCAAAATCGAAATGAGTTTTAGTTTAAATCAACACAACGTGGGACAGTTACTTGTCTTAGAAATGTCTGGAAAAATTCTTTCCGATGGAGATCTAGAAACAGCCAAAGCTTCACTAGATAAAATCGCAAACTGGAACATCGTAATGGACTTAAGCAACCTAACGCATTCCAATTCAAGTGGTATCGCTTTTATGGTCAAGACGTTAACACGTTCAAGAATCAATAATGGTGACGTTGCAATGGTAAAACCAAATGCGCAACTCGCCAAGTTGTTCGAAATTACGAAAATGCACGAAGTTTTTAGTATTTATGATTCGCTGGAAGAAGCAAAAAAGCATTTCAATAAATAAAATTCTCATACGTTATAATCACGAGTAAACTCAAAATTTAAATGAAGGTAGATGTATTGTTAGGCCTACAATGGGGCGACGAAGGAAAAGGAAAAATTGTAGACGTTCTAACACCTGAATACGACATTATTGCACGTTTCCAAGGCGGACCGAATGCTGGTCACACACTTGAATTTGAAGGAATTAAACACGTTTTACATACCATACCATCTGGAATTTTTCATTCGAATGTGATTAATTTGGTTGGAAATGGTGTTGTAATCGATCCTGTAATTTTCAAAGCAGAATTAGATAAACTTGCACCTTTTAATATTGATTTTTCGAAAAGATTATACATTTCCAAAAAAGCACATCTGATATTACCGACCCATCGTTTATTAGATGCGGCCTCAGAAAATGCCAAAGGGAAAAACAAAATTGGTTCGACTTTGAAGGGAATTGGACCAACATACATGGATAAAACGGGACGAAATGGTCTTCGTGTTGGAGATATTTTCTCGCCCAATTTTAAAGAAAAATACGATGCGCTAGTTGAAAAACACGTTGGAATGCTCAAGCATTACGAAAGTTTTGAGTATGACATTAAAGCCCACGAAGCAAATTGGATGGAAGGAATAGAAGTACTTCGTAGTTTGCACGCTGTTGATAGTGAACATTTCTTAAATAAAGCGCTACTTGAAGGGAAAAAAGTATTGGCTGAAGGCGCGCAAGGAACGATGTTGGATATTGATTTTGGAACGTATCCGTTTGTAACTTCCTCAAACACAGTCACCGCGGGAACTTGCACTGGCCTCGGGATTGCTCCAACTCGCATTGGAAAAGTTATTGGTATTTTCAAAGCTTACTGCACCCGAGTTGGCAGCGGCCCCTTCCCTACAGAATTAGAAGACGAAGTTGGAGAAGCAATTCGCAAAGAAGGTCGAGAATTTGGCGCAACAACAGGTAGACCGAGACGCTGTGGATGGATAGATTTAGTTCAAATGCGCTACGCAATAATGATAAACGGTGTAACTGAGCTTTCAATGATGAAAGCCGATGTGCTTAGTATTTTCGATTCCATTCAAGTTTGTACGCATTACTTAGTGAATGGCGAAAAAGTAACCGATTTTCCATTTGATGTCAACGACCTGGACTATACACCAGTTTACGAATCATTACCAGGATGGAATTGTGATTTAACAAAACTGGATGACTATGCTAAAGCGCCAATTGAACTTAAAAATTATGTTTCTTATCTGGAGGAAAAACTTCAAGTTCCAATTAAGGTTGTTTCAGTAGGTCCAGATAGAATTCAAACGCTTTCAAACGCTTGATTGAAAATAAACATATCTTAAAATGTGCGCTTTTCACAGGCGCATTTTTTTTAAGCGGGATTTTATTTGGTCAAAACAACCTTTTACAACTGCTTCCTGGATCTGAGAAAATGTATTTCGATAAAAAGACAGGACTGCATCGCTTGGTAGGCTCTGTTAGTTTTAATTACCAAGGTAATACAATGTTTTGTGATTCAGCGCATTATCAAGAAAAAAACAAAGTCGTTCGGGCTTACGGTAATGTACAAATTAGAAAAGATGATGTAAATTTATTTTGCGACTCACTTTATTACAATGGAAACTCAAAACACGCCAAACTTTGGGGACACGTTCGCGTTCGAGATAGCGAATATAAAATTACCACTGACTCGCTCGATTATGACGCAAAGAACGGGAAAGCCATTTACCGCAGATTTGGAACAATTGAATCCATTATATCAGACGAAAAAATATCAAGCAGAACGGGATATTTTTATCCAAACAAAGGTAGCTTCTTCTTCAGCGGAAATGTCAACTATAAAAAAGAAAAATTAGCCATCACTACTGATACCCTGCAGTTTTCTTATGAAAAGCAAACAAGCTATTTCTTTGGTCCTACAAAAATTATAAATGATACGATTACTATTCTTTGCAAAAAAGGCTGGTATAATGTCCAAAAAGAGGAAGGTGTTCTCTATCAAAAAGCAGAAATTATTCAGAAAAACTCACTTATACGTGGAGATACGCTTTATTATAACGGTCAAAAACAAGCTTACGAAGGAAAAGGGAATGTCTTTTACAAAGACTATGAACAAAATATGGTTTTCCTAGGAAATCGCGCTTATTCAAGTAACGAAAAACACTATGCATATCTAACTGGAAAAGCAATGGCTTTTAAAGTCAAAGATCAAGACACGATATTTATTCATGCAGATTCGCTTCACCTGTATAGAGATACATTAAACAAAACGAAAGAAATAACTGGAAATAGAAATGTCAAGATTTATAACAAATCCATTCAATGTGTTTCTGATTCTGCATTTTATTTACCAAACGAGAATTTGCTTTATTTGCGCTCTAAACCAATTGTTTGGGCTCAAAATACCGAATTGAAAGGAACGAAAATGGATGTTTTTTTGAAAGATACTTTAGTTGAAAAAATTCTAGTTTCCGGAAATGCAAACGCTATCATGGAAGTTGATTCAGGTAATTATTACAACCAAATTTCAGGAAAGGATATGATTGCCTGGTTTGAAAATAATGAAGTTGTTAGAACCGATGTACAAGGAAACGCACATACCATCTATTTCCCTGAGGAAACAACTAAAACGGATTCTACATTTCAGAAAAAAAGGATGGGAATGAATCGTGTCGTCGCCTCTGATTTAAGAATTTACCTTGATAGTGGTGAAGTGAAAGGAATTACCTATTTCGATAAACCTGACGGGGTTTTCTACCCGATGGATCAAATTAAGCAATCCGAACAATTCATAAATGGTTTTTCATTGAATCCTGCTTTGAGACCAAAATCGGCATTGGATTTAATCAAATAAGATTTCTATTCTTCCACTACAAAATATAATTTCTTAAACGGAATTTAGTTTAATTTTGATAGATCTCAATGAAAAAAATAGACTTCTCCTTCAAAAATAATGAACCGACCAAGAAAGGAAGTGTTCTTATTTCTGATCCATTTTCAGATGATGTTTATTTCGGTCGCTCAGTAGTTTTAATTTGTGAACACAATGATGAAGGAACTTTTGGTTTTGTTTTGAATAATTACATTGACGTCGATTTACATCAATTAGACGATAACTTTCCGAATATTAATGCTCGAATTAGCTTTGGCGGACCTGTTTCGAAAGAGAACTTATATTACATCCATTCCTTCTCGGAAATAAAAGAGACACTTAAAATTCGCGAAGATTTATATTATGGTGGAGATTTTGAAGAAATCTGTGAACGAATAGAAAATGCTAAAAATCCGAACGAAGAAATTCGTTTTTTCGTGGGTTATTCTGGTTGGAGTCCGGGGCAATTGGAGGAAGAAATCAAAAACGAAAGTTGGATTACAGCAAATAATATTTCAACTGAAAAAATTCTAGATACAAACTTAGACGATTTATGGAGAATCTGTTTGGAAAAACAAGGACAGCGTTTTCAATTAATGACCAAATTCCCACGTAATCCAATGGATAATTAAAATTTGAATCTCAACACGTTTTAAAGAGAGCGATTGCTCAATTCTATGTATTTTTGAAATATGCATCTGATTTCAGACTTTTCACTTTGGCTTTTAATCCCAATCGGACTGTTTTCAGTTATCTTGACTTTTTATTTTTACAAAAAAGAAGGTTGGTTTGGCGATTTAAAACCATTTCAACAAAATCTTTTACGAGTTCTTCGTTTTTCATCCTTGTTTTTAATTGGAATTTTATTGCTCGGGTTAATTCTCCAAACAATTAACTTCCGGGAGGAAAAACCGATTTTTATTAACTTGATTGATAATTCAAACTCGATGATGAATCACAAGGATAGTAATTTGGTAAAAAGTCAAATTACTTCGTATCGTGAAAAGCTAAAAGAAAAATACGGGGAAAAATTTGAATTGATTGATTTGTATGTTGGTACGAATGTCTCAAATCAGAAACTGAATTTTTCTGAAAAAACCTCCAACCTCGAGGCCGGATTTGAAAAAATAAATTTTGATTACTATAACCGAAATATTGGTGGAATCACTTTCATTTCTGATGGGAATTATAACGTGGGGACTAACCCTGCGTATGCCGCAGAAAAAATCAGCATCACACCTATTTTTTCATTGGCTGTTGGTGATACGACTCCACGAAGGGATCAACTCATTAAAAATGTTTCAGTTAACGATATCGCATTTTTAAATAATGAATTTCCTGTTGAAGTTGATTTGGAATCGATTAAACTAGGAGGGAAATCCGTAAGTGTAAGTATTTTCGAAAATGGCAAACAAATTGCTTCACAATCAATTACTTATTCCAATTCTAAACGAGATTTCAAACAGGTAAATTTCACACTCAAAGCAAATAAAATTGGATTTCAAACCTATTTAGTAAAATTGAAATCGTTGGATGGTGAAAGCACCTTAAAAAATAACCAACGGACCTTCTACGTGGAAGTTATCGATTCAAGAAATAAAGTGCTTTTGTTGGCGGGAGCGCCTCATCCCGACATATCGGCACTAAAAGAAGTATTGGATCAAAATGAAAACATTGAATCTGAAAGCGTCTTAATAAAAGATTGGAATAAGAATCTGGAGAAAACGGATTTGGTTGTATGGCACGAACCTGGAGCCAATTTCGATGCATCAATTCTTCAATTATTGCAAGATAAACGAATTCCAATATTGTATATTTTGGGTCCAAATACGGAGGCTGCTGTTGCGACTAAATTGAATTTGGGTATTTCTGGAATGAAAGGAAACAAAACGGATGACATCCAACCAACACTTGCATCAGATTTCAATCATTTCGAA
>JACCDP010162967.1_pt1 | contig 12828 bp, 18 predicted proteins | sample 7445841 | NCBI WGS metagenome assembly JACCDP01 (sample SAMN15323441, study PRJNA562643) | freshwater metagenome | isolation source: river surface water | place: USA:Blue River Watershed | collected 2017-08-17
ATGCGCTCACAGGGGATGCGCTCGGCCAGATAGTCGGCGATGAGTCGCTCGAAGGCGGAGCCCTTGCGCTTCTGTGGATTGGCCATGGGTCAGACGCCGAGGCGTGCGGCGAATCGCTCAAGGACAGTCTGGGGGCAGCAGCTGGCCTCCACCTCGCGGCCGTCGGGCAGATAGATGGCGTGGCGCTGAAACGGCTCGAGCGTCAGCGGCGGGGTGTAGGTGGGGATGGGCAGCGGTGGCACCCATTCGCGGCGCCACCATGCCACGAGAAAGCCCCCCAGCAGCACGGCCCGCTGGGCCTCACCGGGCTGCGCCTGGGGGTCGGTGCGGGGCAGCCAGTCGCCGAACGCGAAGGGGCAGGACCGCGGGGGCGCGATGGCCCCTGCGGATGGCCCCGGAGGCGCCCCTGACGCCCCCGCCGGCGATGGGGTGGTGGATGGCATCGGCGGAGGGGCAGACAGGGCTTCCTGAGCCACGGAGGCGCGGATCTGCTGCAGGACGTTCATGGGGCGGCGGTGGGTGAGGGGAGCCTAGGGCGAAACCAGTGGGACAGCCTGAAACGCCCGGATTTCGGCGGTTTGGGACGTTTTGGGACTTTGGGACAACTTGGGACGGGCTTGTCCCAGAGCAGAAGCCGCGCTGGCACTGGCGAAGTGGTCCGATTTTGGGACGTTGGGACACCTCTAGGGGGGTATCCACCTGTGCCCTATGGGACTAGGTACAAATACTTAAATAAATAATAGAAAAATATGCTTCTTAGGGGTGTCCCAACGTCCCAAAACAGGCCCAGATCCCTTGCGCCGCAGTCGATTTGCTCTGGGACAAACCTGTCCCAAAGTGTCCCAAATGTCCCAAAACGTCCCAGTCGGGCACCATGAGGCACCCCACCCGGCGCCGCAAACGCCAGTCAGGGACAGGGTTTTGACCGCATGGGACAACCGCTGGGCGGCTTTGGGACGTGTCCCAAAAGGCGGCCAGCCCACGTCCCAAAGCCGCGGCCGTGCTTGCAGCGGTGGTTCTGGCGTCAGTCGCCAGGCGGGACCCACTCGACGGACTTACCCTTGCGGACCACCTGGCCGCAGTCAGGGGTTTCGGCGACAACGGACAGCAGCCAGGTGCGGACCTCGGCGGCAGGGGTGCGGCGCGCGGGGAGGGACCATGCGCGGATCTGGGACTGTGGGACAGGGCGGCTGCCATGGCTGCGGCGCCACTCCCGGCCTTTATCGATCAACCGCTTGAGAGCACCGCCGGCGCCTGTGCGGACGGGGCCAAGCACCTTGTCCCGTTCGCGTGCGAAGAGGGCGGTCAGGACGATGGCGGCTTTGACCACCTCCAACCGGATGGGGGTGTTGAGGTTGAGGCCTGCGGAGGCCTGTCGGATCGCGTGGATCGCCAGGGCGATGCGCAGGGTCGTGCCACGCTGCTTTCCCCAATACTGGCGATCGGATGGGTCAGTGACGGCGAGCTTGAAAGATTCCGCCTGCCTGATCCAGTCGATCATGGTGGCTTTGGCATCTTCGGCGAGGGTAATGATTACTGGCTCTCCATCTTCACTGATCGGTAGTTTCGAGGCTGCTGCATCCACCTGTTTGTAGAGGCTATTGACGGCATCAGAAATGAGGACAGTTGAATCCTGATAGTCATAAACCCATTCGCCTAGGTCAAACATCAGGAAGCGACTCCAGAGGCCATCAGCATCGGCCATTCCTTCATTCGCTTCGGCATCAGCTTTCCAGAGGCCTTCAAGACGTGCAGGCTGAAGGCTGCCGAACAATGAGACGGCAGGATTTGGGACAAATATAGAGTCGCGGCCGACGCGATCAGTGATGATCTGTTCACCTGGATACAGACTGAGCCACTTGGCTCGATCACTGCGATTGGGGGCGCGGCAAAGCTGACTGAACCAGCCGGCGAGTTCATCATGCACAGCTAATAGCCCTGGGTTTGAGCCATTGCTGAGGATCATTTCAATCCGCTCGAAGGTGGCGTCACTGACAAGCAGGTGGCGCAGCTCAGGTTGAGGATTCTCCGACAGAAAGTCAGCGAGGCGATCACCTTGATCGCCGCCTGATTCTGCAGCTGCAGCCTTTGCATCGCGTTCCGCTTGCGCTCGCCGATGCTTCCAGTCCGCCAGCGCGTCGGCGTGCCGCTTCCGCTCCTGCTTCTGCCACGGCTTGAATGCCTGCATGGTGGTCGGGCCAGATGTTGGCGACTTGCCGGAGCTGGCGGTGGCGATGTTGGCACCCCAGAGGACGCATGCTTCCTTCCATGCGTGGTTGGGCGTCATGGCGACCTTGGCACGGTTGCCGATGACAGAGCAGACGCTGCAGAGAATCGGCAGGAGGAAACCGCAGGGCTTCAGTCGATTCTCACTGGCGTAGGTGTTGAGCATGCGGGCCATGCCCGGGGGGAATGCGAGGTCCAGGGCTGCCAGGTCAGCCGCCGCGGCCACGTCGCGGTAGTGACGGATTTCGACCGCCAGCTCCTGGCGCTCGAGGGCAGCGTCTTCATCGTCGACGGTGTCCAGCTGCCAGGGCTGCGGCTCGGCTGGCGGATCAGCGGGGATGAAGGGCTCACCATCGAGGGGCTGGGTCGGCGGATCGGGCTTGGGCTTGGGTTTGTGAAGGACGAACAGGGAGCGTTCGCCGAAGCTGTCGTGATCTTCGGAGCGGACATAGGCCCAGGCGCGGCCGTCATGGCCGGCGACCTGCTCCCCCTTGGCGCTGCAGTCGGGTGCGGATTTGGTCTGGCCATGGCAGCACCAGACCGAATCACCGTCCTGATGGATGCTGCATGCGCCGGAGTGGTCGCGGCCACACATGGGGCATGGCCGCCGCTGACTGCTGTTCACCCAGCTGGTGGAGGTGCTGCTGTAGCTGCGGTGTTTGCGGCTGGATGGCTGCTCCAGCTTGCGCATGGTGGCGGGCCTGAGGGGCCGATCACCACAGAAGACGCCATGAAGGAGATCGAACCATTCGGGCGGCAGGGGCTGCGCCTCGGATGGTGGGCGGCCGGCCCAGGCGTATTGGTCGTCGTTGTGGGTGTAGTTGGATTCCTTGGTGTAGTGCTGCCCGAGAACGACGATCTGGGTGCCGGGCTTGGCGAAGACGGCCAGCTCCTCACCGTTGATTTTGACGGTCTTGCCGCCGGCGGCGAGCTGCGCCTTCTGGTCCGGGGTGACGGTGTAGACGAGCTTGAGGCGATCGGTGTTGCTGGTGCGAACGATGCGCCAGGTGTCGGCGGTGTGAGGCTCGCAGCCGTGCTGCTGACAGAACGCCGCGGCCGAAGGGCCATCGATGTCAATGGCGATGTGACCCGGAGCAGCACCGATGTGCCAGCAGACGCATTGGGGAGCGGCGGCCTGGAGATCAGGAATGGAGAGGCCTTTATGGGTCTCCCAGTCGTTGCCGACGAGTGGACGCTTATCTGGTGCGCCGGGCAGTAGGGGGCCGATACCGGCGAGCATCGGCAGGCGTTCGCGGCGCCAGCGGTCGTGGTCGTAGGGCCCAGCCGCGGCCGTAGGGGGTGTCTGCACTGTTCACGCCTTGGCGGCGATGGCCGCAGCGGCCTGCTCGATCAGCATACGGATGGCGGCGCTGCGGGTGTCAACGCCTGGCGTGGCAGCGACGATCCGATCAAGGGCCACGATGTGGAAGGGCTTGACCATGACGTTCAAGGGGGTGCTGCGAGCTGTGGCCTGCATGTAGTAAGGTTGCGCAGTATCTGTAGAACCTTAGCAGGCAACGGGCGTCATGTCGTTTGAGCTTCGCGGCTACCAGACCCGCCTGGCAGATGCCGGCGATGCGGCCATGCTTGACGGGAAACGGCCCTGTCTGGTCGCACCAACCGGTGCAGGCAAGACCGTGATCATCGCTGAGCTGGCCAGACGGGCCCTCGTGCGCGGCGAACAGGTCGTGGTGATCTGCCATCGAGAGGAGATCCTGACTCAGATCGTCGCCAGCCTGCAGCGCCACCTGGGGGATCAGGTGGTGATTGCGATGGTGACCGCCGGCAGCCGGCCGCGAATGGACCGACGTGTGGTGGTGGGGATGGTGCCGACGATGGTGCGACGTCTGAAGCTGCTCGAGCAGCTGACGGGCTGCACCTTGCTGGCAGACGAATGCCACCATGCGCCATCGGCCACCTGGCGAAAGGTGATCGAGGCAGCCCGGCCGCGGCGATTCGGTGGGCTGACGGCAACTCCGGTCCGGCCTGACGGCAAGGGGTTGGGTGATGAAGAGATGTTTGACCTGCTGCTGAATGGACCCGAGGCTAATGAGCTGATGGCCGCCGGTAAGCTCTGCCGCTACCGGTTGTTTGCGGCGCCGCATCGCATCGATTCCAAGGGGCTGCGCAAGCGCGGCGGAGACTTCAGCGTCGCCGACATGGAACGGCGTGTGGTGGAGATCCAGGGCCAGATCGTGCGGGACTGGAAGCTGCTGAATCCAAACGGTGAACGGACGATCTGCGTCGCGGTAAGCGTTGAGCATGCCCACGAAGTTGCGGGATTGTATCAGGACGAGGGCATTGCGGCGGCAGCGGTTGACGGCAACACCCCGAAGGCGGAACGGCGCGAGATTTTCGAGCGGTTCCGTCGCGGCGAGATCACGGTGCTATGCGCCTGCGCCGTGATCGACGAGGGGCTGGACGTGCCAGAGGCCACCTGCCTTCAGATCCTGCGGTTTACGGCCAGCCTGCGGCTGTGGCGACAGCTGATCGGTCGTGTGCTGCGGCCGTCGCCGGGCAAGGAGTTCGCGTTGATCATCGATCACACCGACAACTGGCGGCGGCTGCCACCGCCGGATGCGGTGATGGACTGGAAGCTCAATGCGGAGGTGCAGCAGCCGAAGGACAAGCGCGAAGCGGTGGTCAACCCAGACACTAACGAGGTGACGGAGGCCGAACCAGTGGAGGTTGAGGAGACCGGCGAGGACCTAGTGGAGATCACCCGAAGCATGTTGGCGGCGGCCCACCCGGTGATGGCGCGGCGACTGCTGAACGAGATGTGCCGAGCGGAGATTTTGCAAGGCGGAGACGATCTGCGTCGATGGCTGCAGCACCTGGACGTGCTCGACGATCAGACGCTGCCACTGCTGGGTGCTGCGCTGGGGATGTCGGATGGATGGGCACAGGGGCAGATGATGCTGCGGATGCTGCTGACTCCAAGGCAGATTCTGGCCGCGACGAAGCGGCTGCAGGCGCTGCTGCATGCGTGCTAGGTTGTAAGCGGTTGTAATCACACATGACCAAACCTCCCGCCCCGCCCGGGCCGCCCGCCCCGCCAGGACCCCGGAGTCGCATCCTCACCTTGCGGCTCTCCTATGACCTGTTTGATCGGCTGGCCGCGGCCGCGGCCGCTGATCGACGGTCAAACAGCAGCATGGCTGCGTTGCTCATCGAAGATGGGCTCTCTCGTCAGCCATCGCCGCATTCCACCTCAACCGCCACCTGACCATGCCTGCATCAACTCCAGCACCAGCACCAGATCGTGGTGCTGATCAGCTGCCGCCCAACTGCGGCCCCACAACACAGCAGCTCGCGATCCTTGATGCTGCCATCGCGGCGGCCATTCCTGCCTTTGGCAGCCTGGCGCCGAACGCAAGCGCAGACATCAAGGGTCGCAAGCATTCCTACCTCAACCTGCCGGGGCTGCTCGAGGCGGTCCGGCCGGCACTGCTGGCGCAGCAGGTCATCATCACCAATTCGATCGGCCTCGTGCCGGGTGGGTTTGTGGTGGCGACCACCCTCCGCCATTCCGGTGGTGGTTGGCGGCTATCGCAGTTTCCAGTCCTGAGCCTGACCAGCAACAGCGCCATCGGTTCTGCTGCGACCAGTGGGTTCCGGGTGAACCTGCAGCTGCTCCTTGGCATCTGCGCTTCTGACGAGGAGGCAGCGCACGAGGTGGCACCTCAAGCACCTGCCGCTGCTCCTTCGCCGATGCCATGGCAGCCGCCGGCCGCGGCCGCGCCACCAGCCTATGCCGCACCGCCACAGCAGGGGTATGACATGACGATGGCAGCACCGCCGCAGCAGGCGCCGCCCACCAATGCGTTGCAGTGGCAACCCGCCCCGACCGATCCATCCGCTTACGTCTGACCATGAAATCCGCACGTCTCAACCTCTGGACGGCTCAGCCGTCCCAGAATCCCAAAGCACCGATGCTCAATGGTGCCGTTGAATTGCCGGCTCAGCTGGTGTGGGAGCTGGCCCAGGCCATGCAGCAGGGCCAAGGGATGGAAGTGAACCAGCAGACCGGTGAGCAGTTCTTCAAGCTGCGAATCAGCGTCTGGCGTGGCACCGGCGAGAACAACGGGCCGGTGCTGAATGGGCAGATCGAAAGCCCGTCTGAGCGTGCCGCCTACCTGGCCCAGAAGGCGCAGCAGCAGGGCGGCCAGCAGTGGGGCGCCCCTGCTGCTGCGCCACAGCAGCCAGCCTATGGGCCGCCGATGCAGCAGCCACCCGCTGGCTATCCGCCGCAGGCACCGCCCCAGCAGGCTGCGCCCTATGCGCCCCCTGCTGCCCCCATGGCGCCACCCGCCCCGCCTGCGGCACCGCCGGCATGGGGAGCCCCTGCGCCTGGTGGCTGGGGCGCCTGATTGATCACTCGGCAGCCACAGATTGCCCTCCTGCCATCGCAGGGGGGCATTGCGTTCGATGAGCCAAACCATCGCTACTGGTTGTGGTCCGATCGTCGCGGCCGATGGATGCAGCCCCCCAGCTGCTCTCAGGTGCTGACGCTGGCTGGTGCCAAGGGTTTTGACCCGCGGCACTGGCGGCGGCGGCTCGTCGAGAAAGATGGGCTCCACCCACCTGAGGCTGATCTGTTCATGGAGCTTCACCGCGACGGCCGGGCCAGGATTGGCACTGAACTTCATGCGCTGATCCGGCAGGAGCTGCTTGGCATCGCTGCCCCGCGGGTGCAGTTTGCCGAATCGTTGATGCTGCTGGCCACCTGGCGGCAGCAGTTCCTGCCGCAGATTGAACAGGTGATTGCCTGTGAAACGCCATTGGCGAGTCGTCAGCTGTTCTACACCGGCACGCCGGACCTGATCGCAAGGGTCAGCGGTCGATGGCTGGGGGTTGATTGGAAGACGAAGGTGAGCCAGGAGAAGGCGAAACCGGATGCTGCTTGGCCGCTGCAGCTGGCGGGTTATGACCTGCTGGCGAGGGAGGTGTACGGATTGCAGCTTGAGGGTGCGTGCAATCTGATGGTCTGGCCTGGCGGCTGCCAGGAAGTGTTCTATGGGGCCGACGAGATTGCGACGTTGCGGGATCAGTTTGTCGGCCATGCCGCCTGGGCCCATGCGGTCAAGGCGACCCGTGGGGATCGTGACGCCGCCGGAGCACTACAGCATCTGCTGCGGCTTCATCCTGAGGCGTTGAGGCAGGCGTCACCACCACCGGGCTGTGGGGAGTGGACGGTGACGCGAGCGCTGGGGATGGGGTGATGGGGATGTATGGGTCACGCCGGCTCGCAGCCGATCTCCACTCCCTCATCCCGCGGCGTGCAGCGAAGCCAGAAGCCGCCGAGCGACTTTGGCATCACGATGCGCTCCACGGCCCAGCCTGAGCCAGCCTGGAACTCCTCTTTGTAGGTGCCGAGCTGCAGATGCCATCGCTGCTGGATCCGCTGCTGCCCGCGCTGCGTGACCCGATAGCAGGCGTGCGACACGGCCGTGCGTTCGTGGTTGTGGCCGTTGACGATCACGTCGGCCTCAGGGGCAATGCTGGCGTACCGGCCGCCGCCCATGACGCCCTTCGAGATGATCCCGCCCCAGGCGCCGTGGTGGAAGAACAGGGTGACCCGTCGGGTCCGCCCCTGCCGGCTGGCACCGGGTCGGTAGAACGTGAGCCAGACCCAGCCCTGGTACGGCAGGTGCTCCACCTTGGAGCCGTAGCCGCGCAGACGCCGAGTCAGATTCTCAAGGGGGTCGATCTCCTGGTTGCCGAGGACGGCGGTTTCGTGGTTGCCGTCGGAGATCAGTGCGAGGCTGCTGGCCCAGGGGCTGAGCCACTCGGCGCACTCGTCGAACACCAGATCGAAGTAGTTGGACCCGGCGTGCTCGGGCCTGAGAGACGACTTGCTGCCCCTGCGGTCGCGGCGGCCTTGCATGAGGCACAGCAGGTCACCGAAGCACAGGACCGGAGCGCCGCGGCCCTGGGCCTGGTTGAGGTGGCGTCGCAGCAGATCCCGATCGCAGTGGGGGTTGTCGAGATGGACATCCGAGACCAGGAGGAAGTCGTGCGGAATGTCCCGGGTGTAGGGGATGCGCAGCTCCAGCAGCTCGGGCGAGTGTCGCCGCAGTTCGAGCATGGATCGGCAGCATGCCTACGGGGTGAGTCTACGGGCCCTGGATGCGGCGACCGTTTGCCGGACGTACTCGAGGCCGTCTGGTGTCTTGCGCCAGCAGCGTGAGCAGATGCTGCCATGGGCGCCGCGGTGAGGGCTGCCACAGGTGCAGCAGCGAAGCGGCTGGTGTGGTGGCAGCTTGCCGGCTTTGCGAAGTCGGAACAGCTGCTGTCGCTCGGTGTTGGAGAGGGGCATGGATCAGGCGGCGAGGATTCTGCGAACGGTGGTGCGGCTGCAGCCGAGGCGATCGGCGATGCGCTGCTGGGTCCAGCCGGCGGCGCGCCAGCGCTTGATGCGCTGCTGCCGGGTCTCGGTGATGTAGAGCAGCAGGACCAGGGGGAGGGTGAGGATCGCCAGGATCGTGGCGAGGAGGCAGAGGGTGGTGGTCATGGGTTGGGTGGCGAAGTAGCGGCCGGGATGGGCTCCCGGCTAAGAGTTGACAAAGACGGGCTGTTGGCAATTCTCAACCGCCCATCGCAGCCAGTAGATGAGCCACTCGGCCTTGCAGAGGGCTCCGTCGTAACGTGGATCGTCAGAGAGGTCTTCGTCTCGATACACGGAAGACCCCTCAAAGATTGGCTTGGCTCCCTCTTTCGGCAATGGATACTGAGCCATGTGGGTTGGATGCTTTGCTTTGTATGCAGCGATTCGATCTTCTACTTCTTCTACGTGCTCAATGGTGATAGGAGCTGCGCCGGGATGCTGCATGATCAGTGGATACCGATAATCGCCGTTACGCTCAAAATATCCTTTGCCGCCATTTTGCTCGTTGAACATTACATCTGTCAGTCCAAGGACTCTCATCGCGTTGGCCCATGACGAGTACGATGGCCAGCGTCGATTCTCATAATCTGTTAGCTCACCAAATGCCGGTGCGTCATCACGGCGGATTAGTTCGCAGTCGATGTCGACGTAATCGGCGCTGTACGAAATGCGCGCCTCTCCAATTCTGAGTGTGTATCCCATGAGGATGCTGCGGCGGTGGGGTGGTGGATCGGCCGGGATGGGCTCCCGGCGGGCCGTGGGGGGGGGGTTAGGCGAGGACGCGACCGCATGCAGCCATCAGGAGGCGAGAGGCTTCCTGGTTATCTGCCTCGCGCATCGCCTCTCTGCCACGCTTGGTAATGCGCCACTCCTCCCAGCCAGCCATGGGGGCAAGAAGGCCGGCATCGTGCATCCGGCGGAGCATGTCGGCGCGCGTGCGCTTGGGAGGAACCCCGGTCTTTTCGATCGCCTTGAGAACACGAAGGCGGGCGTAGCTGAGTTCGGTGCTGTTCATTTCCTGGATCCGGTGAGGTGAAGTGGTGTGCAGGGATTGCCGACGATCTGGCAGGCTCCCCTCGGGCCAGGGGCCGGAGCCCCCGTGAGAGGCGGCTGCCTCCCGATGCGATCACTGTAACCCCACCGTTACGCCACGGCATCCCCGGCGGTGGCCAGTCCACGGATCGTCCAAGGCCCAAGCATCAGGGGCCCCATGAGGAGCCCCGAGCTGCTGGATCAGATCACCGCGAAGTCCGCGGCGCTCGTGGCCCCAGCGAACGTCTGCAGCACACAGATCAGTTGCGCCGCCTGACCCCCGAGCCCGTCCCGGTCGAAGTAGATCGACTGGGCCGTGCCGGCGGTGCCCATCCGGATGAACGTCGGGGCCGCGGTGGTCGCCTGCTGGTTCAGCTCGTAGCCCACGGCAGTCCCAGCAGCCAGGCCGAACGCTGCGCCGTTGATGGCGATGCGATCGATGCCGACCTGGAAGTCGGTGACGAAGTCGGCGTGGGCCTGGCCGGCATGGCTGAAGCGGAACACGTCCGCCCCACCGCCGCCGGTCAGCTCGTCTTGGCCGGCCCCACCGTCCAGCATGTTGTTCCTCTGGTTGCCGCCGATCCGGTTGGCGAGGTCGTTGCCGATGCCCACGTCAGCACCTGAGCCCAGCACAAGGCTGCCGAGGCCCGGGGGCAGCTCGTAGCTGGCGAGGGTGGAGAGGACCTGGTCCTGGCTGTTGCCGTTGATGATGGTGTCACTTGCGTGGTTGATGTGGAACTGATCGCCTGCAGCGGTGCCGATCAGGATGTCGGCGCGGGCGGTGCCTTTGATGATGGCCATGTGATGTGGAAGCAGGGTGGATGGTGGCCGGATTGGGTGCGGCTCCGGCGGGCCGCGGGGTCACCCTGGCTTTCGATTGGCGGCGACGGCTGAATTGATCATGTCGCCAAGCGCTGAAAATCGATCTTCTCCCAGCGCATTCTCAAATCCTTCTATCATCAAGTGAATTACAAGGCCCGGAAACAAGAAGAATGAAATCCCAAGCCCCAAGACGAAGAACCGATCCTGAAAGGTAGTTACCTTTCCGTAGCTCTTCATCATTTCTACGCTGGTTTTCATGGTTTTAATAGTGAAGGAATGGTCGAGATCAGCTCCGGCTGGCCGCGGGGTCATCGTTTGCGCGACGAGTAATACAGAAACGCCAGGATAACGATGACGTTGAGAATGGAATCGCTGTCAATGTTGACCATCGGCCCCCTCCTGCGGCACGGGCAGCGCCCAGTGGGGAGCCCAGTGGGTCCACCCACCGCCGGCAACAGAACGGGCAAGGCTGTCGGAGCCCATGCCCAGCATGGAGAGTTGAGCCCATTCCCAACCACCGGCAACGCATTTTGCCGCCCATGCCCATGGGGCCGCATCTGGTTCGTCTGGCCATGGAGCGCAATCCTCCGGCCCCGGCAACCGCTCGCTCACCGGCACCGGCTCGACGGCAGGGCGGCCCCAGCGGGCCAGCACGGCGCGGCAGTGCTCAACGATCCCAGCGTTCAGGGTGACGCGGAACAGGCCCGGCCCCACGTCTGGACCTGCGCCATGGGCTGCCAGCCGTGAGACGGTGGCAAGGTCCTTCCAGAGTTGCTGCGGCATCAGCTCCATGATTTCCTCATCTGTCGGCCCCTCCGGCAACGGCTGGGCCAGCGCGGCGCGGGCTCGGAGGATTACATCAGGCGGCACAACGTAGTGAGCGCTGGTCCGCTCAGCCCAGGTCAGCAGCTCAGCGCACAAGGCGCGGTAGTCAGTCATTGGAAAGTCTCGGTGACGGTGTACTGCAGCGGCCGGAACGTCTCCCCAGGCATGTGCCAATAGGTGCGGCCCCAGGGTTGCAGGCAGCTGCTGATGCCAGCAAACCGATGGTCAGGAACGATGACGGCAGGCATGGTGTTCGACCAGCACAGCGGGCCGATCCAGCCGCCGTCAGAGGTGATGTAGATCATCGGCTGGCCTCCTGATCCAGACGGTCTGCAATGGCTCGGCTGATCAGCTCCGAATCTGTGGTCTCATTCCGCAGCCATGTCGCCACCTTGCGGATCACGGCGCTGGCTGATGCCGTTCCGTGGTGGCCCAGCTCGTCGCGAATAAGCTCCACCAGCCCATCGGCAGGCGCGGGCGGGGCGGGCTCCATGATCGGGCTCAGGTCGTGAAGCTGTGTGGCGAGTCGCCATGAAATGCGCTCAGGATCGCCAACAAACGGCCCCGTATGAACAGCCGAAAAGCACTTACGAGTTGAACACCATATGCCATATTCGTGTTGCACGCTCGGGTAGAGTTGATAAATACAGTGGTCGCCATCCTGCGGTTCCCTTTCACTCAGCCGATACCATTGCGGCTCAGATGCGATCTGCTCCGGCTGCTGCGCGGCCTCCAGCGCCTCGATGCGGGCGTAGAGCAATTCAATGCTCTCCTGTCGGTTATAGCCTTCCTGTCTCAGAGCAGCGACCATTTCGGTCAGCCTCTCGATTCTCGGATCAGTCATCACAACACCCCCTCCCGCACCAGCGACACCACCTGCTGCTCCAACTGCTCCAGCCCCTCATCGTTCTTGATCAGGACACCAACGCTCGTCATGTCTGGTGCCATGTCCGAGACGTGCCGCCGCTGCTCAAGGCTCAGCTGATCCTCGGCCGCCTTGCGCCGGATGGCCGCGACGGTGCCGCCGAGCCGGCGGATCAGCGCGAACTCATCGGGGAATCGAACGTCGTCGATGATGACCACGTCATCAGGGCCAGCCGCCTGGATCTTCGCCTCCATGATCCCGACCCAGATGTTCGGATGGACCAGCTGTCGGCCCCACTCGGTGCCGAGGGTGCGCAGCAGCTCCCGCGGGGTCGGAGCGCCGGACAGCAGCTCCACGGGCAGGTGCTTGTAGCAGGTCAGCGCATCAACGGCCTCGGCATGCTTGTAGCCAGCCTCGACCAGCAGTCCCCGCAGCATGGTGCGCAGCGGCCCGGCGAACGATGGCCGCAGCACCAGCCGATCTGGATACTGGCGGCTGATGATGTCCGCCACCGTCGTCTTGCCTGAGCCAGGGGCCCAGGAACACAGTCCTATGAGTTTCATGGTGTCTCCGTGGTTGATTCGATCTCGTCCAGCCAGGTGTTCAGAGCATCCTTCGACGGCCCCTTCGGCCACTTCAGCCACTTCACCAGGTCCGCCCGGTTGGCGAA
>JACCDP010851098.1_pt1 | contig 12827 bp, 9 predicted proteins | sample 7445841 | NCBI WGS metagenome assembly JACCDP01 (sample SAMN15323441, study PRJNA562643) | freshwater metagenome | isolation source: river surface water | place: USA:Blue River Watershed | collected 2017-08-17
ACCCGTCGGGAACGCAGCGCCGCCGCCTGACGCAGCCAGCCGGGCCTGGGCTCTAACCCGGTCTGGGGCGCGGCGGCAGGCCAGCAGGCCGACTCGAAAAAAAAACCATCGGCTGCAAGGCCGATGGCTTGGTGATCTGGCCCGAGGTCGGACTCAGGCCAGCAGCTTTTTAACGCGGGCCGGCGACATGGGCAGTTCGCGCGGGCGCTTGCCTGTGAGCTGCGCCACGGCGTTGGCAATCGCTGGGGCCACGGGGCCCACGCCGGCCTCGCCCATGCCGGTGGGCGGCGCGTTGGACTTGACGATGCGGGTGTGAATCTCGGGCATGTCGGCCATGCGCAGCACCGGGTAGTCGTGGTAGTTGGTCTGCTGCACGGCCCCGCCCTTGATGGTGAGCTCTTCAAGGAGCGCCACCGACAAGCCATAGACGGCGCCGCCTTCGAGCTGGCCGAGCACGCTCTCGGGCTGGACCACCAGGCCCGGATCGACCGCAGTCCAGTAGTTGTGCACCTTGATCTTGCCGCTCTTGCGGTCGATCGAGACCTCGGCCACGCCGGCCGCCACGGTGCCGTGGTAGTCGGCCAAGGCCAGCCCCAAGGCACGGCCACGGCGCTTGCGCTTCCAGTCGGACATCTCGGCCACGGCCTCGATCACGGCGCGGGCGCGGGGGTCGTCCTGCGTCAGTTCCAGCCGCAGGGCCAGAGGGTCCATCTTGCGGGCCTGGGCCACTTCGTCCAGAAAGCTTTCAATGGCGAACTTGTTGTGACCGGCCCCAATGCCCCGGAAGGCATGCACACGCATGCCACGCATCTCGCGCACACCCTCGGACTGCCAGTTCGGGATGCTGTAATGCGGCAGGTCCGAGCCCTGCCAGCCGATGTAGTCCTTGCCACCGGTGGCAGCAAAGCGCGGGGGAGCAGCCACGGCGTCGACGTTCTCAGCCACGATACGGTGCTTCCAGCCCACCAGCTTGCCATTGGCGTCCAGGCCGGCCCGCAGAATGTGGTGCGTCATGGGGCGCGGTCGCGCGGCGACCAGATCGTCCTCGCGGCTGAGGATGAGCTTGACGGTGCGCTTGCTCGCGTTGGCAATGGCCACGGTCTGCGCCACGATGTCCGGCGTGATGCGCCGGCCATAGCCACCGCCGAGCAGCTGCTGGTGCAGGCGGATCTTGTCCGGCGTGGTCTTGAGCACATTGGACGCAGCCATGGCAGCGAGCACGGGCGCCTGGGTGCCCACCCAGATCTCGGCCGACTGGCCATCGGCGGCCACCCGGGCCACGCAGTTCATGGGTTCCATCTGGGCGTGGTAGGTGTGCTCGGACCAGAAAGTACCCTCGATGACGCGCGCTGCCGAAGCCAGGGCCTGGTCAGCCTCGCCCTTTTTGTAGGCGGTCATGGGTTTGGCTTCGGCCGAGCGGCCGTTGCGGGCGTACTCTTCCTTGGCCTTGTCCGAGTCGAAGTTGACCGCGTTCAGGCGGGTCTCGGAGGTGTTCCAGGTGACCTTGGCCTTGAGCACGTTGCGCGCGGCACGCGTGGCCTCGACCGTGTTGGCCAGCACCGCCACGCCAAAGGGCATGGGCATGACCTGAATCACACCGGGCACGGCCATGGCTTCAGCCGTGTTGACGAACTCGGGGCGGGCGCCGTCCATGGGCGACTCCAAGACGGTGGCGTAGACCATGTCGGGCACGCGCACGTCGATGCCAAACTGGGCCTGGCCGGTGACCTTGGCCTTGACATCGTTGCGGCCGAGCTCGGCACGGCCGATCAGCTTGTACTGCTCGGGCTTCTTGAGGTCGGCGGGGGTGATCCTGGGCAATTCAGCGGGCACGGTGGCAAAGGCTGCGATCTCCCCGTAGCGCAGGCGCCGGCCGCTGGCCGAATGGATCACCACACCCGAGTCGGTCGACAGCTCCGTCACGGGCACCCCCCAGCGGGCGGCGGCCGCATCCAACAGCACGCGCCGGGCCTGGGCGCCCGCCATGCGCAGGGGCATGAAGTAGCCGGGCACCGCGATGCTGGCCAGCGAGGCCTGACCGCCGTTGAGCAAGGGATGCGGGTTGCCGTACACGCGCGGGTTGGGCGGCGCGTACTCGATGCGGACCTTGGACCAGTCGGCATCGAGCTCCTCGGCCAGGATCATGGGCAAGGCGGTGGTGGTGCCCTGGCCCATCTCACCGGTGGGGGTCATGACGACCACCGAATCGTCGGTGCCAATGGTGACCCAGACGTTGGCCTTCAGGCCCGCATCGGCGGCCTGGGCGCCGACGTCGGACGTGGCAGCAACCAGGCCCGTGCCCAGTGCCACGGAAAAGGTCAGGCCACCGGAGAAGGCCAGAAAGCCGCGGCGGCTGACCGAGGCGGCGGGGGAGTCGGTGCGTGCGTCCATGGCTCAGGCCTCCTTGGCGGCGCGTTGCACGGCCTTGACGATGCGCTGGTAGGTACCGCAGCGGCAGATGTTGCCGTTCATGTGTTGCACGATCTGCTCACGCGTGGGCTTCTTGTTCTTGGCCAGCAAGGTGGCCGCCTGCATGATCTGGCCGGACTGGCAGTAACCGCACTGTGGTACCTGCTCGGCCACCCAGGCCTTTTGCAGCGGATGGTTGCCATCGGGGGACAGGCCCTCGATGGTGGTCACTGCCTTGCCTGCGACCGAGGAGACCGGGGTGACGCACGACCGCGTGGCCTGCCCATTGACGTGAACGGTGCAGGCACCGCACTGGGAGATGCCGCAGCCGAACTTGGTGCCGGTCATTTGCAAGTGCTCGCGCAGCACCCACACCAGGGGGGTGGCCCCGTCCACGTTGACCGTGGTCGGCTTGCCGTTGATCGTCAGGGAGACAGAGCTCATGGTGGGGGCCTTTCTTGGAAGGGACGCAGGTGCGAAAACCTGTGGCAAATACCACAGTCGCCTTGGTCGATGCCCTGCGCCGCAAATGCTAACTGAAGGCGCCAAATCTCACGGTGCCCCGCCCTCGGGGTTTTCACCAAATCGCCAGTCATTTCAAGGGACCAGGCGTCTGTTCGGCCAGGGCGGGGCCGGGCCGCATGAAACTGGCCCCTGTGTCGCCACCGACCGATGTTTTCGCAGCCACCGGGCTGCGTCAGGGACTGCGCGGCCACCCATGGTGCCCCTGCATAAACTAATTCCAAAAGATTCGTTTGCGCCAGGGGCGAAGGTTCCGACAATCTGCTCGATCGGTAGCAAGACTTGCACGGTCAGGATCCCCGTGCAGCCCCACGCTAAGGCCTCTTAGAATCGGTCTGTCCCGAAAACCTGGAAGGAGAACGACGATGACAACGAAATTCGCCCTGGGCCGAATCGGCGCCCTACTGAGCCTGTGCGCACTGATGAGCAGCGGTGCACTGGCGCAGACAGAATGGAAGTTCAACAACAGCTACGCCCCGTCACGACCGGAGTCGGCCCATATCCGCGCCTTTGCGGCCGATGTGGAAAAACGCACCGGCGGCAAGATGAAGATCTCGGTGTCCGAGGGCGGTGCGCTGGGCCTCAAAGACGCTGATGCGCTGCGCTTCATGCAGGTGGGCACCCCAGAGCTGGGTTTCATCTGGCCTCCTTTCATCGGTCGTGATGCGCCAGCCCTGGCCAACTTGTATGTCTATGGCCTGGTGTCCGGGGCCGACGAACATTTGAAGGCGCTGCCCGCGCTCAAGGCCGTGCTGCGGGAAGGCATTGCCAAATGGAACATCGAGGTGCCGGGCTTCCTGGGTTTCTCGATCGTCGATGCCTCGCTGTTCTGTCGCGAGCCGGTTCGTACGCTCGACGAACTCAAGCGCAAAAAGCTGCGCGTGGGCAGCCGCGAACAGGTGGAGACCTTCAAACGCCTGGGCGTGGCCGCACAGATCGTGCCGCAAAACGAACTCTATGCCGCGATGCAGACCGGGGTGGTCGATTGCGCCCTCTACGCGCCGCGCTTCGCCAACAGCATTTCGCTGCAAGAAGTGGCCAAGCATGTCACGCCGACCGGCTTTCCCTTCCCGCCTGCGCCCTACGCCCTGTTGGCACACAAAGGCAAATGGGCGGCCCTGCCGGCCGATCTCAAGCGCGGCTTCAACGAGGCCGTGGCCGAACTGGAAAAAGTCAGCTTCAACTTTGAGGGCGACACCGCCGCGGAGAGAGCCGCCCGCGAGAAATTGCAGAGCCAGGGCGTGACCTTTCACCCGCTCATGCCGGCGGCCGATCGGGCGGCACTGCGCAAGTCGGCCCTGGAAACCTGGGACGTGCTGGCCAAGGAGGCTGGCGCCGATGCCATCGCCTACCGGCAGCGCATTCTGCAAGCCCTGCCGCAATGAGCCTGGAGCGGGCGCAAGGCGGTCGGGTTGAGACCGCCCTGCGCATGATGGCCGGTGCCCTGGCCGGCGTGGGGGCAGCGGCCTTGGCCGGCATCTTTGTGCTGGTCCTCGCGGCGGTCGTCATGCGTTATGTCTGGGGCCGGCCGTTTGCCTTCACAGAAGAGCTGGCCGGCCTGTTCATGACGCTGGCGGTCTTCACGCTGCTGCCCAGCACGGTGCTGCGCGAAATCAACATCCGGGTGACGGTGGTCTCCGAGAGGCTGCCCTCAGGGCTGGGACTGGGCGTGTTCCTGGTGGGTCAGCTGATCCTGCTGGCTTTTTGCTGGGTCTTTGTGCAGGAGGCCTGGGGCATCTATGAATTTACCGCCAAGCTCAAACTGATGTCCGAGCAGTCGCGGCTGCCGCTGGCGCCGTTCCTGCTGGTCTCGACGGTGGCCATGGGCGCTGCCGGGGTGGCCGGTGCCTGGCGGGCCGTGCGTCCGGTGCGACCCGAGGCCGACAAGGTGCACGCATGATCTGGTCTTTCTTGCTCGGTCTGCTGGGTCTGACGGTCCTCTCCGGGGCCGTGTTGGGCGCTGCCCTGGGTCTGACCGGTTTTGCCATCCTGCACTTCTTTGGCGGCGGCGCCACGCGGTTGGGCGTGCAGGCCGTCTTCAATGTGCTGGGTGAATTCACCCTGACGGCCATACCGCTGTTCATTCTGTTGGGCGATGTGCTGGTGGCCAGCGGACTGGCCGGCGGCATCTACCGGGCGCTGTCGCCGCTGTTCGCCCGCTTGCACGGCGGACTGCTGCACACCAACATCGCAGTGTGCACCGTCTTTGGCGCGGTCAGCGGCTCCTCGATGTCGGTATCGGCCGCTGTGGGATCGGTGGCTTATCCGCAACTGGCCCAGCGTGGCTATGAGCGCAAGATGGTGGTGGGCACGCTGGCGGCCGGCGGTACCCTCGGCCTGCTCATCCCGCCCAGCCTGTCCCTGCTGATCTACGGCGCCCTGACCGACACCTCGATCGGCAAGCTGTTTCTGGCCGGCGTGATACCGGGCCTGATGATGGCCCTGCTGTTCATGGTCTACATCGAGTGGAGCACGCGACGCTCGCCGCATTTGGTGCCGCGCGAACCCGTCCTGCCCTGGGGCCAGACGCTGCGCCAGGCGCTGGAGGTCTGGCCTATTGCGGTGCTGATCCTGGCGGTGCTGGGCAGTCTGTTTGCCGGCATTGCCACGCCCACCGAATCGGCCGCGGTCGGCGTGGCCGCAGCCGCTTTGATGGGCTTTACCCGCGGTGACCTGACCTGGCGCAAGCTCGGTCGCACCTTCATCGACTCGGCCCGCACCTTTGCGGTGATTGCGTTCGTCTTTATCGGCGCGGTGATTCTGGCCCAGTCCATCAGCCTGCTGCAACTGCCGCAGAAGATGCTCGAGGGCGTATCGGCCCTGGGTCTGTCTCCGCTGGCCTTGCTCGGAGTGATCGTGCTGGTCTACCTGCTGCTGGGCATGGTCTTCGATGGGCTGTCCATGATGGTGATGACGCTGCCGGTGGTCTTCCCGCTCATGACCGGTCTGGGCTTCGACCCGATCTGGTTGGGCGTGGTGGTCACCATCATGATCGAGATCGGCATGCTGACGCCGCCTGTGGGCATGAACCTGTTCGTGCTGGTGGGTATCAGCAAGCATGAAGTCAACCTGTCAGAGGCTTCCCTGGGTGCACTGCCCTTCTGGTTGCTGCTTTTGCTGGGCGTGGTGCTGCTCACGCTGATGCCTGGGCTGGCGACCTGGCTGCCATCCCTGTCCTACGGATCCTGAAGAGACCCCGCGCATGAGCGACATCCACCGCGGCCGAGCGCAGCGCCTGATGCAGCAAGCGGGTCTGGACGCGCTGGTCCTGGCCAATCCCGAAAGCTACGCCTGGGCCACCGGCGCGCCACCCGGCGTGGCCGGCTTCTTTCGCCGCGCTGGCGCAGCCCTGGCGCTGGTGCCCGTCCAAGGCACTGAGCCTATCAGCGCAATCAGCACTGAACTGTTTGGAGCGCAGGCCCGCCGCGCGCTCGGAGACGACCATGTGCTGACCCATCCGGACTGGGTGGAAACAGCCGATATCAGGCCCTGGCTGGACAGTGCGCACAGCGCCGCAGCCCTGATGCAAAAAAGCTGGCAGGCCCAGGGACGCCCTGCCGGTTTTGCACGCCCGGCTGCCTTTGATGCCCGGCACGCCTTCAACTTGCTAGGCGAACTTTTGCGCCGGTGCGGTTTGGCCGACGGGCGCATCGGCCTCGACCTGGACTTCTGGCCGGCCAATGACTTTGCGATGCTTGAGCAAGTGCTGCCGCGGGTGCGCTGGCGCGATGCCAGCGCCACCATCGGCCGTATCAAGGCGGTCAAGAGCGCACGCGAGCAGGCCCTGCTCCGGCAAGCTGCAGCACTGGCGGAGGCCGGCATGCAACGGGCCCTGGCCTGCGTGCGGCCGGGCCTGCATCGCGACAAGATCGCTCAAGCCTGGAAAGACGGGGTGGCCGATGCGGTGCGAGAAACCGGCGCGAGACTCACCGGGCAATGGGAATACACCACCGTGGGGCCTCTGCCCTGGCAAGGCGGCGGCCAGATCATGGCCGGCGATGTGCTCAAGTTCGACGTGGGTTGCCTGGTGGAAGGCTACAGCTCAGACAGCGGCCGCACCTTCGTGCTGGGCAAGGCCCGTCCCAGAAGCCGCGAGATCATGCAGGCCCTGGAGGCCGCCTTTGCCGCCGGCTTGCAGGCCCTGCGACCTGGCCGGCTGCTCAGCGACGTACACGCCCAGGCCAGCGAAGCCTTGCGCCAGGCTGGCATGATCGGGTTCAGCCGCGGTCACTTTGGTCACAGCCTGGGTCACGACACCTTCTGCGAGGTGCCGCCCTTCATCGCCGCACAAGCGCATGAACCCATCGAACCGGGCATGGTGCTGGCCTTTGAGACGCCGGTCTACGTGGACGGTGAAGGCGGCTTCATCATTGAAGACCAGTTTCTGATCACCGCCGATGCGGCAGAGCCAGCCTGGCAGCTGCCACGCGGTCTGGTTGAACTGCCGGTCTAGAGCCACGGGCTGCTCCTGAATGCCGGCTTGCGGGCGGACACTCGGCGCTTGGACCCGTCCTGTCCTCGTCCTCCCGCGCCCCTGCAGCTTGGCAGCCTGACCCTCAAGACCGGGCCTCGTCCACGCCCGGATTTCAACCCGGCGCTTATTGCACCGTGATGTTGGCGCTCTTGATGGTTTTGGCCCAGCTCGCCGTCTCGGCTCGAACCGCCTCCTGCAGAGCGGCTGGGGGAAGAAAGCGAATTTCAAGGCCGGCCGCCTTGGCCTTGCTGATCACATCGGGGGACTCCACCGAAGCCTTGACGGCCGCGGTCAGGCGGTTGAGGGCCTCGGCCGGGGTGCCGGTGGGCGCAAACAAGGCCACCCAGCCCTCGAGCTCAAAACCGGGCAAACCAGCCTCGGCGGTGGTCGGCACCTGCGGCAGGCCGGGATGGCGGGTCTTGCCCGTGACCGCAATACCCTTGAGCTTGCCCGCCTGGATGTGCTGCAGGACCGAAGGCGGTGTGGTGATGAACAGTTGCACCTGACCCGAGAGCACATCGGCGATAGCCGGGCCCGAACCGCGATACGGTACATGCAGCATGCTGGTGCCCGTCTGGGCCTTGAAAATTTCAGTGCCCACATGGGCCAGAGAGCCCGAGCCTTGCGAGGCGTAGGACACCTTGTCCGGGTTGCTCTTAAGGTAGGCAATCAGTTCGGGCAGCGTGTTGGCGGGCACCGAAGGGTGCACCGCGATCACATTGGTGGCCACCGCAGCCATCGCAATGGGCACGAAATCAGTTTGTGCCCAGCCTGGCTTGGGAAACAGCGACGGATTGCCCAGGTGAAAGGCCGAATACGACGCCAGCAAGGTGTAGCCATCGGCGGTGGCCCGCGCAGCGTGGCTGTAGCCAATGTTTCCGCTGGCACCGCCCCGGTTGTCGACGACCACCGGCTGACCCAGTTGGCGGGCCATGCCCTCACCAAGCAGACGCGCCGTCGAGTCAATGATGCCCCCTGGCGGGGCGGGCACCACCAAGGTCACTGCTTTGTTGGGAAAAGCCTGGGCCCAAGCCTGTGTGGGCAAAGCCACCGACACACCCAAAGCCGCCAGGCCCAGCAGCCCGCGGCTCAAACGCCGACGATTCATAAAGACCATCCTTTCATGAGGCAAGCCCTGCAATCTAACCGATGCCCCAGCGGGCCCGCAGCCCCGCGGCGAAGTCCCTAGGCTCGCTCCGGTCATGCACCGCAAGGGTGCGCCGGTGCCCGGGTCGGATCAACGGTGGAACACAAAATCCTCGGCCTGCACCTGTTGCATCTGGCGCCAGAAATCGACGGTGCTCAGCGGCCAGTTTTGCGTCACACGCCCGGTCTGCGACTTGTACCAGTTGCTCACACCCTCGACGCCATAAGCCATCAGGCGGGCGGCGGCATCGACGCGTGCGTTGTAGGCCTGGGCGGCTTCTGCGCTGCACTCCATGCTGCGTGCCCCGCGCTCGCCCAGGGCCGCCAGGCAGCGCAGGATGTACTCGATTTCAATCTCTGAGAACAACACCAGGCTGCCGTTGGTGATCAGGTTGGTATTGGGTCCATAGAGCATGAACAGGTTCGGGAAATTGGGCACGCAGACCCCCTGATAGGCCTGGGGGTCTGCGCCCCACTGCTGATGCAGATCGACACCATCGCGTCCTCGCACCTGCAAGGTGTTGAGGAAATGCGAGGCGTGAAAACCCGTCCCGAAAATAATCACATCGAGTTCATGCAGGCGGCCATCGGCCGTGTGCAAGCCCTGTTCGCTGGCCCGCGCAATGGGCTCGGTCACCACCTGCACATTGGGGCGCTGCAAAGCAGCCGACCAGGTGCCATCGTCGCGCAGCATGCGTTTGGCATAGGGCGGATAGTCCGGCGTCATCAGACGCTGCAGGTCGGGCCGGTCGGGATAGGCCTGCGCAATCTCGGCCTCCAGCATGTGCCGCAGTTGCAGATTCAGGGCCGACACGGACCCTGGCTCGCGCCAGGCCGGGTCGACCATCGAGTAACGGCGTCGCCCCTCGACCGCCACCCAGAATTGCTCGAATCGGTACCAGGCGTTGTAGCCCGGCAGCCGTGACAGCAGCCAATGCAGCCCCTCGGGCAATTCGCGGGTGTAGGCCGGGGTGCTGACCACCCAGGGAGGCGTGCGCTGAAAAACGCGCAAGGACTGCACCTGCGGCGCGATACGCGGAATCACCTGGAAGGCGCTGGCACCGGTGCCGATGACGCCGACCCGCAAGCCTTCCAGCGAAACATCGTGTCGCCAGTTGGCGGTGTGCCAGGCCTGGCCGCGAAAGCGATCGAGTCCGGCAATGACAGGCAGGCGCGGCTTGTTGAGCTGGCCCACAGCGCTGATCACCGCATGGGCCTGCAAGCGGGACGGCTGACCGTTACGCTCAACGTCCAAATGCCACAGCCGCGAGTCCTGGTCATAGCGCAAGGCCCGCACCTGGGTGCCCAGCTCGATATGGCGCAGCAAATCATGGCGGCGCGCCACCTCGGCGAAGTAGCGCCGCACCTCATCGCGCGGTGAAAAATAGTGACGCCAATCGGCCTGCTGGGCAAAGGAGTAGCTGTAGCAAAAATTGCTGGTGTCGAGCCGGCAGCCGGGGTAGCTGTTCTCGACCCAGACGCCGCCGATTTCGGTTTGACGCTCGAGCACCGCATGGTGGATGCCCAGCCGCGACAAATGCCAGGACGCCACCAGGCCCGACATGCCCGCACCGATGACCACCACCTTGAAGTCGGGCGGCAAGCCCAGACGCGCGGGACCATCCTGACCCACCGGCGCCGACAGTCCGAGCTCATGCAGGAGCAGATCAAGCACCGACAGATCGACGCGACCCGTGATGAAGCCCATGACACTTTGCAATTGCTGGGGCGACAAGGCCGCAGCGGGCTTGCAGCCCTGGGCGTGCCACCGCGTGATCAGCGCATGGGCCTTCTGCCGGGCCAGCTGCTGCGCATGCGCCGACAACCCAGCCTGCGGTTTCGGCCGCTGGGCCTGATCGGCCATATCAGGCTGCCAGGCCGCATCCAGGGCCGACAGGTCTCCGGTGAGGCAGGCCAGCGCCGGCATCAAGGCGGGCAGATGCGCCTGGGCCAGCGCCTGCTCCAGGCCCGGGCCCGCAAAGGAAAACGGGGACGTGTCGATCGATGCCATGGTGTGAGCCGGTCTCGTGGCGATCAGACCTCAGCGAGGCAGCAGGGTCGACTGAACCTGCGCTGCGTGCGGCGCCAGGACCGTGAGCATAGCCGGTGGCTGCCCTGGCGCACGCGCGGGAGGGTTGCAGCACCCGCCCCGGGTCTGGCGCTCACTCGGGCGTGATCCCAGCGCGCTTGACCGCCGCGCCCCATTTGACCGTTTCGCTGCGGATGAAGGCGGCAAACTGTTCGGGGCTGCTGCCCACCGGATCGGCGCCAGCTTTGGACAGGCTATCGCGCACATCAGGCATGGCCAAAACCTTGGCCACCTCTTCATGCAGGCGCTTGAGCACCGGCGCCGGTGTGCCTGCAGGCGCCACGATACCGGTCCAGCCGCTGACCGCCACGCCGGGGTATCCAGCCTCGGCCATGCTGGGTACATCGGGCGCGGCCGCCGAGCGCTGGGTCTGCCCCACGGCCAAGGCGCGCAGCTTGCCGGCCTTGACCTGCGCCAGCAGCGCCGGCATGGTGCCGAAGATGAAGTCAACCTGGCCGCCCAGCAGATCGTTGATGGCCGGAGCCTCGCCCTTGTAGGGCACATGCAGCATATTCACACCCGCCGCATCGGCCAGCAGTTCGGCAGCCAACTGCGACTGATTGCCAATGCCCGCCGATGCGAACTTGACCGCACCGGGCTTGGCGCGGGCTGCGTTGATCAGATCGGCCACGGTTTTGTAGGGCGAGGCGACATTGACCACCAGCAGGAAAGAAATCGAGGTGGTCTGGGTCACTGGGGCAAAGTCGCGCAAGGTGTCATAAGGCACCTTCTTGTAGATATGCTGGTTGATGGTCAGCGCACTGGGCGAGGTCATGAGAAAGGTATGCCCGTCGTTGGCTCGCGCCACCGCCTCCCCGGCAATCATGCCGTTGGCACCGGCCCGGTTGTCGATCACCACCGCCTTGCCCAGCGCATCGGTGAGCTTCTGGCCAATAAGTCGGGCCGCAATATCAATGCTGCCGCCAGCCGATTGAGAGACGACCAGCTTGATGGGCTGAGCTGGCCAGCTGGCCTGTGCGTGAACCAGGCCCGCGCCCCAGCCGAGCCAGGCCAGGGGAAGGATCAGGGATGCAGTGCGTCGCTTCATGTCTAGCTCCTAGAGGGATGGAAACAGATCAGGGTAAAAAGTCAACCAGCTCGCTGACGTCCGGGCATTGGTCGAGGTTGAGCAGAGCTTGCCGCAAACGCTCAGCACGATCCTCGCCCCACAGCGGTACCGCCAGATCGCGGTACTTGCGCGCCAGTGATTGCGGATCATGGGGCCGCTGGGGCTCACCGCTGGTGATGTGGCAGGCCCCTTGCAATAGGCGGCCGTCGTGCAATTGCATCTGCAAATCCACACGCTGGCGCTGGGGGTACTGGGCCGTGAAGTCCTCGCTCTCGACCACGTGGATTTTGGCGGCCAGCTGCCTGATGGCTGGGTCGGCAACGGCCTCATCAGAGAAGGCCTGCAGACCACTGCGACCGCCCACCAGCAAGGTGGCCAGCGCAAAAGGAATGGAAAACCGGGTACCGAACCAATCGATGGGACGCTGCGTGGCGAGGTAAGCGGCCAGGCGATAAGCACGCACATCGATGCGAGCAATTTGCTCAGGCTGCACCCCTTGAGCGTGTTGTGCCAGGGCATCGTGCAGCGCGTCGATGGCCGAGTGGACGTAACGCGCAGTGGGATAGAGCTTGAGATAACCCTCCAGCAAGAGCCAGCGCTGACCCAGATCCTGCAAGGCCTTGTCCCAGGAAAAGCCGTCACCCAATACCAGGCTGAAGGTGGTGTGAACGCCGTCTTGCGGCCCGGTGAAACCCGACTCAGCCAGACGCAGCGCCATCTGCCCCATAAAACCGCTGTGGCCCGCATACCAGTTGCGCACCGTGGCGCTGTGCAGCATGGTGTGCCGGTTGGTGGCCATGCAACAGGACGCCGCCAGACTGGCCAGTGCCCGCAAACGCTCGGGCGCCAGACCCGACAGGCGTGCACAGGCCAGGGCCGAACCCACCACCCCAAAGGTACCGTGCGGATTGATGATCAGCTTGGTCTGCGTGGCCATCCCGATCCGCGCCACAGCCTCGTAAGCCAGCGTGATGGCCGCGAGCAACTCGCGCCCGCTCAAGCGTCGTTCCTGGGCCATGGCCAACGCAGCAGGAATCACCTGGATGCCAGGATGACCGTTGGCCAGGAAATTGCCCTCGTCGTAATCAAGCCAGGCACCGGCAATGCCATTGAGCATG
>JACCDP010263679.1_pt1 | contig 12826 bp, 11 predicted proteins | sample 7445841 | NCBI WGS metagenome assembly JACCDP01 (sample SAMN15323441, study PRJNA562643) | freshwater metagenome | isolation source: river surface water | place: USA:Blue River Watershed | collected 2017-08-17
ACCGGCATTCGAGGATGTGCCGCGAACCAGCGGTGCCTGGACTTGGATGCTGTCGTAGCTGTAGCCCCAACCCTGAGCTGCGTCCCCGGGTCCGTAGTTGTAAAAGCCCGCAATCGACGATGGCTGCGATACAAAAAGAAATGACTGTGAAAAAGAACAAAAAGGCGTGAATATCAAAAAAAAAGCGTAATTCCAAAAACGATGAACACTCTGCATATAAAACTTTTAAGTGAAATTAATAATCATGTTAAATATAGGTAAAAGGAGGGAAATTCAATTACCAAACATCTCCCTGACACAACCACCGTTAGTCAAATAACACCTTTGACAAACGAGGTCAAAGCACTCAAAAAAACAATAGAAAAGGGCCTTATATCAAAAACCAAAAACAATTATACAGTAAGTGCCCCTTTTTGAGATAAACTTAAAGTATCAATTAATGTTGAATTTAATATTTTCATTAGAAAGATGTTCTGTTTTTCAGGGGTTGAACGACTTGAACTTCGGTAAATCTTGATTTTTATGGTAGTTAAAATTATAGGAAATTATCTACTTAAAACTGTCTGCATTTAAAGGTACTTACATATCCAATCTACCCCTCTACGCAATTTTTGGCTTTACCCCCCAAGCCCTGAAGGCCAAATTTGAAAAGAAAAATACCAGCCCCCGTTTAGGTCAAATCGATTGGGACTCCCAGGCCTTGTAACCGGTATTGGCTTGGAGGTTGGCTAAGGAACCTGAATTAAGCCAAGAGAATCCCATGTAGAAGGATAGAGAACCCAAGTCCCTAGGGGATGGTTTTAGTGCAAATTTAGTGCAAATAAAAAGGGTCTACGAGACATATGTTCGTAAACCCTTGATTATGAGCTCCCCGGGTTGGGCTCGAACCAACGACCCCCTGATTAACAGTCAAGTGCTCTAACCAACTGAGCTACCGAGGAATTTTGGGGGATTGGCCTAGGCTTTTGCCCCAAAAGGAGTGCAATGATAGCATTTAACCGCCAAAGTTCCAATATTTGCGCCCAAACTTGTTTCTTACCCCTACAACCCCCATCCCCTCCCATGGCACAGCAACTTCCTTTGGTAATTGTCGGAACCGTCGCATTTGACAGCATAGAAACCCCTTTTGGCAAGGCCGATCGGGTGATTGGAGGGGCGGGGACCTACGGGGCCCTGGCGGCGAGCCATTTTACGGAAGGGATTGGGCTGGTTTCGGTGATTGGGGATGATTTTCCAGAGGAATCGCTGGCCATGATGCGGTCCAGGGGGATTGATACGGAGGGAATTCAACGGGTAGCCGGTCAGGAATCCTTCTTTTGGGCCGGGAAATACCACCTGGACATGAACAGCCGCGATACACTCGAAACCAGGCTCAATGTTCTGGCGGATTTTGACCCGGTACTGCCCCAGGCCTACCGTAGCCCCCGCCTCCTCATGCTCGGCAACCTCACCCCCTCGGTTCAAATGAGGGTTTTGGACCAAATGGAAAGCCGGCCTGCCTTGATCGCCATGGACACCATGAACTTTTGGATGGATATCGCCTGGGATGCCCTGCTGGAAACCATCGCCCGGGTGGATTTGCTTACCATCAACGACGAGGAGGCTCGTCAACTCTCCGGCGAACGCTCCCTACTCAAAGCAGCCCGCAAAATTGCTACGATGGGTCCGCGCTACCTCATCATCAAAAAAGGGGAACACGGGGCTCTGCTCTTTGGGGATGGAGATATCTTTTTTGCCCCGGCCCTGCCTTTGGAAGAGGTTTGCGATCCGACAGGGGCCGGCGATAGTTTTGCCGGGGGCTTGATGGGGTATTTGGCATCTCAGCCCCAAATCACCATGGAACACCTCAAACAAGGGATTCTTTGTGGTTCGGCCTTGGCCTCCTGCACCGTCGAGGCGTTTGGGACCAGCAGCCTCGAAGCTGTAACCGAAGAAGTCCTCCAAGACCGTCTTCGTGTTTTTGATCGCCTGACCCGGATTCAAGGGACATAGGTTTTTACCTAATTTTAATTGAACTTTGTGATTATGCTTACACAACTTGAAATTAGCAAGCGATTAAAGGCCATAAAACCTGAACTTGAATCCAGATTCAAGGTAAGTTCTATTGGGTATTTTGGCTCATATGCAAGCGGTACTCAAAACCAACAAAGTGACTTAGACCTCTTGGTTGAATTTTCACAGCCGGTTGGTTGGGAGTTTTTTACTCTCGAAAACTATCTGGAACATCTTTTAGGATTGAAAGTGGATTTGGTTACAAGGAATTCACTTAAGGAGCAAATTAAGGATTCTATTTTAAATCAAGTTCTTTACATTTGAAACCGAGCGAAAGAGACCCACTTTTGTATCTAATCGATATTCAAGTGGCCATGGAGCGGGTTTTGACTTACACCGCCGAACATACTTTACAAACTTTCAAATGGGATTACAAAACAGTAGATGCTGTAATCCGAAATTTCGAAATTATCGGTGAGGCCACAAAAAATCTTTCCTGGGAGATAAAAGGAAAATACCCCACCATTCCATGGGAAGAGATGTATCGCCTAAGAAATAGGATTAGTCATGAATACTTTGGCATTGATTATGAGATCATTTGGGAGATTCTCAAAATGCACCTACCAAGCAACCTCCAAACTATTGAGGAAATAATTCATGACCTAAAGAGTAAATGACCCTCTTTTTGAGTCGTTAAATCCCTTTAATTCTATTTAGGAGAATCGACCATTTTTTTACATCAAGCCCTGGTCCACCAAGGCTTCGGCGATTTGGACGGCATTGGTGGCCGCACCTTTGCGGAGATTATCGGCCACCACCCACATATTCAGACATTTATCGCGGGTGAAATCCCTCCGGACCCTGCCCACAAAAACCTCATCCCGGTCCTGGCAATGAAGGGGCATAGGGTACAAGCTGTGCGATGGGTCGTCTTGCAAAAGAACCCCTGGGCTTTGTTGTAACAATTCTCGAACCCGTTCCAAATCAAAATCTTTTTGGAATTCTACATTCACTGCTTCGCTGTGTCCCCCCATCACGGGAACCCGAACCGTGGTTGCGCAGAGGGCTATCCCCTCGTCGCCCATAATTTTGCGGGTTTCGTGGGTCATTTTCATTTCTTCTTTGGTGTACCCGTTGTCCAAAAAAACATCAATATGCGGTAGGCAATTAAGATCAATGCGATGCGGGTACGCCATGGGACCGTCGATACCGGCTCTTTCATTCATTAACTGCGTGACCGCCTTGACCCCGGTTCCCGTCACGCTTTGGTAGGTGCTGACCACAATGCGCTTGATCCCAAATTCCAGATGGAGCAAGTTGAGGGCCACCACCAATTGAATGGTCGAGCAGTTGGGATTGGCGACCAAGAGCGAAGGCCCTTGCAAGGCATGGGCATTCACTTCGGGCACCACCAAGGGCACCGATGGATCCATGCGCCAGGCCGAGGAATTATCAATGACCCGAATTCCGGCCTCGGTAAAACGAGGCGCCCATTCCAGGGATACCGACCCTCCCGCTGAGAACAAAGCCAGATCAGCCCCCCTATCGATGGCGGTTTGAGGAGACACAATGGTCCAATCCTGTTCCTTCCAATTCAGGGTCTTGCCTACAGAGGCCGGTGAGGCCACCGGAATCAAGGTGTTGACTGGGAAATTCCTTTCTTCGAGAACGCGCAGCATGGTCGAGCCGACAAGGCCCGAGGCACCGACAACGGCAACACGGTAAGGTGGAGGGGTTGGCATGGGAAAGAATTGTAGGTGGTTGGTCTTGCAAAAATGCTAAAAAAAACGTGGCGTAGAATCAAATCGATATGTTCCTTTTTGGGGGTATGAAAATCCAACCTCCAACCCCACCGCTGTATCCCTGGGTCGTCCTTCTTTTGGTGCTAGGGGGGCTGCTAAGCCCAGGAAAATCCCCGGCATGGTCGCAGGTTTTGGAAACCTTCGCCGACAGCAATATCACAACGCATCCGACTTGGTTTGGGGATACAAGCAAATTCAAGGTTTTGGCTCCGGGCCCCTACCTGCAATTGCAAGCCCCGGCGGTGAGCGGTCAGGCCTGGTTGGGCACCGAAAGCCGGGCCGTGCACAATGGACGATGGGAGATCCGCCTACAACTACGCTTTAACCCATCTTCGTCCAACCAAATGGATTGGTATCTGATGGCGACGGATTCCCAACCCCAACTCACGGGGCGAAGTTATTTGTTACGAATCGGGGGTAGCGATGACAACCTAACCTTTTATTACAAATCAGGGAATAGCCTGTTCCGAATTGGATCCTTGGCACCGGGATGGCTGAACCGTGATTCCAATCCGATGGCCGTTCGAATCGAACGATACCTGAATGGGGTCTGGTATTTCTGGGCCGATAGTTCCCCAACAGCTACTTCGGCACCCCGTTGGCAATGGCTGGGCGATCTCAGGGATTCAACCCTCTCCATCAGTCGCTTTACCGGCATCCATAGCCAGTACACCTCGACCCGCTCCACCTTGTTCTCGTGGTATTATTTCCAGATTCAGGGCCAACCTATTCCTGACAGCCTAAGACCTCGAATTTTATCCTGGGATCTTCAAGGCAATCACACCATAAGGTTGTTATGGAATGAATCCATGGACAGCAGCCAAACGAACGGTGCGACCTTCACCTGGGTCGAAGGAGGTCGTGAAGCAGGTCCCTTGCATTGGATAGGCGATACCTTGATATCCTTCAACCTTTGGGCCGACTTTCCCCATGAAACCCCTCAAAACCTACGAATTAACGGCCTAAGAGACCTGTTCGGCAACCCCGGAGATACCGACTTTGTTATCTACCATCCTGTGTTACAACACGGACGATTGGTGATAACCGAAATCATGAGCGATCCGGATCCGCCCGTTTGGCCTCCTCCAGAGGGACTCCCTCCTGTTGAATACGTAGAGCTATACAACCCCGGCCCTGTACCTATTCAGCTAAAAGGCTTTCGTTTAAGGGATCAAACCACCTCCATCCTTCTTCCCTCTCATAACCTGTATCCAAATGAAACCGTCGTTCTGGTCCCTAGGGCATCCTTGGAGACATGGCATACCTGGGAAGCCCTTCAAGGCAACCACTACAAGTCCACCTATGTGGGATTGGAACCTTGGCCCAACCTCAACAACGACGGGGACCGGATACTTTTGGAAAGCCACGACACGTTAGTTTTAGACACCTTTCAATTCGACCTAACTTTTTGGAAAACACCGCAACAAAAACAGGGAGGCTGGTCCTTGGCCAAAATCAACCCCCGTTGTCCATGCGCAGACACATTGCAATGGACACCGTCCATTCACCCAAGGGGCGGGGATCCTGGGGCTCCTATGGATACCACCAACAAGGCATGCGCCCCGGCAGGGAGCCTCGTCGTCGAAGACGCCCAAATAGATCCGAACGGTTGGCTGGTCCTGCGCTTTGGAACCGCTGTTCACTGTCACCCAGGAACCCGTGTCACCTTGGTATTGGATGGACTATCTACCGATTTGGTCCCCGACCCCCGATCGGACCGGCTCTCCCAATCCCGGTGGGCCCTACCCTTGCCCCTCCATCTTCGACCCCATCCTGGTCAAACCTGCTTGGTTCAATGCAAGGGCTGGCTGGCCTGCAACGGCGATACCCTCCCCGACCATGAAATACAGACCGGAATCGGAATCCCTGCAAAAAGGGGGGACGTATTGATCACCGAAGTTTATCCCCGACCTAGAGTCGATGCCTGGCCCTGGATCGAGGTGTGCAACCGTTCGGGTAAGGTGTTGGATGCATCGCGTGTGTGGGTGATACGCACCGATCTCAACGGCCAAACGCTTGATGGAAATCCTGTCGGACAACCCTTGGACGTATGGCTACCTGGAATGTGTTACGTTTTGACAAGAAATCCCCGAATGATACAAACAGAAGGCCTAAAAACCTGTGAATCGAATCAGCATGCATCTAGAATGTTTCGTAACGACCTACCACCCCTTCCGGGCGGAGGCGCCTTTGTTGAATTGCAAGATCCCACCGGCCAACGATTGGATCGTATCAGCTACCACGATTCCAGTTATCATCCATTGGTCCAAAACCCCGGAGGACTTTCCCTGGAACGCCCATGGGGAAACTTGCCCTATACCATTCAAAACCATCCACATACAGTATGGTGGACCACGCCGACTTCGCTTCGAGCCGGACCCGGTTGTTATCCAAATCGCCCATTGGATACGAGTCAACTGCGCTTAGGAAAAATCCACGGCAGACGCCCCTCCCTGTATAAATTAACAGTGAACACCAACGAAATCGAGCCTTCTCAAGATAGCAGAATTCGAATCGGTATCCAAGGACCCGGTTCGGCGATGGTGAGTATTGACATAACCGACTGGACAGGAAAAAGTCTAGAAAGGATTTGCCAGAATATGTTGGCTGATAGCTTGTGCTTTTGGTATTGGCACGGCAACCTACCCAAGAATGCCCCTATACTAGGCGTAGCGGATCCCTCAAACCGCTATCAAATCCTTCGACTCTATTGGGAGGACGAATTTGGAAGGAGGGGGTGGGACTTGGTAGAATTGTACAAACGTAGGTCTTGAATCAAACTGAATTCAACGCACCAATGGCTTTGCAAAGGGTTTGGTAAGTGTGTTTATCAAGAATATAAAAAACCTGCTTACCCTCTTTGCGGGAGGATACAATGCCAGCGTGACGCAATACTGCTAGATGTTGGGACGCAATGGACTGACTAACCCTCAATTTGAAATAAATCTGCGTTACTGTCAATTCCTGATGGCTCTCAAGCAACTGAACAATCCCGTAGCGAAGTGGGTGGTTCATCGCATGACACAGAATATAGGCTTTCTCGAGATCCAACTCCTTGAGTTGACGAAGCATGGTTGACACCCCCTTTTACCTTATGGTCTTTAGTTTGATTTTTTGAACCCTAAGAATACTAATGTACCATAGAATTCATATTAACCGAAGGTAGCACCAAAAAAAGGTTTTCGATAATCCACCACCAATCGAGAAGGCGCCTTGTATTCGCCTCTTTCTAAGCTATTGGACACCAATCCATACCACATAGATGACACAATGTCAAATTCAAATACAAAGATGGCTTGTTTCCATTTATCTAAATATCCTTGATTTAATAATGTTTTATGCCATTTGGCCACACCATCGCCGAAAAAACACACTTTTTGATTTTGAAATTTTACCAAAAATTTATCATCCAACACACAGGATTGGGCTTCTTGCCAGACCTGTAGCCTAGGAAAAACCTGATTTTCCTTGACCTCCACGCTGTATTGGCCCGTATACACCTCATCCCGCCGCGCATCTATCATGGGAACCCAATAGGTCGGACCCTCGCTCGTTCCCAAGGGTTGCAATCCGGCCTGCATCGCGTGGGCATAAGCCATGGACTCCAAGGTACAGACCCCTACCAAAGGCAAATCGTAGGGCAAAGCCAACCCCTGGGCCAAAGCAGCACCAATTCTCAAACCCGTGTAGGAGCCGGGACCCCGCTGGCATGCAATGGCGGCCAGATCCCGAACCTGCATCCCGGCCTCCTGAAGGCATTCGCTCACCATCAGTGCCAAATCTTCGGCTTGACGCTGCGGCTCTGGCTGGATCCGCTCGGCCAATACTCGACCCGTGGGGTCCACAACCGAAACCGAACAAGCGCGGCCGGCATGATCCAAAAGAAGGACAGGCCTTGTGACCGATTTCATGATCTAAAAACGAACCTTCAATTCGATCAAATCACCTTTGCGACGAACCCGAAGGTCCACCGTCTTGCCTTGCTGCATACCCGCCAATGCCTGCATATAGCTTTGCATATCTCGAATCGGAAAATCACCCAAACCAAGCAAGATATCCCCCCGCTGAACACCCGCTAAGGACGCCGGTTTGCCCTCCGTCACACCATCCACCTGGACCCCTTCGCCTTCATAAAAATAATCCGGCATGATCCCCAACGTAAGACGAAACCGCGGCGTAGCTTGGTTATCCGAGTTCTGGGTTTTGACAAAAGTCAATCGACCGTGATACGGCAAGGCATCCACGATACGTATCATGTATTCCAACACAAGCTGCATTCCCTGATAGTTCAACAAATGAGCATCATCGCTTGGTTTGTGATAATCTTCGTGGGTTCCTGTAAAAAAGTGCAAAACAGGAACATTCTGGAGGTAAAAGGATTGATGGTCCGAGGACCCTGTCCCTGCCGGGCTGCTTTTGATTCGGACCGGTCCCGCCAGAGAATCCACCAAGGCCGACCATTCCAAGGCCGTCCCCGTCCCGTGGACCCCCAATTGCTTTGTAGAATCCACCAGGCGTCCAATCATATCCATGTTGAACATGGCCACCACCGAATCCAAAGGCAACCAGGGATTCCTAACAAAATAAGCCGAACCCAACAAACCCAATTCTTCTCCAGAAAACGCCAAGAAAAGAAAATTAAAACGACGATCTCGATGCTGGGACCAATACTTGGCCAACTCCAAAAGGCCAGCCGTCCCGGAGGCATTGTCATCGGCCCCGTTATGAATTTGAGGCTCGCCACGGTGCCGCGAGCTCCCGTACTCACCGTAACCCAAATGATCGTAATGCGCTCCCAAAACCAAGGTGCGATTTGCTCCGTTATCCAAAAAAGCCGCAACATTGTTGGCCACAACCCGAGTGGCTAGAACCCCGGCCTTGACTTGAACACGTTCATTTTGGTTCACAAAACCAAGAGGCAAGGCCGCAACCCCGGCAGGCGTCAGGCTAAATACAGGAAGAGTTGTACCCCGCGTACGACGATCAAAGGTCGTGTCGGGCCAAACTTCATCGGGTGAGCCAGGATACAAGACCACCGCAGCCGCTCCATAGCGCTCGGCCAACGCCAATTTGCGGGCCAAATTCACATGTCCACCCCAGGGACCGTGGGGATTGGAACCTGCCGCCGGGCCCTGCCAACGGACCCACCAAACCCGGCCACGCAGGGCGACGGTATCCTTCAAATCGTTATGGCCCAGGGTATCGGCCTCAATCCCATACCCGGCATTCACACTACGAGCGTTGGCGCTCCCCACTGAACTCCCCGGTAGAACCACAAAATGCTCCCCGTAACGAAGGGAACGCCGACCTACCTTCAATGTGGAGTTGGTATCCGCAACTTGACGAACGGTGATTCCAAACGATTGAACCCAAGACCCCGAATCGCCGGCCGGTAACAGGTCCATGCTTTTGAACTGTTCGACCAAATACGAAGCCGCCAACCTCTCTGATGGAGAACCTGTTTGTCGACCCTGAAGGCTATCGTGCGCCAAAAAGCCCACATGCCTACGTAAGTCGGCCTGCATATCACCCGTCGATTGTTGGGCCAACGCCAGGCTCAGGCAGCCCAAAACCATCACACCGACCAGGAAACAATTTTTCCAAAAAGACTTCTGATTCATCATCCATTAAAAATTAGACCAACAAGAGCGATTCATCCAACCCAAAACCAATACCAAAAAAACCAACAAAGCCCAACGCAAACGGCGTTGCCCAAGTTCGGAAGAAGACATAGACTCGGCCAAGGCAATGCCAGGGATCAGGCCCAAGAGGGTACCCAAGGCACATGGCATCAAAAATGCGGGGATCAAGCGACCCAGCATGACCCATTCTCGACCGTTTGCTCCCAAAGGAACGGCCAAGTCCGATGGAATCATGGCATAATAGAGCGTTGAGGCCCCCGCCATCAGGGCGATGGAACCCATGCTCAATGCATTGATAGCCCCTTGGTCTCGGTAACCCCAACGTTGCAGAACAGGAACCATGATAGCTCCCCCGCCAAGGCCTGACAAGGCCGAAAAAACACCGGCAACGGCACCCAAACCAGGCAAAGAGAGCTTCGATAAAGCGCGCTTCGGATAGGGAGTTCCGGACCGGCTTTCGGACCAAAGTCGATGAGCATTGCGCAACAAAACCAAGCCCAACATCAACCCAAAAACCCAGCGAAAACCGGCAGGCTGATACCATCCTCCTTGACGCACTAAATGCGCCATGCTAACCGCGGTAAGGGCGGATGGCAACCCCAAAACAAACCCATCCCAACCCGTCTTGACGCCTTTGCGCAGCCACAGTCCCCAACCCAAAACACCGGTAAGCAAAGTGAGGGCCAACGAATTTGACAAAACCAATTCAACCAAGGTGGAACCCTGCCAACCCTTCCCTGCCAACCACCAACCCAAAAGGGGCGCATAGACAATTCCTCCTCCAACCCCAAACAAGCCTCCCAAAAAACCGGCCAATACTCCAAAGACCAAAAGCAAAAGCCAGGAGTCCATCCTTAGGGAACCTGCAACAGCCGTCGATAATCGGAGGGTTGACCCAACAGCACCAGAGCGCGCTGGATTTCTGGGTCCGATGCAAAGGTGGAACGCAGGCGGCCCTTCTGATAATAATACCGACCCACGATTTCCTGCTTGAGGTAATCCGAGATTTCGGTACGGTGCTTTTGCAAATCCCGGGATTTGTCGTGGTGTTTGCGCGCTACCAAGGCGTTGTATTCATCTCGAACAGCGTCAAAATACTTCTCACGGATCGCCTTTTCTTTGAAATCCTGCAGGGAACGATCGGATTCCGTCGTGTAGGATAGGTCTTTGCCCTTCAAATAATCTTCGAAAGCAGCGTACAAACTATCGCTAACAACAAATTGTTCGGGCTCTGGCAGCGTCGAAAAACGCGAACGATAATAGGTCGCAAAATCAAACAAATAACGCTTGTTGACCAAGGTTACCAGAATATTACTGGCGGTATCCATTGGCAGGGCCACATCCGGGGTCACCCCACCCGCATCATAAACAACTCGACCAGCGGCCGTTTTGAATTCGCGGCGCAGGGAGTCCGCAACCCGGCGGTTTTTGATACCAGGCTCTTTGTCACTGTATTCGATCGCCTGGATGCAACGCCCGCTGGGGATATAATACTTGGCGGTGGTTACCTTGACCTGGGTATTGTAGGTCAAAGGCCGCACGGTTTGAACCAGGCCTTTTCCAAAGGTTTTTTGACCCACCACCAACGCCCGATCGTAGTCTTGAAGAACCCCCGATACAATTTCGGAGGCCGAGGCCGAAGAGCCATCCACCAAAACGACAACCGGCATTTCGGCGTCCACCGGATCGTTGGTTGTCTGATAAGATTTATCCCATTCCTTCACTTTGCCCCGGGTATCAACCACCTTGGAACCCCTTGGAATAAAAAATCCACTAATCCTCACTGCCTCGTCCAAGGAACCACCGGGATTGCCGCGCAAATCCAATACCATGGATTTCATGCCTCGGGTTTTGAGCTCGTACATGGCTTTTTGGATTTCATTGCCGGCATCCACCCTGAAAGCGCTGAGGTTGATATAACCAACCTGTTCATTGAGCATGCCGGAATAGGTCACAGAGGTCACTTTGACCTCTTCTCGTAACAATACTTTTTCGATGGGCTTAGCGAAACCCATCCGGGCGATCAAAACCTTGACCTCGGTTTTGGGCTGGCCTTTGAGCAGTTTGGAAACGTCGTCGGTATTCCGACCCAGGACATCCTCCCCATTGATTTTGAGTAATTGATCTCCGGCCCTGAGATCAGCTTTCTGGGCCGGAAAACCCTCGTAGGGATCGGCAATCACCACCGTATCTCCCACCTTGGCAATCAAGGCCCCGATCCCACCGTACTGACCTGTGGTCATGATTTTGAAATTTTCGACATCCGATTCGGCAATAAAATCGGTGTAGGGATCCAGGCTTTTGAGCATGGCATCGATGCCGGTTTTCATCAGCTTGCCGGCATCCACATCGTCCACGTAATACATGTTGATCTCCCGGAAGAGGGTGGCAAAAATCTCAATATGCTTTGAAATCTCGAAGTAATTGTTGGTCAGAGCCCAACTGGAGGTGGCTAGGACCATCACCAGCGCCAGGTGGCGAATTCGGCGTGAGACCGGCAATGCGCGGAATCGTTGGGCGGAGAACAGGGACCGTAGGGAGGAATAGAGGCGCATGGGTGGAGGGGACGAATCTTCAAATTTAGGGAACGGGGTCGTGGCCATGACCGCCCCAGGGATGGCAACGTAAAATTCTTTTGGCCGCCAAAAAGCTACCCTTCCAAGCCCCGTACCGGGTCAAGGCCTCCACCGCATAGTGGGAACAAGTGGGGCTGTAGCGGCATGAAGGAGGAAGATGAGGGGAAATCATCCCTTGGTAGACACGGACCAAGAAAATCAAGAGGGCCTTCATAGATCCTGCACCGAGGGAGGTTTTGTCAAGGGATTCTGCCGTGCCCACCGCTGCATGGCCTTGATGAGGCCAGCGGAGATGCGATCGTAATCCAAGATTTCGTTGGTGGAATAGATCAATACCAGAGAGCCTCCGGAACCCTGCGTTTCCCAAGTCATCCGATGCAAACGATAAGCCTCGCGCATTCGGCGACGCAATAGATTTCGGTCAACAGCTTTTTTGAAGCGTCTTTTGGGGACCGAGAAACCTATGTTCAACGGATGGGATCCGGGGAGATACCGAACCTGGAAGGGAAATTCAAAGAAATGGGAGCCCTGTTCAAAGACACGATCAAAAGAACCAAAGCCCCTCAAGCGGGGTGGCATGCTCCGATCGAGCATCCCCGTTGTGGTTAGGCCTTGTGTCGACGCTCGTCCGATACCGAAAGCTTCTTGCGGCCCTTGGCCCGACGACGGGCTAATACGGCACGACCATTGGCCGTCTCCATGCGGGAACGGAAACCGTGTTTGTTACGACGCTTGCGGTTGGAGGGCTGAAAAGTGCGTTTCATGGCGTATTTCTATAACGAAGGGTCGCAAAGATAAGGCTTTTGGGTCCCCA
>JACCDP010054778.1_pt1 | contig 12820 bp, 5 predicted proteins | sample 7445841 | NCBI WGS metagenome assembly JACCDP01 (sample SAMN15323441, study PRJNA562643) | freshwater metagenome | isolation source: river surface water | place: USA:Blue River Watershed | collected 2017-08-17
GACATCAAGGCGCAGTGCAAGGACATCGACCGCGCCGCCTGGGCCCTGATCCAGGACCTGAAGCAGCGCGGCATGCTCGACGACACGCTGGTCGTCTGGGGCGGCGAATTCGGCCGCACCGTCTACTCGCAGGGCAGCCTGTCCAAGACCAACTACGGCCGGGACCACCACCCGCGCAATTTCTGCGTCTGGGCCGCCGGCGCCGGCGTCAAGGGCGGGACCGTCTACGGCGAGACCGACGAGTTCTCGTACAACGTCGTCAAGGACCCTGTGCACGTACGCGACCTGCACGCGACGATCCTCAACCGCTTCGGTCTCGACCACGACAAGCTCCTGTTCAAGTACCAAGGCCTCGACCAGAAGCTCATCGGCGTCGTCCCGGCCAAAGTCGTCAAAGGAATCCTCAGTTAGCGGTTAGGGGATAGCGGTTGGCGGTTAGCGGATGGTAAACCTTCCGTGTTTGTTTCATTCATCGATTCAGCCATCGACCCAGCACTCGACTCAGCACTCGACCCAGCACTCCACTTACCCCCTCCCCTGTTTTCGTCATCGATTCAGCACTCGATTCAGCCATCGACTCTGTACTCGACTCAGCACTCCACTCAGCCCCCTCCCCTGTTTTCGTCATCGATTCAGCACTCGATTCAGCCCTCGACTCAGCACTCGATTCTGCACTCCATCTTATCGCCCTTGCCCCCCTCCGCCTCCATCCTCCTCCGCTGGCTCCCGCTGCTTGCGGGCGTCTGCCTGGTGGTCGGTGCGGCCGGGGCTGGATTTCTCCACGCCCTCGCGTGGGTCGGTCGTACCTTTGAGGCGCACCTCTGGTTAGTCTGGTTACTCCCATTCCTAGGGCTGGCCATGACTTGGATCTACGCCCGGCTGACGCCCACCAGCGCCGGAGGCGTCCGCACCCTCATCGCCCAGATCCGGTCGCCCGGCGCCCCCTTACCTTGGGCGATGGGACCTGCGATCATCGGCACCACCCTGCTTTCCCACCTCGGGGGTGCCTCCGTCGGTCGGGAAGGCACCGCCCTGCAGATGGGCGGGGCCCTGGCGGACCGCCTAGGAGGCCCGTGGCGGCTTTCTGATGAGGAACGCCGCACCTTGCTCCTCTGCGGGGTCAGCGCGGGCTTTGGGGCCGTTTTCGGCACACCCTACGCCGCCGCCGTCTTCGCCCTGGAATTCGTCCGCCTCACCGCCGGCTGGTGGTACCGGCTACCGCTCTGCCTCCTCGCCGGTCTTGGGGCCGATGCGGTCGGTCGCCACCTCTGCGGGGCCGTCCATACGGACTTCCGTCTCATCCTCCCGCCCGACCTGACCGTCGCCGGCTTCCTCTGGTCCGCGGCGCTCGGCGTCACCTTCGGCCTGGTCGCCCGCACCTACCTGGCCTTCGTCACGTTCAACCGGACTTGGAAGCCCACCGGTCGTGGCCCGCTCCCCACGCCGTATCACGTGATCTTCGTGGTCGGCCTCCTCTACGCCGGTCTCGTCTGGTTCGGCCAGCTCACGCCGTTCACCGGCCTCGGCATCGACCTCGCCCAGGACGCCGCGCAATACCCGGTCTCGCCGCTCGTCGCCGCGCTCAAGTTCCTCCTCACCGCCCTCTGCATCGGCGCCGGCTTCCGCGGCGGAGAAGTCACCCCGCTCTTCGTGATCGGCGCTTGCCTGGGCAGCGGCCTGGCCGACCTCACCACGCTACCCGTCGCCGTCGGCGCCGCCCTCGGGTTTGTCGGCGTCTTCGCCGGGGCCGGGGCCGTGCCCATCGCCGGTACCATCATGGCCTGCGAACTCTTCGATCCGCAACTCACCCCCTACGCCGCGGTCGCCTGCGCCCTCAGCTGGCTCGTCGCGGGACGTCGCGGGCTGTATTCGGAGTAGGCCTTGCTAAAGGAATGCAGACGCTTACCGCTTCTCTTAATCTCCGACGCATGCATTCATGACTAGGCATACCGTCCTTGCCGCCGCCGCCTTCCTGGCGGCCTTGATCTCAGCGGCACCGGCGGCCCAGGCCCACGACCAGCTTTCGCCATTGCAGCGGGCCATCCTCGCGGCCCCGCCCACCCCGCCGCCGGCGGCGACGTTCGGCTTCGACGCACCCGCCGGACCGCAATTCACGGAGGCGGAAAAAGCGGCCCAGCGCGAGCGCGGTCAGACCGTCCTGCCCTTGGTGCTGGCGGCCTTCAAGCAAGGGGCCGCGGAAGTGAAGATCCCCCCGGGCGACTACCGCTTCGGTCAGGAGCACTACGTCGGCAACCGGGCGATCTTCCCTCTCGGCTTCGAGGACCTGCAACGGGATGCCGAGCACCCCTTGGTGATCGATGCGACCGGCGCGACCTTCTGGTTCGACCTCGATGATCGGCAGATGCCCCCGGGCCATCGCTGCGTGGGCTTCCGCCGCTGCCGCAACCTCGTCTTGCGCGGCGCAACCATCGACCGGGGAACCCGAGGCTGCATCGAAGGCCGCATCACCCGCATCGACCGGGCCGGCAATCGCTTCGAGATCCAACCCTCGCCGGGCGTCGTCGTCCCAGAGACCTACAAAGGCGGCGACGAGCAGCGCCTCCTCCCCTTCAAGTCCGACGGACGATTCTGCGTGGCGCTCTACGACCTGCAGGCCGGCATCCGCAAACTCCGCTACCAGGACATCACCCCATCCACGGAAGGCCGCTACTGGGTCAAGATGGTCGACCCCGACCTCATGGAGCGCCTCCATGACCCCGCCTGGGCCAAGGCCTATGGCGACCTGGGCGTCCTACAGGTCGGCGATGGGCTGTCCTGCCTCTACACCTCCGCGGGCGCCATCGTGCTCGAGGACTCGGCCAACATCACCCTGCACCAGGTCAGCGTCTACGTCGCGAAGGGCGGCCCTTCCGAGAGCGGCGGCGATGGGGCGCATCTCTGGAAGGACTGCTACTTCGGTCCTCGTCCCGGCACCAGCCAGTGGAAGGGCGCCGACGGCTTCCTCTGCCGTTCCACGCGGTTTGGCGCGACCCTGGACAACGTCACCATCCGCCACACGGCTGACGACCTGCAGAACTTCCATGGCATCTGGGCCAAAGTAAAGGCGGTCTCCGGCCGCGAAGTCACGTTCGAGCCCAACCCGTCGCTGCGGCCGACGCTGCATAACGCCCGCCCGGGAGACCGCCTTCGTTTCATCCATCGCCGGACCGGCGCCGCGCTTGGCGAAGCCAAGCTGGTCGCGCTGCAGCAAGATGGACGGCTAACCCTGGATCAGGATGCCGCTCCGTTCGCCGAAGGCCAGGCTTCCTGGCCCGACCATGAATGCGCCGGCTGGGTGGTCCAGAACTGTCGCTGGGAGGATAACTTCCAGCGCTTCCTGATCATGTCCGGTCCCGGCACCGTGCGCGGCTGCACCTTCCTGCGCATGGGCAGCAACCTTTCGCTCAACACCGGGATGGGTTTGGTCGGCGGCATCCCCAGCGACGTCACCATCCGCGACAACACCTTCGTCGACGTGAATTCCCGGCCCCGCGGCTCCGCCATCGAAGCCTATGCCCACAACGCGCAGGGCCAACCCGGCGTCCCGGCTATCGAGCGACTGCTCGTTGCCGGCAACACCTTCGTCCGAACCGGCGGCCCGGCGCTGAACCTCATCGGCATCAGCGAGAGCCGGATCGAGGATAACCGCTTCGAGTCACCCGTCCGGGCCACCCTCGCCGCGCGCCCGCAGGATGCCGCCAAGCGCCAAGCCATCCAGTTGCGGGCAGCTCGCTCCGTCAAGGTCACCGGCAATACGCTCACCGACCCGGCCCAAGCCACTACCCCGGATGAAACCAGCCGCAGTCCGCTCCTCGGCCTGGACGACAGCCGCCAGATCACCTTGGACGGCGCGGTGTTGCCGGCTACCCCAGCCGCCGCCGCTAAACCCAAGCCGACGAACCAGACGGTCGGTAAGTGATCTTACAGCTAAACCTGTAAGGTGCTAACCTCTGCACATACCCCTTGGTCGTCTCCGTTTGGAGGCTATTCCTTTATTGGGGGTCTAGGAGTGATTTCTGCGTTTTGAACACGAATTCATCCATATTTTTCCCAAATTTTTCATTTGAAGGTCAATGTGAACAACTGTTCACTTTCGTGAATATTCGGGTTTGATCTTTCAAAGATTGATCACCAAGATACACCCAAACTAAGATTTCCAGATGCGCATCAAGATGGCAGAGCTCTTCGCCGGCGTCGGCGGCTTCCGGGAGGCTGTAGAACACAGCCCGCTGAAGAATTATTTCGAGGTTACGTGGTCCAACCAGTGGGAGCCAAGCGAATCGGCCAAGCACGGCGACCTACAGAACGCCAATCGTGTCTACATTGCTAAGTTCGAAAAGACCGGCCACTACACGGACGACATCCACTTGATTACGGACTCCGAGAAGAAGCTGCCGAAGGATATCGCAGACATTCAGATGCTAGTTGGCGGCTTCCCCTGCCAGGACTACTCGGTCGCTAAGCCCAAGAACGCTGCGAAGGGCATTCGCGGTCCTAAGGGCGTCCTCTGGTGGAGCATCGAGCGTATCCTGCGGGACGTTCGTCCGAACTACGTCCTGCTCGAGAACGTCGATCGCCTCATCAACTCCCCTTCCGTCAATCGTGGCCGCGACTTTGCGGTAATCCTCAAGGGTCTCGATAGCTTGGGCTACATCGTTGAATGGCGCATCGTCAACGCGGCCGACTACGGTTTCCCTCAGAAGCGTCGACGCATCTTCATCCTAGCCTACCAGAAGGACTCCCCCGGCGCTAAGAAGATTAACGCCACCAAGCTCGCAGCTGATAAAGCCATCGTTTCAAAAGGGTTGATGGCACAGGGCCTGCCCTGCCGTTCGGACTACGAGATGAGCTGCTTCGACCTCACCGAGTATGCGTCCGACAATGAACTCGGCGCAAAGTACAAGGCGCCCTCCGGCAAGTCACCGTTCTTCAACGCCGGCTTCGTCATCAACGGAAAGGCTTGGACCAAGGTCGTCCAAGCCATCACGCCCAAGAAGACCACGTCCCTAGGCCAGATTCTCCTAAGCCCGGACAAGGATACGCTGCCCGCTAACAGCGCCAGCTTTCGCGTCGCCCCTGACGTCCTGACCAAATGGGCCTACGCTAAGGGCCGGAAAAACGAGCCTCGTCGCAAGGCCGCCGCAATCGCTGCCTTCATCAAGTCCGAGCTAGGCAACACTGGCTTAACCAAGACCGACATCGCCAAAGCCGCCAAGCTGATGCCCATCGAGCTCAAGATGGACACCGCGTTCGACTTCACCTTGGATAGCAAGACCGTTCGCGTAAGCTTAGCCCGCGAAGAGATTAACTACCGCATCGCCGTGGCCCTCAACCTCAAGGACGCCACCTTTGACCGTCCGAACGCCGTCACGCGCGCCCAGATTGAACAGGCGCAGGCAAGCAAAGAGACCTGGAGTAAGGTAGAGGCCGGTGCCATAGCCATCGCCACAGACCGCGCCTTCTCGCTGCTCGGTCTTAAGGGCAAGGAGTTGCTCGGCCAGGTCGCGACCAAGATTCGCCCTCAAGTTGTCAAGGCAGTGGCCGACCTCACTAATAAGGACAAGGCCGTCGAGTTCTCCGTCTCCGGCAAGACCCTCAAGGTCGACCGAGACACACTTGCCGCCAAAAGCTTCGCCTACGGCTACAAGGAAGGCGGCCTCCCCTTCCCGGATCGAGTCGACGGCCCTGGCCGTACCATCATCACCTCCGAAGGCGGGGCGTCCGTCTCCCGCTTTAAGCACGTCATCTGCGAGGCCTGCGCCAGCGGCAAGGCGCATCACAAGTCCGGGGCTGACTGCGTCAAGGCCGGTAAACTCCGCCGTCTTTACCCGGAAGAGCTCGAGCGCATGAACGGGTTTTCGGCTGAACATTCCAAGACCTGCCGCGAGCTTAAGATCAGCGACGGCAAGCGCGCCTTCTTCATGGGCAACGCCTTAGTCGTGGACGTGGTTAGGAATATTATGGAATCCCTTAGCAAGGCCGCCTTCGGCCGGGGCTAATAGACTGGATAGCCCTCCGGGGCTGTGGTAGCCATTAGTTGTGAGCCGCAAAGGTGTCCTAATCTTCGCGAATGCGCCCTATGACCCCGATGACCGAGAGTCAGTCATGCGTCATGCCCAGAAGCTCGAGGGGCGCACCCTCCGGGAAGCAATCAACTTCCTAGTTCCGCCCTACGAACTGGGAGCAGTCATGGAAGAGGCCGCCAAATACTGCGCCGGCAAGGCCAAGGGCAAGTTTGGCAACGCCATTGAAGCCGGCCACTTCTACTACCGACCTAACTCCGACAAGGAACCTGACCTGGGCTGGGCCGAACTCAAGTGCACCGGCCTTAAGCGGGTTAAGTCTGGGCGCGGCACTAAGCTTAGCGCCAAAGAACGTTTGGTCATCTGCATGATCAACTTCGGCGGCGGCCAGCGGGCTGATGTCCCCTCCCTTCTCGATGAGACCTTTGAGACAAGTCACGCAAAGAAGAAGCTAGAGAGCCTAGTACTGGTCTTCTATGAGTACGCCAAGGACACCTCGGTTATGGACCTGGAGGTCCTCCTCGTAGACCATTGGAGCCCAGACGCGTCCGAGTTGCGCATGATTAAGGAGGACTGGGAGGTCATCCGCTCCTACGTGAACGAGGGAAAAGCCCACCTTATCAGCGAAGGCCTAACGAACCTCCTAGGTGCCTGCACCAAGGGAGCCAAGGGCACTGACCGGGTTAAACAGGCCAAAAGCCATCAACCCGCCAAACCTCGTGCCTTTGCCCTCAAACAGGCCTTTGTCACTCAAATATACGAGCGCCTCTTGAACAAACGGGCTGGAGGTAAAGTCCCCGAGCCTGAAATCCATCTGGATGGCATGAACCTCTACCGCAAGGCAAAGGACCGCTTCGAAAACTTCGTCACCAAGCGCCTTAATAAGTACTCAGGGAAGACCACTGTGCAAATCTGCGACGAGTTGGGCATCGCTGGGAAGTTCGAGAGCAAGGATAGGCACGCCAGGCGCATGCGGAAGTTTCTCAACAAAATCTTGTCCGGGAGCCAAGATCAGGAATCGGACAACCTAGCGGAGTTCAAGAACACCGGCCTGCAAATCAAGACCGTGCGCCTTAAGCCTAATGGCATGCCAGCCGAAGCCGTCTCCTTCCCTCACTTTAAATACGACGAACTAGCCGCAGAAGACGTCTGGGAGGACTCTGAACTATACGGCATGCTCACCAGTCGGTTCCTCTTCATCTTCCTCCGGGAGATGGGCGAGGGAGAAGACCCCGTCTTCGAGACTTCTGTCTTCCATTCCCTTTCCGAGGCTGACCTAGACGATGCTGAGCCAGCCTGGAAACTGACCGTGGAGAAGGCTCGCGAGCACCTTTACGAGGAAATGCCCGGCCAGAAGGCGAATCGCGTTATTCATGTCCGTCCCCACGACTCCAAGGCACGGTACGGCAAGGAACCTTCAATCGAGAAGCACCGCTGCTTCTGGCTGAACCAAAGGTACGTTCAAGGCATCGTTAACTCCTGCGCTAGTTGCGGCCGCTGAAAATAAACCAAAAATTGGGCTAAGAACCGACAAACGCGGAGTTCATCGACCTGCGCACCTGACTCACATAAGTTGAACCCAACCTCAGACCGTGAAGTCGAAGACCATCACGCGGGCGAGGTTCGGGACGACGACGAGCTTGACGCGTTCGTGCTCCGGGTGCGGGAGGTATTCGTCGCGGCTCTTGGGCGAGTCGAAGGTCATGACGAAACCGTGCGTGAAGCCGTCGTTCAGGCCTTCGTCGCTCTGGTAGACGCCGTGCTGCATGGAGAGGAGGCCGGGGATCTTGCCGACCATGCCGCGCATCTCGGCGAAGCAATGTTCGATGGTGGCCGGAGTGACCTCAGGTTTGAAGACGAAGGTGCCGTAGTGGTAGACCATGGGAGAAGGTGGTGGCGGTTAGCGGTTGGCGGTTAGGAAAAACAATTGGCGGAGGGTGAAACTATAAGTGGGCGGGCTTGAGAATCATCGATTCAGCACTCGACGCAGTCATCGACCCTGCACTCGATTCCGCACTCTATTCAGTTCCCTTTCACCCACCCCAACGCATTCAGCAACAGCTTCTGGTAGGCGGGGTGGTCGTGGGAGTGTTCGTCGTGGCCGAGGGCGATGCAGACGACGCGGGCCTTGGGGTGCTGGACGACCCAGACGGAGGGCAGGATGGTCGACTGGCCTTCCTTGGGGTTCTGGCGCGGGATGGTGCCGAGGACCTCGGCGCCTGCCGGGCGGGTGAGCTCGACGTTGTAGCTCTCGTCGCGGATCTTGAAGGTGGCGGGGACGCCGGCCATGACGGGGTGCGCGGGCTTGGTCACGGTGAACGGGAACTCGCTGTGGCCGTGGCCACGGGCGCCACCGCAGACGAACTCATCGTTGTACTTGGTCTCGAGCGGCCAGTTGTACCAGGTGGCGGCGTGCAGGAGGACGACGCCCTTCCCTGCCCCGACGAAGTCGCGGATGGCCTTCTGGAACTCCGGCGTGCCGAACTGGCCGTGGTTGCCGCTGAACAGGAAGAGGTCGGCCTGCGGGAGGAGCTCGAGGGTCTCCTTGAGGTTCGGGGTCGCGGCGACGTCGTAGCCGGCGGTCTTGGCGACCTGGCCGTCCGTCCCGAGGAAGAACTTCGGGAAGTTATGCGAGCTACCGGCGCCGGCCACGAGGACGCGGAGCTGGCCGGCCTTGCGGGCGCCGAACTTCTGGCCGGTCGGGGCGGTGGTGCGGGGGTTGTCGGCCGGGAGGTCGCCGTCCTTGATGGTCGGGCCCTTCGCCTTGGCCTTACCGGGAGCGGGCGGCGGAGGCGTGGGCTGGGTACCCTTGGGCGGGTTCGGGGCGCCACCGATCTCGGCGGTGATGGCCACGGTGGTCGGGGCGACGGTGTTGCCCGGGCTCGTCAGGACGACCTTCTCGATCACCTCCGGGCCGTCGACCGCGACGACCAGGGTGCGGACGTGGTGGAACTTGACCAGACCGGTGGCGATCTTGGAACCGGGGACCTCAGGATCGTCCGGGTAGTAGTCGGCGAAATCGCGACCGGCGTAGTGCGTCACGACCTGCTTGCGGCCACCGACGAAGCGGATCTCGACGTTCTGGGCGGGGAGGCCCTGGATGCCGGCCCAGCCGCCGACGGCACCGAGGAAGTGCAGGCGGGTGGCGGCGACGCCGACAGGGATCTCGACGCTCTGCGGGAAGGACTGGGAGTAGGCCCGACCGGCGCCGCCCTTGAGGACGATGACGTTCTTGCCGTCCTTGGCCTTGGCCGGGTCGAGGATGATGTACGGCACGCCGTTGGCGGTGACCTGGCCGAACTTCGTGAACGGCAGGGTGTCGCCCTTGGTCTCGCGGCTGGCGTACAGACCCCAGCGGGTGTCGGCGGTCATCGCGGCCGAGAGGTCGAGCAGTTGGAAGCTGCCGACGGTCACGCCGTTGACGGGCACGGCCACGCTGCGGAGGTAGGTGATGATGTTGCGGAGGCCTTCGGCGCCGAGGGCTTCGAAGCCTTCGGGCATGAGCGAGGTCTCGACGCGCGTGCGGGTGGCGATGTCGGCCACCTTGACCTCGATGGTCGCGCCGCCGGCCATCTTCAGCTTCAGGGCGACGGCGTTCTCGCTGCCGATGAGGGCCTGGTGCTGGGTGCCGTCCTTGAGCTTGATGTTCCAGGTGCGGTGCTCGTCATCGACCATGCGGTTGGGGTCGACGATGTGCACGAGGAGTTCGGAGGCCGGGTGCGCGCCGATGCCCTGGAGGTTGGGGCCGACGTCATAACCGACGTTGCCGACCTGGTGGCAGGTCTGGCAGGCGGCGACGAAGAGTTCCTTGCCCTTGGCGGCGTCGCCCGGCTTTTCGACCTCGGCGCGGAGCTTGTTGATGATGTCGTCCTTGGCGGGGCTGGAGCCGACGTTGAGCTTGGCCAGGACCTCGGCGGCGCGCTTGGCGACGGCGGGTTCGGGGTGGCGGGTGAGCTGGGAGGTCTGGAGCGGCCCGAGCTGCATCGGGGAGACGTGCTTGGCCTCGAGCTCGGTCAGGATCAGCTGGGCCCATTCGGCGCGGCTGATGAGGGCGCCGAAGAGGGACTGGCGCAGGAGACCGGTGGACTTGCCGAGGGCGCCGGCGAGCAGCGGGCCGGCCTGGACGTCACCGGCGGCGACGACGGAGGCGACGATCGCGAGGCTGACGGACTCAGGCGTGGACTTGTCGGCCAGCGAGGCGACGACGGCGGCGCGGAAGGACGGACGGAGGTCGCGCAGCGCGGTGAGGGTGCGGCCGGCCTGCAGGCGCACAGCGGGGGCGGCCGCGGCATCGGCGAGGACCGGGACGAGGCGCTCACCGATCGGGAGCAGGTCATTGCCGAGGGCGGCGACCTGGTTCCACTGGACAGCGAGGCTGGCGGCGCCGGCGGCGAGCTCGAGGTCGGACGAGGCGAGCAGCGCCTTCAGGGCCTGGGTGTCGGCGACGGGGGCGGTGCGGCGTTCGGTGAACTCGCGCAGGACGACCTTGGCGACGGCGACGTTGCCACCCTTGGCAGCGGCGGCCAGGACGCGGGCGATGCCTTCGGGCTGGTTGGCGGTCGCCACGGCGGCCGCGAGCGAGCGGGCGAACTCCACGACTTCCTTGGAGGCGACGGAGCCGGCGAGGAGGCCTTCGAGGGTCGGGACGGGGTTGGACGAGGCGGCGGCGGTGGCGGCGGCCTTTGACCACTCATCGGTGAACTGGGACTGGGCCGAGAGGAGCAGCAGGCCGGCGTCGGCGGTCAACGGGGCGGAGCCCATCGCGCGGAGAGCGGCCAGGCGAACGCGGCCATCGGCATCGGCAAGCGCGGCCTGGAAGGCGGCGGTCGGGAGCGCGAGCTTGCCGGACTCGGCGACGAGGAAGGCGTTCTTGCGCAGGGCGGCTTCCGGCGCGGCGGCGGCGGTGGCGAGCGTCGCGGGGGCGAGCTTGCCGAGACGCTGGAGCGCCCAAAGGGCCTGGATGCGGGCCTCGACGGCGGAGCCGGAGGTGAGCAAGGCGGACAGCGGAGCGACGGCGGCGGCCTGCGTGGCGTCGTCGCGGTCGAGGAGGACGCGGATCGCGTTGAAGCGGACGACCTTGCTGGGGTGCGTGAACGCGGCGACGAGGCCGGCGACGTCCGCCTTGGCGAGGTCGGGGTGCGTCTGCGTCGGGGCGGCGTCATGCTGGATGCGGTAGATGCGGCCGAAATAGTGCTCGCGGTCGGGACGGACCGAGGCGCCGGACTTGGAGTGCTGCGGGCCGCGGGTGTCGTTGTGCGCGACGACCGGGGTGTAGAAGTCGAGGATGTACATCGCGCCGTCGGGGCCGAAGGAGATGTCGATCGGGCAGAACCAGTGGTCGGCCGAGCGGAGCCATTCCTTGTTCTCGAGCAGGAGCTCGCCGCGGTAGAACGCGCCGTCGAGCACGAGCTTCTCGTGGTGGACGATGTCGAGGATGGGCTCGGACATCCACACGGTGCCGTTGTATTCCTTGGGCCAGGCGCCCCCTTCATAGACGGCGGCGGCGCAACCGGCGGAGTAATGGCCGACCTGGTCGATCTGCATCAGCGGGGCGCGGTCCGGCATGTCGGCGCGGGCGACCGGACGACCGCGGTTGACGGAGTTGAAGGCCTTGGCGGGCGTGCCCGGGGCCTTGGCGAGGATCTGCTCCGGGAGGACGACGTGCTGGATGGGATTACCGTTGGTGGCCTTGCCGTGGTAGAGCTCCATGTCGCTCGTGACTTCGTTGCCGAAGCTGTTGCCGCCCTGCGACGCGACCTGCTCGATGGCGGAGCCGTCGGGCTTGAAACGGAAGGTGCCGGACGAGAGGCGGGCCATCGCCTCGCCGGTCTTGGCGTGGGTCGCGGTGCCGCCGCCACCGTTGGAGGCGTAGATCCAGCCGTCGGGGGCGACGATGAAATGGTTGGCGACGAAGTGGGTATCGCCCGGGGTGAAGCCGCCGTAGAGGAGGACTTCCTGGTCGGCCTTGCCGTCGCCGTTGGTGTCGCGGAGCCAGAAGATGCCCTTCTGCGCGACGACGATGACGCCGTCCTTCCAGATACAGAAACCGGTGATCAGTTCGAGGCCTTCATGGAAGACCTGCTTCTGGTCGAGGTTGCCGTCGCCCTTGGAGCTGACGAGGACCGAGATCTTATCCTGGGCGGGGCGGTCATAGAGACCGGGGACCAGCACGCCGCCTTCCTTCCACGGCTCGGCGTTCAGGGTGCGGCGGCCGTTGGGGTACTCGGGGGTTTCCGCGACCCAGAGGCGGCCACGCTCGTCCCACTGGACGGCGATGGGCTTGTTGACGAGGGGTTCGGCGACGATGGAGGCGGCCTTGAAGCCGGGCTGCAGGCGGAACTGCGCGACGGCGTCGGCGGGACGGCGCGGGCCGCCCACGGGGTAACGGAGATCGGCCAGGTCGGCCGGGGTGCAGAGCTCGTCGAAGTCGGCGCGCTTGGCGACCCAGGCGACGCCGCGCTTGAGGAAGGCGTGGATGCTGGCGTGGCGCAGGGTGGCCGCATCGCCCTGGAGCAGGACGACGGCGCGGTGGGTCGGGGCCTCGAGCACCCAGGACTGCGGCTGGATGTCGTAGACGGAGGCGCGACCGGCCTCGGCCTTGCGGCGGGCGTTGGTGACCTTGGAGGTGAAGGAGGCGGAGAGGACGTAGTTCTTCTCGTTCAGGGCGAGATCGAAGACGGTGTCATCCTCGACGTCGAAGGTCGACATGCCCTTGACGAGCGGGTGCGCGTCGGAGCGGATGTTGAGCATGGTCGTCGCGCGGAACTTCTGGCTCTCGGGCGTCCAACCGCCGCCGA
>JACCDP010456291.1_pt1 | contig 12819 bp, 4 predicted proteins | sample 7445841 | NCBI WGS metagenome assembly JACCDP01 (sample SAMN15323441, study PRJNA562643) | freshwater metagenome | isolation source: river surface water | place: USA:Blue River Watershed | collected 2017-08-17
ATATAGCACACTGCCAGTAAACGGGTATACTGGAGATTTCGTTGTACAATATGACGCCGGAAACGTCGTAGTACCACCTTCAGTGCAGATAGTCATGACGCCTCAAAGCGCAAACACTATGACGCATAGGATGCAAGTGACAACATATTATGTATATTAAGATAAATACAACATTAGCGGAGATTAGCAAAAATGGCACTTAAACCACTCAATTCCGTAGGTGGCTTCTCAGTTGGAGAAGTTCCTGCGAACGTGATTCTTGCAAACGCAGACATCACAGCAAACAAAGGTACATTTACCGGCAACCTATTAATTTCAAATAGTAATGCAAGTTATGGTATATTAACAGATAATTTATATTATAGTAACGGTCAACCTTGGGACTTGCAAGAAGCAGCAGGTTCTAATACTCAGGTTCAGTTCAACAACAATAATAACTTTGGCGCAAGCGCAAACTTCACGTTTGACAGTTCGACAAACATTCTTGCTGTTACTGGTAACATCAGTGCTACAAACGCTAATATCGGTTCAGGTAATATCGATCTGTATGCTAATGGTGAGATAAACACAACAGGGTTGATAACAACAAGTGCCAATGTTGATGCCAACAATGTTAACATAACAAATGAGCTTGATGGTAACACCGCTAATTTCTCAGGTAATGTCACAGCAGCATATTTCATAGGTAACATTGAAGGTAACCTAACAATTACTGCTCCAAATACAACTGTTATTTACAGTGCCAATGGTGCAGCGGTAGGTAGCAACGCATTTACTTTTGATTATGCGAGCAATTTATTAACAGTAAACGGTACAGCAAACATTACAGGTAATACTGAAGTCGGTGCTATCTTAACTGACAACTATTACTATGCTAACGGAGCACCAGTTGACTTCCAGCAACCTGCAGGTAGCAACACACAGATCCAATTCAATGACAATGATGATTTTGGTGCTAGCGCAAACTTCACATATAATTTTGCTACAGATACACTAACAGTAGTAGGTAACGCTAACATCACAACTGTCAACACAAGCAATCTTGTTGGCGGCGGTACTGATGTCACCATCAATACTAACGGTTATGTTTCATCATTCTATGGTGCAAATGGTCTTGTGTCATTACCAGCAGCATTGACAGCAAACGGTAACTTACAAGTCAACAATTCAAATTTAGGTAACGTAGCAGTAGCAAATTTCATTGATATCTCATCAAACGCTACAATCAATAATCTTACTGTAAATTTAGAAATTGCAGGTAATACTGCAAACTTTAGCAGTAATGTTGTTGTCAATAATTTTGAAGTAAATCTTGAATTAGTAGCCAATACAGCCAACTTCAGCGGTAATGTCATATTACCAAACTTGACAGTAAACAACGAGATCGTTGGTAACACAGCAAACTTTAGTGGTAATGTTGTAGTACCAAACTTAACAATTAACTTAGAGTTAGCAGGTAACACTGCAAACTTTACTGGCAATATCACATCACTAAACGCAAACTTAGGTAATTTAGTTCAAGCAAATTATGTGAATGTTGCACAACAAGTAAACGGTAACGTTGCAAACTTTACTGGCAACTTGACAGCCGCAAACGCAGCTTTAGGCAATCTAGTAACTGCAAACTATGTAAACGTTGCTAATGATCTAAACGTTGTAGGCAATGTTAATGCAGGTAATTTAGTAGGTCCATTAGCTAATGGTAACAGCAACATTCAGATTTATAGCAATGCTAACGTTGAGATCAGTGTTGCAGGTAATGCTAACGTAGCGACAGTGACAGGTACAGGTTTCTTAGTTGCTGGTAATATACAGGCAACTACAGGAAGCATGTTAGCGAACGGAAACGTTACAGCAAATGGTTTCATAGTTGGTGCAAATGCTAGTATCACAGGTGAAGCAAATGTAGGTAGTTTAAAGACTGCCAATATCACAGCAACAACTAGTGATATCACAATCAATGCCGGAGCCGGCAACAATAATGTCATTCTTGCTCCTACTGGAACAGGTGTAGTTGATGTATCAGCAAAAAGAATCATAGACCTTGCAGATCCTGTAAACGCAACTGATGCGGCAACTAAAGAATATGTTGACGCATTAGCAGGTGAAGGTCTAGACATTCATACTCCAGTTCGTGTAGAATCACCAACTGCGCTTAATGCAACTTATGCACAAGGCGGAACAACTCCTACAGTAACAGATATCGTAAGTGGTACTGATATCGTGTTCAGTGCAAGTCACGGACTAAGTGTAAACGACGGTATCGTGTTTGCTAATACATTCAATGGATTAACAGCCGGCGAAGCATATTGGGTTTATAGCGTTGCAAATACAACAGCGATCACAGTAAAAGATGGCTATTATGGTGTGCAAGTAACAGGACTTACTAATGGGTCTGGTCTAACACAAGGTGCAAGAGCCAATCCTGGTGTAGGTGCTACACTCACAAATGCTGGTACAAATGCAGCGATTGAAATTGACGGAATAACATTAGCAAACAATGACCGTGTTCTTGTCTATACACAATCAAATGCTTATGAGAACGGTGTGTATACTGTAACGGATATCGGTAACGCATCAGCAGCATGGGTATTAACAAGAGCCACAGACTTTGACAAATATATCCCTGACTCATCATTAGGTATGAGTAAAGGTTCTTATGTATTTGTGTCACAAGGAACTACTGGTGCGGGTGAAAGTTATGTGATGACATTACCGGTTGGTGAAATCATCATAGGTACAGACAATCTAACATTCACACAGTTCAGTGCAGCCGGCTCATACACAGCAGGTAATGGTATTGCGATTAATGGTACTACTATCAGCGCAAATACTGATGGTGTTACAACTGCTATCGTCAGCGGTAATATTGTTGTAAAAGCAAGCGCAAATCTTACAACTCCAAACATCGGTGATGCGACATTTAGTAGTCTGTCTTGGAATACTCTAAGCAACGGTAACGTAACTGCAAATAACTTGAGTATCAGTAACATTGCTAATATTACACTTGACCTAACAGTTGGTGGAAATATTCAAGCAAATGGTACAATATCAAGTAACGCAAACGTAAGCGGCTTGAATCTAACTACAACTGGTAATGTTCAAGCAGGCGGCAACGTATTAGCAAACAATGTCAATGCAAATACATTACTCACTGTTCCAACTGCAAACGTATCAAATATTGTAAATGCAGGAAATGTCACAATCACAAATGAATTGTCAGGTAATACTGCAAACTTTAGTGGTAACGTAGTTGTTCCAAATCTAACTGTTAACTTAAGTCTAGTTGGAAATACTGCGAACTTCAGCGGCAACGTTATAGTCAACAATTTGACAACCAACTTAGAACTTGCTGGCAACACAGCAAACTTTAGTGGTAACGTCATACTACCTAACTTGACTGTAAATTTAGAGTTGGCAGGCAATACTGCAAACTTTACTGGTAATGTTGTAGCAGCAAACTTCCAGACAGCAGGTTTAGCAAATGTAGGTAATCTAAACGTCACAGCAAATGTAATAAGTAATCTATTACCAAATGCCAACATCACGCTTGATCTTGGATCAACTAGTCAGCGTTGGGATAATTTATATGTTGCTAACATTGATGCTTCAGGATTAGCAAACGTAACTGGCAATATCACAGGTGGTAATTTTATCACTGCTGGTCTAGCAAACGTAGGAAATCTAAACGTAGTAGCAAACGTAACAAGTGACTTACTACCAAACGCTAACTTGACATTAGATTTAGGTGATACTTCACAGCGTTGGGCTAATATATATGCTGGTGATATAAATGCTTCAGGCAATATTGTAGCAGCCAATATAAGTGCTAATAACGCTAGCGCAAATGTATTTGATGCAAATGTATCTGTGATCGTAGGTAATAGTAGCATAGAGTGGGGCACAGTAACTACTACATCAATCACTGCTAATCAAGCGATTGCACAAGCACCATACAATGGAGTGACTGGTATCGACTTTATCGTTAAAGGAGAAGATGGTTCTGGAGCTAAATACAGTGTAGCACACGTTACTGCTGTCACCGATGGAAGCAGTGTTGATTATACTACATATGGTACTGTATATCTAGGTGGTACAACAGGCACATTGAGTGTAGCAATATCAGGTAGTAACGTAGTACTACAAGTGACACCAAGTAGTTCAAACAGTACTGTATGGACTACTCAGTACAGACTAGTTTAATCTAGTTTAATATAGGACTGAAAAAAATGGCAGTAAGACCACTAAACAGTATAGCAGGATTCTCAGTTGGCGATCCCGCTATCACAGTAGTACAAGCTAACGGTGATGTTACAACTATCAATTTTACTGCTAATGGTATAAGCAATGTCGGCAATGTCGGCAATCTTAGAATAACTGGTGGTAGTAATGGTCAAGCTCTCATCACTGATGGTAATGGTAATCTAAGTTTTAGTACGGTAAACACAGAAAGCAATCGTGCTGCTCCGATGCCATATTTGATTCCTACCGGAGAATCATATATCGTCAATGAAAATTTTCAAGGTCTTTATGCTCAACCTATCACTATTGACGGTGAATTAACTGTTGATGGTATACTAGTTGAAGTAGGTTTCAGCGTTAATGCCGACGATAATCAAGTTTACTATGATGTCAACGGAGTTCCTACTGGTACTGAAGGGTTCACATTCAATCCAGGAAGTTTAGTATTAAGTACTCCTGGTAATATATTTGCCAATGGTGGTATACTCCCTCAAGCTGACGATACTTTTGATTTAGGTAGAGCAAATCTACGCTGGCGTGATGGATATTTTAGCGGTAATACTATCTATATCGGCAATTCGTCAATGTCTGTAGATTCTAACGGGTTCATAGTATTAACAAATGATTTAGGTGGATCATTTACGGTTGAGGGAGCTGCTCCCGCAGACACTAGTCAAATTTTAAACGGTTCTAGCAACGTACAAGTCTTAGCTAACGGTAACGTAACATTTGGTATCGCAGGAGTCGCTAACGCATTTCAAGTAACTTCAGCAGGAGCAAATCTAACAGGTAATTTGACTGTAGGTGGGGTAAAGACAGATAATCTTTATTACGCAAATGGCAGTGTTTGGGATTTACAAAATCCAGGTGGTAGCAATACACAGATTCAGTTCAATAACAACGGTGATTTTGGTGCTAGCAATAAATTTACTTTTGATACAGCAACAGACAATTTAAGTCTTACCGGTAATCTAGTAGTAAGCACCGGCGCACTATATGGTAATGCTGCCGGACTAACAAACATTCCTGGAGCAAACATATCAGGTAACATTAGCGGCAACATTAGTAACGCTGCACATGCAGTCACCGCTAATACAGTAGTAGACGCAGCGCAACCAAACATTACATCAGTTGGTACGTTGACTGGATTAACAGTCAACGGTAACATATCAGTTTCAGGTACAGCAGCCATCACAGACTTATCAGTGAGTGGCAATGCAGTAGTCGGTGGCAATCTAACTATCGACGGCAACTTGATCTATATCAATGTACAAGAATTCAGCGTTGAAGATCCTATTGTCAACTTGAACACAGGACCTAACGCAGCACCTCCTACTAGCAACACAGGCAAAGATATCGGTACAGCATTAAACTATTACGATACACAAGCCCGTGTAGCATTCATGGGTTGGGACGTAAGTAATGTCGAGTTCGCATTCGGTAGTCGCACAACTATTAATAGTGAAATAGTAACATTCGACACGTTAGGTAATGTTCGTGCGCAAACATTCAAAGGTAATATTGAAGCAACAACTATTTCAGGTAACCTCACAACTGCTACACAAAGCAATATCACAACTGTCGGTACATTAAGTTCATTAACAGTATCAGGTAATGTATCTCCTGGCAACGTGTCCGGAGCAAACGTAGTTTCAGCTAATTTCTTAGTTTCAAACAGTGGTTGTGTTAGTGTCAATGGTGCGTTTTTAGCCTATAATAATAGCACAGGCGCCGGCGGCATATTCACTAGTGCTGCTACAGATATTAATTTTGGTCTAGCTGCTAATATCACTATGGGTAGTACAACAGGTGATGTCACGGCCCGCGGTAATCTGATAGCAAACAATATATCAACTATTGGTAATATTAGCGCAAATCTAATTACTGGTACATTAACAACAGCAGCACAAGCTAATATTACAACGGTTGGTACGTTAGGTAATCTATCTGTTACAGGGAATATTGTAGGAAATGTATTGAACTCTAATGTAGTACAGGCTGTTAGTGTTCAAAGTAAACGTAGTAGCGTGCCTGTCACAGTGTTAACTGTGATAGATAGCTTCTCAGCCAGTGATTTTAGAACAGCAAAGTATGTTATAAGCAGTCAAAACGACAATGGATTTGAGAGCCTTGAAGTGCTTTTAATCCATAATAGCATAAATAGTTATGTAACAGTTTACGGTGCTATCAATGACGGTGGTGGTAATACGATCACACTTAGCACAGGAATCAATAGTGGAAATGTAGAATTACGTGCTACTGGTATAGCCGGTAACACACAAATAAAACTGCTAGGAACGTATGTTCCAGTAATATAATAGGAAATAATAAAAATGAGCCTAAAAAATTTCGTAGTTAAAAATGGATTGACAGTAGGTATAGCGAATATAGACGCTACATCTGGTAATCTAAACACAGGGAATGCTAATCTTGGTAATTTAGCGACAGCAAACTTTGTACAAGGTACGCTAGTCACAGCAAGCAACGCACAACCTAATATCACAAGCGTCGGTACACTGACAGGGCTTACAGTAAACGGAGTCACTAACTTAGGTGGCAACGGTAACGTCATTATTACTGGTGGTACTACAGGTCAATTTCTTCAAACGAACGGTTCAGGTAATTTAACTTGGGCTACAGTCAACAGTTCAGGAATTAGCAATGGTACATCAAACGTAAGCGTGCCGGTAGCATCAGGAAATGTAAACACATCAGTAGGCGGTAACGCCAACGTATTTGTAGTCACAAGTACTGGTGCAAACGTAACAGGAACATTTGATGCATCTAGCAATCTAAGTGCTGGTAATATCAGCACAGGTGGCGCATTAGCGGTAACAGGTAATGCAAGTGCAGGTAATATTTCAACCGGTGGCGCATTAGCGGTAACAGGTAATGCAAGTGCAGGTAACATTTCAACCGGCGGTGCATTAGCGGTAACAGGTAATGCAAGTGCAGGCAACATCAGCACAGGTGGTACACTAAGTGTAACAGGCAATGCTAACGTCGGCAATATTGGTGGCAACATCGGTATTTTTACAGGCAACGTATCAGGTGGCAATATCACTACAGCAGGTGCTGTAGCCGCAACTGGTAACGTAAGTGGTGGCAATATCACTACAGCAGGTGCTGTAGTCGCAACTGGTAACGTTTCAGGTAGTAACGTCAATGCTTCGGGTAAAGTTGTAGCAAGCACGTTAGAAAGTAATGTTGCAACAGGTACTGCTCCATTGTCAGTATCATCAACTACATTAGTTACTAACCTAAACGCAGATTTATTAGATGGATATAACACAGATGTAGCAGCAACAGCAAACACAGTTGTTGTACGTGATGCTAACGCTAATATTTCTGGAAACAATATTAGCGGTACATTATCAACAGCAGCACAAAATAATATTACAAGTGTTGGTACATTAAGTTCTCTTCAAGTAACTGGTAATATTACAACAAGTGCAAACATCGTTACAGACTTGATCGTTGGTAAGACAACAAGCGTAACTATCACAGCAGCAGGATCAAACACCAACATCTTCTTGAAACCAGAAGGTACAGGTGTTGTAGATGTTTGGGGCAAGGTAATATCAAACGTTGCTACACCAGTAGCAAGTACGGACGCAGCAACTAAGGGTTATGTTGACGCAGCCGTTGAAGGCTTGCATATACATGCACCTTGCGCAGCAGCAACTCCAAATACATTGGCAACTATCACATCAGGTACAATCACATATAACAATGGTACGTCAGGTGTAGGTGCAACATTAACAACAACCGGTACATATACAACTATTGACGGTGTAAATATCGCTTCAGCAGGTACAAGAATTCTTGTCAAAAACGAAGCAAATGCCGCACATAATGGTATCTACACATATACAAGCAGCACTGTTCTAACAAGAGCATCTGATTTTGACACACCGACTGAGATGGGTGGTGGTGACTTCACATTCGTACAGCAAGGTACATTATACAATGATACTGGTTGGGTAATGACTGATCCAGTAACTACAGTAGGTACAAGCAATGTTGTATTCGTTCAGTTCTCAGGTGCAGGTACATATAGTGCAGGTACAGGTTTAACACTAAATGGTACTGAATTCAGCATAAGCAATACTGCTGTCACAGCAGGTACATATGGCAATAGTGACGCTGTAGCAAGTTTCCAAGTTAATGCTCAGGGTCAATTAGTTTCAGCAAGTAACGTATCTATCGCTGCCAACGCAGCAAACTTGACTGGCTCAACACTATCATCAAATATCACTACATCAAGTTTGACTAGTGTTGGTACACTAGGCTCATTGAGTGTAACTGGTAACGTAAGCGCAGGTAATGTCTCTGCAACTGGTATAACTGGTACTACTTTAGGCGGTACACTAACAACAGCAAGTCAGCCAAACGTTACAAGTGTTGGTACGCTAACTTCATTAACAGTAAGCGGTAACGCTAATGTTGGTAATATCGGCGGCACTAATGGTGTATTCACAGCAAACGTAAGTGCAGGTAACTTAAGTTCATCAGGTGCATTAGCTGTAACAGGAAATGCAAGTGCTGGTAATATCAGCACAGGTGGCGCATTAAGTGTAACAGGCAACGCAAGTGCTGGTAATATCAGCACAGGTGGCGCATTAAGTGTAACAGGCAACGCAAGTGCTGGCAACATCTCAACTGCTGGCGCATTGAGCGTAACTGGTAACGCAAATGTTGGTAACATTGGTGGCAACATAGGTGTGTTTACAGGAAATATAGACGCTGCTAATTTCAATACAGCAGGTGCTGTAGCCGCAACCGGTAACGTATCAGGTGCTAACTTAGTTACTACTGGTCTAGTTAGTGCAACTGGTAACGTAAGTGGTGGCAACATCACTACAGCAGGTGCCGTAAGTGCAACTGGTAACGTAAGTGGTGGCAATTTAACTACTGCCGGCGCATTAAGCGTAACTGGTAACGCAAATGTTGGTAACATCGGTGGTACTGGTGCAGTATTCACTACATTAGGTGGAACATTAACAACAGCAGCACAGCCAAATGTTACAAGTGTTGGTACATTAACATCGTTGGGTGTAAGTGGTAATATAACAGCCGCAAATATAACTGCGAATACAGGTGTGTTCAGTGGTAATGGTAGTGGATTATCAGCAATTGCAGGAGCTAACGTTACCGGTACAGTAGCAAACGCTACACATGCAAGCACTGCAAATACAGTAACGACTGCTGCTCAACCAAACATAACTTCTGTTGGCACACTCACAAGCCTTTCAGTTTCAGGTAATGCCTCAGCAGGGAATCTATCAACTGGCGGCATTTTAAGTGTAACAGGCAATGCTAATGTTGGTAATTTGGGTGCAGGAATAGGTATATTCTCGGGCAATCTGTCAGCATTAAATGTAGATGGTGGTAACTTAGTAACTGCTAACTATGTAGCAGGTACACTAACTACTGCCGCTCAACCAAATATCACTAGTGTCGGTACATTATCAAGCCTAACAACTTCAGGTAACGCAGTTGTTGGGGGTAATGTCAAGGTACAAGTTGGTATCACAAGTAATCGTGCTAATGTCGCTGTTGGTAATACTGCTACAGCAATTGACTCATTCACCCCAAATGCTTGGAGAACTGCTAAGTATGTGATTAGCGGTAGCGGAGATGACGGATATCAGTCAGCAGAAGTAATATTAGTACATGATGGTAATGACGCATTCATATCAATTTATGGTAGCGTATGCTCAAATGTCAGTGCTGACTTGTATGAACTGTCAGCAAACATAGATGGAGTAAGCGGCAACGTGACTGTTTATGCACGTTCAGATAGCGACAATTGCTATGTGAATTTGGTAACTAGTTACATCAAAACATAATATTGAACTAGGCTTTAACAATCTGGTTTAGTATAACAGGGAATATTGGGAACTGTGAGTACTAAGTATTTTAATGTCAAGAATGGTTTGACTACAGGCGATTTGCTTGTAAGCCAGTCCAACGTAACACTAGGTAGTGTAAGTAATTTGCACATATCCGGTGGAACCGCGGGTCAGTTCTTAAAAACTGATGGTAATGGTACACTATCATTTGACGCCGCATCAAGTAATCCAGCTCCTATGCCGATAATTGTCGATAGCGGCGAGACTTTAATAATCCCTGAAGAATACCAAGGTTTATTTGCTTATCCATTGACCATTGATGGAACATTAGATATTGATGGTTTATTGATAGATGTAAGTGGGCAGGGGCCAGCCGGAACTACAAGCCAGGTACAATTTAATAGAGGCGCAGATTTCGGTGCAACAAATGGGTTTACATTCGACGAAGTATCAGGAAATTTAGGTGTTCCTGGTAACGTCAATGTTTCGGGATTCTTAAAATTAGCCGCGTATAATACAAACGCTTTACGTGCTATAACAGGAACTATAGGACAACTCGCCGTAGTAAGCGACAGCTCTCCTGTAGGTATGCCAGCTTATTGGGACGGTACTAATAATCGCTGGTCTTTTATACATGATAACAGTGCAGTATAACATGGTTGAAATGAGAATAACAAAAAGGTTTGATAAATACATACAATACAACAGGGAAGTGCCTGTCGTAGTAGGAGAGATAAAAAAATGCTAATTTTAAAACAAAACGCCGCGAACACAGTTCCAACACCCCCAGCAGGTAAGGGTACAATTTTCTTAGACGATAGTGACACACTATCGGTAAAAACCAGTGACGGGAACGTAGAAAATTTCCCAACTGTAGCTGCAAGTAACTCACAAGTAGTATTCATGAATGGCACTGCGTTGTCAGGTGAAGCAGCATTAACATATAACTTCAATACAAACGTATTAAATGTTTCAGGAAATGTGGCGGCAGGAAATGTATTAACAAACAATCTCCTATACGCAAACGGTAATCCTTGGGACCTGCAACAAACAGCAGGTTCTAATACACAATTACAGTTTAATGATGACGGCGATTTCGGCGCTAGCGCAAATTTAACTTTCAATAAAAATACAAATGTATTGACAGTAACAGGCAACATCATAGGTAGCAATATCTATGCGAATAGCGGCACTGTAGGAGCTTCTCTATTAACAGGTACACTAACAACTGCGGCACAACCAAACATAACAAGTGTTGGTACATTGACATCAGTAAGTGTCACTGGATCTGTAACAGCAGGTAATGTGTACGCAAACAGTGGCGTCGTAAAAGCAACTTCTTTGGAAGGTACACTAACAACAGCGTCTCAGCCAAATATCACTTCAACAGGTACATTGACATCACTAACTGTTTCAGGTAATGCTAACGTCGGTAATGTCGGTGGTAATAATGCAGTCTTTACTACACTAGCAGGTACATTATCAACAGCAGCCCAGCCCAATGTAACTAGTTTAGGTACATTGAGTGGATTAGATGTTAATGGTAACATCATAGCATCAAATGTAACAGCAAACTCAGGTGTGTTTACTGGTAACGGCGCAGGATTGACTAATCTTGCAGGAGCCAATGTTACAGGTACTGTAGCAAATGCTACACATGCTTCAACTGCAAACACAGTAACAACCGCAGCACAGCCAAATATCACTAGTGTCGGCACATTAACAAGTTTAGCGGTAACAGGTAATGCTACAGCAAATAACTTTACAGGTGCTAACCTAGTAAGTGCGAACTTTGTAACAGGTACATTAACGACCGCAGCACAACCAAATATCACATCAGTCGGTACATTGACAGGTCTAACAGTTGATGGTTCAAACATCACCTTAGCAAATGGAGTATTTGTTGGTAATGGCGCAGGTCTTACTAACTTAGCCGGAGCTAACGTAACTGGTACGGTAGCAAATGCGACACACTCAAGTACAGCAAATACTGTAACAACTGCGGCTCAACCAAATATCACTTCAGTTGGTACATTAACTTCATTAGCCGTAACAGGCAACGCAAGTGCTGGTAATATTTCAACAGGCGGTGTACTGAGTGTAACTGGTAATGCTAACGTTGGTAATATTGGTGCAAACAATGCGGTGTTTACACTAGTTACAGGTACATTAACAACAGCAGCACAACCTAATGTAACTTCATTAGGTACATTATCAAGCCTGACAGTAACAGGTAATGCAACTGCCGGTAATGTCTACGCCAATTCAGGCACAGTTGGTGCAAGTCTATTGACTGGTACATTAACAACAGCAGCACAGCCAAATATCACTTCAACAGGTACATTGACATCACTAACAGTTTCAGGTAACTTAAGCGCAGGTAATATCTCAACAGGTGGTGTACTAAGTGTAACAGGTAATGCTAATGTAGGCAATATTGGTGCGACAAACGGCGTATTCACTAGTGTAAGTGGCAATGGTTCAGCACTATCAGCGATTGCAGGTGGTAACGTAACTGGTCAAGTAGGCAACGCATTAGTAGCAGGTACAGTATATACAAATGCACAACCTAACATCACTAGCGTAGGTACATTGACTGGATTGACACTAGGCGGCAATCTAGCAATGGGCAACTATAACATTACAGGTCTAGCAGAGCCAGTCAATTCAACTGACGCGGCTACTAAGAATTATGTTGATAGCGTTGCTGAAGGTCTACATA
>JACCDP010190562.1_pt1 | contig 12818 bp, 14 predicted proteins | sample 7445841 | NCBI WGS metagenome assembly JACCDP01 (sample SAMN15323441, study PRJNA562643) | freshwater metagenome | isolation source: river surface water | place: USA:Blue River Watershed | collected 2017-08-17
ACAAGCATACCTGGTGTATCGACACATGCAGAGATTGCATGGCTTTCTCCGCTCATCAAGTGGACATAGAAATAAATCTCACAAACAAATAGTAGAGAACTATGGATGGACCCACCATATTCTTAGGAATCGTCGTCGTTGCTGTAACAGCTATGGTCATTTACATGTTCATCGACGTTTCCAAGTACAAGGAAATGACGGAAAAGGAATTGAAAGACAACGACAAAGACCTTGCGACTGCCAAAGAAGAGGCCGCCAAGAAAATTGCGGCGGAAACCAAGGAGCGCGAGGGAAATGTCAACTATATTATTGATAAAACCAATGAGGCGAATCAAAATTTGTACACACGTTTTGACAAGGATGTCACATCTATGCAGAACAACTTGAAGGACCTCAACAACGCCAGTGCTTCGATGTCCTCTGTTATGCGCGTTACAGGTGGCCCCGCTCCTGCGACAGGTGCAACGGGCACCGCTACGGGATCAACGGTTCTTGGAGGTACTGCAACAAATACCAGTGGCCGTGCGATCACTGAGTTGCCTGGATCGGGTACTCCCAATCTAGAGTTGATCAGCTCAGTGATGGCGACCAATGGCATGACGGTCAAGAATACCTTGAAGGCAGATAAGGTCCAACTGGGAGACAAATTCATGCTTTCTGGTGTTGGAGATGCTCACGCAAACGATGATTGGCTTCGTATGTTTGATAAAGATGGCAAGGACTATCACGGTGGTATCGCGATGCGTCGTCTATGGACCCGCGACGAGGCGCACTTGAATGGTCAGACCAATGTGTCAGGAAACCTCAATGTCCGCGGCGGTTCTTCCGAGCACAACCCTGGTGGTTGGTGGACACACTTCCCTTGGTCTGGTGATAACAAAAATTATATCCGTGGCGACACTGAAATCAGAGGGAATACAAATAACATCGGCGATCTTAATGTGGGTCGGAACGCCAACGTTCAAGGTCGTTTGCACTTCACGGATCCTGGCATGGCAAAAGGATGGTCTTTTGCAGGCAATAACAGTGATAGTTACTATTTGGAGAAAAAGATTGATGGTCCGAATGTGTCTCACTTGCGTTTGACGCTCAACGACGATAACGACGAGTCGCTACAAATCTGGGGCGGTAGCTGCGCCGCGGGAGACTGCTCAGGGGCTGGAACACAGAAACACAAATTTGACGCCGCTGGTAATGCTTCGCACACCAATATGCTGAAAGTAAATCGTTCAGATAACGACAGATACCCAGCAGGATGGGGTGCAGGTGTTCACGCATGGGATGTTTATGTTAATGGAACGGTTGGTGCTGGAGTCAATGGAGGTTTGAGTGCATACATGAATTCTGCAGGAGATCTCTTTGCTGGCCGTAACGCAACTGTCAATGGCAACCTTCGCACGAATGGAGGCATTACCATGCCAGGGGGAGCTACCGTTTATGGAGATGGTCGTATGCATGTTAGTGGAGGCGAGCTACTATATCTCCTGAACAAGAATGGTGTCATGGTCGGACGTGAGTGGGGCGGTAACGGGAACCTGCAAGTGCAAGGAAATTCATGGACTTGGGGCACATCTCATACGGGCGGAGATCATTTGTTCACAGGTGGAAACAATTGGATTGTCCACACTCCTGATGATGGTCGCACATCTATGTACATTGCTCCTGCGAATGCATACGGCCAATGGGATTGGCAGTGGGGCAAGGGTATTGAAATGAAAGGAGATGGCACTGTGGAAGTGAAAGGCAATGACGTCGTTGCACCCCGCATTTGTGCAGGTTCGGTGTGCCTCAAAGGTGAAGGAAACACCTTGGTGATGGAGAGCCGTGATAGGTCAAAGAGAGTGAATCTTCAATCATTGCCTTGATAAGTTATTTCAACTTGGTACTTTTTGTGAAAACGTTTGCGTAAACGTATGTAACCAATACCTGATATAAGACTACGTCGACGGATAATATTAGACATGATGACTCTTACAAACTCTTTCGTATCTGTACCGCTCCCTCGGGACAACAAGACTGCATATATTCCTCTCGATGCGATGCATCTCTTTCCCAATACGCATGCATGGCGTTGGAACGACGAGGCTCAAAACCTTGTCGATGAAAAAACAAAGGGCGCATTTCCGCTCGACGTGAATCACCATGACGAAGCCGAGGTATTTTTCCGCGGTGCGGTTCATCCTCGCGGCGTCATGAAGCACATCCAAACTTTCCTTTCAAAGTTTCGCGTTTAATTCCCTTCATCGCCACGGTGTGCAAAGTATATCGCTCCGAGTGCAAGGGCAATCGCAATCCAATTATATCTATTAAAAGGTTCTTTGAACAAGTATACGCCCACGACCATGGCAAGAATGATGGTCATACAAGACCACACTAGATTCGTATGGCCCATGCCTTCAAACTGATAACACCTATATAGAAGCGTAGCTACAAGCAAGTACAATATGATACCGACCATCAGCAACAACGCGTTCTTTTTCACCCGCGCCATTTTCAAACATGTCTGGGCACATATTTCCGTCAGTGTAATCAACACCACAAACCCAATGACGATCCAAAACCGCCGATCAGGGCCCATGTGATTCAAGACTTCTTGCGCCATACCTATAATCATGACATAGAATAGATCGCAAGCGTCAGCACCACTCTCGCATTGTTCACAGGATACGGTTGCCCTTCATGAGTCAACAACTTTACATGGAACCTTCGCAATCTTGGTTCAACGGGATTCACAAAGTACACATACGGATCTTGCAAGATATCACCGCTGACTGCAGGGTAAAATTCAGTACCTGGTCCGATACGTCCAAACAACGCTACATTCGTATCGTTCGCTACCGAGGTACTGATCCATCCGTTCAAATACAAGTATGCATGCTCAACATTGTAAAGTTGCAACGGAATGCGCGCTTCATTCAACACAAAGTACCCAAATGAGTTGGACGGCTGGTAGAATTCCGTGCGCAATATTCGAACCGCCGCTACATTTTTAAAGACCTCTTGCACTTTCACAACAAAGTCACTGGCGTTGGGATACTGGTTCACATCGCGATGGCCTGAATCAATGATCAACGTTTGCAAGCGATACGTCGGAGCTCGTGGAACATAACGGTCCATCGTTAACGTTGCATTCTCTCCACGAGGCTCCTGCGCATAGTTCTTTGGCTCACGCTCCCTGCGTTTTCGCAACGTCTTCTTTTCATTCTCGGACGCACGTGCCAAAAGTCTCTTCTCCGCATTGTCCTCGGCTTGAAGATACTTGTAATAACGTGCTTGCATTTCTAACGCATACTTTTGTTGCGCGTTCATCCCTACTTCTACCCTACCCAATCTTTTGTTTCCGTGAATACGCATCAAGAATCGTCAAAGCATTCTCAATGCTCATCATCATATAATTTGTAAATCCAGCTTGTTTTTCAGATTCCCCCATTGTCACTTGCATGAGATCGTGGTAACCTACAAACTCGTGAAGGGCATAGTCACACACCGCTTGAATGCTCTCTGGCAAGTTCTTATACAACGACATGGTATCTGTCAGCAACAAGATTCGTTTTTGCACCGCCCGATACACAGCCAGCTCCGTCAGTCCAGGCTTTGGCTTCTCATCAATGACCTCTGTCTCCACCGCCGTCTTTTCGCATTCCGTCATAGGAATCTTGCGGATCCACAAATGCGATCGCGTATACAACTTGGGACGTACAACACTCAATGTTTGGGCGTACATTTTTGCAAAAACAATCATCTATTCACATCATCAAATTTTATACGATGGTGATACTTTCATAAAACATAAAGAATAAAGCATGTTTCATTGCATTAGACATGGCACGAATAGTAGCGCCACGATACAAAGCAGACACTCCTCCCGTTTTGTACAGATGCGCCGCCGTCTTCATTACGGATCGCCTCTTTGCAAGTCCCGCGGCCTCAATCGCCATATGAGCACGTATGGTATCAAAAGGCGTTGTGATCCAAGCTGCAAACATCCCAACGACGGCACCAATGCTCAGTCCAGTCCATGGATTGGCTTGATCAGGCACCCGAGACCGTATCCCAGAGTACATTCGCGTCCGCAGATCGAATTCGATGATATCCTCGGCCACACTTGCGGTATAGCCATTGTACAACCCGCGCACACGTCGCGCTTGCACAATCTTGCGACCAGCATCTACGACATTCTTGGCCAATCCTGCTTGCATCAATCGAATTGTATTACTGAGAGGTATCTTGATCACACTCGTCGCAACCGCGGATACAGGACCCGCCCAAAAGTTTGCAGGCCCTATAGAGTGATATACCGAAAAATAAGATCCAAATACCACACTTGACGTGATCGCACTTGTGAACATTCCTTTGACCATCATTTCTAGCATATTGGCACCACTCAAACCGCGTCCATGGACTTGTAGCATCGTTTTGTGTGCCTCTAAACCGTATAAGCACGCCGCGGACAATCCACGAGCAAGGCCTTCTCGCATGCCTCCATGCCTCCTCTCCTGCATGACCTACAATGAACCTAGACTATTGAAGCTCCAAACCTTTAACGCAAATACTCAACCTGAGCTCACAAACTTGTTCACCTTTGTCTGGCAAGTTTCACACACTCCACTGAGCATGTGACGACCGTTCTTTGCCACCCGCTTTTGCATATCCTTCATAATCTTCTGTGCCTTGCATTTCACGCAATACGCCGTCACTTCGTCCGTCATTTGTTCTGTATATATAGCGCCACTTTAAATTATATCAAGTGACAGACGCACATCACGTCAAGTACTTTTTCACTTCCGCAGCTACTTGTTTATTGGTGAAAGGCAGACTCGTCTGGACAAATGAAAAGAAATGCCCTCCATAGCCCTCCCGAGGCATGTTGTCTTTGAACGCCCGCTTGACCTGCAATGCGAGATTATGCTCGGGACCTGTCGTAGCAAACCCGTACATTCCTGGTGCATCGTCCTCGCATGCATAGAGCTCCTCACACAGTTTCATACCATCGGCTCGTTTCATCAGCCACTGCCAGTACAAAGTATACTCTGTGAATTTCTCGTTTGCCAAGTGTGTCTGCCACTGCATGCGGTCTCCATATTCACCCTCCAACCATGAAACAAGATCTCGAACTTGTTCGGTAATCAGAACTTGAGGAGTGATTGCCAAATGATAGGGTGCATATTGCACTTTGTCAAAGTCCCACTTGAGCACCCGACACGACCAATAGAAGAAAAAGACAAAATCTATAGCACACTTGTTGAATATAACCTTTCCATTATAGAACATATCCTCACATTTGAACGGTCTTGTCAAGATGGTATCATCGTCGATGATTAGATAATGAGGCGTCCGCACCAGACCTGAAATAGACAACTTTGCGGTCTGTTGCTTCGCCCACCCACTCGGCAACGTCTTTAGTACGACCGCATCTTCCACCACAAACTTCCAAGGCCAATTTGGGTACGCCCCTGTCAACCGTGCCTGAATATTCTTCAAGTCCGACGCAGGTGCAATCACAATAAACTCGGCAAGCCCTTCACGATCCAAGAATTTCTCATACGTAACCATCCCCACTTGCATGAAGCGGTCGAGGTTGTTATGCTCCGCTCCATTGATATGGGTGATCTCTTTGATGACAAGAACAATCGAATACTGCATTTGATTTAAAAACAAACCATTCCTTTATATCTATCGAATTCATAACAAAAAATTGATATCTTAAATACTCAAACCAAACATGATGATGACCATTTCTGCTGAACATCTTGCCGAAGCTGCTAAGCTACTTGGCAAGCAAATGCTGGATACCGTGATTTGCGGTCGCCAAGCTTTACTTCTTTCCGACCAAAGCTACTTGCCGAGGTTGGCCTTTGGCTCGGTCAACCGCGACGTCAATCCCAAATGGGTCGCCAAACTCAAGACCGAAATGGGTCGTTTGGTGATGTCGCGCGAGCGCACCCTAATCAGCGCATGCATTGACCTTCGCGAGGTTCAACGTGCGATGGAGGAACAAGAGGGTGCCACGGATTTCAAAGCGATCGTTCTCGATGGCCAACACCGTGTAACCTGTCTTAACGAACTGTTAGCAGAGCATCCAACCATGAAGTACGAGTTCTGGTTGCAAATCTATATCGTTTCTAGTGAAATAGAAATGATGCAACTGATCGATGATTTTGACAAGAGATTGGTGATCAGTGCCAAGGACAAAAAGATCATGAGCGACCGCCATGCGTTCACGGAGACATTCTTGCACATGGTTCCAAAAGCGCATCATCATCGCAGGTGCATCACAGGCGTTCTCAACCACAAGACCTTGCGTGACGAAAAAGTCGTGGAAGCTCTACAAAAGTTCACAAAAGAGACGCTGCGTGAGCGGTTTCTTGCGGTTGCCAATCAATACAAGGACGTCTATGAGAAATCTCCACCCAAGTCCACTAGCGTCATGGCCAAAGTCGTCGAAGATACTAAGTTGTACTTCTTGATAGAATGGGACAAAGACGGTTGGATCCATGAAGTACTGAATACGTCCGCAAGTGCGTCGTAACTCCCACACCAAATAAATGCCGTTTTGGCATCGACATGAAAACGAAAAAATGATCATCACATCCAATCACATTACAAAATGTCCTACGACGATATCATCCAGGTTTCCGTGCCCGTGAAGGGCACCAACATCCCCTTTGAAGAGTTCAGCAACTACTATGTAGCGCCCTTCACGGACAGCAATGGCCTCACTTGGCAAACCGTCGAGCACTACTATCAAGCCCACAAGTTCAACCATATTCCTTCTTATTTTCACCTCATTCGCTTTGCGGATTCACCCAAAAAAGCGTATTATCTCGGAGAGCTCGATCCATGCGACTCCGTCATTGGGAGCGAGCTCGTGTATGATGGTGCCAAGTATTCCGTCAACTCCGAAATCATGCGTCACGCACATTTTCGAATGCGCGAGGAATGGGAGCTCGTGAAGGTGAGCATCATGAACGACGCCATCATGTACAAGTTCTCTCAGAATCCCCACCTCATGTGGAAATTGCTCGCTACCGAAGACCGCAAAATTCACGTCATGACACCTGTCGATTACTACTGGGGTGTCGGCGAAAACGGCGACGGCCTCAACTGGTTAGGCTATCTCTTGGAAAAACTAAGATACGAAATGCGCGTGACGTATCACCAAGGCTAATTACATAGCTCGGTCGATCTCTTCCATCAATGTACGGAACTTGCGTAAGCGCTCTTCACCAGAACCCCAGTATGCCACGGTCTTCCACAAGTGAATTCTACAGCACCTGCCGTCGATGGGGATAAAATTTCTTTTGAAGATTCGGCCTTTGTTGAACAGCTGATAGATCTTCCCCGCCATGGCCGTCGAGGTCATATCGAGCGAACCCGATATGTCTTGATCAATGTCGGCGGGGATGTATCCGAGGTCCCAACCCATCGCGACTTGACCCAAGCGGAACACCACCGTGATGTGATAGTAATGCGGTGCCGACGGTTTCTCTTCTATTTTCATAGTCAGCCTCGGGTCGATGTCCATTTGTCGCTCAGGTCGCTTGTATTGTGGATCGACGTATCTCATCTTTTTGTAGATCTCGTCTTTCTCGCGATCGGACACACGATGGCTTGGATCCAACGGGTCTTTAAATGCTTTGTTTTGCTGTACGGCGTCCGCCCATAGGTTATGTAGCGACTTGACATAATAGCAATGCTTGGGGCCTTTCTCGGGTCCAATCGCAACCACAAGCTGCAACTTCTTTTTGCGGAACGTTTCAAACTCTTCGTATGTAATGGCATCCAACATTTCTGAGCACATCTTTTCCAAATCTCCGAGCAGTTCCTTGCGTGTCTTGGAAGGCAATGGGCTCAGCTCCGAAGGAATGGGGGAACTTAAAGACCTCTTTGAAGATGAGACGCTTTTGGTGGATCCATAGCTTTTGTGTGTGTCTACGGGTTGCATGTCTCCCATGGTGTCTTTGATGAACAATAACTGATTGGCTTTTTTGCGTGTCATAAAGAACTTGCTCCTCTCCCCTCCCGTTACATAACTCGCTAGAAACGGCACCACATCTTGATAGCCCTCGATGGCACGCACCACTTCACGCACGCGCACCACGGCATCGCGATCGATCTCTCCCGTCGTGATCAACTTTACCCCTTCGGCGTCAAGCATTTTATGAACCTGACGGTAGAGTTCCACAAACTCTGCTTCTGTCATGGTTGGAGTAAAAACATGGTCCTCGACACGGAATAGGTTGGCACAATCGGTCATCAACCTTTGATACACAGGCCCCCCAACTGCGATCCGCCGCCGAGTGATGGGATTCACGCTGGGTGTTTCATGCCATTTTTTACAATCCGCAAAAGTCACCGTCATACTCTACAAGTATAAGCACAAAAATCAAAGATACATCAAGCTTGTAGCGTCTTCAACTTCTCTTGGAATGTTTGAAACAACATAGGGAGCCCCGCAACATCGGCAGCAACGCAATCATCGTCTGCGCCACGACCAGCAATATCTTTGCCCTCCATCAAGCATGCACGCAAGTGCTCATCCGTCTTGCGTTCCTCTAGGTCGCACTCACGATGAGCAAACGCCTCTAGTTTGTTGCGCAATCCTTCGGCATCCATAAAATACGATGCATGCCACCCTCCGTTTGGCACAATCTGTGAAGCATACTTGCGGTTTCTGTACGAAGACAAAGTTCCGCGACGCAACCCCATATCATTGATGACGAATGCCTTGTACCAAGGATGTTTCTTGATCCATGCAAAATTGTAATAATAGAACTTCATCTCAAAATACGCGGGGTCGCAAAGAGCAAAGTATTGCGATCGCAAGCCTCGAATGGTATCTGCATTTACGATTTCATCCACATCGCTGCAAATCACCAAGTACTCTCTTTGTGAATAATGCTTGGCTAGATACTCGACCGCAATATCTCGTTGGTATTGTTCACGAAACCACGATTCGTAGGATCTTTCATTCATGTAGCTACTATCTCCAGCCTTCAAGGGCCAGTCCACAGGCATGGCTGGGAATTCATCAATCACTAAGACCACCAACTTTCCCGATTCCACGTAAGGAGTGATCCAATGCGCATTCTTATCTACGTAGAGCTCTTGTTTCAACACTCCCGAATGCGAGTACCGCGCTTCCACCAACACAAAGCAATCAATGTGGGGCGCAAGATACTCAAGTCTCAGCTCCGCAATTGGTTCGCCATTGTATGAAAAAGTGTCAAACACCAGCACTCGATCGGCCATGTTTTCTCATACCAAGCCCATCTTATATCAATTTTTGGACCGAGATCAAAATTTGAAATCACATAAAGAGGTAGAGGTTACATAGATTAGCAGCTATGAAAGTTACCAAAGCCATGTTGAAAGCACTGGCGGCCAACCCCGTCAAGGAGCTTGCAGCACTTTCTGTACAAGACCATGCCCGTTTGTTGGATGCGGCATCCGATGCTTACTACAACACAGACACGCCATTGGTCTCCGATGATATATTCGATTTGATCAAAGATACTCTCGCAAAACGGGACCCTACTAACCCTTCTTTAAAACGCGTCGGCGCTCCCATCCGTGGCGACAAGGTTCCGTTGCCCTATTGGATGGGATCCATGGACAAGATCCGCGACGATCCGAAGGCCCTGTCGAAATGGAAGGCCAAGTATGAGGGAGAATACATCGTATCGGACAAACTGGATGGCAATTCGGCGATGATTGTGCACGACGGGGCACTTCGCATGTATTCGCGCGGAGACGGCGAAATGGGCCAAGACATCACGCATCTTCTTGGCGCAATCCGCGGGATTCCATCCAATATCCCCAACTCGATGGCCGTGCGCGGAGAGCTGATTATCTCGCGGGCAAACTGGCAAAAAATCCGCCATCTCGGCGCCAATGCTCGCAACGTCGTCGCGGGTATCATGAACGCCAAGCATCCCAATCCCGAGATCCTTCCTTACATAGAGTTCGTCGCGTACGAAATGGTGAAGCCCAAGACGCTACTTCCTTCAGGATCGCTCGATGCCTTGGCCTCCATCGGATTTACGGTGACCCATCGCGAAGTTATCCCCGCTTCTCGTCTCACTACGGATGCTCTTTCTGACATTCTCATACGTCGTCGCCGTGATTCTTCTTACGAATGCGATGGCATCGTGGTCGAACATAATGCCATTCACAAGACCATCAAAGGCAAGAACCCAGCTCATGCGTTCGCTTTCAAGAGCATCCTCACCCACGACGAAGCGGAGGTCATCGTCAAAGAGGTTGAATGGAACACCAGCAAAGACGGCTATATGAAACCCACGGTTCTCTTTGATCCCGTCACCATCGAGGGCGTACAAATTCGCCGCGCCACGGGCTTCAATGGTGCTTTCATTGAGAAAAACGTGATTGGTCCAGGGGCACGTATCGTCATCATTCGTTCAGGCGACGTCATCCCTCACATCCTTCGTGTATTGGCCCCCGCTGCTTCCGCAAGCATGCCATCAACGCCATACGTGTGGAATGACACGCATGTGGACATCATGATTGGCGACGATGCAACATCCGACCAGATGGAACTAAAGAAGATGGAGCATTTCGTATCAACTCTTGACATCAAGAATGTCGCTGGAGGTACACTAAAGAAACTGTATGATGCGGGATTCAATACGATTCCCAAGCTCTTAGCGATCACTCCTGCAGACGTGCTCAATATAGATGGATTCAAGCAAGCAAGTGCACAGCGCATTGTGGAAGGTTTCCAAAAAGCCAAGTCATCGACATGCGCAGACATGATGGTAGCTTCGAATGTATTTGGAAGAGGCCTCGGAAAACGGAAGATTGCGATATTTACGGAAGCATTCCCCAAAATCCTCGAAGGAACGACTCCCACCCTAGATCAGCTGATGGCCGTCAAAGGGCTCGGTCGCACGACATGTGAGGCGTTCTTACAAGCTCTCCCCGCATTTTTCAAGTTTATGAAAGATATCGGCATCCCTTGCCGTCCCACCGCCGCAGCGCCGTCATCCTCGAAACCGTCGGTACTTGCAAACGCAACCGTGGTCTTCACAGGATTCCGCAATACTGATTGGGAAAAGCATATTACTGCGGCAGGAGGCAAAGTGACGGGATCCATTTCCAAGAACACAACCCTTGTCGTCGCCGCGGATCCCACGGAATCGAGCTCCAAGCTTCAAAAGGCTCGCGAACTTGGCATCAAGATCGTGTCACGCTCGGAGTTCGAAAGCATGCTGACATCCATTTAGGGACAACCCACGACATGTACTCAACACAGCACAGCGCATCACAATGTATGTAGTTTTATCGACGGCACATTTGCCCGATCACGATCGCACGTTTTTACATGGCATCTTCCAAGACAAGAAAGAAGCCGAAGCGGTCGCCGAGGATGTCGAGCACAATCATGAGTTTATCATTGAAGAAGGATACATACCACAATCAGATACCATCGTATCTGTCTACATCGCCAATATTCCCATGGGAGTTCGTGTCGATGACTTTATGCCTACCATTTTGTAGGTCATATATAGAGTAGCATGAAATATGTCATCCACGAAATTGAAGATGATATGCGTGAAGAACTAGAACAGTACGGCATCGACTTTGATGATGCAGACTTGATCACTACATACGCATCGGAAGACGACATGGAGGGATCTATTCGAGAGGTTCCCGACCTCCATCTGACGATCTTCGATGCTGCCAACCACACCGTCGCAGTCTTTCCCGTGGACGACGATATATATGAAACACTCGACACCTCTATGATGCTCGACATCTATAAGGACTTCATTGGGGAGTATGATAGTTATAAACACGTCATTGGCAAGTTTCAAACCTTGACGGAAAAAGTAATGGATCGTGAAGTATTCATTGTATCCATTCCCGCCGCTCTTTTGGAAGATATTCAACATATGTTCCATGGCAAAGCAGGCCCTCAACAAGTACGCGTTCGTAGCTACATCATTCAAAAAACGGCTCGGCCTCAAAATGATGCGATTCGTTTCGACACACATGGAATCTACACCCTATGCAATAATGTCATCGACTTTGCATATCTTTTGAGGTCTTTGAAACCATCGACTGCTGTGAATATTTTAGTGACCGTGTTTGAGAAAGACGACAAGGTGGTTGCCATTCGCACTACCAAGATGCGCTCAGGTGCACGTGCCGAAATCAAAGGCGCTTATGCTTGCTCCAAGGGTTTCGGAACGTTCATCCAAAAATGGACGGAAGACCTCATCCGAACTCATGGGGACGCGCTTTTCCCTACCCCTCTTCATGATCAAAGGCCCGTAACGTTCCGTCTATCGGCTCTCCCGTCCGCCGTCGGCTTTTGGAAACACGTTGGCTTCCAAAGCACGGGGCAGATCGACAAAGAAGGCCAAGAGATCCTTGAAAAAGCATTGTACCCCCCTAAGCGCGCTCGATCTAGCGCATCAAGCACCAGTAGCAATCGCCCACATAAGATTGCGGTACTCACGCATGCGTAAGCGTGTTGCCACCCCAATGAAACGTGACACGATCAGGTCGCACTCGCGGCTGTGACAGAAACTTAGCCGTATGCGGCATCTCTTTTTTCATCCGTCCATGAAAATGCGCAAACGCAATCTCATAGATGGGCTCAGGCCAATACCCATAGGGTGTTTTGATATCTTCCAATTTTAAGCCTTGAGGGACGTCTTTCATCATGATCCGTGATTGTCGCTCCACACAATCCAACAACCGCATATCATAAAGCTGGACGCCTTGATGTAGCGCCATTTCAGGTGCTTGAATCATACCTCCCAACGCAAAGTGGCCATGGGTGAGGTCTC
>JACCDP010963484.1_pt1 | contig 12815 bp, 16 predicted proteins | sample 7445841 | NCBI WGS metagenome assembly JACCDP01 (sample SAMN15323441, study PRJNA562643) | freshwater metagenome | isolation source: river surface water | place: USA:Blue River Watershed | collected 2017-08-17
CTCTTCAGCAGGTGGCTCTTCTGCAGGTGGCTCTTCTGCAGGTGGCTCTTCAGCAGGTGGCTCTTCTGCAGGTGGCTCTTCAGCAGGTGGCTCTTCAGCAGGTGGCTCTTCAGCAGGTGGCTCTTCTGCAGGTGGCTCTTCTGCAGGTGGCTCTTCTGCAGGTGGCTCTTCAGCAGGTGGCTCAACAACTGGTGGAACAACAACTGGTGGAACAACTGGCTCAGGCTGTACAGGTTCTGGGGCTGGCGCAGGTGGAGGAGTAGGTGCGGGTGCAGGAACTGCATCAATTACTGTTTGTGCTGCTGCTACTATTGTAGGTGCAGTTGTTACCTTTTCTACTGCCACGGAAACAGTTGCAATTGCTTCTACTTTATTGGTTAAGTCCGTGCTTGCATTATTTAATGATGTAATTGTATTTTGTGAAACAGTTGCTATTGGCGCAATAACTGTATTTGTATTTGCTGTATTTGTTGCAACAATCTCTGTAACTGCTGAATTTAACGCAGCAATTTGTGCATTTGCTGTATCAATTGCTGCTAACACCGTTGCATTGTCTGGATCAGGGGTGGGTGTAAACGCAGCGCCTTGACTTATTGTTCCAGTAAATCCTGCGGTAGCAGTTTCTGTGTTAGTAATATTTGTTATAACTCCATTAGTTGTCTCTCTTACATTAAACCTAGCCCCATTTGGTATAGGTCCAGTTACACTTACATCTGCTTGCCATGCACCATCTGATGGGTTTACGTCTGCGTTAAATCTAACCTGAGTCATTTGTGTCTCGGCAGTGGTAAGAGGATAAACTCTAAGGTCCCAAGCAACGCTAAGGGTGTTTGTAGTTGTTGAATATGTGATTCCAGATCCGTTACTCCAAGTGGTCCAGTCGTATCCAGCTATAGAGATAGAAGGGGCATTTGGCGTGGTGTAGTAGTTTCCACCTTCATTTACCCCAAAGGTTATTGTTGCGTTAGATCCAACATAAACATTATTATATGTAACTCCACCCATCTGTAAATTAAATGGTAGATTCATACGGACACCAGCGTCATCTGTATTGGATAAAACGTTTGTGGTGGTGCCAATAGTTGCTGCTAGCGCATTGACTGCATCTTGAGCATTATTAATTGCTACGTTTGCTTGAGTTAGTTGTGTTTGAGCCTCTGTTTGTGCAGGTGTTACTGCTGCCACCGCTGTAGTTGCTGTAGCAACTGTTGCAGTAGCCGTATCTATTGCTGTCTGTGCTGATTGAACCAAAACTGTGGCTGTCTCTGATTGGGCAACTTCTGTTGCAATTGCTGTAGAAACTTGCTCTACAGTAACAGATGGAACGGGTGATCCTGCTGGAGTTGCTGCTATAGCAACTGCTTGTGTTAATGATGTAGTTGCAGATTCAATAACCGTGGCTGCTGATGTAACAACTTCCTGTGCCGTAGCGACCTCTGGTGTTTGGGTTGTAGCTGTTAAGGGTATTGCTGCTACGGCTTGTGTAACTGCCGCTACTGTTGAAGTAATTGCTTGAACAACTGCTGTTGCAGTTTCTACAACTGGGGATACATTTGACACTTCAGCTACCGCAGTAGTTGCTTCAGTAACCGCAGTATTTGCTGCAGATACGGCTGTATTAGATGCCGTTACTGCTTGAACTGCAGTTGCTATTGTTACTGTTGCTGTGTCTGAGGCCTGTGCAGCTTGTGCTACTTCTGTTGTTGCTGTTGCAAGCGCTGTATTAACTGCTGCCTGTGCAGGACTTACTATTACTTGTTCGGATGGTTGCGGCACATCCTCAGCATAAGCAAGGCTTGGACCGAAAAGAAAAAGCCAGCCCACAATAAAAAGGCTGGTTAAAAAGTACTTAATCCTTCTAGTCAATTAGGATCTCCTAAGTAATGCAATATTTTTGCCTACTTAGTAATTATAGCAGAATGTTAGTTTAAACTACTTAGGATTATCGGTTTTATAAAAACCATTACCCTTAAACTGTATGCCAAACGGTGTAAAGTGTCTAGTCATTTCAGACTCACATTCTACACATGTATATCCTGGATCGTCATCAACAATAGATCTATGAACTGACATTGTTGCATGTGCATCGTCGTATGAACATTTGTATTCGTATACTGGCATTACTTATCCTTTAATTTTAGTGGGCAGTTTTTGGACTTACCCAGGTCTCAATGTTATTTGATCTTTAGGATCTTAGGTTGTTTTTCTTTAGGTAGATTTCTAATTACACGGATATGTAGCATTCCGTCTTTTAGCTCTACACTTGAAACTTCCATGTATTCACTGAGTTCAAAGATCCTTGTAAACTTACGTGCAGCAATTCCTTTATGGACGACTTCTCCATCTGTTACTGACGTAATTTCTCCTGTGATCCATAGACTTCCGTCCTCAATAGATACAGTTAGGTCTTCCCTTGTGAATCCAGCAACTGCCAACGATAGTTGATAGTTATCATCATCCAACTTAAGTAAGTCATACGGCGGAAATGCTGTATTGTTTACTTTGCTTAGACTATTAAAACGTTCCAACTCTCGGTTGAAACCAATAAAAAATGGATCCTTGAAAAGATCCATGGCGAATTGTGTTACCATTTTTGCTCCTTTTAAGCGAGTTAAATTAGTACCCCCCTATAGGCAGGTACTAATCTATTATATCATTTAGACAACCAAGATTGCAAGTTATTTTTTAGACTTTGCTCTTGCTTTGGCAAGTGCTTCAAAGTCCTTTACTTTAGTATCTCCTAGGTATCCCCAAGCGTATCCGTCTGCAATCATTTGTTCGTTTATTGATACTGTTTGGTCATCAACAAATAGCCACCCTAAAATTCTTCCATACTTTTCAGAAGAGTCCATCTTTTCAGTTTTTATTTTTACGGACTTAGAGTCCTTTAATTTATACTTTAAATATTCCTTTGCTTCAAGCCCTAGCTTTTTTTCTGCCAGATCTTTTGTTCTTGATTCTGGCGTATCGATTCCAGCAAGTCTTACTCTGGATGCGAATAGTATGTCGAAGCCTAGGTCGATGAGGACATCAATTGTATCTCCATCGACTACACCCTCTACTTTTCTAACATAGTATTCGTACATTACTTAATCTTCTTTGGTGCCACTTTTTTTGCAACTGGCTTAGCTGGTGCTGCTTTCTTTACTGGTGCGGGTGCCAATTTGTTTAAAAGAGGTACATTTTCTTCTCCAGCATATACTGGTCTACCCCAACCAACAACTGCATTAAGTAGCTTCTTCTTGTTGTCCTTCACATACGCACGAGTTTTTTCAACACACATTCCACCATTGCGTTGATCTCCTTTTGCTGTTCCAGAAGTATTTCCTTCAATAACCTGAATTGTTCCGTCTCCATTATTTTTAATGCATAGACCAACATGTGAAATGCGATTTACGCCATCATCTGGAAAATCAAAATAGATCCAGTCGCCAGCCTGTGGATCATCATTACGTGCATCTGACCAACGTCCTTCTTTCTTAAACTGATCCGAAGCTGCTACTGTTGATGCTGACTTTGGAAACTTTGCTACACCAGCTGTGAAAGCACACCAAGAAACGAACGATTGGCACCATGGCTGGAAGTTAACCTTCATCCATGCACCATACTTTGTTTCATTATCTTTTGGACCCTCAATAGTTCCAACTTCCTTTTTTGCAACTTCAATAATTGCTTCTAAACTTCCTTTTGCTGCCATTTTATTTCTCCTATTATCTACTTAGATTATTTATATGTAATATAGATAGTGTTTCTATATTTACATGCTCTGGTACCATTAAAGCCCATCTAATTGCATCTGCTACATCTTCTGGGTTTAAACAATTATTCCTATCACGATCACCACGGCTATTTACATTTCCTGGTGCTATCTCTGTTACTCTAATATTCTTGTCAAACAATTCAAATCTCAATATCTCTGCAAGCGCTACTTCTGCATGCTTTGCAACTGTGTAGCTGCTTCCTCCACGATAAACAAAATGACCAGCCATTGATGTAATCAAGACAACGTTTCCTCCACCATTTTTTATCATTGATGGGGCTACAGTTTTTGTCATATTCATTGCACCAATAACATTTAAATCGTAAGATTTTTTCCAATTGTCAACATCGTCATTTAATATGTTGTTGGGTAAATTAAATCCTCCGCCTGCGTTATTTACCAATGCATCTATTTTTTTGTCATAAATGTATTTTCCAAAATTCTCTACTTCTAGGCTGTTTGTTATATCCATTTGGTAAAGTTCTATGTTTTCTGACTCTATGGACTTAAGTTCATCTATACTTCTTGCAATTGCTATAACATGAAAATTATTTTCTGCAAGCAGCTTTGCTGTTGCCTTGCCTATGCCAAAAGAGGCCCCAGTCACTACTACAGTTTTCTTTAAATTTTCCATAAATCCCAGTATACCATTTCTATTAATTATTATATAGTCTTTGCTATATGCTTGACTATCTTTTCATAGTACTTTTGAGTCATATGGTCATTTAATAAAATCTTTAAAGGTTTTTTAGGCTGCATGTATGGCTCAATCATGTCTGTACCTAGTATCTCGTCTACCCTTATAGGGGCCTCCAACCCTCTTTCCAAGCATTGTTTTCTAAGCTCCTCTACAAACACTAGGTGCTGCTCATATCTCCGCTCAAACTCAATGTCTGGGTCACTTGAATTTATTCTCCACCCATTGGTTATAATACATATGAACTGTGGCAGGGGCTCCATAAATACTATACGGCATTTATCAAACTTATTTAAAACATTATCCATGTATTTAGATACTACATCTGCAGAAGATTTATAATTATTTAGATGTGTTTGTGGTAGCCAATTTCTAATGTCTATGTATCCAAGCCAAGGTATAACAATATTTCCATCCTGATTCCAATTATCAAGAATATATTTTTGTGTTCCGCTTGCAAAGTTTTTAAAATCATAATTAAGGGCAGATCTTCCTGGGTGGGCCGACATCCATATCTTTAAATTTGAATCCTCATACATTCTGAGTGAGTCTCTTAACCAAACCTCGTTTCCCTCATCTATATACCTAGTTACATAGTTTTGTTCAGAGTCTTTAAACTCCAACCCTACATTCTCTCTTAGAAAAACGTCTGGCACACAGTTACCTAATTTTGCTGTGTGTGAGTCTCCAACTATTAATATATTTCTCATCATATCTCCATTATATTATTTTGTGTCCCCAGATGGTATCGAACCATCGACCCGCAGATTAAAAGTCTGCTGCTCTACCAGCTGAGCTATAGGAACGTACCCCTGGCTGGAATCGAACCAGCGACCAACAGATTAGAAGTCTGTTGCTCTTCCGCTGAGCTACAGAGGTGTGCAACAGGTAGGACTCGAACCTACGATTACCGAATTATGAGTTCGGGGCTTTAACCAACTAAGCTACTGTTGCTTAGTTGAAAGTATACCTAATATACTTAATTTTTGTCAATAGATTGTTCGACTATTTGCTGCACATACTCAGAAAAATGTTTTCTAATTGATCCCATTGGTCTTGACCCAAAAGACTCCCAGAGTCTTTTATACTCAACAATATTTGAAAATGTTGTTGGGCACACTACAGTTCCATTATACTCCCTAAGTACGGTTGGTAGCGGAACATGCTTGCTGCAGCACTTGCATTCTTTTGCTTTTTCTTGGTATTCGCTCATATTATTTGCATCCTGTCCATTGCTTCTCTTAAGTCTTCAGGCATTCTTGGCGCCCTAATCATATTATAACTTGTTGTTTCAGGATCATCTTTTGATCCAAAATCATTGTCGTAACTCATTGATTCATATGTATGTATATTTATCTCTTGGTTGTTATCAAACTTTGTTCTACTTATTGAATTAAATATAGCACCACATGTAGCATCTGCCAAGTCCTTAGAGCCTTTTCTTGGGTGGTCAACCCTGTCTCTCATAATTCTAAGTTGGCAGAGTTCGTCAATAAGCAAAGGTATGTGTGGACCAATCAATCTTTCTTCCGCAACGATCATGGCCATATCATCATAATGTTTTTTAGCGACAGACAGAATCTCTGTATTGATGCCATATTGTTTTAGTTGTTGCATCATATCATGAGAGTTCCATCTGTCAAAGGTACATACTGCTATATTGAATCCCCTTGTTTTAAGAGACAGAATATAGTCTTTTACTTCAGTAAAGTCTACAGATTTATCTGGGGTTGGGGTCCAGTATCTAACAGCATCAATCTCTACAATTGGAGCAGGCTGTGAATATGTGTCTGTTACTTTAACATTGACCCACCTATTAACGTGTGCCATAGTAACGGCACAATGGTCATGCTTCTGCGCCAAGTCTACGTGGATATAATATTTTTTGTCTGGGTCTGGGAGAAACCACTCTTCCAGTCTTCCAAATGTATCGACTGCTATCTGCCCTACGCTAAAAGCTTTTTCTACTTTTTCTCTTGATTTAAAAAATGCATCCACTGCGTCAGGTGGCATGCAAGCAAATCTTGATAAAGCATCTGTTGGATTTGTATAGAAGGCTGTTTTAAAGTCATCAATTTTTCTAACTGGGTTAATCTCCCAAGTTGGGCGCTTAATAGCATATACTTTAGGTATCTTGTAAGATATGATATGGTCTTCTTCCCACTGTATCTCAAACTCATTGCCATCCGTCCCATCAGGAATCTCTTCATACATCTTAAACTTATGTTCCCTGATTACCGTTTCCTTTTCGCCAATTACGGCATCATATCTTTGCTGAATATAATCATTCTTAAATCTAGGAAATGAAAGTAATATAACTTTGCCAAAATCTGGGAAACGTGAGTCAACGGATGCCCTGTACATGTCATAAACTGCACTACCAGTTTTTGCTTGATCGTGGCCAGTTGTATTTTCAATTGCAAAACCAGAAATCTCATCAAGAATAACAACGATAACGTTGTATCCTTCCCACGCTTCTCTTTCAGAGTGTCCAGAGTGAACCGTTATTGCTTTGTTAAATTGTATTTCAGATGCCTTTGAATAGTACTTCCCAACAAACCATGGCGACTTGTCTATACGGCTTCTAAAGCCTTTAAAAAATACATTGCTTGCTTGCTGAGAGTTAATAGCAATATTGATAATATCAATTGAATCTCCAGGAGGTTTTCCATAATACGTTGCTGGGTCTTTTAGGCACAATAGCAAATAAACTATGTACGCAACTGCAATTGTTGAGCAGTAATCTTTTCCAGAACCTTTTCCTAGTTGTGCAACCACCTCATTAGCAGTTTGTTTAAATCTGATCTCGCCTTCTTCATCTCCAAATAATTTTTTAAGTGTAGATTCTTTATAAATTTGTGAACTTTTTTCAATCAAAGTGTATTGATATTCTGAAAGTGGTGGGAGACCCAAGTAGTTTGGGTCGTTTACAAATGTCCTTAAGTCTACTGGCTTTTCTTCAAACTCTTCGCCATCTAGAATATCTATTAAATCTGAGAAATCAAAACTCATATGACACCGAGTGGTACATTTAGATATACAAAAATTTTATTAGAATGCGTGTATCTTATATCGCTTTCTAGAGCCAATACCTCATGAGCTATGTCTGATCTATGAACCAACATGTCTCCCTTTTCTGGCTTATACTTTATTCCAAGCTCTGGATATGATATTTCGGCACCATCGTATTCATTAAAATAAAATATCACTCCATGCGTAGTGTACTCTGCTGGGTAGACCGTCTCTCCTTCTTTTATATTTGAATTTGATTCGAGTATGTGCAAAGAATCGTGATTGTCTTTATGCAAATTCCATGTCTGACCTTTTATAAATTTTACAAGGCTAAGGTTTTCTCCAAGATAAAAATCTTTTTTTAAAATAGAATTTATTTTTTTATGTATTGGTAGTAGTTGATTTATTTGTTTTTTTGTAGACTTATACCAATCTCTTTCAAACCACATGTGTTCTGGAATTTTGCTGGCTGATTCAATAATTAAATTGCACTCTTGCTCAGGAATAAATTTTTTATACACCCATATGCCATCGCTTATTTGTTTAAACTTATCAACACTTATAGAAAATGGGAATGTACTAGATAGCATCTGACTCGTGGATCAGTACGCTCTCAACAATACCTGTTATTTGAGACAACCTTTTTGCAACATCCATCTTGCATTTAGGGCAACCAGCAGTAACCTCTTTTAAAATTCCTACAAGGATATCTTGCTTTCTTTCTGTTTCAGCAATTTGAGATGCAATTTGAGTATTCTCTAACACGCCTACAGATTGAAGCATAGCTATTCTTTTTGTTTCAATGTCCGCAATTAATTTTAGGGCGCCCGCCTTTACGCTAAGCTGTCCTTGGGTGTCTGCATCCTCTACGGTCTTCCAGGCCTCTTTAATTAGCATTGCATAATGTTCGTCTGCTCCAGAGATTGCCTCTCTTGCACGATCTCTTAAATTAGTATCGTTATGTACTACAGACTTCCACTCATCAACATACTCAAGGACCTCTTTTCTGGAGAATCCTGTGTTTGTTGCTATTTGTGTTGCGGAGTTACCCTTTAGCAATTCTTGAACAACTCTGTTCATTCTGTCAAAGTGCACCGCTGGCTCTAATTCGCTCATATATAAATTATACCATGTTTTAGTTGACTAAGACTTATTGGCTATTTTAAGAAGAATTAGATATCCTATTAAATCATCAATATCATTGTCTCCTGGGAATGCTTTATCGTTTTGAATTCTATTTAGCTTATCATCAATACGAACACGGATCTGTTCTTTTGAATCCGCCTTTGAAAAAATTCGAATTGGATCAAGTGCAGAGTTGCCGTATGATATATTTTTCTTTATAAGCATCTCTGCTGTTTCTAAGCACTCTACAATTATCTTATGTCCAGAAGGAGCATCTGTTGCTATTAATTGAAGGTCTGTTATCCAAGCCTGATATCCGCCATCTTTATTTGGGTACTCGCTCATTTTTTTCTCAACAATCCAAACTCTTGTAAATATCTCTGTATGGTCATAGCAGAGACCCCGCACTCTTTACCTATTTCTGTAACTGTTTTCTTTTGAACTATGTATCTTCTATATAGCCAATCTTTACTTTGATAAAGCTTCATCGCTTGGTAAGCACCTGGTTGCTGTAGTGTGCGATTCCAAAGCTGTCTGCGACATCAAAATCTATAATTTCTAGTCCGTATTTTTTATTAAAATAGTCAGCAGTCCTTTGCTTTCTCATATTTCTTAACTGATTTTTGTACCACGATTCTGCATATCCTGGATTAGCTAATCTTATTGCAGACTTTTCATCTTTCGTAGGATTCTTGTTGCCAATGTACGCCTGCCATGCGGATGGGCTAATAGTGATGACCTTAGCTCCAGTAGACATAAGCTCAGCAATAACAACTCCATAGACATATGACAATTTTATCACAGCATCAGGTGATCTGACAAGTATGGCACCTTCAACTACTATATAATCACTCTTCAGCTCATCTAACATCATTGCCATTTTGTTTTTAGCATCATAAATTTTTTCATATATATCTTCGCCAACAAGATTGATCTTGCCCCATTTAAGAGGAATATCATCTTCCATTAAACAAAAAGCTATAGAGTTAGTTGATGCATCTATACCAAGAACTCTATTCGCTTTTGTTTTAATAAGGCTAGCTAATTTCATCGACAATATCCTGTAACAATTTTCTAGACTTTGAACTTGTTTCTTTTAAACATGAAGAGCATACATTATCAGAGTTATACCTGCTTAACTGAGACTTGCATTTTTTGCAAAGCCTAACTGCTCCCTTTTTAATAGCTTTTTTTTCATAATACTTTTGCATAATTCTTTTATTAGTTGCAACTCTGCAACACTCGTCAGAACAATACTTTTGGTTATGTGTTTTTGAATCAAACTCTTTGGCGCATTCCGTATTGGCACAAATCATATTTTGGGCACCTTGTATAAATCTATTTCAACTGTACCAACTGGACCAGACTTGTCATAGCAAGCTTTTTTAACTGGGCAGTAGGTGCAAGGCATCTTAGACTTTGTAGACCCTGCTGGCCTTATCGGAAGCTCTCCATTTTTAAAGTTATCCCAGACTTGCTCCATCCATGCAAAAGCTTCTTCAATTATTGCCTTGTTCTTTTCATTCATTGAAATTGGAATAATTAATATCTCTTGGGTGTTCTTGTTTTCATATAGAAAGAACCCCTCTTTAGCATTCTTTAGCTTCATATAGGTTAACAGCTGAAGCATGTGATTAGCTGATGATTTCATCTCTGACTGTCTGGTGTCCCAAACTTCTTGCTTTGCCGTCTTAATTTCACCAATTACAGTTTCGCCATCATACTCCATAATTAGATCTATAAATCCTCTAATAGGTGGATACTCATTAATAATCTCTTCTTCCTGAGATTTCCACTCAGGCATTGTACTGATAAGCTTCTGGAGTCTTTCGTGGGCCTGTGTACCCTGGGCCATGTTTGCAACTGCTACAGCATCATTATCATCAATAAATACGGCGCCAGAAAAAGCCATGTACCAATATCTTGGGCATGTTCCGTGACCGTATCCAAGGGAGCTTGGGCTAAAAGATTTCTTGGTCATTTCTCCATCTGCTCTTTTAGTATTACGATAAGACTCATCAAGCAATGCAGCAAATTTTTCTGGGTCAAAGAATTTTCCAGTGTGCTTTTTAAACTTAAGGTTCTTTACAATATCTCTAGCCATTTATGAGTTATACCTAACGACATACTTAAGTGCATCTACAAGTTTGTCTATGGACTCCTTTACTGAATAGTAAACGTTCTTCTTGTTATTATTTATAGTTCCCGCTTTATCTTTAGCAATAGTTGAATACACAGAAGACATTACGGCAAACTTAGTTGACATTGCTTGTAGTTCCATAATAAGCATAGGAGCTTTTGCTGATGGGACATCTGGCGTCATTAATAGCTTTACAACAATAGCCAATGCTTTGTCTAAGTGCTCATCTTGCATATATTCATGTAGATCATTGAACTCTGTTATATCACTAATTAATTGAAGTGTGTTTTTATCTTCCGCCATTTTTAATCCTTTTGTCCCATTTGTCAATGAATAATCCAAGCGGATATCCAATAGTAAATCCTAGCATTAATCCCAATAAAAAGATAGTCATTATATCAATCTCCCATCTATATAGGTGCTATTACTACTTTCAATATAAACCTTGACTGCTGGGTAATCGTATGCGGCTTGCCCATCAATCAAAACCATTCTTTCGTTGTTCCCATTATTGACTTCATCATTTTCTCTGTCTTCTTGCATTGATTTCCATTTTGCAAGACCATATGTATCTCTTCCCTGTATCCATTCTTGAGATCCATCATAGTACCAAGATATAAATACACGCAAAAGATATTTATTGCTACCGCTTACAACTGGTTTTGCGGCATGCCAAAATGGATGAAAAGAAGGAAATATCGTCATATCTCCAGCTTTTGGTTTATAGGTAATAAGTTTATTTTCTTTATCATTTAAAAACTGTATCTCCCCGCCTTCATAATCATCGTTTAAATATATAGTTAAAGAAAGCATTTGTTTAAACCCAGGCTCATCTTCATGGTATCTAGGGCTGTCGGAATGAAAGTTTATTGCAAAATCTTTATCTGGATATATATTGTGTTTTAATGCATCAATTTGTTGCAGAGTTAGGCTTCTCTTAGAGTTATCTGGCTCTATATGAGAAGTATATTCTTTAGAAAGCCCAAAGTTTTTAACATAGCTGGGCCAATCTACAACATTCTTCCATTCAGACATATAGTCATTAAAAACAAAATCAATGACATTTACAATTTCTTGTTTTGCTTTAATCTGCTCGGATATGGTTTCTTTTTTTAACTCATCTTTTTCGGAAGACATTAATTTTTTGCCAACAAGATCGGGAGCAAAGTTAGTCATTATTCCAAAATCATACCACTTTACCCAGTCACGAATAAACCCTTTACCAGAAGGCTCGTGCTGATCCTTTATGTCTCCTTCTGAATTTTTAACAATATTTAAAATATTTTCAACATTATTAAACAGCCCTTTGTATACATTAATACCAGGCAATAAATTAATTTTTTCCATTACATAGATCTTCCGTCTACATAAATATGGTTTTCTTTAGAAACTTCAACCTTAATTGCAGGATTTACGTCCTGCCACTTTGTTCCTTCAATTCTAACTTCACGATCATAGATTCCCGTTGATACCTTTTCTTGCACACTCTCATCTACAATCCTAAGCCATTCTTCTTCTCCGTGAGTTTCTATTCCTTCAAACCATTCCTTTGACCCTGGGTAATCCCACTGAGCAAAAACTCTAACAAAAACCTTTTTGTTCCCTTCAGTTACGGCTTTTGCTGAGTGCCAATAAGGTATGCCTGATGGGAATACTGTTACGTCTCCAACCCCTGGCTTGTATGTAATTACTTTTGGAACTTCGTCAATTTCATTCAAGAACTCAACTTCCCCACCAGTATAGTCGTCATTCACATAGATTGTAATTGTAATAATTTGCTGGGCTCTAGGCTGCCCGACTCTATGCTTATGTGCATCAGTGTGAAATGTAATTGCCAAATTCTTTTCTGCATGTATATCATGTTTTAAAATTTCTATCACAGAGTAATGCATTCTGCCAGCACCTGGCTCGTTTAGCTTCCAGTTATCGATATAGTCTGGCCAGTAACCAGAGGCTGACCATTCATTAATGTAATCCTTGAATACAACTGAAAATATTCCATAAAGCTTTTCCCTAAATTGATATAAAAACTTTAAATTTTCATCTGAAAGATTCTCTGGCATTTGCTTAAAGTTAAAAAA